>WNFR01001443.1_pt1 | contig 26338 bp, 10 predicted proteins | sample 5400221 | NCBI WGS metagenome assembly WNFR01 (sample SAMN13153357, study PRJNA577476) | soil metagenome | isolation source: 40 cm soil under Madrone tree | place: USA:California | collected 2016-06-14
ATGTGGTATCGGAGCTGCTTGAAGGGGAGACTCTCCGGCAATGCCTGAAGAGGGGCCCTCTTCCGGTTCGCAAGACGGTGGATCTTGCGCTGCAAATGGCCAGCGGCCTTGCCGCCGCACACGATAAGGGCATCATCCATCGCGACCTGAAGCCAGAGAATCTGTTTCTGACAAAAAGCGGACACCTGAAAATTCTCGATTTCGGCCTGGCCAAACTGGTCCGCAGCCCCATTTCTCCCGAAGCCCGAACCCTGACCGAGGGGACCAGGGCCGGAGCCGTCATGGGCACGATGGGATATATGCCCCCAGAGCAAGTACGTGGACTCGCCGCTGACCAGCGGTCCGACATCTTTGCCGCGGGCGCGATTGTGTACGAAATGCTTTCGGGGAAAAGAGCTTTCCGCGGGGAGACCCACGCCGACACGATCGACGCCATATTAAACCAAGACCCGCCGGCCCTGTCGGAGACCAATCCCTCCGTTCCACCGGCCTTCGAACGAACCGTGCGGCGCTGCCTGGAGAAAACCCTGACGAGCGATTCCACTCCGTTCGCGATGTGGCTTTCGCCATCGAGGCTTTGACGGATCTACCCAGCGTAACCCAACACGCCGCTCTCGGTGGCGATTCGCGACGGTTGCGCTGGGCAAAGTGGGTCGGCGTTCTGGCATTGGTTCTGGCGGCGGTCTCGATCGGTTTCTATCTGCGCCGGTCCTCAGTGAGGCTCACGGAGAAGGACACCATAGTGCTGGCCGACTTCACCAACTCCACAGGCGATCCTGTCTTCGACGACACGCTCAAGCAGGCGCTTGCGGTTGGGCTCCAACAGTCTCCTTTCCTTAATATCCTCTCCGAGCAGAAGGTCCAGGAAACACTGGGGCTGATGGGCCGACCACCGGGCGAGCGCCTGAACGAAGGCACGGCTCGGGAAGTCTGCCAGCGCACGGCGAGTGCAGCTTTGCTGGTTGGCTCGATTTCAAACCTTGGTACCGAATATGTGCTAGGGCTCAATGCGTTGAATTGTCGAACGGGAGATCGACTGGCTCTGGAGCAGGTACAAGCGACCAAGAAGGAAAATGTGCTGAAAGCCTTGGATCAGGTGACGGTAAAAATCCGAGGAATCTTGGGTGAATCGCTCGGAACGGTTGAGAAGTATGAGACGCCTATTCAGGAGGCGACCACGTCTTCCCCGGACGCTCTTAAGGCATACAGCGTGGGCATGAAAACCCTCTCAGAGAAAAGTGAAGTCGCCGCCATTCCGTTTTTCGAGCACGCAATCGAACTCGACCCGAATTTTGCGTTTGCCTACGCGCAGTTGGGAGGTATGTATATCGCCAATCTTGAGGAACCAGACCTGGCTGCAAAGAACATTCGTAAGGCTTATGAATTGCGCGATCGGGTAAGCGAGCGAGAAAGGTTGTATATCACTGGCGTTTACTATTTCTCCGTCACTGGCGAACTGGAGAAGGCCCTCCAGAGTTGTGAGGTGTCGGCTCAAGCCTATCCACGAGATTCCGCCAGCCGTAATCTTGCGGGACTGATCTACTTATATATGGGGCAGTATGAGAAATCAGTTGCCGAAGAACGCGAAGCCATCCGATTGGCCCCCAACAATATCTACGCTTACTCCAATCTTATGGAGGGCCACATCGGTCTCGACCGGGTCGAGGAGGCAAAGGCCGTATATCAACAAGCAATGAATCACAGGCTCGACGGCGTGTTCCTGCATGATGACATGTACGTGATTTCCTTTCTCCGAGGCGATGCCGAAGAGATGAAACGGCAGGTTGATTGGTCAGCGGGGAAGCCGGGGATAGAAGACGTTCTCCTTTCCGCTCAGTCTGACACCGAAGGTTTCTACGGACACAGAGCGCGAGCGGAGGCGTTCTCGCGACAGGCGACTGAGTCCGCCCAAGGCGCCGGCCTGAAAGAGACGGCCGCGCTGTGGGAGTTAAACGCGGCCTTGCGGGAAGCCGAGTTCGGAAACCCGGTTAAAGCCGAGCAGGAAGCAATGGCAGGACTAACCATTGCCTCCACTCGCGATGTCCAGATTCTTGCGGCACTGGCTCTGGCGCATGCCGGGGACATCACCCGCGCAAAGACACTCTCAGTCGAACTTGAGAAACAATTTCCCGCGAATACGGCTCTTAATAGGTACTGGCTACCCATAATCCGCGCTTACCTCGAAATCCGCCTCGGCAAACCTGCTAATGCACTCAGGCTGCTCCAACCCGTGTCGACGGTTGAGCTAGCCTTTCCTGCTCCTCAGTTTGGACCCGGCCCGCCCCTTTACTCTATATATGTTCGCGGACAGGCATACCTACTCCTGAACCATGACAAGGAGGCGGCGAATGAATTCCAGAAAATCCTTACGCACCGTAACATGGTGGGCAACTCTCTGCTATTTTCAGTGGCGCATTTACAGCTCGCTCGAGCGCGATCCTTGAGCGGCGACGTGCCTGGAGCGCGCAAATATTATCAAGACTTCCTCGCGTTGTGGAAAGACGCCGACCCAGACATCCCCATCCTGAAGCAGGCCAAGGCGGAGTACGCGAAGCTGCCATAGCGGATCACTCCCTGTGCAGCGACCTAACCGCTATCCGACTTAGTGAAAGGTTGGGGCTCGGCGACTATCTCTCCGGACGGAACGATGATATTCTTCCGGAAAAATGATGCCACAGACCATTATGGATGGGCGACGATCATACCGACTGCCGGAGGAAACCCGCAGAAGCTCAAGATGCCAGTTCCTGCTAGCGATGTAGTTGCGTTCGCCTGGGCAGCCGACGGCGAGTCGATTCTGTACGCCCGAAACGAACATCGAGAAACGCGCTTGGAGGAGATCAATTGCGATTTCCCAGAAGCCGACTTCTGGCCCGGAATAGCTTCCGGATTGGTCGGCACCCAGTTCTCAATGAGCGCAATCGCCTGATAACAGCAGTTACGAAAATAACGGCTCAATCCGCAATAGCTAGTGGGCGTACGTGCTCGACTAGTTGTTCCAGAAAACCTTTGTTCGAAACAATGCATGGGGACACCATGCCTCTTGTACCTGTGCCATCGGACCTCGGGAAGCCATGGATCGAGGGATTGTCTTCGTTGCACAACACGATGCAGGGCCCCGGATGACAACCGCACCTCGCACCGTTTTCGGGGGTCAAGAACCCACTTCAACACGGACGACTAACCTATCGGAAGACAATCCCACTCAACGCGATAATTCCAAGAACACAACACGCGGCGGTGGCGAGCGTGCGCAGAGCTCGCTGCGGCAATCGGTCACTAAGACGAACGCCCAGCGCGATTGCCAAACCTCCCTTGGCCGTCATGGCCAACGTTCCGCCCAGCCAGATTGCCAGCGAGGCGTGGAACTTTATTGTCAGGGCGGCCACCGCGATCTGGCTGGGATCACCCCACTCGGTAAGAAAGATCGATGCAAACGAGATTATGGCTGCCCGCCACCAACCCGGACTTATTACGCGTTCTTTTGGAAGAGGTTCCGGTTTCTTGAACCAGAGGAAAAATGCCGACATAAAGAACGCGACTGCGCTTAGGATGTCGGTCCATTGGGTTTGTAAGTGAACCAGGAGTCTGGCAAGCAAAACGGCGGCCATCATCTTACATGCGAAGGCCGCCGTGATGGCTGTGATCACCACGCGCGCGCGATAACGGAGCGCGAGCGAGGCAATGGTGTAGATCGACTTGTCGCCCACCAGTTCGGCGACCAGTACCGTCCAAAATGCGACCAGCACCATGGAGCCGAAGGTGAACGGTGTCAGCTCGGCACTCAAACGATGGTCTCTTTCATGTCGACGTTCATAGATCGTGTCACTACCACTCCACCTTTAGCACCGGATGAAGCTCGATCACGTTAGGTGCCGCGCCGGTCGCACCGTGCGCCCGATCAAAGAACCCGACGCCCGTGATTTTGACGGCGATCGGATCGAGGCGGGTCGCAAATAGTGGCTGTGCTATGAGCGAACCTTCCACCGGTGTTTGGAAGGAAAGCGCCGGACTTGCGGTTGCACGCAACGCTCCCGGTACCGATCCCAGTGGAACATATTTGTCATTCAGCAAGGTGAACGCCGCCGGAGAAAGATGCTTGACGATGGTGCCGTCAATCTCCGCGCGAGCCTGTTTGATGTTGTCGAGCCATGGACTGTCGCCGACGAACACGGTGGTCGGAGTAGGAATCTCGGCGACCATGGTCGCTCCCGTGGCGCCCTGGAGCACAAGATGGTAATCACCGTCCTTCTCGTGCTTCAAAGCAATGATTTTGGCCGCAACCCGCCAGATTGTAACCTCTGTAATGCCGTCTCTTACGCTTTGGAACTGAGGCGGATCCTGTGTCGCGACCTCCATACCAGGAGGCCGCGGAATGCTGATGAGTTCTTCCACCGTGGCCTCGACGATGCCTGGTTGAAGATCAAGTCCAGGGATGATGTTCTTGCCAACCTTGGCGCGGTCCGGATCTTGCCCCGTCTTGACGGGCCAGCGCTCGACGCCCGGCTTGTCAGCTTGAGGAGCCGGCAGAGCGGCTGCTCTTACGGCCTTTTGTGGTCCGGCTGGGTTCACTCCCGCTGCTGCCTTGACCTTGCTGCCATCTTGCGTGTTCAAGATGGGCAGTAGATTAACGTCGGTAACGGGGCCACCATCGACCGGTGGGGTGACCGGCGGTTGCGGAGGAACAGGCGGCTGGGGCGGTGGCGTACCGGGGTCGACGGGAGCAGGCGTTGGTCCAGGCTGGTTCACGCCGGAGCGGCCAAAAACTATGTAGCGGGGAGTAGAGTCCCGGTTTGATCCGTCTCCGGCGCCCTTCATTGTATAGCCGGTGGCTGCAAAGAGCTTCGTGTCGAGCGGGAACATGGGACGCACGGTGAGGTAGTCGCCCCACTGGGCATCGGCAGGCGAACGGTCGCCGGCAGAAGTGAGAAGGTCTTTACGGGTCGGCGTCAGTATTCCGACCATGTGAGATGGAAATCGAGCGCCTCCGCCAATCATGTATGAGGTACCAACTTCGTCGTCCGAGTTTGAGGACAGCGCTCCATAAGCGATGGCGGAATCGGAATCGAAGATGTTGATGTTCTCGAGTAACGTCAGACTCGTGGCATCGATCCGGGCGATCTGCACGAAGGGTTGAGGACGGTGATTGGAATTCTGATCCACTGACCAGGCGAACCACAAGTCGTCGCCGGCGAGCGCGGCGCCGGTGATACGGGGATCGATGCGATCGAGCCAGCGCTGGCCGTCGGGCGTGCGGGACTGATATCCCATGCCGCCGATCCAGCGCGCCACGCCGACATCAACGGCAGTTGGAGCGGCTTGCGCTTCGTCCCAACTGAACAGACGCAGGGTGCTGGTATCGGAGTGGGCGGCGAAGAATGCGGTGGTCTTACAATTCTGAGCCACGCGAAGGCTGTCGAAGTCGGTTGTTACGAAGCGCTGCACGTCCACGTTGCCGGTGTCGATGCCGCCGATGGGAATGCGCACCAGCACCGCGCCGTTTGATCGGCCCTGGGCGTTAAATACGTTGGAAGTGACGTACAGAGAATTGGCGCCCACGGAAAGATCGGGGAAGTCGAGGAACAAACCGGCCAAGCCCAAGTCATGAGTCGTCAGGTCGAACAGCCGCCAGCGCCCGGCGGCGACGTCTGCCGTTTTAGCAAAAGCAAGCCGTTGGAGGTTATCGATGTCGGGTCCGGTCTTCGGCCCGTATTGCAGCAGCCAGACGAAGGTGTCGATGGACGCGATGTAATTGACGACCTGGTCGCAACACATCGCGAGACCCGCCGGGTCAGGAAAGGCCGTGAAAGGGTCGATGTATTCGAAATTCACTCCGCCGTCGATGGAGCGGGCCACGTACCAGTTTCCTGTGTACATGACGACCTTGTCCTTCGCCGCGACGCTGGGTTCGCCGACGCTGGATGCCAGATGCTGCGATCCGGGCTGAGTCAACTCGGAATTCGTGGTCACGACGATGTCATCGGTGGTTGCCCGCGCACCCATCGGCATCGCGACCTGCAGGTGATAGCCGATCTCACGGGTCTGGCTATGGAAATCTCGCTCCCGACCTTCCGGGACGCGCCGCAGCAGGCGGCGTGCGTGAATACGCTTGCGTTCCGGCCTGGTTGGCGGCACTGTGTGGTGCTCGACCGTAATTGGACGGGCGCTGGCGGCTGCCAATTTGAAAGTGGCGACCGGAGCTTTCGTCTGATTCTCAGCTGGTTTGTTGGCGGGCTTTTTGGGATCGTTCGGCATGGAATGTCACCTCCCCTGACAGAGCGCCGGGTTGGACCGGCGGTTCGAAGAGCGCTACACTGGTCACGAGGATCGGCTATATGGCAAACCAAGATCCACGCGCTGAGGAAGAAGGCCGGGAGAATTCCGTAGAGCCGGTTATAACGACTCGCTTAAAATCCTTGGGTGAAGTGCTGGTGGAGCATCATGACGCGCCCCCGCTCGGCCCGCCCGACAAACAGATCCACCCTCGCCGTCCAGTTCCGAGAGTTCCGGAACGGGCAATCAAGCCCCCGGAGGATGTCGAAGGCAGAACCGATTCGTCCGAGTAGTGAACCTACCGCTTCAATCCGCACCGAACCTAAGTTGTAAATCGAGGAAGTGCGACGGATTCTGTCACGGTGTGCCGGGCTTGTCAAGGGAATTGTTACTACTCGCGATAGTAGGCATCCTGGGCTGCCCCGGTCCCGGTGCAACCGGTGGAAAGTCACTACTTGAATATCACCCGCTGTCATTACTAAGCAGCCGGAACATTTTAGTGTCACACTCGTGGTATCTATACGTTTCCAGATTAACCCCCTGATAGCTGAGCATTGATCTCTTCTCCCTATGCGGATAGCAACGCTGCACGCAACGCATGCCAGGGCCAAATGCGGAAAGAGTCACAGACTTTCGCAAGAAGAAGCAGTTAGCAGTTAGCTGAGCGAAATTTTTCTTGCATTTCGGGCAATGTCGAGTATAGTGCTGACTAGTTTTTCTTCCCTTTAGGCTCCTTCGTCAAATTTGCGGACCCAGAGTTGTGTTTTGCAACGGATGTTCTGCGTCCGGGAGTTACGTGTTGCGGAATCCGGGCTTCCCGAGAGTGAAATGTTGTTTGGTTTTGCCAGGAGCCCCCAAAGAATTTCGGATCACCGCTGTGCACTCGACGAAGACTAGGAAGCGAGCATGGCGAAGGCATCGACACCTACGGAGACTCCGAAACCTACGCAGGCCGACGCGGTGTTGGATCGTCTTGCGTCAGAGTTCACGTCGACTGCTGGCCGGCTCCCTTTTTCTAAACTCCTGACCAATCTCTTTGCGGCCAGCACTGCCGTTCCCAGCATCTCCACTACCGTCGCCCAGCCGAATGATCCGTTGCCAGCCGGCAAGGTCGGGCCAGAGGTTCCGGTGGATAAGGCAACTTTTGGTCGACTGATGAATGCGGCGGCGAACCAGTCCAACAAAGGTGTCGAGATTTGGACCAGCGGGGACAGCGAACTCATCGTGGCGACCGGTAAGGTCACCGTGGAGTTGTCCGACGGTCTGGTGATCGTCGATGTTCCGGTGTGGTCCGATCAGAGTGGTGCCGCGACCATTCAGGTGCCGTTCGCGGTGGGCGGTGCGAACACCCCTGCCGGAATGTTGGTGGCGACTGAACAGCATCCTCGCGGACCGGACGCGATCATCGTCGTTTGGAGTGACGCGCTGCTGGCTTTTGCTTGGAAGACACTCTTGACCGTGGCGACGCGCGTGGCGGCCTCGGCTGGGAAGGATGTGGACGGCGCCGGATTGATCCCCGCCTCGCTGACGGCGACGGCGGATGGCGTGCGAATTCTCACGATGGCACGGCACGTGTTCGATCGGGTGTCGGGATGAGCACTTCTTCGGTCAATCTCGGCGAGATCGAGGATCTGGTCCGCGCCATCGGTCTGATGGACGCGGGCGGCAGCTTGCGCTCCGATTGGTTGAGCCGCCCCGGCGACTATCTATCGACTGTCATTGCGGACGACACGCAGCGCAATGCCCTCATCAATTTCGTGGACCAGATTCTCGCGATCGAGCGTGAGACCGACGCGGATGGGTTGATCTGGCTGCAAATCGCCGAACATGACGATCCGCACGTTACGGTCTACGTGGTGCTCGATCCGACACCCGCCGACTATGTTGCGATTGGCGTCGGAGTGCGGGTCACGACCGCGCCCATCGTTTCCAACAGCAGCACGTATGTACCAGTCTTCCGGGCGGCGAAGACAGGGCACAGCGTTCCCGATGCCATTCTGATCGGAAATTCTCCCGACGCGAAAATCCGTATCTCCACCGAGATCACGATTGGCACTGGTCCGCCGCTGGGCGGGGTCGCGCTGCAGTTGAAGATCCCGACGGCGGCGGGTGCGTCTCCAGAGTTTTCACTTTCGCTGAAGAAACTCCAGTTGCCCGGCGCGAGCGCGCCGCAGGATCTGACGGTGTCGGCCAGCGACGTCAGCCAGCTCGAGCAGAGCGCTCTCAACCTTGTTCTCGGGTTGGTGCGGGCCCAGGCCGACGTCTTGGGGGCAGGCCCGTTGACCGCGGTGATTGGGCTGCTGGGACTGGACGGGAGCGGAAACATTCCGCACCTGCCACTGGATCAGCTGGCATCGCAAGGAGTGGCCGCGCTGGCTACCTGGTTTGAAAGCGTCATGTCGAGTACGACCGCCCGCGCAGCATGGCTGGGAAATCTGGCAACGCTGGTCGGAGGCGCCGCGGCGGGAGACGAAGTCACGCTGACCGTCGGTCCGGCGCAGGTTGTGATTGGAATTCTTGTCGCGTCGGGAGCGGGCGGCCATCCCGTGGTTACTCCCACGCTCGGATTCGGAATCACCCAGGGTGATTTCCGGGTGCGAGTCGAGGCGAACCTTCTGATGCTGGATCTGGCCACGATGTCGGCGACCGCGTTGCCGCTGCTGGCCGTCTATGCCCAGTTCGGCAAGCGGGCGGACGGAGGAACGCGTCTGCTCACGGGTGATCCGCAGGTCGATTGTGTGCGCGTGGGCGTGACCCTCGATCAGAATCGCAAGCCCAACTTCCTGCTGGCCGTGGACAACGCAGTCATCGCCGGTCATCTCTATCCGACCCTCGATCTTTCCACGCCGAGCGCCATTGCGCAGTCCGCGACAACCCTTCTCAGCGGAGTGATCGACAGCCTGATGGCGGCGCTGGGACCGGTCGGCGACGTCGTCAGATTGTTGCTGGGACTGAAAGCGCCGCCCAGCGCGCCCGGCGCGACACTTCTCGACATCGCGTCATTCCTGCACGATCCACTGGCGGCGGTGCGGACATATTGGCGTGGACTGCTGCACGATCATCCCACTGCCGTGGCCGATCTGCTGACCGCGTTGCGCGACTTGATCTCGGATGCGAGCCAGGGCGCGATCGCGATCTCTGGATCGGGGACCGAAGCGGACCCATGGCGGTTGCCGATCGTTGGTCCGGTCGGGTTCGACGCTTGGCAGTCGAACGGTGGCGATGTACTCGACATTGCCTTGAGCGCGGTTTACGTGGCGGACAATCTCGGACATCGTTGCACGCGCGTGGAGTCGGAGGTTGCAGTTGGGTTGATCCGCCTGGATCTGGCCGCCGGTGGCGCGACTTTCTTGTCATCGGTGGACGCCCGCCTCACGGCTCGCGTGCGGGGAGGAACACGCTCGTTCATCGGCGTGGGTCCATTTGAGTTGACGGCTGACGCCATCGGGCTGGGCGTGCAGTGGAAACCAAAAGAGGGTATTTCGGCGAACGTGATTGCTCCGAATCTGGCCGTCGAGGTTGACGGTCTCAGCTTGCCGTTTGTGTTGCCGGTGATCGCAGCCGATGGCTCGCTCACTCTGGATGCCGCCGGTTGGGACGCGCTCGAACGATTGATTGGATTAATGGCGTCGGTTGCTCCGTTGCCGTGGATCGGAGATCTGGTAAGCGCACTGGGTTGGATCAGCGGACCGGGGCCGCATCTTCGTCTGGCCGACGTGGCCTCCGACGCCACCAGCGCGATCAAGGCATGGCTATTGCAGTTGGCCATCGATGAGGAAGCGGCGTTGTTGGATGGACTCAACTCCCTGGCGCGCCTGCTCACGGGCTCAATCGGAGCCTCCGGCCTGGTCGATGGCCGTGGCACAGAAGACGATCCGTGGCGCGTCCCGATTCTTCCAGTTGGTTCCCCTCCTGAACTGGTGGCGTGGCTCCTGCCGGATGGGCCAGAACTGCCGGTCACGACCGTGCCCGAAGTGCTCCGCTCATGGCAGCCCGGAAGCGACGGGCTATTGCCCGCACCCCTGGCGGCAGCGCTGGCGGAAGAAGCGCTCTCCGCTCCAGACATAAGCGACTTGACCAGCGGGCGTCCTGATCTCGGCATTGGGTTCTCACTCTTGCTGGATCGCTGGACCTCGACTGACGGGCGCATTGTGCCCCCCGACTCGGACCCTGCCGGGGTGACCGTACATCGCGTCGCCAATACGTGCTTACGAGACCTGGCAGCGTCGGTCAACTTCGGAGATTTATTTCCCGCGGTGCCGACAACCGTCGTGCGGATTGCCGTCGTGGCCTCTGGCGCCGCGTTGCCGTGGGATAGTCCGCCACCAGATCGAGTGCTCGATTTGCGCGCGCCAACACTTGCCCCCGAGTCGTTCACGATTCCGGTGGCGGCGACTGGGGAATGGTTCATCGCGCTGGCGCGGCGGGCGGATGCGAGGCTCGCTTCCGGCGATACCGATGGCATCGGCGGTCAGGCAGCCCGACTGGTGCGAGTACTCTCGTCGTTCTCAAGTTTGGCCGGCGGCGTTGCAATGGTGGCTGCGAGCGAAGCGGGGCATGCTGCTTTGGCGGCGGCGAACAGTCTGGCTTTCGTCAGCGGAGTCGTGACCCTGGGAACTCCGTTTGGAGCGGTGAGCTTTACTGTGCTCGACGACGAACCGGCAGCCGACGCCTTCCGCCTGCTGCGAACAATCCTGCCGCCAGTCGATCCGAATGAACCAGACGACGAGGTTCTTGCCTACGGTCGCGGGATGGTCGAGGCGCTGGGTTCGTTGTTGCCGCTCGGGGATCCCGGAGTTGAGATTCGTCCTCCGGCACCGCCTGTCAGCCCGCGCGCTGTATTGCCGGTCCATGCGTTCTTCGGCGTCGCTTCCGAGGCTGCGGTGCGGGCGGGCATGACTGCAATCGTCGCCGCCGGATTGTCCGCGCGTGCCATCGCGCGGGCCGCGCAAACCCACCGCGTCGCGACCGGCGCGCGCCTGGGCATCCGCGTACCGGTAGGGCCGGGGACAACGGGAATTACCGTATCAGGCTTTGGGCAAATCGAATTGTGTGGCGCCGATGTAGTGGGAGCAATTCCCACACTTTCGACGGCGCGAGCACTCGACGTTCATCTGGAAGTGCGGCGCGTGAATGGTTGGCTGGTCGGCGGACCTGGCACCGGTCTGGGAGCCGGGGATCGACCTACCCAGGCCGTGCGCTGGCTGGAAGCGAATCTGCATCTTCCGTTTGGGGAGACAGACGCGACAGCGGAGATTGTCCTGCACGAGCCTGCCGTCTTCGGCATCGAGCGTGAGCGGTGGATTGTTCGACCGGACGCCGCTGCAGTAAACACCGCTGAAATCGTGACTCCGGCGCTGCCGGAAGTGCGAGTGCTGATCGCGTCGATCGTCGAACAGATTTCTTTGCCAGCGTCCTCGACTCCGGCGGTGGATGGGTTGTTGATCGTCTTAAAGGCGCTCAATCTGATCGCATCAGCGGGCGGTGCGGTCCCGGATGCCATCGAGCACCTGCTGTACGATCCTGCAGCGCACATACACGACGCACTCGTGGACGCCACGCGGCAGGCTTCCGTTTCGAGCGGACTGACCCAATTGCTAACGGGGATTCCGGGACTGACGATCGACCTCGCCGGAGGACGTTTCGTACTCGACACCAGCGGCACGCCCGGCGACCTCGGCATGGTGAACTGGGCTGCGCATGTGGAGGCAGTTGCTTCCGGAACATTGAACGCGCTGGCCACTCTGGGTTCAGCGGGAACTACCGCCGCTGGCGGAGCGGTTCTCAGAGTTGAGACGGGTCCGTTCCGGGTCACGCTGGAGTGGCATCGCCCCGGCCTCGCAACGCCCGACACGGTTCGACTCTGGCCGTCACCCGACGCTGCTGCGATCGCAAGAGTACTCGGGCGGTTGCTGCCGGCGGAATGTGTTCGTCTGGGGCTTGAGTACTTGCGGGCGCTCGACGACACCGCCAAGCCGATCATCGACGTTGCACTCGATGCCATTGGACTGCTCGGTCCGGCAGTGGATGGCACCCGGAACGTGTTGCTGCCGGTGGGGCTGCTCCAGGATCCGGCGGGATGGTTCGCCCACGACACTGTCTTCGGGGCCGGCGGAGGTTATAGCGCGCCGCGCGTTGCCGCGTTGCTGGATGCGCTCAAACCGATCGTAGGCATCGCGGGCAATCCCGGCGAATGGAAGCTGGCAACCGGCGTTACGGCTTTAGCCGAAGCCGATAACGGCAACCTGCGACTTGGACTTCGCCTCGATACGAGCGGCCTAGCTCCGATTCCTACTGCGGCGGGACGGTTGATCTCAACTGGCGCTTTCCTGCTTACGATTCCTCCGAACGCCGCTCCTAAGCCCGCTGTCACGCTGTCGCTTGGTCTGGCTGGCGCGGCGCCGGGACGGCGCGCGATCTACGTGGAACTGGCCGATCAGGTGAAGGTGTATGTGCGTCCGGACACGGCCGCGGACATTTCTCTTTATCCGGATCCTCCGGGACTAGCCGATCTTGCGTCCGCCTCCGTTACGCAGGCGCTGCCTATCGTGCTGGATGCACTAGCGAGTCAGACTGGCGCCAACCTGCAAGGCCACGTTGGCGAAATCGTTCGCACCGTGGGCGACGGCTTGAACCTTCGCACCAACGCGCCGCTTCATTTTGATGGAGACAAATTGAAGGCGTGGGCGACCGATCCCGTGGCGTCACTGGTGGCTGCGCTTCCGACCTTGACCGGGACGGCTATCAATGCAATTGCCACCGCGCTTGGTCCAGCACTGCCGGTGGGAGTTGCAGCAACCGTAACGGCTGGAAGTTTGAAAGTCACGGCCGCGGGTATTTCACTGACGTGGCAGCCGTCCCCGATGCAGTTCACGGTCGACGGAACTGTGACCGGCATTCCGGGCGTGGATCAGGTGAAGGCGAACATCGTCCTCGACGCTACTGGACTGAAGTCTCTGACCGCCCGAGTCGGCCCGTGCACAATCAACGCGGGCGGCGTTACGTTGCGGCCTTACATCGAGGCCGTTGCGGGCACAGCTCCGAGCGGGGGGCGTCGGGTAGACCTCGGTCTGGCGCTCGATGCTGCGGGCACGCAACTCATGGCCGGACGTTGGAACATCGACGGCGCGGGCCTCGGTTTGATCGCCGTCAACGGCACCACGACCTATCAGGATCCCGAGCACGTGGCCTTGCAATTGGTGCAGGCGGTTCTTGATCTGGTCGCCGACTTTGTCATTCAAACTTCAACCGTCAAGCAGCTCCTACTCAAGTCTGTCGGCAGCAGCACGGTGGGCGGCGTCCTCACCGGCGTAATCCTCGAACCCGGGCCTGCGCCACAACATCTCTCTGCGAACCTGTTCGATCCGGCGCAACTTTTGGTCCGGGTGCAACACCTCGCGATCAATCTGGCGGGCGCCAACCCGTCGATCAGCATCGGTGGCGGCCTGACCATCGGGCTTTCGAAACTTGCCAACATCATTCAAGTCACGCTTGGCGTGACTGGACGCATCCCGCTGACCACGGGCGACGTGGTGGTATCGCTCGAAGCCGACAGCCGATGGATCCAGGGACAGCCTCCGGCGGGAATTGCGGTTGGATTCCTCGATGCCGTGGCGATGACGTTTGCGCCCAGCTTGTCCGCGAACGGGATTGGCATACGCGTCGGAAAGAGCAGTGGGCCGTTGTTGAATGTTGGCCTCAGTCTGGGGTCGATTGCGGTCCATCTCTATGGAGCAGTCGCGCCGGGATCGATCTCGGGTGGCGTGCAGTTGCAGTTGAGCGATCTTGCCGTGGGAGTCTCCGGCGCTCAGGGTGGAAATCCCGTTGCCCAGGGAATGATGGGCGACTCGGGCAGCGGACAAAACAGTCTCGCGCCTTCGTTCAGCCCCGCGCTCGCGGTGCAAAAGCACGACGGTGGATCAGTCATGGTTTCGGTGTCGGCGGGAGACGGCAACGGACCGTGGTGGCTGGTCATTCAGAAGGGATTCGGCCCGATCTATATCGAACAAGTGGGTTTTGGGGTCACGGTCGAACAAGATCATCTCAAGACGATTTCCTTGCTGCTCGATGGACGAGTATCGGTATTCGGACTGACGGCTGCGGTCGACGAACTGCAACTCACGTTCGTAGTGGCATCGAACGCCTCGCTGTTCGATCCGAGCCGTTGGGCGATCGATCTGCGCGGCCTGGCGATCAGCGCCGACATGGCCGGCCTGGCGCTCGAAGGGGGCTTGCTCAAGTTCGGCGATGGAGACAACGTCGAGTACGTCGGCATGTTGCTGGCACGCTTCGCGGTCTACGGTTTGAGCGTGTACGGCGGATATGGCACCGCCGTCGTCGATGGCCAGAAGTTCTCATCGTTCTTCGCCTTTGGAGCGATCAACGGTCCGATTGGCGGTCCGCCGTGTTTTTTCCTCACTGGAATTGGCGGCGGTCTCGGCATCAATCGCGACCTCATCTTCCCGTCGGACATGTCGCGCTTCGGCGATTTTCCCTTCCTGAAGGCACTCGATCCCGCCGCCAAACCGAGCGGCGATCCGATGGCCGAACTGGCCGCTCTGCGCCAGGACTTCCCCATGAAGCGCGGCGACTTCTGGTTCGCGGCCGGAATCAGCTTCACCTGCTTCTCGCTGGTAGACGCGATCGCCGTTGTGTCGGTGAAAGTGGGTGACGGACTCGAAATCGCCATCCTCGGGCTGGCGCGCATGGCGCTTCCGCGGCCGCAGTTTCCGCTGGTGAGTATCGAATTAGCGTTGATCCTGCGTTTCTCCACCAAGGAAGGCGTGCTCTGGATTCAGGCGCAGCTGACAGACAATTCCTGGCTGCTTGACGAGTCGGTCCGGCTGACCGGCGGCTTCGCATTCGTAACCTGGTTCAAAGGTCCAAACAGCGGACAATTCGTTCTGACACTCGGCGGATATCATCCGCAATTCCACCGCGACGGTTATCCGAATGTGCCGCGGCTGGGATTCAACTGGTCGGTGAGCGATGCCATCGTCATCAAAGGCGAGAACTACTTCGCTCTGACGTCGGAAGCTCTCATGGCCGGGGGCATGCTGCTGGCGTCCGCTCACTTCGGCCCGGCTTGGGCGGAGGTGAAGTTCGGCGCCGACGGCATCATCTATTTCGATCCGTTCCGCTATGAAATCGACGTCTATGCCAGCATCTCCGCGGGCGTGACCATTGATGTCTGGATCGGGGAGATCACCATTTCCGTGTCGCTCGGGGCAAAGCTTTCCGTGAGCGGGCCGAAGTTCCACGGCAAAGCGGAGTTCGATGTTGGACCGGTCTCCTTGACCGTCGAGTTTGGCGATTCAATCCAATCCGACAAGATCTATCTCACCTGGGAACAATTCGTACGCAAGTATCTGGAAGAAGCGTCTCCCGGAGTGGCGCGCGTGCTGACCGCGATTCCTGGCAAAGGCTCTTTGCCGCCCGGAACCAAAGGGGGTGGCGCGACCGACACCGGAACCGCCGACGGCTCGATCGACAAGCCTTTTGAGGTGTTTAGCGAGTTCGAAATCACGGTCACGACAACAGTGCCGACACAGTTCCTGACTGTTGGCGGAAATCCAACCGAGTTTCCACCGAGCATGACGATTGGCGTTGCGCCGGTCAACGTGAATGCTGCCAACAGTGTGCTCGAACTCAAACTCATCGACTCTGCGTCCAAGGACTTTCTGACTACCCTGGTTCCCGATGTGAACACAGGCGGCTCATTCCCCGTCGGCGTGTGGGGACCTGCGCAACCAGATGACGATCGGAAGATTCCGGCCGGCGATGTGGTGAATGCCGTGGACAGCGTACGTTTCGAGGCGGTTGCCACGCTGGCGGGAACACTTCCCAAACCAGTCAAGTACAACCAGGTGGAAACGGGAACTCGCAAGCCGCTGCCGTTTGTGACGGCCAAAGCATTTCGGACGTCGTTCCTGACATCCGCGCAGGACCTTTCCGGCCGTCTTCCCGCTGCGGCGAACGCAGCCGCGACTTTTGTCGTCGCGAAACCGTGGCTGCGGCAGGGAGGCTACAGCAACACGGCTCTGGCCGCGCTGGAAGGCGAACTGACATCTCCGCCTCGGCTGGGGTCGTTGACGCAGGATCTGGCGAAGGACGAGATGCCGGATCCAACCATCGAATTGACCAAGCCCGCGGTCACGCCACCAATTGACTACAAAGTGTATTCACCGCGCGCGATCGCTGTGTTGTCATCTCCGGTGTTGGCGGAGATACCCAAGGCTCGCACCACCGTTGTGACGTCGCAAGCAGGAACACGCGTCGCGGCTCCAACCATGGAAGCAGTTAAAGCGCAGTTCCCCATGGCGGTGGCGGCGAAGCTGGTCAAACTGACCTCCGCGGCGACGGCTCAGCAGACAACAATGGTGGCCACCGGCACAGTTCCTTTGACGCGGATCGCGCGGTCCGGCGTCGCCGCCATCGCGGCACGCCACGCACCCGCCGATGCGCAAAGCCGGCTGAATTCGATCACCAACATGTTGGGTGGCGCCGCCCGTCTGAAAGATAAGGCCGCCGGTGTCGCCCGAGAAATGGCTGCAGCAGTGCCTGCGTCTGCGGAACCTCTGCGAGCTGGCGAAGTGGTCGTGCTGCAGATGCCGAATGCCAAACGCGACGTCCAGTCCAAGGCTCCGCGTCCGCGATTCACGACGCAGGGTAACGCGCGCGTGGTCGCCCTAGCGCACGGAAGCGAAGTGCTGTTCGATGGGGCAGCCGCGAACGGGATCGATGTCCCCTTGCGGACCGAACGGATTGTCGTCCTTGCGCTTGGCGACAATGCTGCTGCCGTTAACGGATTGTCGGGATGGCACTCTGGTCAGGAACTCGCGTATGTGGGGTGGGGCTCGGCGTTAGCGGCAGGAAGCCTGGTTCATGCCGAAGGCGCGCGTGTACGAAATACGCGGCAACGCTTCCGCGCGGGATGGATGCACGCGGCCGAACTGGTAACGGGCACGACGATTGTCTCCACGCGATTCAACGCGCCGGTCCACACCATCTTGGTTCTGATCGACGATCAACTCAGCTCGAATGCGGAGCGCGGGTTGTCGCTCACGCTCGATGGCGCCGATCGACTCGTCGACCAGCAGGGTCAGGCAGTCCCGCCGATCGCGGTAATCGTCGCCAATCGCAGCGCTCTGATTTATTCGGTCGTGCCCACGAAGGCCGACGCGGGTCCGGTGACGGTTTCGGTGGGCAGTCAAGCAGGGTGGCATCTGTCTGGTGTAATGGCGGGTGACGACGCACCCGAAACCCTCGCCAATCGAATCGCGGCCAGCGGACTGGATTCGTTGGTGGGTCCGGTCGTGCCGGGAAATCATGGAACAGTTAAGCTTTCGTGGGTCGAAGGACAGTCGCCTGCGCCAGCACCAACGCCTCCGTCTCCGACAAACCCGACGACAGTGGGCACTCCGACCGCGCCGGCCCCAGCGCCTTCGCCCACACTGCCGCCGTCCAAGCCGCCGACGAAGGTTCCAACGACGCCACCAGTCGGCCCGAAAGCAGCGAAGAGCGTAGGAATGAAGAGCGTCGCAAAGAAAAACAGAGCGTCGAAGTTCAGCGCAGAGAAGGCCGGCGCAAAGAAGGCCGGCGCAAAGAAGGCGCAATCGAAGAAGGGGAAACCATAAACTATGCCGCAGCCAGGTTTTTTCGTGTTGCACAGTCGGGCGGTGCCTCCTTTGCCTGCAGGTGACTACACCCTGACGGGGAATCAATCTGTGACGGGCGGAGCGACCGAACCCTACGAGGGCCATCTGCGTGTGAATTCTCCGCGCTACAAAATGCCTCCCGACCAGATCTTGTCCACGTTCCCGCCGGCGAACGCCGAAGGCGCGTTCGAAACACGGCTGCCGCAAATCGTTCTGAAACGTCGCACTCTGCCGTGGGAACGCGCAGTGGATCCCGCCCATCGCGAAATTCCCTGGCTGGCTCTGGTGGTGATCGCGGAGGGCGAAGGACAAATTTCCGGCGACACTCCCGTGAAGGATTGCGCGAGCGCGGGCGTAACTCTGAATGGACCGAACGACGTCGCAACCGGCGTCTACCTTTCGGTTTCGCAGACCGTCGTGGACAAAGTGTTTCCCACCAAGGACGACTTGCAACTGCTGGTGCACGTGCGTGAAGTGGACTTGAACGACACCGAACTGGCGTTGGGCGATGACGATGGATTTCTCGCCATCGTGATGGCCAACCGCCTCCCGCAGTATGACCGCGTCAACTGCAAGCCGGTGCGTTACATGGCTTGTCTGGTCAATCTGGAAGGCCAGTTGGACGTGCTGCCAAATCCGCCAGACTTCTCGTTGAACTTCGATTTCGTGTCTGCGGTGCAGGATGTCCGTGCGTTGGCTCCCAGCGTGAGCTACGGCGCCGATCAATACGTGATGGGCACCGGCGTGAAAGCGGCCACCAAGGCGGGGATTGCGAACAATATTCGCGCGGTAACTCCGCCTGGCGCTCTGCGGGCGCTGCCCGCTTCGAGTCAAGCGGATTTCTCGACTCGTGCAACAACGCCTCCGGTCTCGCGAGCGGCGCCGGTTTCGCAAAGCTGGAGCGCGAGTCAGACGAAGGTGTCGAATATCGCGGCGTCTGCGGCGCCTTCCGACGCTGGACGGTTGGTGCGCGACGAGATGACGGCGGGGTTCCGGTCTCCGGTGGAGTTGATCGTGCTGGAAAAGACGTACCGGTTTCCCGTGCTTTCCTACTGGTCGTTTACCAGTACTGGAGCAGGATCGTTTGAGACTCTCATGCAGGGGCTCGATGTGGGTTTGTTGGGAACGCTGCCCGCCGATCCGGCGGCACGTCCAAAGCCCGACTGTGCGCCGCCTGCCAAGGGAGACGCGCCTCCGCCGACCGATCCGCCCCGGCCTGCTCCCGAAGTCACAGACACTGGACATGTGGGTTTGCATCACGGCACCCGCCGAGGCGATTCGTTGCGCGCCTGGTATCGCGGCCCTTTCACCCTGCATGTCACTGAACGCTCGCAACCGGAGGCCGACGGACATTTGACCCTCGCCAACACCAGCGATCAGTTGCGGCGCATTACTCCGGACGGGCGCGAGGACCTTTCTCTCGCCGCGGGATTCGAGATCGGACGCCTGCTCGCTCTTTCGCAGCCGTCCGCCGTATCGGCGCTCATGCGATGGCGGCGGGAACAGTTTGGCGCAGACCGTGCGCGTCAACTCGGGAGCATGGCGGTCGCCAAACTGACTGCCCTCAAGGTCGCAATCACCGGCTCCATCGCCGATCTCGGTCAGTTGGTGGGCAAGCAGATCGTGCTCCAAACCGCGAAGGATCCGGCGAAGGTATTGGCCCCGGATCGTCCGCTGGTGGATCCCGGCAGGCCGCTAACCTACCTGGCGAAGGGAGTGGATCAAGTCATCGCGGACGGATTCGGTTTTTCCCTGGACGCCGTACGCAAGAATGCCAGCACGGTTGGCGTTGCAGGCGCGCTGTCGCAGGTTGCAGTGCCGCGCGCAGCGGCGGCCAGGTTTGACGAGCGCGCCGCCGCTCATCTGAAAACCGGACTTGCTTCAGCGGTCGAGAGCCTTGCGACGAACGTGGTAACCAAAACGCCGAGCCTGGTCGGCGGGCTGGCAGCCGGGTTGCGGGCAGACCGGAAAGCGCACCCTGCTCAGCGGGATGCGCTCGACGATCTGCTGGACGCGGCCGCAATCAGGAACGCAAAGGAATAGCAGCAACTAAGGTGAGGAAATGAAAACGTCGTTTTTCACCGGTCAGATGGTACTGGATACCACGAAGGCCTCGTTGTCCCAGTTTGTGGTCAAGCCGTCGGACGTTGACCCGGACATGGGCGACCGCATCGTCCCACTCGATCTCCGTCAATGGCTGGCGCGTTTGCGTTTGCTCGATTCGGTGCCCTTTGCCTATCTGACTTCCGACAGCCTGCTTCTGCCGCCGGAGTCGATCCGCTTTTTCTATGTCGATCGCAACTGGACGGACGCGCTCATTCAGGGAGCATTGAGCGTGGGCACGGTGAACTCATCGGATCGCGCTCAGCTCGAGCAACTGCACCGTCAGATTCGCGATGAGATCGATCAGGAAGAACGTGTAGTACGCGAGCCCGGTGGGGAGGAAGTCCAGAAAGGGCCGGCGGGAACGATCACGGGTTTCCTATTGCGTTCGCGAGCGGTGTCGGGTTGGCCCGGTCTGCACGTGCGGGGATACCGTAAGGAAGTGGGGGCCGACAACGAGATCATCCCGGAATCGAGTCTCGATCGCATCAAGGTGCTGCGGATGGAACGACTCGCTCCGGCCGTGATGCTGGTGCTGTTCGATGGCGTTCCGGCTGTCATTCACCTGGAGGAACCGCGTTGCGGAGTGCAGTTTGGCGTGCGTCTGGAAACGGCGGGCGGGGCGAATCAGTTCAGCGCCTTCGTCATGGCTCGCGATGCAACCACCTCTCAGGATGTGCCGGCAGGGACTCATGTACCCGTTTCGTTTCGCGTGGGTTCCCCGGGTGTGCTGAATCTAAAGCGCACAGCCCAGTCGTTAATTGGCACAGCGGGGACCCATGTGGGTCCGGCGCTCGACGGGGCGGAGTTCGCGCTGGAAATGATTCGATTTCCGTACCGGCAAGTGTTCGGCGATCCGTCACAGGGTGCCACGGGAAATATCCGCGACGTTTTTCGCGTGTCGCTTTCGATGGCGAAATTGAAGGCTACATTTTTTGGGACGTAGTTGGACAGGTGGGGATTCTCTTAGAGGCTAGTTATGGCGTTGGATCCAAAAGTCATTCGAGATGCAATGGTCACGCCGCGGTGGACAGGACTGGTGCGGCTGGACGCTTCGCCAGCAGCTATCGCGCAATGGGACCCTACGCTGCTCCGCGAGTGCCGCGTGATTGTGCCGGTGGACGTGCAGGCGTTGTATGTTCCCGCCGGCGATGAGACCCCCTACGTCCGGTTGCCCTATGCGTTGACTACGCCCGACGGGAGCCCTCCCGAGGCGATGCCCGATCCTTTTGCCGCGGGCGCGACACGCCCTGCTGGCGTCTATCTGCATTGGGCGCCGCCCGACTCTTTATTGCGTGGATCACTGACCGACGTTAATGATGGATCGCGCAACCGGTTAGGAATGCCGCCGCTGCCCGACCGCTGGGTCGTGCTCCGAATCATCACGCCGCAGAATGCAACGAAGCCGATTGTTACAGGATGGGTGCTGGAAGCCGACACCGCGAAAGCGGTCCCGCTCGCGCAGTGGCCAGCGGGAAGCGCTACGGCAACTCCTGCCGGCAAGACGATTGAGAAAGATCAATTGACAGGCACGGTAGGTGGTTCCGTGAGTTGGGTTGGCGTGTGTGACGCGGTGCAGAACCGCCTGTCTTTGTACGATCCGCTGAGCGATCTTGCTCAACTGGCCCCCAACGGTGTGGTCGACGATCTGGCGGCCTATGTGGTGGCGGGGTGGTGGTCCGATCCGAAACTCGATCCTCTTTACGGCGCGGAAACGGATTTCAGTTTGTCGGTGCGACTGGGCGACCTGGGCTGGCGCTTGATGGACGATCAGGAGAATGGCGACAAAATCGATCCCAATCGCAAGATTCAGGGCGTGCTGCGTGACAGCCTGGGATTGAAGACTGCCAGCCGTTACGGCAGTCTTGCCGCGGACACTGTATCTAGGACTGCAGCGGAACCTTTGTTGCAAGAGGCCGCCACCCCGGCGCGGCCATTTTCTGCCACCACCGCGAAACTCACATCGGATGCGCGCGCCATAATCGCCAGCGATCCCAAGTGGCCGCGATCGGCTCTGCTGAGTGGCAGCGTGCATGGCGTGCCTGTGAAAGGTCTGGTCGTCGTCGATCAGATGCCATCGGCCGCGGCCGTCGACGTCGCGCTGGGGCACCACGGAGACGATGTCGCTGGGGCGCTCGCAGCGGCTGGTCTGGGGATCACGGATGCCGACGACCGGCGCGCCATGGAGCGGCTGCTGTCTGCATTCACGGGGCAGATCTTGCCGACCCTGGGAACGGCCGATGGCGCGATCGATGCAGACGAACACGAACACGCGGTTGGTTTTGTATCGCTCCCCGGTGGACAGGGCCCAGTGGAAAGATTGCGCAAGGGCGCGGAAGCTGGCCCGCTCTCGATCGGGCGCGCCGCCCGCGGAGAGCAGGCACGCGTGAATATGGCGAGCATCATCGAGCGCGGGGTTTCGTTGAGCAAGGTGGCCGCCAAGCGCACTTCTCTGATGAAAGGTACGATCCAGGACCAGCGCCAGTCCATGGAGGTATTCACTGGCAGCACGCCGCCAGTGACCGATCCTAAGGTCGAAGTGCGCGAGGTGCGGCGGTCGGCGCCGCGTTACTACCGGCCTCTTGATCCTCTCGTCGCAGTGCGGGGCGCGAAGCGAAGTTTGCGTCATGGCGGAGACGGCCGCACTTCGCCCGATCAGCGTTTGCAGTGCCGCTGGCCGTCGCAGGTTCCCACCACGGCAAATGGCTTGATCGACGGGCGGGACTACGTCGATCCTTTGCCCAACGGATCGATACCCGACGAAATTTTAGTTCTGGCGCGCAATGCCGTCGTGCAGGATCCCTATCTGGTCCCGTGGCTGGCGGGGATTGAATCGAACCGCCGTCAACTGGACAAACAACTGGTTACGAATCGCTTTGCCGCCGAAGCGGCTATCCGCTTCGGAGCATCCGCCACCTACGATGGCGCCACCACCGGCTTCCTGGCAACTCCTGCGACGCATGCGGCAGCAGTGGTCTCCAGGACTTCATTCTCCGCAAACGTTCGGGTCACCGATCAGTTGCGCCGCTTCTCGCTTTTTCAGGGCGTCGATGTCGATCCTGTCGGCATCACGGCGTGGTCCCAGCCCTGGATTCCACTCTGGATTGAATGGGAAGCGGAAATCAAGGCCACGGCGCGCCTGGATGGATGGCAGCTCGCGCAGCTCGATCTCGACTCTCAGGATCCCGGGAAAGGAACGGCGCGATCCTTCACGGGCCGCAGTCCGCTCCACACCGGCACCGCGAAAACTCTGGCGGCTGCGATCGAGGAATGGCTGAAAGCGGAAGAGCAGCGCGACAAAGACAACCAGGGCGAAATCGACGGCCCCACGGCCGACGCACTGCAGAATGTGGCGAATGGCATCGGATTTCTCGATGTCATGTCGGCAACGCTGGACGGTTTTGCGGACCGTCTGTTGGGATTGCCAATGGACGCGCTTGGCGTGGTCCGGCAACGTCAGCCCGATGGGTCCGTCATACATCCGACACCGGTCGATGTTCCACAACTACTACTGAGCGGAACGCTTCTTCTGAAGCGCGCGCGGCTTCTCGATGCCTTCGGTAGAACGCTCGATCTTCCGGTAGACAAATTGCACATCCCAGTGCGCGATGACGTTGGGGTCACGCCGCCAACCATGGCGCTGCGTCCGCGTTTGCTGCGGCCTTCTCGCTGGATGTTCCGGCTGGTCGATCCCACCCTGGCCGATATCACTCAGAGCGGCGCGAACGGCTCAGTGGAAGCCACGATCGATCAGATTGAACCGACGAAGATGATCAATCCGGTTGCCGGATTTCTGTTGCCCGATCACATCGATGAATCACTCGAGACGTTCGACACAGCCGGGACGCCGCTGGGACAGATCATGCGCGAGCCGTTCGGTGGCGGAGTGACATGGGAGATCGCGCCCGGCCGCTCCGGTCCAGCCGACTCCGGACCGCTGTATGGCCTCGATCCCACCCAGCAGATCGTCGGCTTGATCGCGGCCGGGATGGTAGCGGCCGATGCCAAGCAGCGTGAAGGGAAGCCTGCGCAGCCGGAAACCGAGTCCGCGCTGTCAGCGTTTCTTCGCGCCGTCGACACAACTCTGTGGACGGTGGACACTTTTGCTCAGCTTGGCAATGAGCACATCGCCGGCCTGGTGGGACGTCCCATCGCCGTGGTGCGAGCCACGCTGCAGTTGGATATCTGGGACGACCTCGATGAATTGACGTTCAACACTCCCGAGCAAAAAGCGAAGAGGCAGGCCGCGTATCAGGACCTTGCCGATCGAGCATTCCCGGTGCGCCTCGGCGAACTGACCCGCAGTGACGACGGCTTGCTAGGGATCTTTATCGATGATGACTATTCGCAGTTCAGGGTGGTCGACAAAGTTGTTCGCAACAGTGCGCTCGACGTGGGACGCGGCAAAAGTCAGTTAGCTCAACTCGGCTCAACGGTGCAGATACCGCCCGTCAAGCCGATTACGCATCCCTACGTGTCGGGCGACGATATCTTGTTCGTACGGCCTGGGCAGGTGGTGCGACTCACTTTGCTGATGTTCCCCACCGGACGCGTTCATCTGACCTCGGGAGTCTTGCCGCGAAAGTATTTGCAACTCGCGCGCGACTGGGTCCAGCCAGGTTTGGCAGTGATGGCGCCGTCGGTCCGCGTTGGTCCGGTGCTGGTCGATCCTGACAAGATTCGGCTGCCGAAAGTATCTTCCTTCCCGAAGGATCAACTGTGGACTCGGCGCGACACGCCGAGCTCATGGAAAGACGATCCGATTCTGGCGGCAACCCAGGAAGCCCTGTTTCCCGATGTACAGGAAGGCTACATCCGAATCGATCCGAATCCGCCCAAGGCGGACGGGACGGGATGAGCGATTCGAGTTTCGCGCAACGATCAGACGACGCGTGAGGAGCGAAGGATGAGCCGGTATCAGTGGCCGAGGTTGCGGAAGAACCAGGACAATCCAATGGAGCGGATGCGTTACAACGCTGTCACCGACGGTGTCATGCCCGCCGGGGCGCGGGCTACGCGTGGCACGCCGTTGACGGCTCTCCGGGCCGCGCCGGTGGGGGATGCGAACCTCTGGGTTCCGATTGGGCCATCGACGGTCTTGAAGGGACAAGCCGGAGCCAACCCGCGAGTGGCGGGGCGCGTCCGCGACATTTGGGTCAGCCCGGACGGTATGCGCGCCTACGCTGGGTCAGCCAATGGTGGTGTGTGGTTCAGTGCGGATGCCGGGAACTCGTGGTCACCTCTCGGTAACTGGCTAGCGACGCCGTCCGGCGATGACATCAGCAACCCGACAACAACCTTAACCTGCGGCTGCCTCCTAGTTAACTTTGGAGCAGATGCTTCCGGAGATGACGTGTATGTCGGAACCGGCGAGCTGAATCCCTACTTCAGAGGTACACCGGGCGGAAAAATGGGTGGGGTGGGTGTCCTGCATCTGGATAAGCCCACACCCGCGGTATTGGCGGACCCCTTTGGCCAAAACTGGAAACGCGAAGCGAAGAACCTCACGAACTTCGGTATTTACCGCCTGGCTCGCCATCCCACCGATGCGAATCAGTTGGTGGCGGCCACCTCGGCGGGGTTGTTTAAGCGCACTGGGCCGTTTGCTGAGAACGCGGACTGGACGAAGGTATCGGCAGCGCCCTTCAATTTTCTGGACAATTCTGGCAAGTATTTCACCGACGCACTGTGGGTTGGCACTGCTCCCAAGCCACGGCTGTTTGTGGCTTTGACGGATGCTTCCAACGGTCTCGCTGCGTACACTGAGGTATGGTGGAGCGAAGATGGACCGGACGGTGTCTATACCAAGCTCGCCATCACCCCGAACGTGGGCCCACGACAGCGTTTGGCGCTGGCGGTGGCGCCCAGCGACCCGAAAGTTGTCTATGTGGTTGGAAGTGGTCCCAAGCTTTGGCGGGTGAATGACACGACTGCGACCGAGGTAAAGCCAATTCCCAGCCAGTTGTTTGGCGATCAATCGGGCTACGACATGGCGATCGCGGTACATCCAGACAATAGCAAGGTAGTGGCGGTGGGAGGGTCCGCGGTTGATGTGGACGGCGAGTGGAGCGCCTCGATGTTTCAGTTCACCGTCGCCGCAGCAGGAGCGCCGTTGAACTCGGGATTCACCGACAATGCTACCACGCAGGCCGACCCGACGAAGGACCCAACATTCATCGGGAATTGCGTTCACGCGGATGTGCATCAAATCCGTTACGTAAAAGTGGGGACGGATGTACACGTGTGGGTGACCTGCGATGGCGGAGTTTTCCGCTCCACCAAAGGTGGACAGGCCTACACTTTCG
>WNFR01001257.1_pt1 | contig 26321 bp, 17 predicted proteins | sample 5400221 | NCBI WGS metagenome assembly WNFR01 (sample SAMN13153357, study PRJNA577476) | soil metagenome | isolation source: 40 cm soil under Madrone tree | place: USA:California | collected 2016-06-14
TTCGGCTTGTGTGTGCTGATAGTGGTGCGATGCGCTTATTACGTCGCGTTCGGCTTCGTGATGCTTGGCGGTCACCGTTTCGAGCGAGATTTCCGTTTCGCGAATTTCCGTTGCGGTGCGTTCCAGTTCGTCCTGTATTTCGTTCATGCGAGCTTCGAGCGCCATTACTTCGGCATCGAGCGCGCGAAGTTCGCGCTTCATGCCAAGTGGGCCGGCTTCGTCAGGGCGTCCGCCAGTGACCATACGGCCCTGGTAGGTGGTTCCATCGGGCGTGACGAAAGCGTATTGCGGATTTTCGCGTGCCAATTTTTCCGCGCCGGCGGCGCTGTCGGTAAGATATGCGGTACGCAATCTTGGTAAGAATTGTTTTGCCGCTGGGCCCAAGGGATCGCGGAATTCAACCAGCTTATCGAGCCGCGCGTACACGCCGTCTTCCGCACGGAAGGGAATGATGGGCTCGTAATCGTTGATCTGGAGATTTTTTGTGGAGTCGACGAAGAACGTGGCGCGGCCGCCGACTTCTTCGCGCAGTAGGGAAACGCCGGCTCGGGCATGATCGAAGGTTTCGACGACGACATATTCGAGTTCGTCGCGAAGATATTGTTCGATTGCGCCTTCGTGGGCCTCGGGAACTTCCGCGTAGTCGGCGAGGACGCCTACCGCGTGGAAATCGTGGCCGGCGCCACGTTCGTTGGCGGCGAAGAGTTTTTGCACGGCGTCGGCGGTATAGGAACGGTCGTTCAGGATTTGCGTGAGCGTGGAGTGGCGCGCGCGAACGGCAGCCAGCGAATCGCGCAGAGTTTCGGCCTGTTTGGAGCGTTCTTCGCGATCGTTACGAAGCGTGGCCAACTTTCCCTGCAGTTGCAAGACTTGTTGCTTTGCAGCTGACATTTGTCCATTTGCCGCGTCCAGTGCGTACGCGGCTTCTTCGGCGTCACCGCGCACGCGAATCGAGAGCTCCAGTAATTCGTGTTCGTTGGCTTCACGGCGGCGCAGCGATTCGCCCTGATGAACGAGCGCTTCTTCGGCCTGTTTCTGTTCACCGTGCAAGCGCAACAGACTTTCACCCGCCTCGGAAGCCGTTTTGCGCAAGACTTCAATGCGAGTTTCGGATTGTGAAATTTGCGCCATGCGCGATTGCGCCTGGGTCTGCAATTCTTCCACGCGCGCGGCAAGGCCGGCGGCTTCTTCGCGCAGCATCGCGACGGTTTGCCGTTGCGATGCTGCGCGAGTTTCCCATTCGGTGGCGTGAGTGTTTAGTTCGCCAAGGTCGGCGCCGATTTGCGCTTGCCGGCCGGTGAGTTCGCCGGCGCGCTGGGTGTTGAAAGCAATTTTATTTTCGGCGCGGTCCACTTCGAGCGCAGTGAGGTTCAACTGATTCTGGTTCTGGCGGATTTCGCTGTCCAGTTCGTAGTTGCGCTGGCTCAGGCGATCCTGTTCGCCTTCCTGCTGCTGAATGGCCTGGGCGTGCTGCGTTTCGGCGGCAGTGAATTCGGCGAGTTGTGTGGCAATGCGCTCGGCTTCGGCTTCCAGTTCGCGAGCCTTGCCGGCCAGCATCTGGCGCACGATGCCGCGCATTTGTTCGCGAATCTCGGAATAGCGGCGCGCCTTAGCTGCCTGGCGTTTCAGGGAGCCGAGCTGCTTTTCGACTTCCACCACGATGTCGTTTACGCGGGAAAGATTTACCTTGGAAGATTCGAGTTTGGCCTCTGCCAGGCGTTTTTTTGTTTTGAATTTTGTGACGCCGGCGGCTTCTTCGATGATGGCCCGGCGCTCCATGGGCTTGGTGGAGAGAATTTGCCCGATGCGTCCCTGCTCGATGATGGCATAGGAATCGGGGCCGAGGCCGACTCCCATGAACATGTCCTGAATATCGCGCAGCCGAGCTGCACGACCGTTGATCAGGTATTCGCTCTGGCCGCTGCGGTAAAGCCTGCGGCTAACGACCACTTCGCCGGGCTTGGTGACGAGCGGCGGCTTTTCGGATTTTTTCCTGCGCTTGCTCTTGAGAAATTCCGGCTTGCCGCTGTCTGATGCGACGACAACGGTTTCGGAGGAGGAGGCGTCGGCTTGTGCTGTTTGTGCTTCCTCGTCGAAAGGGGACTGCGCGGGGACATCCGCGAGAAATTCGTTGCCGTCTGCGAGGCTCTGCGTACTCCGCGCCTCTGCGTTATCTTTTTCTTCCGCCTCGCCGGTTGCTTCCGCATTTGCCTCGAGCACGAATCGCGCGGCTTCAGCAAGCTCCGGATCTTCCATAGTGATGGTAACTTCGGCGAGCCCCATCGGCGGGCGCTTAACGGTGCCGTTGAAGATGCAATCGCTCATGCGACCGGCGCGGAGAGATTTGTGGCTTTGTTCGCCGAGTACCCAACTGATGGCATCCACCACGTTGGATTTGCCGCATCCGTTCGGGCCAACGATGCACGTGGTACCGGTGCCGCTGAACGTTACCACCGTGCGTTCGCTGAACGATTTGAATCCGGTGATTTCGACTTTTCTGAGTTTTAACAAGATGTCCTCTTTAACTCTCTCGTTTCAGCTCTCTCGTTCCGGGCGCGCACGATTGTTTTTCGCGCGAAGAACATTTTGCAAGTCCGCGTTCGGTCGTTCGCCTGCGTTTAGACACACGAAGCGCGAAGAGAGACGACTCGTCGTTCCCTGATGGAGGGATGGTTCTCGCGATGCTCTCGTTGCCAAGCAACGAAGGCTGTCTGTCAACACTGCTAACTCGTTGACAAGACACACGTTTGGCAGGTTCTCAGTCAGAGGCCCAGCCGCCTGGCGCATGGATGGCGGTACGGGAGGAAAATGTAGCATGTAGGCTGTCGAGTGTAAAGCCCTACCCCACAGGTTGTGGCGAATTTCATAATGCTACTATGCCACGGCTTTGCGGGCTTCGATGCGGAGTCTGCGATAATCCAGTTCCCAGTGGTCAGCCTTCCAGAGTGTCGGGCGCGCGACACGCTCGACCGCCCGCAAAACATTGTCTCTCGCGTTGGGTGGAACGCGCTGCAAGAATGTTTCGCCGAACATGGTGATCCACAGTTCCAGACCGCGATCACCGTCTTCCAGTTTTGTCGGCCGTTCGAATAAGGCAGCTTCGCGTACTTCCAAGCCGTGCTTTTCGAGAAGCGACGCGTACTCGGCCACACTTGGGTAATACCAGGGATTGGCTCCGTTCGAGGAAACTCCGCACTCGGTTAGAGCTGTCTCGATCGCTGCTATGACGTGCTGCACATTTCCTTCGCCGCCAAATTCCGCAACGAACCTTCCACCGGGCCTCAAGGCGCGAGCCACGCCTTGAATGACGCGCTCGGCCTCGGGAATCCAGTGCAATGCAGCATTGGAGAAGACAGCGTCGAACTCGTTGGAGAAAGGTAGAACCCGCGCGTCGCAGACTTCAAATTGAATCGCAGGGAATTTCTTGCGGGCCTGTTCGATCATTTCGGCGGAACGGTCTGCGCCTATAACATGAGCGCCACATGCGGCAATTTCTGCCGTGAGCGCTCCGGTGCCACAGCCCAAATCCAAAATCCGCTCGCCAGATTTGGCCGCGAGGAGATCTACGACACCTTTAGCCTTCTCCCAGACGAATGCGTGCTTCGCATCGTAAAGGCCCGCGTTCCATTTTCCCGCTGCCATAGTTTGCACTCTTTCCGTTTGGCTGGTCTGGCAAGGTGTTCGTCAAAGTTTGAGCGAGGATTTATTTTACTTCCGCGGCGCGGCTTGTTTTAGTTTTTCCTGTCGAGCTTTTCGCGCAGCTTCTGTGCGAGGTATTGCGAGCCGTAAGGTTTCTGAAGGATCGTCGCCTTCTCTCGCGTTCGAATGGGGATCAGGCTGGTTTCCGTCGCGTAACCGGTGGTGAAAATTACGGAAATGCCCGCCTTCAACGCCGCCATTTTCAGGTACGCCTCCGGCCCATTCAATTTGGGCAGAACGACGTCCATGAATACCAGATCAATCTCTTTCGCATGCGTTTCGAACGCGCGTACCGCTTCCTCGCCATCACCCACCACGATCACGCGATAGCCCAAGCTCGCTAGAATTTCGTGTGCGGCTTCGCGCAGATCGTCGTTATCCTCCGCGATCAGAATGCACTCCGTGCCTCCGCGCATTGATCCCACCGCAGGTTTTTCAGGCTGTACCGCGGGGCCGTTGCCTAGCGGCAGGTACACGCGAAAAGCCGTGCCTTTTCCCACTAAGCTGTCCACGTCGATAAAGCCCTTGTGCTGTTTCACGATGCCATACACGGTTGCCAAGCCGAGACCTGTGCCGCGTCCGACCGCCTTGGTGGTAAAGAATGGCTCAAAAATGTGCGCCAGCGTTTCTGCATTCATGCCGCTCCCGGAATCCGTCACTTTCAGCAGCACGTATCGTCCGGGCGCTGCGTAGCTATGGTCCTGGCGAGAGTCCTCACCGACGGTGACGTTTTGCGTTTCAATCAGCAGCTGGCCGCCATCGGGCATGGCGTCACGCGCGTTCAGACACAAATTCATCAGGACCTGCTCGATCTGGCCAGGGTCCGCCCAGATGATGCTCACGTCCTCCGCCAGCTTCATCTGGATTTCGATGCGTTCGCCAATCACGTTGCGCAGCAAGCTGATTTCTTCTTTCGCGAGCTCGTTCAAGTTTGTGTTGCACGACTCCAGCATCTGGCGGCGCGCGAACGCCAACAATTGCCGGGTCAGTGCGGACGCCCGATCGGCCTGCGAGCGAATCTTAATGAACTTGTCCTGCAGGTCGCTGCCGTGTTCGGCGGACTGAGCGCCAATGTCCGCCCATCCCATGATGGCTCCGATAACGTTGTTGAAATCGTGGGCCACGCCGCCGGCCAAGCGTCCTATCGCTTCGAACCGCTGCAATTGGTGTACTTGGGCCTCGAGCCGGCGTCTCTGCCTGCGTTCTTCCGATTCCCGAAGTTCGCGCTGCACGGCCGGAATCAAGCGGCCAAGATTCGACTTCATCAAGTAGTCTTGCGCGCCTACTTTCAGGGCGGCCACCGCCGAATCTTCTCCAATCGTTCCAGAAACAAAAATGAATGGTACGTCCAGCCCTCTGTCACGGACCAGTTTCAGCGCATCCGTTCCGCGGAAATGGGGCATGGAATAATCCGAAATGACAATGTCCCACGCTTTTTCCAACGCTTGGGTAAGGCTCTCGACGGAATCGACGCGTTCGTGAAAGACATCGTAGCCCCCCTGGCGGAGCAGCCGCACCTGCAACCTGGCGTCATCTTCCGAGTCCTCGATGAATAAAACGCGGAGCGGTGTGGGCACCTAGGGTCTCCTGGGAACGGGCGGTGCTTCGTTTAGAATCAACCAGTACAACCCCAACTGGCGCACGGCTTCGATGAACTTGTCGAATTCGACCGGCTTGCGCACAAAGCTGTTCGCGCCCAGCCCGTAGCCACGGATGCGATCCTGGTCCTCGTTGGAAGTTGTGAGAATCACTACTGGAAGTAGCTTGGTAGCCTCGTTGGAACGCACACGATGCAGAACTTCGAACCCATCGACTTTCGGGAGTTTTAAATCGAGCAGGATAATCTGAGGCATCACCGTGAGGTCGCGGTCCGCGTGCACGCCAGTTCCGAAGAGATAGTCGAGTGCTTCGCTTCCATCGCGCGCGATTACCACTTCGTTTCGAATATTATTTTTTTTCAACGCGCGCAGTGTCAGCACTTCATCGTCCGCATTGTCTTCGACCAGCAAGATCACTTTGTCATCCATCGCGCCCCCAGGGTTATGTATTTGGACGTCCCAATGTGAAATAGACGGTTGCTCCTTGATTTACGGTTCCTTCTGCCCATACTGTTCCGCCGTGCCGGCGGATGATCCGTTGCACCGTTGCAAGCCCGATCCCGGTTCCCGGAAACTCACTGGCCGCATGCAGCCGCTGGAACGCCCCGAAGAGACGCGATGCGTAGGACTGCTCAAAGCCTGCGCCGTTATCGCGGACGAAATATGCCTTGCCGCCATTGACTCCCTGCGCGCCGAATTCAATTTGAGCCTTTTCTCGTTTAGAGGTGAATTTCCACGCATTTCCGATCAGATTCTGTAATGCGACGCGAAGCAGCCGGCTATCGCCTTCGGCTTCCAGTCCCGCGGCAATGTTTAATGCCACGCTGCGAGCGGGTTCCTGGGATTGGATTTCTTGCGCAACCTCGCCAGCCAGTTTGCTCAAATCGATTCGCTCGCGGTAAATCTCGGCGCGAGTCACACGCGCCAAATTCAGCAGATCGTCGATTAACGCTCCCATACGCCTGGTTGCTGTGCAGATGCGCTGCAGATAATCTTTGGCAGTAGAGTCGAGTTGCTGCTGATAGTCCTCCTGGAGCGCCTGGCTAAAACCGTCGATTCCGCGCAGTGGAGCGCGCAGGTCGTGCGACACCGAGTAAGAAAACGTTTCTAATTCCTTGTTCGCTGCCTCAAGTTCCAGGCTGCGCTGGATAATTTCCTGCTCCGCCTTACGCTTTTCGGTCACGTCGCGGGTAATCTTTACAAATCCGCGCAGAAGGCCGGCGTTATCCCGCAGCGGAGTAACCACCACGTTTGCCCAAAACCGAGAACCATCTTTTCTTATGCGCCAGCTGTCATCCTCGAAGCGCCCTTCTTCTCTGGCGGACTTGAGCTCCATGATTGGTTTTCCAAGCGCGATATCTTCCGGTGCATAGAACCAGGAGAAGTGCTTGCCCACAATCTCTTCAGCTGCATAGCCCTTGATTCGCTGCGCTCCGCCGTTCCAACTGATCACGTGCCCTTCCGGATCAAGCACGACGATCGCATAGTCCTTAACATTCGAGACGATCAACCGGAACATCTCCTCGCTTTGTTTGAGTGCGTCCGTGGCCCTTTTCTGTTCAGTGATGTCTGTCGCTACGACCAGTCTCGCGTTTTTCCCCCGAAAGGTCAGCGGGTATGACGTGATCTGCACATCAATAAGCTCTCCGGTTTTCTTTCTGTGTCGCCATGGTCCCGAGTCCCGGATTGGATCGTGAGGGGAGCGGAGATCGGCAAGCAATGCCGGTACGTCTTCTTGCGGGCGAATATCGGTGATTTTCGAGCGTAGAAATTCCTCTCTGCTGTATCCGTATCGGTCTACGGCCGTCGCATTGACGTCGAGAATGGAAAGTGTCTCCGTGTCGAACACCCACACCGGAATGGGGTTGCTGTCGAACAGCAACCGGTATTGCTCTTGAGCGCGAAGCAAGCGCTCTTCGGTATGCTGGCGCTTTTCGATTTCTCGAAATATGGAGTACACCGTGACCGCGAACAACAGCAGGGAAAGTGCGTAGCCGAACGCCAGAATGGCTTGCATCTGGTGCGCCCTGCCAGTGGCTCGTTGTAGTCTCTCGCGCAGAAGGCGTTCTTCCTCTGAGCGCATTTCCAGGAACACGTTTCTGATCTGGGTCATCAATTGACGCCGCTTCTCTTCAAGTGGTCCTACCCCATCGCTCTGCAACCTTAGAGTCGCAGCGAGCGAGATTCTGGCATTCACCAGCTCGGCCAATCGCGCCTGGGCGGCTTTCTGTTTCGGATTGTCAGCCGTGAGCGCCTTAATTTGGGCAATGTGCGATTGAAGTTCGCTTGCGCCGCGTTGGGCGGATTCAGGATAAGTGCCTTCTGGGCTCGTCAAAAAGGGGCGTTCGTCGTCGTATAATTGAGTCGAAGCAGCCAAGGCTGCGTCCAGCTGCTCCAGCACCTCCTGGGTATGTGCAACCCACTTCTGATCGGAGTCCTCCTGGAGAAATCGCTGATAAGACAGCGCTCCGATTAGCAGAAGGATGCACAGGGCCGTCCCGAATCCCGTGATCAGCTTATTTCGAAAAGTCATGTAGCGCGGCCCGTCCCTTAATCACGAAGGTAACTGAGAGGTTGAGATAACCGAACGGGATATGATTCCTGTAGACAGTCTGCTTGCAGCCCCCATTCTCTTCTCCGCAATGGATGACAAGCCGTAAATTGACCGTTGGCGTCTCTAATGAGTAAATACATGGTATTCCCGATGCTGGCATTCTCAGTCGGTAGGATTGCGCGGAAATTTGAAATACGGGAGCCTGACTCGGTTGATGGAAATCTGATCTGCGCGAATAGCAGTTGGCGCTTCGAATCCTTTTGTTCCGGCGCTAGTTACAAAGTCGTCCTCATCGACGCCATCACCGCTGACGCCGAGGCCGCCGACGAGCACACCGTTTTTATAGAGGCCGGCGCTCCCTGGAAAAAAGACGATGCCGCTCTTCTTGTCGTTAGGAGCGCCGCTCTGGAATCCTTGCGTGCAGGGATTTGCGGTATCCATGACGTATAGGTTAAAAAAAGGACCGTCGCCGGAGCCGTCGATGCCCGGAGGAAACAGCGGCATCGCGCCAAAGCTTATGGTCCGGTTGGTTACCGCAGTACCTATCGGCACCTGATTCAAATCTGAGGTGAGGCGCGTACTACCGTTGAAGTACACCATGTTGCGCGCTTTGGTTCCGGCTACGTCGATGCTGAAGACTGTTGCATCGGGCATGCGGCGGAGACCGATGATCGTGCCGCCCATGTCCGCCACGGCGATCACCATCCTGGCGCGTGAGCCTTCGGGCAAGCGAATTGCTGCGCGTGTGAGATTGGCTTCGGCTTCAGCATTGCTGAGAATTGTAGTCACGTCCGCTGCGGACAAGCCGCCTGAACCAGCTGCCGGCGCGACCAAATCTCCTTCTGCTGGCGTTCCAGTGCCGTCGGTGGCAGCAACAAACCATGTCCCGCCGGTCATTGTTCCGGCGCCGGTGCCAGCCGGCGGACTGGTGTTGTCGATCGCGGGCAAAACTACGCCGCCGAGGAAGACCGCGCCGGGCGCCGGTAGGTTCGAGAAAAAATCGCCGAATCCAGTGGACGTTGCTCCCTTGAATGCGGCGTACTCCGCCATGTCGGGCGGGATTCCGGTCACTCCGATTCCTCCGACCAAAATGTTTCCGCGGTAAATCGGGATGCCGCCGGGATTGATGGTGTTGGAGTCCGAGTCGTTAATATCTTTTTTTCCGGTGATGACCCCGAGAGGTTTTGGTCCGCTGATTGGAGTCGCGGGATTGAAACCGTGGCTTTCAAGTTCCGCGGAAAGTGTGCAGCCTCGATTGGTGTTCTCGATGCCGTACAGATCAGCGGGAGGCTGATTTGCGACTCCGGGTGGGAGATGAATTCCGCTGATGAAGCGCACGGTGCGAGACGTCAGCGGCGCCTGGTTATTGCTGAAAAAAGCGCCGGTTCGCGCCAGGGCGACGGCTACGTCGTTGGCATCTTCCATGACGGAGAAATTGCCGAGCGCCGTGTTTGGCGCATTCGGCTTGCGAAATACGGCCAAAACTTTTCCTTGCCGGTCGGCCACCGCAATGACCATGGTGTCCGGCGCGGCCGAAAGCGCAGCGGCCGTGACGATTTGCGTGACTTCGGATTGCGTTAGGGGTTGAAAGGCTGGCGTAGAAGGCGGAGGCAGGATCGCTCCGTTGTTTCCGCCGCCGCAACCTGCGAGCAAAAGAGCGAGCGCACACGCAAAGCCGAGGGCAAGTGCGGCACCTAAGATGAGCAATTTCTTTTTCCGGTTGAGCGCCCTATGTGCGGCAACCGGCTTTCGCAGTGTGCGAAGTTTGGGGACGAGGCTGGCCACGTATGTTCGTAACACACACGCTGCCGGTGGCTCAATCATCACGCGGACCGTTGCCACCAAATGGTGAACGATTTTTTGCCGGATGTTTTCGGTCGTTATCTACTGTTGTCATCGCTTCGTGAAAACCATTGCTCGCTCCGCTCGCATGTTGTTAGCTAGCTGTGGATTTTCATTTCGTTACGACACAGCTTGGGCGCCATTCTCGGACATAAGGCATGCAAATAAACTCTACGCGCTTCGCGCGGCGGTCGTTTCGTCTGTGTCGCTGCTGGTCGGTTCTGATATTTTTGCCGCATGCCTTGTCGTTCGGAGGTGTGGTTGCTGAAGCCCAGGAGGCGCAGCAATCGCGCGAGCTAGGCGGTCAAATGCGTCTGCCGCGTCAGCGGGCTCAAACGAATGCTGCTCTTGACGGAATGGTGCGCTCCGGCCCTGCGAGCGGTGGGCAAATTCCCGTGGCCGGAGCGATTCTTCAACTGCAAAATCTAACTTCGACCGAGAGCGGAGAATATTCCGCGAATGGCGAGGGTGTCTTTCGAATTTTCCCGATTGTTCCCGGCGACTACTCGCTTCGCGTTCACGCGGAGGGATTCGCTGCTTTTTCGCTCGACAAAATCACTCTGCACGCAAATGAAGTGCTGACAATGGAAATTTCACTTGTCGCGCAGCCATCTGCGGAAGTGCGTTCCCGGCTTCCGCGCCTTCCCGAACTCGGCGCGCCGCCTCCCAGGAGTCAATCGCATCGGCGGGAAGCTATCGCGAATTCCGCCATCGCCTGGATTCCGATCCCAATTATGTGCTGAATCCGGCGCCGGAAAGCCTGCCTCCGGTTGCTGATGTCTTCGCGACGGTTCCCGATCGCTGGGCGCTGCAGCAACCGGAATACAAACGATATTCATCGCCGGGCGAATACATCTACACGCGATCCCGCTGGTACGATCCGTTCAATCGCAATCGTCTAAAAGGCGACGAACCTATCTGGCCTGCCGTTTTGGGCCAACAGGTGTTTTTAAATTTGACCGCCACGTCCGATACTACATTCAACGCTCGGCGCGTGCCTTCTCCCAGTGGCGTGAGCGCAGCCAACCCCGGAAGTTCCACGTTTTTTGGTCGCGGTGAGCAAGAATTTGTCGATTCTACATTGCGCTTCACGCTCGACCTGTTTCATGGTGACGCTTCGTTTAAACCAGTAGACTGGCGAATCCGCATCACGCCGGAAATCAGTTTGAACGATCTGAATGTTCGTGAACTGGGAATTGTCGGGCCGGATGTGCGCAGCGGAACTAACCGCTTCGATACGCACCTTGGATTGCAAGAAGCGTTTGGCGAAGTGAAGCTGCACGATCTCGGTCCGAATTATGATTTCGTCAGCCTGCGCGCGGGTATTCAGCAATTCAATGCTGACTTTCGTGGATTTCTTTTCGTGGATGAGCAGCCCGCCGTGCGGATATTCGGCGATTTGCTCTCTGACAAGATCGAATATAACGCCGCCTATTTTCAATTTCTGGAGAAGAATACCAACAGCGGGCTGAATACTTTCGATCGGCGTCACCAGCAAGTGGTGCTCGGAAACATTTATTTGCAGGATTTTTTCTTTCCCGGTTACACCGCCGAATTTGTCGCGGCCTGGAACAAAGATGACGCGTCGATCCACTACGACGACAACGGATTTCTGGTGCGCCCCGCGCCGGTGGGAAATGTTGTGAACCAGAATCCCGGCGCTGGTCCGATACCGCACGCAATCCGCGTGGGCTATTTCGGATGGCTGGGCAGCGGCCATATCCATCGCATCAATTTGACGCACGCGTTTTATCAAGCAGTGGGCGAGGACACTTTTAATCCAATCGCCGGCCGCTCAGTCACGGTGAACGCGCAACTGGCTGCAGCGGAAATTTCCTACGATCGCGACTGGGTTCGTTATCGCGTTTCGACGTTTTATACCAGCGGCGATGCAAATCCGCGCGATGGCCGCGCGCGCGGCTTCGATTCGATCCTCGATCTGGACGCATTCGCCGGGGGACTTTTCAGCTTCTGGAACCGCGAAGGATTTCGTCTCACCGGGTCGGGAGTGTTGCTCACGACGCCGGGTAGCCTGATACCTTCACTGCGCGCGAGCAAGGACGAGGGGCAAGCCAATTTTGTAAATCCCGGAATTTCTGGTCAACGCGGGAGCAGATTTTGACATCACGCCAAAGCTAAAAGGCTTCATCAACGCGAATTTTCTGCGATTCGAACGTACCGAATCCCTTGAATATATTTTGTTTCAAGCGCCTATTCGCCACACCATCGGCGTAGACTACGGCACCGGCGTCACTTATCGCCCGCCGCTTTCGGAAAATATCGTACTTACAGGCGGCGCAGCAATGTTCACGCCGGGCGATGGATTTCGCGGTATTTACGGCGGCAAAACTTTGTTCTCGCTATTCAGTTCAGTGAGATTGACGTTCTAATGGTTTGCGAAATTCAACTGAAATCGGCATTCCGAACGGAGTCTGCGCAGTGAGGAATCTCTCTGAGGCTCGTCCAGTGCATCGAAAAGAGATTCCTCGCTTTGCTCGGAATGACGTGCGTTGGGGATCCGTCTGCGCTTGGAATCGCGGGTGTTGGGGGGACCCGGATTCGTGAGGGCGGCGGCAATGCATTCATGCTCGAGATTCCTCATCGCGGTGTTCTTGTGTATAGCGACGCTGCTTCTCTTTTTTGGTCTTCGCGGCAACGCTTTCGTCGCGCAACAACCATCGGATGACGTTCGCGGTCAATCGCGCGAGGCCGCTGCCCAGAAATCGGCTGGATGCGTGAGCTGCCATTCGCCGATGGACGAAGCGACCATGCATCCGACGAAAACGGTACAACTCGGTTGCACGGATTGCCACGGCGGAAACGCCGACGCGAGCGTCGCGCCGGGAACTTCGGCAAATTCCACGGAATACGCGACGGCAAAACACAAAGCGCATGTTCAACCGCGCGATGCTATTTTTCGCATTCGCGGAGCCAGGCCGCCCGACGCATTCGCGAAGTGGCTGCGCGAACCGGCGGAATACGTGAAGTTTGTGAATCCCGGAGATTTGCGAGTCGCCGCGGAAACCTGCGGAGCCACCGGCTGCCACGCGAGTGAAACGCGCGCCGTTTCCACCAGCATGATGACTCACACTGGTTTTCTGTGGGGAGCGGCGCTCTACAACAACGGAGCGATTCCCGGAAAAAATGCCCGCTTCGGGGAAAGCTACGACCGCGACGGCAAGCCGCAGCTGATCAAAACTTTCCCGCCACCAACGAGCGAAGAGTCCCGCACCAAAGGCGTTCTGCCAGAGCTCACGCCGCTCTATCGTTGGGAAACTTCGCAGCCGGGCAACGTTCTGCGAGTGTTTGAACGCGGCGGAGAAAAAAAGGCCGAGCTGGGCAATCCATCGCGCAATGAAGATCCCGGCAAACCCGACGACAAATTGAGCGACCGCGGCTTTGCTACCGAGCTGCGCACCGATCCGGTTTTTTTAGGTCTGCAAAAAACGCGTCTGGTTGATCCGGTGATGTCACTGCCCGGAACGAACGATCATCCGGGAGATTATCGCGCCAGCGGCTGCTCGTCGTGTCATGTAATTTATGCGAACGATCGCGACCCGGCGCACTCTGGCGCGTACGCGGCTTTTGGGCACTCGGGAAATAGTGCGACAGTCGATCCCACCATCAACAAATCGCTCCGGCCACCCCATCAAGCACGTTTTCACGCGTTCGATTCCGTCTAGCCAATGCATGGTCTGCCACATGCACCCCGGGACCAACATGCTCACTACTTATTTCGGCCTGACATGGTGGGACAACGAAATCGACGGTAAAAAAATGTATCCCGCGAAGCAGAAAAATCCCACGGAAGAAGAACGCTACCAGACGGCGCTGAAAAATCCGGAAGCCGCCGCCGCACGCGGACTGTGGAGCGACGAGAAATTTCTGGAGCAAACCGGCAGCCCTGATTTCAACAAGCAGCTGAAAACCACGCAATTTGTGGATTTCCACGGCCATGGGTGGGTGTATCGCGGCGTGTACGCGCACGACCGCAAAGGCAAGTGGCTCGACAAGGACGGCAAGCAAATCGCGTTCGACGATCCGGAACGTTTTGGCAAAGCCGTCCACCTTGCGGATATTCACCTGGAAAAAGGAATGCAGTGCGCCGATTGCCATTTCGGGCAGGACAATCACGGCAATGGAAAAGTTTACGGCGAACCGCGCGCAGCGATTGAAATCGATTGCATAGACTGCCACGGCACTATCGGTGCGCGAGCCAGCCTGATTACCTCCGGGCCTGCCGCGCCGCCGGGCGGACGGCAACTCGAAACTCTGCGCACGCCGTGGGGGTTGCGTCGTTTCGAATGGCGCGCTGATGCCCTGATCCAGCGCTCGATGAGCGAACAAGATAAAGAATGGGAAGTGGTGCAGACGCGCGACACTGTCACTCGTGGCAACGTGCATTTCAGTGCGAAGTCATACCGCGCGAAATTGATGGGCAAATCGGGTGAAGTGCTTAGAGCATTCCCGAGCGAAGAGTCGATGCTAGCTCATTCCAATACTTCGATGACGTGTTATTCGTGCCACACGTCGTGGACGCCTACCTGTTTTGGTTGCCATCTGCAAATGACGGCCAATGTGAAGCGGGACATGCTGCACAATGAAGGGCTCACGACGCGGAACTACACCAGTTATAATTTTCAAATTTTGCGCGACGACATTTATATGCTCGGCGTGGACGGCACAGTCACAGGGCGTCGCATCGCGCCGGCGCGCTCGTCCTGCGCGGTTTTGGTAAGTTCGCAAAACGCGAATCGCGAATGGCTGTACTACCAGCAGCAGACTATTTCCGCGCCGGGATTGTCCGGCCAGGCTTTCAGCACCTTTGTTCCGCACACGGTGCGCGCGAAAGAGACCAAACAGTGTAGCGATTGCCACGTCTCCGCCGCTAACGACAACAATGCCTGGATGGCCCAGCTACTGTTGCAAGGAACGAATTTTATGAATTTTATGGGCCGCTATATTTATGTGGCGACCGGAAAGCATGGGCTGGAAGCCGTGGACGTAGCCGAACATGACGAGCCCAACGCCATCTACGGCAGCGACTTGCAGCGCGTGGCTTATCCGGACAATTTCAATAAGTTCGTCGCACGCGGACGCGAAATCAAGACGGCGTTCGAACATCCGGGGACTGTGCTCGACGTTCAGGCGCGCGGGGAATATGCGTACGCCGCGCAAGGCAAAGGCGGCTTTCGTGTCTTCGACATCGCAAATATTGACAACAAAGGATTTTCTGAACGCATGACCACGGCGCCGGTTTCGCCCCTTGGACAAAAATTCTTCGTGCCGACAAAAAACGCAGTCGCGATCGCGTCGCCCACCACGCTGGGTATCGATCCATTGCGGGTGCAGCTTCCTGAAAACGAAGAGCGGCGTATTCCGCTGCTGTACGGTTTTCTTTACGTCGCCGACAGAGAAGAAGGCCTTGTAGTCATCGGCAATGCAAATCTGAAAGCGAGAAGTCCCGGGGTTGGAACGCTGCTCGACGGAAATCCAGCCAATAATTTTCTGCAACGAGCGCTGGCTTTCAATCCCGATGGAGTACTCACCGGTGCGCGAAGGATCACCATCGCCGGCAATTTCGCTTACATACTCACGGAAAAGAATCTGGTGGTCGTTGATTTACAAAATCCCCTGCAACCCAAAGTCACTGCGACCATCGGTTCGCCCATACTTGACGATCCTCGCGGCATCGCGGTGCAATTTCGTTACGCCTTTGTGGTGGACCGGTACGGCATGAAGTTTTGAACGTAACTGACCTTGCGCATCCCGTGCCGGTGGAGAACGGGAAAGTTGCGCTTCCGGACTCGCGCAATATCTACGTCGCGCGCACCTATGCGTATATCGCGGCAGGTGCGAATGGACTCGGAATCATTGATGTCGAAAACCCCGAAGCTCCGCGCCTCGATCAAGTTTTCAATGCCAACAATGCGATGCACGAAGTGAACGATGTAAGAATCGGAATGGTCGCAGGAAGCGCTTTCGCTTTCGTTGCCGACGGCTACAACGGTCTGCGCATTCTGCAAATCGTTTCGCCATGGGACGACCCAGCCCATTTCTCCGGATTCAGTCCGCGCCCCAGGCCAAAATTAATTGCCAGTGCGAAAACGAAAGGCCCAGCACTAGCCATCTCGAAGGGCATCGATCGCGACCGGGCAGTGGACGAATCGGGCAATCAGATATCAGTGTTTGGGCGACGCGGCGCGCGCCCACTGAATCTAATCGAGTCTCAGGCGCTTTATTTGCGCGATGGCCAGCTATTTCTGGTAGATGACGAACCGCAACAGGCTAGCGAGACCAGCGACGCGGACCGGAGCGATCGGACGTTTTGGCAGCGCTTGGAAGTGCGCGCGAAGAGTTGGTTAGCGCTCTTATCAAACGCCAAAAACTAATTCGTCTTTTATTCGCCCTGAACATTCGTACAGGTTTCGCCTTACGTGGTGTCATAGTCAGCGATAAAGTCTTCAAATCCTTTCGTTTTAACCTTTTACCAATGAGCGGCATCTAATCAACATTCAACAGAGCGTTCACGTTTCTGTGCATAGCACCCATCAAAATAATTCGTGACCGCCTGACGCTAAACACAGGTAAGGTGTAATGAGTGGGGGCGAAAAAAGCCGCAAAGCGCGGCGCGAGTCCGCAATGGCGGACGAGAAAGAGAAAGAAAGGGGTACAAATGGTGCAGCAATACCTACTGGCGAGCGATTTTGACCAGACACTGAGTTTCAACGATTCCGGCGTGGTACTTGCCGAGCTGGTCGGAGTGCAGGGCTTCCACGACAAGGTTCGCGGCCTGGCGCAAATCAACTTGGTGCAGCAAGGTGCGGAGCTCTCGTACTTGATTCTGCACGATCCAGAATTTCGCCGTATTCGGCGCGAACATCTAATTGAAGCCGGCAAACTGATTCGTTTGAAGCACGACGTGAAGCTGTTTGCGAAAACGCTGGACACGCTAGCGGATGGTTACAAGTTTAATTTCCACGTGATATCGGCTGCGCCACAGGAAATTATTCAGTCGGCGCTCGAAGGCATCGTGGCGCCGGAGAATATTCACGGCACAAAGTTTTATTACGAGCCGAGCAACGGCGAAGTCAAAGCCATTGTGCGTGCTTCCGCCGGCTGGGGCAAAGTCACGGTGCTGGAAGAAATCCGCGCGCAACTGGGCATCAGCCACGACCATATTGTTTACATGGGCGACGGCAGTTCCGATTTGCCGGTAATGATGCACGTCAATCAGTATGACGGCTTGACGATCGCGGTCAGCGAAGCTGAATATATCACGCGTATCGCGCGGCGGACGGTGCTCAGCGATAACGCCATGAGCGTACTTGTGCCGGTGCTCGAGGAAGTGCTGCGCTGGGATTCTTCGAAGATTCGCCGCTACTTCGCCACGCAAGGATTGATGCTGCGCGAATGGGGCAAAATGCGTACCGACCATCTCACCATCGAGGAATCGGCGGAGGTTCCGGCGGCACCGGAGACTGCGCAGGTTCAATCGCCTGTAACCACGCACTAAGATAGGATCCTGACTGAATCTTAATCGGGCACGGAATATTTTCGCGAAAACGAAAATGGCCGTGCCCGTTGTGTTTGCACTCGCTCCTGGCGGAGAATGAAGTTGCAAACGTAGATTGCGCAGCGTTCCGAAGTCTTTTCGGGAGGATTGAAATGGCGAAGAAAAAGATTTTAATGCTGGCGGGCGATTACGTCGAAGACTACGAAATCATTGTGCCGTTTCATGCCTTGCAGATGGTCGGCCACACGATTCACGCAGTCTGCCCCGGAAAGAAATCCGGTGAGTTTGTGCCTACCTCGATTCACGATTTTGAAGGCGATCAGACCTACACCGAAAAACGCGGCCACAATTTTGCCTTGAACGCGACGTTCGATCAGGTAAAGCCCGAAGACTACGACGCGCTCATGATTCCGGGCGGGCGTGCGCCGGAATATATCCGCATGAACCCTCGCGTGCTCGATATCGTGCGCTACTTCATGAAGGAAAATAAGCCGGTCGCCGCCATCTGCCACGCGCCGCAGGTGCTTGCAGCAGCGGGAGTGCTCAAGGGGCGAAAGTGCAGCTCCTATCCCGCCACCAGTCCTGACGTGACTCTCGCCGGAGGCACTTATGTGGATGTTGGAATGGCGGAAGCAGTGGTGGATGGAAATCTGGTCACCGGACCGGCTTGGCCGGCCTTGCATTCCTGGCTGGCGAAATTTCTGATTGTGCTTGGCACAAAGATTGAACCATAGAATTCTTGCGGCGTCTTTCTATGAAATCTTCATGTGAATTTCGGTTCCGCCCTTTTCATAGTGAACCTCGTCCACAAGCTGGTTGATCAGGAAGATGCCGCGTCCATGCGTCGAGAAAAGATTCTGACCCACGACCGGGTTGGGAATTGAGGAAGGATCGAATCCCGGTCCCGGGTCTCGAATCACGATCAATAATCCCCGCGAATCATCGCAAGCCACGCAAACTTCCACCAGCTTGCTTGGATCATTCTGGCAGCCATGCTTCACAGCGTTTGCCAGGGCCTCGATCAGTGCCACTTCCACTTCGCGTTCCTTGCCTGCTGCGCATCCCATGGACTGGACGACGCTCATCACGCCGTCAACAAACGGCGGAATCGCTTCGATCCTTCCCTCCAATGTTTTTTGCAGTTTGAGGATCAAATCTTTGCTTTCGAATTCACACGTTGGAAGGGTATTTGCCATCTGGGCCCCGTCTAACCTTTTGCCACAGTCTTCAGCTGCTTTGCGAGGCGTTCGATATCACTGGCCTGCTTGTAAATCTTAACGGAAAAAATGTCGGAAGAGTGAAGTTGTTCTATTTCTGCTTTTAATTCCTGTACCCGCTCCGAGGGTTTTGCCAGCGATTCCCGGAAGCCCTTTTCGTGCTCTGCAAAAGCGCGCGCTGCGATGCCCGGCTACCCGCGTTGCCGAATGCTGTCGGTGTTGTTTCGGCGGCTTCCGGTGGAGACGGCATTTTTCGTGATTGGTCCAGCGCATCCATCTGGCCGCCACACACGACTCCGGACAATACGACCCCTCCGAAAACTAGGAACTCTCGCCGTGGCTGTCTCATTGCGTCCCTCCCATTGTTCCGGATTTCCGTACGCGGTGCGAGTCTCCATTCGGAAATCATTCTTTCATTTTTCTCTCTCGGCCGGCGGTATCCTCGATTACCTGCACTAGTTCTTGGCAGCTAGACCGCGCTTCCACGCGAACACTTGCTCACGCAGCGTGTTCAAGCTGTTCACCATGCGGTCTGCTTCTGTCGCGACGAATGCGTAGCGGCCATCTTCCGTCTCACCCAGATGGGTCATGCGCGAATAAATCTCCCGCAGGTCGGGGAATTCGCGCTCAGCGACACGCTGGCCCCGCAAGCATGCAGCGAGTAGTTTAAGAGTCTGTTCTATCGCTTCGGCGAATTGTTTGAATTGCGGTTGTGGCGTTTGTGCTGCAGTCTCAGGGATTCCGGCTTCCAGCGCGATCAGGGCATGCGCGAAGCGATGCGAAGAGGCGACCATGGCATTCGCCTGGGCCAGTTGTTCCGCGGAAATTCCGGGTTCGGCCGCCAATCTTTCGATGGACGTTTCAAGGTTGGACCGCGCGATTCGCGAAGCTTGCCGCGTGCGTTCGCGTTCGCTTGCGGATGCCGACGCCGGATCAAGTAACTTCCTGAAGACCGAACGAAAAGAATTCCGATAGCCATCCAACAGCGTTGCAAACAAATCCGGCAGGCGGCTTCGCTCCCATGTCGGCCATACCAGGTACGCCACTAGAGCGAGCGCTCCGCCAATGATCGTATTGATGCCGCGCGCGGCAATCACCTCTTTTGGAGAGAGCCCGGTGATGGAAATGAGCAGCACGATCAGTGCGCTGATGGACACTCCGAAAATCCCATAATTTGCTGGACCGATCCAGCGCGTCAGAAACGTAAACACTGCAATCAGAACGATCTCGGTCGCAGTGTAAATCGGAAGAAAGTGAAAAAGCGCGGTCGCCAGCAGCAATCCCGCGAGCGTGCCAAATATCCGCAGAACACCGCGGCTGAAAGTCACCGCAAATTCCGGTTTCAACACCAGCACGATGGTCATGGGAATCCAGTAAGCGCGATAAGGATGAATCACGCGTCCAAAGGCGTCGCCGAGCGCCACGCAGATCATCAGCCGCACTGCGTGACGAAACGCGCCCGACCGCAAATTTAGATTCGCGCGCAGCGTCGCTATCCGGCTTGTAAACCGCATCCACAGCGGTTGCGAGGCCTCTCGTTTATCGAATTCCGCTTCGCCTGCGGGAGTGGTGTTGCGCGCCAGTTCGATTGCAGCACGCAGTTGCCCGCCCAGCGCATCGGCTTGAAATTTTACGTCGCGCGACACCGCATTCGAAAAACTCCGATTGCCCTCGGTTTCCGCGCGGCCAAGCTGTTCCGCCAGCGCGATTCCCAGGACCAGGCGGTCTGCCTCCAGATTGATTTCTTTTCCAGATACCAGGCTTGTGGCAACCGCGTTCAGGAGTATTGCGGCGTTTGCGCGAAATTGATCCAGCGTCGCCACCGCCGGATGAAACGCATCTTCACGCGCTAACCGAGACTGCAGCCGCGCCAGTGTTGACAGACTGAGCCGAATGCGCTCCGCTTGTGACAATAACGACCGGAGACGCAGAGCGGTAAGCGACATAGCGGTGGTCAGATTCGACAGTGAATCGTGTGCCTGCGCGATTTCTTTCGTCGCGGGCGGAGCCAACGTTGCCTCGCTCGGGCGCGTCGCAATGCTTGCCAACTCAAAATACAATTGAGCCAGCGACCGCCGCTCTGGTTCATACCTCTGCACTGGCCACAACGCCACCGACAACGCAATTTGCAGCAGCCCTCCGGAAAGGGCGAGTCCAGCTGCCTGCAGCGCCTGCATCGGTGTTAGCGCCTGCGCCGAATACACCAACAGCACCACCGTGCTGATCACTCCAACATCTCCCGCCGTGCTCCCTAACGCCACCAGCATTCCCGCTGTGAACGCCCATACCGTCGCCACGATCACTGCGGCGGTGTTGCTGTGTGCGCTCAGCCCTCCCAACAGCACTGCGATCGAGCACCACACGGTGGATGTCAACATACGTTTCGCTCGCCGCGCGTATGGATCGCTGCCATCCGAATACGAAACGTTCAGCGCACCGCTCGCCATCGCCAATCCGCCACGCGGCATTCCCAATGCATAGCCCACAATTAATGGCGCGACAACTCCCACGGTGTTCCGCAGCGCCTGCCACGGATTAATTTTCGAGCGATCGATGTGCGTGACAATCCGCCACAGAGCCCTTATCGCGCTCACGTGTTGATTTTCTGGCGCTGTCGCTTTGCCGATCGTCGTTGTCGTTGGAGGAGAAGAAGCCATCTAGGATCAGGACCGCGCTCGCCCTGGCCTGTCAATCATCCGGGCAGCCGCAACCGTGGGCAATAAATCTATCGCATGTACTGCACTTAGTCGAAAAACTTCGAGTTATCGCATTTTTTTTGCTCGATGACGTAACATTCGGCAAATTTCTTACATCTTAGGTGTTGAACCTGTTTTGTGGAGGCAAAATGGAATTTAGACAATTGGGGAAGAATGGAATACAAGTTTCGGCGCTGGGACTCGGCTGTATGGGCATGTCCTATGCCTATGGGCCAGCCGACGAAAACGAATCACTTCAAGTTCTGCATCGCTACCTGGAGCTTGGCGGCAATTTCCTCGACACCGCCGAAGTCTACGGCCCGTATAAAAACGAAGAATTGCTTGGACGTTTCTTGCGCGACGTTCCGCGCGAGAGCGTCGTCGTCGCCACCAAGTTCGGCTTTCGGATTGGTTCCAGCGGGATCCTGGGCGTGGATAGTTCACCGGAAAATGTTCGCCGTGCCTGCGAGGCGAGTCTCGGGCGGCTTGGCATCGAAACGATCGATCTCTTTTACCAGCATCGCGTCGATCCCAACATTCCGATCGAAGACACCGTCGGCGCAATGGCTGAGCTTGTGTCGCAAGGAAAAGTGCGCACGTTGGGACTATCGGAAGCTGGACCGGAAACCCTACGCCGCGCAGCCACGGTTCACCCGATAGCGGCACTGCAAAGTGAATATTCGCTTTGGACGCGCGACGTCGAAACGAATCGCGTGCTGGCCACGTGCCGCGAGCTAGGCATTACATTTGTTCCGTATAGTCCGCTCGGCCGCGGGTTCCTCACGGGAACCATCCAAGACTTGGATGACCTCGATTCCAACGACTGGCGACGCACGAATTATCCCCGCTTCCAGGGGGAAGCCCTGCAGGCTAACTTGAAACTTGCAGCGGCGGTGAAAGAGCTGGCCAGCGAAAAGGGAATTACCCCGGCACAACTGGCCCTCGCGTGGGTGCTTGCGCAAGGCAAAGATGTTGTGCCGATCCCTGGAACAAAACGCGTTCGCTACCTGGAAGACAACATGGGCGCTCTTAATGTTCGCTTAAGCAAAGCCGACCTCAAGAAGATTGCAGCGCGTTTGGCCGAATTCGAAATCGTTGGGGAGCGCTACTCTCCGCAGATGATGGCGCTCGTCCAACGCGCATAATTTCTCGTACTCGTAGTTGGTAGTGCAGATTATTTGCCTGTCGAACGCAATTCCGGCAACGTAAACGTCGGCTTCACTTCTTTGCGTTTTGCCCAGTCGTGATACGTGTGGCATTCGAAGCAGCGCGACTCGGCGTGATCCGGGCCTTGCGCATGGCACTTCTGGCAGGTTGCGATTCCCGGAATCAGAATATCCGACTGTTCTGCACTGGTCAGAGCGTTCTGATGACATGCCGCGCAGGAAAACCCTCGGTGCGCATCGTGATCGAATCGCGCATGCGGCAGCCATTGCAGCGTGATATTCGCCGGCGCTATTTTCGGCAGCGAACTCGCTGGTAGCATCTCTAATTTGTTCGAACCGGTCGAACCGGTACGCAAACTTTCGCGCGAATCCGCCGCGTTCCATCGCGCGATTCTTACATCCTGAAGAGTTGTGCCCGAGACCGTGTGGCATTGCGAACAAGTTTTGTGCCACAACAACTCTTCGGAGACCGCTACATGCTCTGCGACCCACTGCGTCTGTGAAAGCGACCGGCTCGCCGGTCCATTCGCTCGTCCGCTTAGACTCCTGCGCGGGTCCTGAAGTTCCTGAAGTTCCGCAGCGTGCGATGCGATGTACCCTGAAAATTTCTTCACCAGAAAAACATGAATCACTTCTGGCGTATCGTGCGGCACGCCATCGTCAAATCGCGCGTCAAACGTCAGCAGATGGCATCCGGCGCAAGCATTGGCAAACTTTGGCGGCGGCATCAATTCGCGGCCAGTAATCGGCCGCGCTTGCTTCAGCGTTTCGCGATCTATTTGCAGAACTAGATCACGCTCTTTGTAACTGACACTTGCCGCGCGATATCTCGCATCCGAGTAAGTCAAATCCGGATCGGCTGCGCCAGCGGCATGACAATTAATACAATCAAGTTGCACCATCGGTCCGCTCGGACCGCGCCGGATCAAACGCAAGTGCAGAGCATGATTCAACTTGATGGTGCCGCTGTCCCTCACGGGCGCACCTGCAACAGAACGCAGCGCAGCGAACTCCGGATGTCCGTCTGCAAAACTTCGAATGCTCTTGCTGTATTTCGAATCACGATTGGCAGCTGAAAGATCGCCGTGACACTGCGCGCACGATTGATTCTTCGTCGCCACGAGATTGATACGCCCGCGATGCTCCACATGGCATCCGGCGCATCTCACGTTGGCATTTATGTTCGAAGCGTGGTGCGCCGGGCCATCATGGCACGCAAGGCACGCGGAATCCGCGGCGGCCGAGGAAAATCCAACAGCCGGCTGTATGTGGCATGCAGCGCACTCCTTTTCTAGAACCGCGTGAGCGGCGCTCAAGCGGCCGTTTGAATAAACACTGTTGTCGCGTTCCAGAACGTGCCAGCCAATCCACACCAGCGCGATCGCGGGCGCGAGGATCGCCAGCCAAAACTTCATTCTTTTGAACAGAGTTGGCCGCTTGAAATAGTTCAGGTCAATCCTCTGAGCGACCGTCTTGGTTGTACGAGTTCTAGCCATTCTTGTAACACAACCAATCCTGGTTGCGTGCTGTTCTCCTCTAGTACCGCAGCGCCATCACCGCATGCACCGCTCCAAGCAAAATCAACGCGAGCGAAAGTGGAATATGCAGCAGCAGCCAGCCGTGCAGCCAACGATGCAGCCGCTCCTGTCGCAATAACTGTCGCGCTTCGCTACAAATGTCTTCGAGGTCCGCGAGCGTATCGCGCGCCGCTGCCGGCACCCGCTTTCGCAAGTTTGCAAACACGCTCGATGCACGCGTCTCATCCGCAAGCCGGCTCCCGCGCGATTTCGACTGCCGCAGGAACGGCCGCATCTCCTCCACATAAAATTTGCGCAGTGGGCCGCTTTCCGCTTCACTCAACAAAACGATTTCCGCCGCCGGAGCAACCGCCGCACTCGCTCCCGCGCTGACTGCAGCCGAAGTGCGCAACGGCGCGGCGCTCGCCGCGATCGGCCTCAAGGCGGTAAATCCTCCCGCGCGCTGAATTCCAGCATCGGAAGTTTTTGCGATACCGACATTTCCGCAAAGCGATTCGATGGCCAGGTCCGCTTCGTCGCGCAGAAGTCCCCGCACATGCGAGATTTCGTCGTAAATTGTTTCCAGAGGAATATCGGCAGTCATCTTTTTCGGGATGGAATTCTGCAGTACCGCTCCATAAACACCACTGGCTACCGTAACGATCAGCAACCACATCAACACTCGTGTCAGCGTCCCGCCAAAATGAAATCCGCCATGAAACAGAATCAGCGGAAGGGACAGCAGCCCCAGCCACAAATGCCCTTTCATCCACGATTTCGCGCGGCCCAGGCGCCAAGTGGGAACTCGTTTGCGTGCGCCCAGCGCCGCCGCAAAAATCATGAACCCAAATCCGACCACGCCAAAAATCAATCCAATCGCGCTGCCACCCCGCGGACCATTCGGTGAACTCCAAGTCTCAAACAAATACACTAGCAGTGCCGCCGCGAAAATTCCCAGCGACGCAATCGTCCACCCGCCTTGTGTCGTATCCAACCGCATTTTTTACGCGATCTCGCCGACCTTCTTCTCCGCAACCTCTGTGTTCTCCGTGTTAAAAAAAAACGTTCCCCCTACTTCAACGCACCCTGCGCCACAATCCCCGCAAAAAAGTCCCGCGGGTCCACCCGATGCGCGGCATCATGCGGACACGCATATACACAACTAGGCTCCTTCAAATGCGTACAAAGATCGCAAGAAGTCGCCTTCTGCTTGATCGCGGCCTTCTGCCTCCCCGCGTGTTCCGGGTCATCGGTCATTACCTCGAACGGATGCAGATTGATATTTCCATACGGGCAATTCCGCGCGCACAATCCGCAACCGATGCACCAATCCTCGATAATCACTTCCAGCGAATTGCGCCGCCGAATCGATCCTACCGGGCAACCGACCATGCACAGCGGATCGCGGCATTGCCGGCAACTTGTCGCGATCAGATAGTGATCGAAGCGCAATCCGTCGCGCACCAGCCGCGTAACTCCGTCGTGCGCATCGGCGCACGCATTCACGCAAGCATCGCAACGCGTGCAATTCTGCAAGTCCAGGACCAGCAGGCTCTGCGCTTCCATCAGTCCTTGCGATAAAAATTGCTCGATCGGTACGCTATGTACCATCTGCACGCGCTGCGCATTCGCCGACCGCCGCTCTTCCGCCACCGCTTCCAGTCCACGCCGCACACTCGCAAACCGCTCCACCATCTGGCGAAAATCGTCGCCGGACACACGCACCACTTCCACGTGATCGAGCGCCGTGCACGTAGCCGTTCGCACGCCTCCGCCGAGCAATCCGATTTCCCCGAAACAATCGCCGCGTGAGAGATAAGCGAGCACCAGCTCGCCGCCCGGATAATTTTCTGAAATCTTCACGAAACCAATGCGCACCAGATAAAAACTGTCCGCCGCCTCACCTTGGCGCGCGATCACCTGTCCGGGAGCGAATCGCAGCAGTTCAACACTTTCCTTCAAATGTTCGATGAAGTCGCTGGAAAGATCCGCGAACATCGGCACGCCGCGCAAATGATTCTCCAGCGCGCGTTTGCGGTAGTTCTGGTCCACCTGTGTGCGGAACGTTTTGTTCTTGAGCATGATGTCCAGAACATTGCGCAGCATCTCGTACGCCACGACGTCCGATTCCGCGCGAACCGTCGCCGACCGCGGGTAGAAATTCATGCACGTCATTTCACCGAATAAATCCCCCGGTCCAAGCTCGGCCACCGGATTTTCGTAGCTCAGGTCCACCGAAGCGTCGATCGGAATGGTCCGGTCGCGCGCTTCTTCGTCGCGCTTGTCCGATTCGCGCGGCGCAAGCGTGCTTGTCAATCGCTTGAAGAATCCTTGCGCGCCGCCTTGCGTTTTCACGTGCGCCATTGGGGAAGAAATGGAAACCCGCGCTTTGCCCTGCAGAATAAAAAATGCCGTCGAACCAAATTCGCCTTCCTTGCAGATCAATTCGCCTTTCCGGAACCGCCGCTTCACAATCGCGCCGCGGTTCAATTCCAGGAACGTGCCAGACACCCCCT
>WNFR01002851.1_pt1 | contig 26312 bp, 24 predicted proteins | sample 5400221 | NCBI WGS metagenome assembly WNFR01 (sample SAMN13153357, study PRJNA577476) | soil metagenome | isolation source: 40 cm soil under Madrone tree | place: USA:California | collected 2016-06-14
CGCCCAGATAGAGAATACTATAATTGCTTTCCCCATACCCCGCGGGGATAGGCAGAGGTTAGGTCTATACCGGACATGCCCAGCCCCGGCGCTCCCGCGCCCCCGCGCTTGCCGATTGAGGATTCTTATTTCGAGCTGTTGGCTGATACGCTCGAAGGCCTCGATTTGCCTGCGCGCGGCCAATTTCTTCAGCGCTACTTACGCGCAATCGCTCACCTTGAGCTGCGCGAAGACCAAAGTGTGCAGATTTGGGATGACATGCTTTCCCGCCGCCGCGAACTCACCAATCTTGTCGGTCGCCCAGTCTCTGTTAAGACCGCTCTTACAGATGTCCTCTGCTCGTCCGGTTTTCTTCGTCTTCCGATCCTCATCGAATATGAAGAGCTCAAGAGGCTGGAACTCGATGCCGTGACCGATCCTTTGACTGGTCTACACAACCGCCGTCTCTTCAGCGAATCATTCGAAAAAGAACTCAATCGCGCGCGTCGCTACGCCCAGCCTCTGGGATTGGTTACCGTCGACTTGCACCGCTTCAAGGAAGTAAATGACAAACACGGCCATCCCCGTGGTGACGACGTCTTGCGTGCTGCCGCAGCTACCTTGAAAAAATCCTTGCGCACCTCCGACTCGGCTTTCCGGATCGGCGGCGACGAGTTTGCTCTATTGCTCCCGCAAACGGATTCCCCGCAAGCCCTGGCATTGAGCCGTCGCGTCCAAACAGTATTTGCCGAAATGCTGCAACCGTTACAACTCTCGGTGACCGTGGGAATGGATCTCGGCGTTGCGATTTTCCCGCAGGATGCCGAACATGCTGACCAATTGATCCGCATCGCTGACGAACGCCTGTATCAGATAAAACACGCGAACCACAGTAGGGCAGGCAACGGCTCCGCGCCAACCGCACCTCCTGCTGTTCCTGAAGCGCCCGCAGTTCCCGCTCCGGAGGAAGCCTCCTCCGCTCCGCGGGCCATTTCGATTGAAACCAGGCGCACACCTGAAAAGGCCGAGACGGCCATTACTGCGGCTCCTTCTCCAAGTGCCGCGGCCATTTCCGGCGATCTGCTTCCCCCTGCTCCAGCGGTCTTCGCCGTCCAGCGCAAAGCCGAACGCGTCTCCATGACCGGTACCAACGCCTATGCTGTTCTTGGTGACCAAGGCGCCCGCCACGCCCGTGTCCTCGACCTTGGCTTCGGCGGTGTCGCCATTGAACTGGATTCGCCCGAAGATCTTCCGGAGAATCTTCTTGCCGTTCTACACGTGCCGATTCTTCCTCCCGTTCGTGTGAATTTGAAGCCCGTCTGGAAACAGCAAACCACTCAAGGCGGCGTGCGTATCGGCTGCTCTTTCGTTTCCTAAACATCTCTGCAGACTCCGCTGACGAGTTCGACGCATCTTCAAAAAAGTACTTATGACTTGTTAGTCCCTCCGGCCAGCCCTGATACAATTCCGCCGCGTCCTCGTGTCCTCCAAGGAGTCGCCATGATTGAACCCAAGGCCAGCCATCCTCATCGGCCCGATGCCGTTCAAGATACTCCCAAAGACTCAAGTGCTCTTAAACCTTGGCCATGGGCTCTCGAACGGCTCGCAAAATCTCACAACTATTGGATCTCCACGACTCGCCCCGACCGTCGCCCTCATCTCATGCTGGTCTGGGGGATTTGGTGGCAGGATGCTTTCTGGTTCAGCACCGGTGCGCGCACGCGCAAAGCAAAAAATATCTCCGCGGACCCTCATGTTGTCATCGGGACTGAAAAGGCCGACGAAGCCGTCATCCTGGAAGGCACCGCCGAGGAAATCAAAGATCGTTCCGTCTGGAAGCAACTCGTCGAAATCTACAATCGCAAGTATGGCGGCGACGTTGGCCCACTTCTCGAGAGCTCCGGCGGATGCGTCTTTCGCGTCACTCCGCAAATTGCCTTCGGCCAGGATGAACACGCTGAAAACTTCACGGACGCAGTCACCCGCTGGCAGTTCTAACCCTCGCTGTTTCCTTGCACGCTCTCACGGTTTCGGCACCGCGTTCCACATCTCTTGCTGAACCTTCCACTCGCCATTAGCCTCGCGATGCAGCACCAGCGCCATCTTGCCGTAGGTTTCTATAGGCGGCTTTCTCTCCGGTAGCTGCACCACTTGATGCTCGGTCGCCCACTCCGAAGCCCAATCCCCACATACGTGAATATCGTGGAACTCCATCTCCTGCTTCATCACTTTGTAGCCCGCATCTTCGCCACAATTTCTTCCACGCATGCCGAAATCTTCTTCTGCCCGACCATGGCCGCATCTCCCGGCATCAGGTCCACTCCGTCCTCCGTCCACAGCGCCAAAATCCCCGCCGTATCCATCTTCAAGTGCAACTCCACGTATCGCTGGTTAAACGCCGCATCCTCAGCCGTCCGCGCTTTCATTCGAACCACCGCCAAAAGCGACGCTACGCAACGCTCCTAGAAGCACTTTCCTTTTGAATTCCATCCTGTCCCTCTCGATAATCCCAGCAAACCCGCCCAATCTATCCGAAGCCACCCATCATGGAAAGCCCGTTCTGCATTCCCTCCGCTCCCTACCTCGTATCCCCCCCCCAATCCACTATTTGGAGGAACTTGACACTTCGCGTATGATTAAGAATTGCCTCGCGACCTAGCGACGCGGCTGTAGCCTCACCCCTTTAGGGGTGGGGCTCTTCTCTGCGATAAAGAGTTGGCCGTGCAGACCGGACGCGACAGAATGGAGCCTCATGAAACCCGGTATTCATCCCGACTATCACACCGTGACGGTGCACTGCGCCTGCGGCCACAATTTCACGACTCGTTCAACCATCAAGGGCGACAAGCTGAATGTCGAAATCTGCTCGAGCTGCCATCCCTTCTTCACCGGCAAGCAGAAGCTCATTGACACCGCCGGCCGCGTCGAACGTTTCACTAAAAAGTACGCCGACGCCGCCGCCAAAGTCGAAGCCGCCAAGAAGTAAATCAGCGCCAGTTCTACTGGGACAGCCAATCCCGACTGTCCCTTCTTTTCTTTCCTTGTACTGCCCGAACCTAATACACCCCTAGTGTCTCTGCGTTCCTCCGCATCTCTGTGTTGTCTTTTTCCACTATCAACTTTTGACATTTGACTTTCAACTTCCTTCCCTCTCCCGCCCGTGTACAATGAACTTCCATCGTGGCTACTCAATCCCGCATGTTTGATGGCGCGCGCCCCGGCGAACTCGTCGAATCCGCCCCGCCGCGCGTCACGATCCGCAACGCCTTCGCTCACCCGTTTGATTCCGCTATCGCCGCCGCCCGCACCTGCTACGCCCCGCGCCTCATCGGCCCCGAGGAAATCACCGACAAACAGCGCCTCAACATCGGTGCCGCCACTTTCTACAGCGGCCATCACACTGTCTATCAGCACTCCCATTTCGAGTTTGGCCTTGAAAACGTTAGCCGCCAATTCGTCTGGTCCTTCCTTCACGCACATCCCTTCTATAATTCCGAGCAGCAAAGCCAGCGCTACGTCCGCCTCGACCGCGCGCAAGCCTACGTCCCGCCCACTTCGCTCTTCTTCGACGAAAAGTGCAAAGAAATCTACGAAGCCGCCATCGCCCGCGCCTGGAATTACTACCGCGAGCTTTCTTCGCTTCTCATCGGCGACGCCCGCACCATTCTCAACGACATCTGGCACATCGGCCCGATGTCCCACCCCAAGCGCCTCCAGAAAATCGAGCGCTCCGCCGAAAAACGCGCCATCGAAATCGCCCGCTACGTTCTTCCAGTCGCCGCCTTCACCACCATGGTGCACACCATCTCCGGCATCGTCCTGCACCGCTTGTGGCGCATGAGCGCCGTCTCGGACACTCCCAGCGAGGCCCGCGCCGTCATCGGCGCCATGGTCGCGCACGTAAAAGAAATCGACGCTCAATTTTTCGATCGTTTCGGAACCGAACCGCTCGAAGAACTCCCCGAATGGAAAAATGCGATGGCCCAGCCGTCCGCCGGCGAACCCTTCGCCCGCGAATTCGACGCCAAACTCAACGGCAAAACTTCCCGCCTCGTCGACTATTCCCCCAACGCTGTCCGCGTCGTGGCCGAATCCTACCGCGCCGTCACTGGCCTGACCGAATCCCAATGCAACGATCTCGAAGCTATCGATCGCCTGCTCAATCCTGCCCGCAATCTTTACCGCCTCGAAACTCTAAACGTCGGCGTCCACGCCCCCGTCATGCGCGCGCTTCAGCATGCCAACTACACCTTCGCAAAAAAAATCAGCCACACCGCCGACAGCCAGGACCAGCGCCATCGTATGGTCCCCGGCTCGCGCCCACTGCTCACTCTCGCCGACACCCGCGAACCCGACTACATCACGCCCATGCTTCTCAACAACAATCCTCGCGCGAAGGAAGTCTACGGCCGCGCCATGCACGAAGCCTGGTCCGCAAAAAACGAGCTACTCGATCGTGGTGTCCCCGCGGAGTTCGCCCTCTATCTTCTCCCCAACGCCAAATCCATTCGCCTCTACGAATCCGGCTCACTTCTCCACCTCATCCACAAATGGACCATGCGCACCTGCTTCAACGCCCAGGAAGAAATCTACGAATCCTCCATGGACGAACTCGCCCAGCTCCGCGAAGTCCATCCCGAACTCATTCGCTACATCGGCCCCCCGTGCCACATCCGCGCCGGCATCACCACTCCCATCTGCACCGAAGGCTCCCACTTCTGCGGCATCAAAGTCTGGCTCGACTTCCCCAACATCACCCGCCGCATCTAATTGGGCGTTCTTACGTATACGCCTTTCTCCGCGTCTCCCTCCACATCAGAAACGCCGAATGCCGTCGACCCGTCTTATACAGCGGAACGGACCAGCCCAGCCTCGGCAGCGCCGAAACTGGCAAAAACTCGATGGGCTAAAGCAAAGAACAGAAATAGGGGCAACTGATAGACAGAGCGAGGGTGCCGCGAAAAGACTACTCCTCGTGTGCTCTAGTTCTCTGTAGGCACGTACGTGCCATACCGTCCGTAAGATGGAGGGTGCCGACGGTTCTTGTGAGGACTTACGAGAGCGGATGTAAAGAGCTGCTCCTGCCAAAGACAATGTTTCGCGACACGGATTGCCTCAACGGGAATCGCCGGAGTGCGAGCGATTTGGCGCGAACAATGGCTGGAAATCAAGGTGTGGAACTCACCGGGTCGAGCTCGAGGAATTCCTTGGCTTTCTTTTGCCGCGACATGCCCGAGGAAACCCACAGGGCAATCTCGGCAAAAAACGGGACAGGGTCAAAAGGGTCAAATGTGGCTGATGTCAATTTTCCGGTCACCGCGGCCTTCAACACTCCCAGGATATCCGCTAAACGGGAGCGTGACTTTAGAATCGCCACGAGGTCGGTAATCTCGCGAATCCACACAGCCTTGCGCGCGCGATTCACGCAAGAAGTCTCTAGGCCGACCTTTTGCCGCCACAGCAGGTAAGCGAAATCAATACCGGCCGCTTTTCCGAGGGCATGCCATCCCCAAGGCCTGGGGTTGACATCAAGAATCTTGTATTTTCCATCCCGCGTATCAAATTTGAATTCCACTTCCGCCATGCCATCGAATCCGATACTTTCCAAAAACTCGCGCCCGGCCGCCTCTACGACGGGCTGGCTGGTTGTTTCCACAAACGTGCTGTTGTTGCCAAACTCAATGGGATATTGTCTGCGGCGCCGAGCTACGAGCGAGGCATATACCCGCCCGCTCTTGCACAGGGCGCAAAACGAAAACTGATTCTTTCCGTCGCCGGGAATGCGCTCCTGGACAAGGATTTCTTCAACCGGAATGTAGCTGCGCATTTGTAGATAGCCCCGCTCAAGTTCTTCACGGTTCGCGGCGGCGATGGCCTTCAAGTTCGTCTTGGGAAAGAAATGATGATTGATGGCTGGTTTCAGAATGACGGGGAACGGGAGATCCGTTGCGCCGAGACCGGCAAGAGATTTGCGCACCGAGGTCCACGGGGCCGCAATACCCAGTTCCGCTGCCTTGCTGTACGTGAAGCGCTTATCCAGGGCATATTTGGTGACTTGCAGAGGCGGCGTGGTCAACTTAAAGATGGCCTTCAAAGCGTCATAGCTAGCAGCCACGCTTTCGACGTACTGATCGCTGGCGGGGAACACAACCCATCCGTCAAGGTTATGTTCTCGCGCTTCGCGCAGCAGGAGTTCTGCCACGGGTTCTTGCGAGACGATAAATCGCTTTGTATACCTGGAAAATTGCGCGATAGATTTGGATTTGTCAGTATCCACAACCCAGGTCGGGATACCGCGTTTTCCCAGGCTTCTGGCGACTCCCAAGCCGACAAAATTTCCACCGAGCACGATGGCTCCCGGAGGATTTCCGCCGGGCTTTCGTTGGGTCGCGTTTGTTCTCATAAGCTCCGTCTTTCGCAAATCAGCCTGGAACTACTGGGGACGCTTCCCGGCGATCCCTGCCGCCAAATACGGGCCGGCATTCGAGGTGCCGGTGACAAATCGCAACGTTGGTCCGAGGGTTTTCTCGCCAATCACGCCGGCCATGTAGAGGTTCTCAACCGATGTCTCGAGACTGGTTGTGAGTTCGGGGTATCCGTCCGGTGTCGTCTTGATGGACTTTCTCAGTGCACTATCGAGGATGTTATATTTGGAGACGTCGATTTTGTACCCTGTCGCGAGCACAACCACATCCACGTGTTCCACAGTGCCGTCACTCAGGGCAAGCTTCAATCCCGCACTGGCTCTCTCGACGCCCGTGACGCTCACTTGCGTCTTTACCTGAACACCTTTAAGCCGGGAAGGCAGCCAATAGGCGCCGGCGGGCTTGGTGCAGGCTCGCAACAACGATTCCTGAGCTTCCGGAGACTGACGTCTGAACTTCTTGGGATCCGCCATCTTTCTCGCCGTATGGATATCTCCCAAATCGGTGGGGGGGAGGATGCGGTAGGAGAGCGGCCGCAGTGGTCCTGCCATAAGCTGCCGGAAAAGGTGCTTGCGCCATGCAAGGGAATGGAATTTGACTTCCGCGGCGCGGGTGATGATTGCCACGTCGGCTTTGTTTTCGTGAAGAATTGCGGCATATTCCAGGGCACTCTGGCCTTTTCCAAGCACGGCAATGCGCTTGCCGCGGAATTGTGAGAGGTCGGTCAGTGCCGAAGAGTGCGGGGCGAGTTGGGCGGGGATGCCTAAGAATTGCTCCGGCCGATGAAGGAACAGCCCGATACCCAGGGCCAAGACCACGGACTCACCGTAGATCTTCTCACCGTCCTCGAAGGTTACTTCGAACCCGTTACCATTCTTCGAAACATTTTGGACCCGACGTCGGTCCAGGTTCGGGGCGACTTGTTTTTGGAACCATTCGCCGTAGGAGACGAAATCCTCGATGGGCAACGGATCGGGAAATTTGCGGCCGAGAACTTTCTGATAACTTTCGATGGACAAGTGTTTTTGTGGAGCGGAGATGTTGGATGCTTCCGCCCGCGAACGCAGGAACATGCCCTTGGGCATATTCTGCTTCCAGAATCCCATGGGATCCCCAATGACATAGGGCTCCACCCCGGCAGCCAACAGATAGGCAGTCGCACTCAGTCCGTACGGACCTGCTCCGATGACAATTACTTCCTTCTTTTGCGCGGATTGGCCCACATGCGAACCTGACCAGCGTGGACGATGACCGGTTGTTTCCGGCACAAATGACAGTTCATTCCACGATTCCTTGACGCTCGGTCGATACGGGGTTCGGACGGCCACGTCTTCGGCTCCCTGGCATTCAGGTCCATTTCTTGGGGTTTGCTTCATGGCTGGGTCAATAGCTCCTCGTTCGAATTCTGCTTAAGCACAGTCTTCTGCATGCGAGCAGGATCTCCATCCGTTCTTGCCAGTCGTGCAAGTCTCGCTCTTAAGTATTGATATTTATGGTAAATAGGCCCACGATAGGTGTCGGCGTGTGGCTACCTGGCAGTCTCCGTTCTGCCAAATTCTTACCCAACCTAGTGGCAATCGTAGGGCCGTTTCCAGATTGACGAGAAAGCGCTTTTCTCGGGGTGTCTTTCCCTCCGTTGGCGCCTAGAAACACGGTTTTGGAGGCCAAAAAGCTACTCCCAGGGGATCGCCGGGGATATCAACGGAACAGTCGGGAATAAAGGGTGCGCTGGCGGGCGGAATCTTGTTCCGAAGGCTGGTGAAAATATTTATCCTTTCTCGGAGCCTGTGGTTAGTTCTGTGGGTTAAGTATATGCGTGCTACATGCTGGCGAGCGAGGCAACAGGCTGGCTTTGCTGCTCGTGGAAGTGGCTCAGGCGGCCGCAAGGTGTAACCCGGACTGGCGGCGCTGATAACTGCCATCGAGCGACGCGTCGGCAGAAGAGCCTTTGCTTACGTCGAGATGGAGCGCAAGCGAGAAGCTCGCTTGAACTTGATGTCGCGGAGCTATATCCAGAAGTGGACTTTTTATTTGGACGGGACGATCGAGCCGACATTTGCCTTTACCGCGGTGCAGAACGGATGCGTGAGCAAAGCTCACTATCACAACGCGTACTGGCGATTTGACTTCGACGTTGACGGCTTATTTTCTGGGCGGGTCGGGACACGGTTGGCACCGAGCTCAGTCAGCCAAGAAATCCGTTCGTGGGTTACGTGTGGCGCGTGCGAGACAAGATCACGGGCCGAGGCTACATCATCGCTCCAGGGCCTGAAGACGGAATCGCTGACGGGTTCGGCGTGGCCGACGCATGGGATCTGGCCTATCACGGTAACGAGATTGACAGGCGGAGCGATGGGCAACGCCGCACATATGGACAATTACAAGAACAATGAGAACGTGGACGGGGCGGATGTAGTGTTCTGGTACCGCGCAGGACACAGCCACAATGGCGCGCTGACGTGCTCGACGGTGGGACCGCGGCTGACGCCAATCGGACCATGGTAAGGCGGGAAACGCAGACAGAAAGCGCTTGGGTAGGTACTGTATTCTCGGGGAAGTCTTGCTCAAGTAGCCAGGCCGGTGCAGCGCTATCCAGGCCATTGTCAAGCTGAGGAAGAGAAGCTCCCAGGGGATGTAAACCAGTTCCAAAAGTGTCGCCCTGGATCGCCAGGCGTCTGGTAAGTTCCTAACAATCAGATAGTTGGAATCACAGAGTTCTACTTCTATTGGTAACCAACGTGCTTGCTACCCTAAGGGATAGTGTCTCTTAGCCAAGGCAGCCTGTCTTTTTTCCATATGGTGCCGTATCTGGCTGTCTTGACATTGAAAACCAAGTGAAAGGGAGATGCAATCCCCGCTTCAATGGATGGAGGAAGAAGAATGGCTAGTGCTAAGTACGCCATACCGGTCGACGACAATGTCGCTCGCTACCTTGCGAAGCCACGGCAGCTGTTGATTGGCGGACAGTGGGTCAAAGCGGCTTCTGGCAAGACCTTCCCCACTTACAATCCAGCAACTGGTGAAGTTCTTGCCTACGTTGCAGAGGGCGACAAAGAGGATATTGACCGTGCGGTGGCCGCGGCCCGTGCCGCCTTCGATTACGGCCCATGGTCAAAGATCACACCATCTGAGCGCGGATGCCTCATCTGGAAACTTGCCGACCTTATCGAGGAGCACTCCGAAGAATTCGCGCAGCTCGAATCCCTTGACAACGGCAAGCCGGTTGCGACGGCTCGGATCGCCGACGTACCGGCGGCCATCGATAATCTCCGTTACATGGCTGGCTGGGCCACAAAGATTGAGGGGAGCACGATTTCGATCTCCGCCCAAGGCGCGAAATACCTGGCCTACACATTGCGCGAACCCGTCGGCGTGGTCGGCCAGATCATCCCGTGGAACTTCCCGCTGTATATGGCCGCATTGAAATTGGCTCCGGCGCTCGCTACCGGTTGCACCGTCGTTCTGAAACCAGCCGAGCAAACTCCTCTGACCGCTCTTATGCTAGGGGAACTCGTCGAGGAAGCGGGTTTTCCCGACGGCGTTGTGAACATCGTTACTGGCTATGGCGAAACAGCCGGTGCGGCGCTGGCTGCTCATCCGAGAGTCGACAAAGTTGCATTTACCGGTTCGACGGAAGTCGGCAAGCTCATCGTGCATGCGGCGGCTGGAAACCTGAAGAAGGTTTCCCTCGAGTTAGGGGGAAAATCACCGAACGTCGTCTTCCATGATGCGGAGATCGATCGGGCAATACCGGGGGCCGCCAATGCGATCTTCTACAACCAGGGACAGGTTTGCTGCGCGGGCTCACGGCTCTACATCGAAGAAAAGTCGTTCGATAGGGTCGTCGACGGCGTTTCCCAACTTGCATCGAAAATCCGTATCGGCCCTGGACTTGAACCCACCACGGATATGGGCCCGCTGGTTTCAGAAGAGCAGCTCAACCGTGTTTGCAGCTATCTGGAATCCGGATATTCGGAGGGTGCGAAGGCCACGGTCGGCGGTGGCCGCGAGGGCAACAAGGGTTATTTTGTGAAACCCACGGTTCTCATCAACACCAACGAAAAAATGAAAGTCGTGAAAGAGGAAATCTTCGGGCCAGTTGTTACGGCCATTCCGTTTAAGGATGTCGATGACCTCGTTGCGAAAGCGAACGACACGCCCTACGGGCTCGCCGCCGGCGTGTGGACACGTGACATCTCCAAAGCTCACCGAATTGCGTCCCTGCTTCGCGCCGGTACGGTCTGGATCAACTGCTATGGAGTCGTCGATCCAGCTATGCCATTTGGCGGATATAAACAGTCCGGTTGGGGACGCGACATGGGTTATGAATCGCTGGAGCAATACACCGAGGTCAAGTCAGTCTGCACGCCCATTTCCTAGCGGTCTCCTGATGCCTGCACGGTAGAGCATAGAACCGGAGGGATGCGGTTCGAGGCGCGCTTCTGCGGCATCAAAGTCTGGCTCGACTTCCCGAACATCACCCGCCGCATCTAAACATTTCCTCTGGCATCGTATCTGCCGTTTATCCTGTAACCGTCTTCTGAGCATTTGCGTCTATATTTCAAATACTCCACTGCGGGAACCCTGTTGTGTCCCGCAGGGTGTAAGCACTTATGGAGTGTTGCAACATGAAAACTCTCACCGCACTTCTTTTCCTTGCTTTCGCTACAATTTCCTCCGCGCAAAATGCTCGCACGGAAACCGCCGCTGCCCCCGGTTGCGGTGCCGAAAACACCAAGTTCGACGTGACAACTGACCGCTCGAAACACCCCTTTGTCAAACCAGAACCAGGAAAAGCTATTATCTATTTCCTCCAGGACGACTCGTACTTCCAGAGTAGGCCGAGACCGACGACGCGCTTTGGCCTAGACGGCAATTGGGTCGGCGCCACCCAGTCCAACGCCTATTTCTATGCCTCCGTGGACCCGGGAGAACATCACCTCTGCGCCGGCTGGCAGTCCTTCGTCGGCTTCAATGTGGCCCAGAAGTCCGCCGCTGCTCATTTCACTGCCGAGGCAGGGGGCGTGTATTTTTTCGTGGTAAACGATCGCGCTGATGCCGCTGGCGAACACGGCGAACGGCTGTATCCTGCGGGGATGAAACTTTCCGCCTTGGACAGCGATGAAGGTCAACTCCTCATGAGCAAGTTTGGTTTTAGTACCTCTCGTGTGAGAAAATAATGCGCGTTTGCTGCCCGCTTGGACTGCGCATCCAGAAGGTACTCATGCCGTTCTCAGCTCGAATCGCATCCTCAGCAATGATCTCTGCTCTGCTAGTCTGCCAGGCGGCCTTCGCCTTCGACACACCCCTGTCCGACCAAGCCGTCCGCGAAGCCTATTTCCTCGGCCAGCGCCATGACGAAACGATGTCCACTTTCCTCAACAAGTACACAAAACTCCTTCCGCCCCCGAAGACTGGCCCGGACATCGCCTCCGTCACTTTCCTCACTCCCTTCGCCCTTCTCGTCCAGCAATCCAGCGAGCACACTTCCGGTTACAGTGCTCAGCAAGCGGCGCTCGATCATCGCGACCAGGGCGAATTCGTAAGGATCGTAATTCAAATCCAGCTTACCGATTCTTATGGATCATTTATCATTCGTCCCACCGGTTCCCGCTCCGGTTCGTCCGCCGGCTTCGTCCCCCGTCCCTATGATTTCTGGACAGATTTCGACGTTCGGGTCTCCAGCAAAGACGAAAAGCTGCGGCCCTTCTCCTCTGTGGGCCAGCCTAATTTCATCTGCTCCCAAGACAGCAGCTGTACCCTCACCGGTGCCACGCTGCAATTTGATTTCTCCGTCGAAGCCTTTGCTTCCGGCTCCGCCACCATCGACGTCACTCCCCCAGAGGGCGAACCCGTCTCCGTCGACTTCGATCTCGATCACCTCCGCTGACCTGTCTGCCCCTTTGCTTCTTGCACGACGGAGTCGCCGATGCCATCATTCTGCTGTTACCGGCCGCCAAATCAGAGCTATACTTTTCTTAGGAAAGCCTTAATGCGTCACGTCGCTCGTCTTATCACCTGCTTCCTTTTGGTTCTTTGTGTATCACTGCCCGCTTCTCCCTTTTACACTCCCCTCTCCGACCAGGCCATTCGTGAGGCCTACTTCCTCGGCCAGCGCCACGACGGAACTTACCCGTCGATATTGGGCAAATACATCAAGAATCTCCCGCCTCCCAAGTCTGGTCCGTATATTTCTTCCGTCACTTTCCTGACGCCCTTCATCCAGCTTGTGGAGTACTCCGACTGCTACATCGGCAACTACAGCGCGCAGAAGGCGCTGCACGATCACCGCGGCCAGGAAGAATTCGTGTTCATCTTCGTTGAAATCCAACTGACGGATTCTTATGGCCGGCTTATCCCTCCCCCTCCGAACTGGCTCTCCCGCTCTCCTCAGGCATTGGTCCCTCGCCCCAGCGACTTCTGGCGAGACTTCCAGGTTCAGATTTATGCCGCCGGCAAGCCCCTCACCCCCTACGACTTTCACGGCCGCTCTACTTACAATTGCGGACGCCGCGGTCCTTGTACCGTGACAGGCGCAACTCTCGAATTCGATTTCCGTGCAGAGGCCTTCGCCTCCGATTCAGCCGTTATCCAGGTTATCCCCCCTGAAGGTGACCCTGTCTCCGTCGACTTCGACCTTGACCACCTCCGCTGAATAACATCCAGGCAGCTCCGCAGGCGCAAGTCTCCACTTGAGTAAAATTCACCGTAAATGTTTTCCCTGTCGACAAATCCACAATTTGTGCATAACTACGTTTTGGGGTGCGGGAGCTTGCTCCCGCTTTTCTTTTCTTTGAGCCCGCAATTTGCGCCCGGGTACCCCAGAACAGCCAAGCCTGCGTCCTTTAGAATCAATCCATTACAAATTGCAAATTTTCTAAGTCATTCCCTTTGATCTTCATGCAAATTGGTGGGGGTGGGGACTTTCAGGCTGTATTCGTCCCGAGCTGGAGCAGATCAAACGCATGCCCCTTAGCGAAACTGCACACTTTGGCAAACAACAGAAAGTCCTACTGACAACCGAAAACTGACAACTGAAGACGGTTCAAGATCGCCATCTCAGCGTCACCGGCCCATCCATCGGATGCACCATCGCCGCGCCCGTCCGCCGCGATTCGATCAAATTGGCCTTCAGCGCGAAATACCACTTTGCCGGACGGTCCGCGTCGTCGATGAGCATCAGCCGCGGATTGTGCTTCAACCCTTCCGCCTGCTGGATCATCGTCTCCTGGTCCTGACGCAGAAAAACTTTGCCGAACATTCGGAAAATCCAAACCGGCAGAAAGAACAAATTCCACGCCGCCACGAAATCGATCCGGCAAAGATCCCGCCGCACCGGCGTCACCGTCGCCCGGCTGGAAAACCACATCTTCCCGCTTTGATCGATTTCCGTGCGGATATTCGGCAGCACGAAATCAATCGTCGTCGTCACCGGCTCGCCGGTGATTCTCTTCAGCAACTGATACGGTGCGCTGTTGGTGCTCGGCGAATGCGGGCTCATCCGGAAGCCGTTCGGAATCGGCTCGAATTGCTTGGCTTTCTCGTGAATGCTCGAGCGTTTCCGCCAAAACCACGATTGGTGCACGAACGGCCCGTGCGCCGGGTCCATCAATCCGATGATCCCGTGGTCAATGTGCGAAGGCAGCTCGCACGAAAGGTGCGTGACTTTGTATTTGTCGCTGAAAACGGTAAGCCCTGGTGCCGCCGGAATCGTCTCCGGCAGCCGCGTCCCCGGCGAGTTCATATAAACCCAAACGTAACCATCGCGCTCTTCGCAGGGATAATGCCCCGCAAAGATGCGCTCCACTTTCAATTTGTCCTGGCTCGAAAGCGACGGAATCTCAACGCATTGCCCCGAGCAAGCATCGAATCGCCATCCGTGGTAGCAGCACTCCACCACTTTCCCGTCCAGCCTCCCGTACGACAGCGGAATCCCGCGATGCGGACAAGAATCCCGCATCGCAAAAACTTTCCCCTCGGAGGTCCTGCCCAGCACCAGCGGCACTTCCAAGAGCATCGCCGTCGCCAGCTTCTGCCCGCGAATCTCCGTGCTCCGCGCCGCCGGGTACCAGAAATCCCACAAAAATCCTGCATCCGCCTGCGCCGCACTCTCCTGCGCCGCCTCGGCATCCATCCGCATCATCGTTCGTACCGCTTCGCTCATGGTCGTAGTCGCATCGTAGTATACCGCTCCGCGCCTGAGCAACAGGGCTATCCGCGGGTATACGCTGTGTGCCAGTTTCCGATTACCCACTAACCGAGACTTAGGCCGAAGATGTGATAGAAAGTAGTTTGCGATTGTTCAAATAGCCTACAGATTTGCGAAAGAACAGTAGAAAAAACCCACAATGAAACTCTACAAACTGTACTTAGGAAAACCGCTTTTGATCTTCTATCTCGTGGTACTAGCCGTGTTGGTTTCCGTTGGAATCGTTGGAATCGTGGTTGGAGCCATAGGAAAACTCGGCTCAGAAGGACCACCGGTGTGGATTTTCGTAATCTTATTGGGTTTTGCGCTTTTCAACGCGTATATGTGGCTGAGCTTTCCGTTTGAAATCAAAGTTCGCGACGACTCCTTCATCGAATTCCGCAGTGTTTTCCGACGGACAACCATCTCTCCAATGGAGGTCAAGTCAGTGCGAGCAAAGCCTTATGCACTGGGATTCGTAGACGTTGTACATCAAGGAGGAACAGTGCATCTCCTAAACCAAATGGATGGATTTCATGATTTCATCTCTACGCTCAAATCTTTAAACCCCTCAGTTAAAATACAAGGCTGCTGAGGTTGCGTACCTGCCCGACCACGCATAAACCGGAAACTGGCTCCTGTATTGGTTTGCAAGAATTTGACATCGGCGTTATTGTTAGTGAAGAGCAAATCGATGTACGCTGCGTTCTATTAGCTGACTCGCCTTTCGCTCCCGCTCTGGGAGCCTGCACTTTTCCGCAAACTTGAAACAATAGTTCACACAATTTCTTTTCTCTTACTGAAAACTGTGAACGGATCGCTGAGAACTTACGAGGTTTTGCAATGGCTACCCTGACGTTATCGGAAAAACTGGACCAACTGGGCACGCGCTACGACGAGTTGACGCAGCAGCTTTCGACCGCCGAAGTGGCCTCCGACTCCGCGCGGTACCAGAAAGTCGCAAAGCAGCACGCCGAGCTTGAAGAAATCGTCGAGAAGCACCGCGAGTTCAAACAAATTGAAAAGGAGCTTGCCGGCGCGCACCAGATGTTTCTCGAAGCCGAAGACGCGGAGATGAAGCAGATGGCGCAAGAGGAAGAAAAGGAACTCACCGCGCGTAAGGAAACCGTCGAGCGCGAATTAAAACTCCTGCTTCTCCCCAAAGATCCCAACGACGAAAAGAGCGTCATCGTGGAAATCCGCGCCGGCACCGGCGGCGACGAAGCCGCTCTTTTTGCCGCCGAACTTTTCCGCATGTATTCGCGCTATGCGGAAACACAAGGCTGGAAAGTGGAAATTCTCGAGAGCTCGCCGTCTTCACTCGGGGGCCTCAAGGAAGTCGTCGCCGCGATTCAGGGCAACAAAGTGTATTCAGAATTGAAATACGAAAGCGGTGTCCACCGCGTCCAGCGCGTTCCTGCCACGGAGACGCAAGGACGCATCCATACTTCCGCCGCCACCGTCGCGGTTCTTCCCGAAGCCGACGAAATTGACATCAAGATCGAGGCCAAAGACTTGCGCATCGACACTTTCTGCTCTTCCGGTCCAGGCGGACAGTCTGTGAACACGACCTATTCCGCCGTGCGTATCACGCACATTCCCAGCGGCCTCGTCGTTTCCCAGCAGGATGAAAAATCACAAATCAAGAATCGCGCCAAAGCCATGCGCGTTCTTCGCGCCCGCCTCTACGAGCAGGAACAGGAAAAGCGCCAAGCCGCGCTCTCCGCCGAGCGCCGCGGACAAATTAAAACCGGTGACCGCTCCGAAAAAATCCGCACCTATAATTTCCCGCAGAACCGCGTCACCGACCACCGCATCGGCTTGACGCTTCACCAATTGACCGAAGTCATGGACGGCAAACTCGGCCCGCTCGTCGACGGACTCGTTTCACATTACGAATCCGAGCGCCTCCAGCAAGAGCTAGCAGGAGCATAATCATTTCCAGGAGGTGTCCCATGTTGACTCGTCCGGGTTCCACCCCTGGCTCGGGTTGGATGAGGACCTTAAGCGTACGTTTGTCCTCTGGGCCCGCCGACACTCGCCCGGTCCCCCGCAGCTTTTGGGTTTTGTATGTTTTTCTCATGGTTCTTTTCGTCGTAGTCTTGCCGCTGGTCCTGCGTCGCGCGATGCCGGCTTATCAATTCCGTTCCTACCAATCTTCTGCGCGCATCGGCAGCGTTCCGCTCTTCGCTTCCGGAGCCGCGCCCGTAGCCATCGTCGCATTCGGCGGCCGTCCCCGCGGCGTGATTGCCATTGGCGGGATCGCGTTCGGTGTCATAGCAGTGGGAGGCGTGGCCGTGGGAGGCCTCGCCATCGGCGGTCTTTCAGTCGGCATTCTCGCGCTCGCAGGGCTGGCGATCGGTTGGCAAGCGGCTGGCGGCGGAGTCATCGGCTATCGCGCCTTCGGCGGGCTTGCGGCCGGCAGTTATGCATACGCCGGAAACGGCGTGGCCTACGGCTATCACGAAGCATGTGGCCGTCAGAAGGAGAGACTCTTCGGATGAAGCCGCAAACGGCGCACGTCATCGTCCGCACTGCCCTTCGCGACGCCTTCGCGGAACTGCGCGCCGCTGGTGTTCTATCCCATACACTCGCGGCCGAACTTCTCCTGATGCACACAGTCGACCGGGATCGCACATGGCTTTACGCGCATCCTGAAGAACAGATTTCTAGCGTAGACGCCGACCGTTACTTCGCCCTAATCGCCCGTCGTGCGAACGGCGAACCGACCCAGCATCTCACGGGCAAACAAGAATTCTGGGGCCTCGATCTTGAAGTGACGCCCGACGTCCTGATTCCCCGCCCCGAAACCGAACACGTCATCGAAGTCGCCCTTGACCGCCTCGCCGTCCGCGAACTCCGCGCCGGCCGCAAATTGACGCTCTCCGGCGAAGGCCTGCAAATCGCCGACATCGGCACCGGCTCCGGCTGCATCGCCATCGCCCTAGCCAAGGAACTCCCCGCCGCCGCGATCTACGCCACCGACATTTCGCGCCCTGCCCTGGCCGTCGCCCAACGCAACGCCGCACGCCAAAACGTTGCAGCCCGTGTCCGTTTCTCGGAAGGCAATCTTCTGGACGGTATAGCGCCGCTCCTCGATCTAATCGCCAGCAATCCGCCTTACATCGGCCGCCGCGAAGCCGCTTCGTTGATGCGCGAAGTCCGCGACCACGAACCAGAAATCGCTCTCTACGGCGGCGAAGAAGGTTACGAATTCTATGCTGATCTCATCACTCGATCCGCCGCGCATCTCAAACCCACCGGCCTGCTTGTCCTCGAACTCGGCCACAACAGCCTCCCGGCCGTCCAGCCGCTTCTCGACGCCGCCGCCTGGACAAACATAGCCGTAACCAACGACCTGGCGGGCATCCCCCGCGTCATCGCCGCCGAAAAGACTTGAGCAGGGTCTGGCGCGGGAGGATAAAATTCGTTATGAACTACTTAATCAGTTCAGGATGAACAAATGGAAAAACGACGATCAACGAGATCGCGGTCGGTTGCGCAGATAGTGTCGGCGCTGACCGCCGCATACGCAATTCGGCCGGATACTCAAACGAGCGGGGAAAAACCGGGAAAGGTTCGTCGTCGGCAAACCCGGTGAGCCGCAAGTGGTAATTATTGGCATCGAGGAGTATTTGAGAAACTTTGCGAAGCCTCTTCCCATCGTTGAAGAAATTCGACGCGAGGCCAAAGCCAAGGGGCTAGACCGTTTAACAATGCGAGAAATAAAACGGGAGATTAAACGCGCCGCGAGCGCAAGCAGAAGAATGCTTAGGGTTGCTTTGGATACAAACGTCGTCGTTTCGGGCCTTCTGTGTCAAAAAGGCGCGCCGGCAGCCATCCTGGACGCAGCGACCTCGAAACAAATTCGCTGTTACGTCTCGGAATCTCTCCTCGAGGAATACCGCGAAGTTCTGACCCGCGACTACCCTGGGCTCGATCAACGCAGGGCAGCAAGATTCATCGGAGACCTTCGAGAGGTTGCCATATTCGTTGTGCCTCCAAAAAAAAACGGTAGCGCGGGATCCAGATGACGATAGGGTGCTGGAGTGCGCGCTCGAAGCCGGGGCCGATTTTATCGTTACAGGAAATATTCGGGACTTTCCAGCGCAATTCCGTGGTGTACGCGCCGTCACGCCGCGCGATTTTCTGTTCGTCCTGGGATCCTCACCGAATCCATTCTAGTTCCACCGGCAAGAGCCAAATCGGAATTGTTGTCAGGCTCAGGGGGAGAGTAGGCTAGGGGGCATGCCGGACCTGGCACGATTTCGGGCCAAGCACGGGCCGCTCGACGAGCGGTCCGCGGAAGCGACCGCTTCCATCCTCCACGTGGATATGGACGCGTTTTTTGTCTCCGTGGAATTGCTCGACAGGCCGGAGCTTCGCGGCAAGCCGGTGGTCGTCGGGGGCCGCCCCAACCAGCGCGGCGTGGTTTCCGCAGCGAGCTACGAGGCTCGGAAATTCGGGATTCATTCTGCGATGCCTTTGCGCACCGCGGGAAAACTCTGCCCGCACGCCGTTTTCCTGGACGGGCATCACGAAAAATATGGAGAGTGGAGCGATCGCGTCGCGGCGGTCCTCGCGAAATTTTCTCCCATCGTCGAAATGGTTTCGATCGACGAAGCCTACCTCGATCTTGCCGGCACCGAACGCTTGCACGGACCGCCGCTAGCGGCGGCCGACAAGTTGCTTCGTACGATCACGCAAACGACATCGCTTCCCTGTTCCGGCGGACTTGCCGCGACGCGCCTGGTCGCTAAAGTCGCTTCCGACCAAGCCAAGCCACGCGGCCTAGTGTGGGTTCCACCCGGCAGCGAACAGCGATTCCTCGCCACGCTGCCGGTGAGAAAGATTCCCGGGATCGGCGAAGTAACGGAGCGCGCGCTACGCGCCCTGGGCATTGAAACCGTCGAGCAGATTGCCGCCATGCCACAGGAAAAACTGGAAAGCATTTTCGGCCAATGGGGCACGGCGCTCTATCGCAAGTCGCGCGGCGGCGATTCCTACGAATTTGTGATCGACGCCGAGCCGAAATCGATTTCACACAATCATACCTTCGGCGAAGACACCGGCGACGTCGAAGCTCTTTCCTCCATGCTCAGCCACCTCTCACAAAAAGCGTGCAAGCGCCTGCGCGAAGCCGGCCTGGCCACGCGAACGCTCACTCTGACAATTCGCTATGCCGGATTCGAGACCCACACGCGCTCCAAAACCCTCGGAGAACCCACGCGGCTGGATTCCGACATTTTTGCGGTGTTCCAGGAACTTTTTCGAATCCATCGCGACGTGAAAAGAAAAGTGCGGCTGCTCGGAGTCAGCCTCTGCGGGTTGACTCATGGCGGCGAACAACTCGATCTGCTGGACGCCGAACGCCGGGCAAAACTGGAAAAGCTCACCAGCGCCACGGACCGCCTCCGCGACCGCTTTGGTTTCGGCAAAGTGCATTTTGGAGGTTCGCTTCGCCACCATGAATCCGGGCACGATCGTGACGATTCGTGACTTGCAGCGAATCCTCACCCGGATGTCCTATACTCTATCTTCCCTGAGCAACCATCCATGAGCGCGCCTCCAACTCCCGGTGTCTCGTCTTCACCTCCTCGGTTACACGGGATGGATCGCCTGCGCCATTTCTGGCGGCGCGTCAGCGAAGGCCGCCAGATCGACGATCTCTGGTCGCAGTTCGCCGCCGATGCGCGCGCCGGCTACGGCTTCTACATGAAGGAGTCGGACGCGGAAGAACTGCAAGGCCATCGCGGCATCCGGCGTTGGTTCCGGACTGCCAAGATTCTTTTCTGGTCGTTGTTGATGAAGCTGACTCCCGCTCGCCGAGTCCTGTTGCTCGTGTCCCTGCTGTTGCTCGTGATGTCCGGTCCCAAGTTTCGCTTCACAAATAATGTCGCCTTTGACGTAAATTTCGAAACTGTCGCAGCCCTGGTTTTTCTGCTCCTGCTCTCGCTGGAATTAGCGGACAAAGTCACCATGAAGCGCGACTTGGAGATTGCGCGGGAGATTCAAACCTGGCTTGTGCCTTCGCAGCCGCCAGAAGTCCTGGGCGCGAACATCTCGTTCGCCACGCGTCCGCAGAATTCCGTGGCCGGCGATTATTACGATGCGTTCTATCCCAATCCGGAGGATCGCGAGAAGCTGATGGTGGTGATCGCCGATGTAGCGGGCAAGAGCGTTCCTGCCGCGCTGCTTATGGCCACCCTGCAAGCAAGTCTACGGACCATCGCCGGAGAGAATGCCCCGCTCGCGGATCTCGTGGCGCGGCTGAATCGCTATGCCTGCGCGCACAGCCTGAATGGTTTGCGCTTTACGACTGCCGTTCTTTCGGAATACAACCCGATTACGCGAAGACTGATCTACGTCAACGCCGGGCACAACGCCCCGATTCTCCGCCACGCGAATGGCGCGATCGAAACTCTGGAGGTCGGCGGCCTGCCGCTCGGCATTCGATCAAACGTTTCGTACGAAACCGCATCTCTGGAGCTCAAACCGGGTGACGCACTGATTTTCTTCACCGATGGAGTTGTCGAAGCCTTCAATGAATCGGGCGAAGAATTCGGAAACGAGCGCTGGCTCGGCGCCATCCGCAATCTACCGGATTGGGATGCGCAGCAAACACTTCAGCTCCTGATGAAACAAGTGGACGAATTTGTCGGCGCTACGCGCCAGTCCGACGATATCACTTGTCTCGTCTTTCGCAGCCGATAACCCTCGCGCGGCACACTCGGATGCACAGTTCTCCCTTCGTGGCCCAGTTTGTCGCATAATCACACCGTGACGCCACACGAAATGGCCAACTCGATTTGTGATGCGCTGCGCCGCAACCGCTACCAGGCACTGCTGGTGGGCGGATGTGTGCGCGACCTGCTGCTCGGCCGCGAGCCTGCCGACTACGACGTAACAACCGATGCCACTCCAGACCAAGTTGCGGCATTGTTTCCGGAAAGTGTGGCGGTGGGCGCGCAATTCGGCGTGATTCTGATTCCGCGTGACGGAGTGAAAGTTGAGGTGGCCACCTTCCGCTCGGATACAGGCTACAGCGACGGCCGGCACCCGGACAGCGTGGTTTATTCGAAGGCGCCGCAGGAAGATGTGCAGCGCCGCGACTTTACCATCAACGGTTTGTTGATGCGCCACGACACCGGCGAAGTCCTCGACTATGTCGACGGGCAGGCCGACCTCAAAGCGAAAACTATTCGCGCCATCGGCGAGCCCGGCCGCCGCTTCAAGGAAGATAATCTCCGCATGATGCGCGCGGTGCGATTCGCCGCGCGCTTCGGATTCGAAATCGAAGCTGAAACTTTTCGCGCCATACGCCGCCACGTCGCCGAAATACACCAAGTCTCCCCCGAGCGCCTGCGCGAAGAACTAACAAAAATGCTTACGGAGGGCGCCGCCCGGCCGGCGTTCGAACTGCTGGATGAGACCTGGCTCCTCCAGCAAGTACTTCCCGAAATCGGAGCGATGAAAGGCGTCGAGCAACCACCGCAATTTCATCCCGAAGGCGACGTGTGGATTCATACGCGCATGATGCTGGAAGGGCTGCCGACAGGCGCTTCTCCAACACTGGCCTGGGGCGTTCTGCTTCACGACGTTGGCAAGCCACCGACTTTCCAATCCAAGGCGGAGACCGGCGACCGCATTCGTTTCAACCATCACGTGGAAGTCGGCGTGCGCATGGCCGAGGTCATTTGCCGGCGATTGCGCTTCTCCAACGAGGAAACCGAGCAGATCCTTGCGCTGGTGGACAATCACATGAAGTTCGGCGCTGTCGAGGAGATGCGCGCCTCAACGCTGAAAAGGCTTGTGCGGCTCCCGCGCTTCGAAGAGCATCTGGCCCTGCACCGGCTCGATTGCTTGTCAAGCCACGGGAATCTGGACTCCTACGGATTCGTCCGTCGATTTCTCGAAATGACGCCTCCCGAGCAGGTCCGGCCAGAGCGTTTGTTGAATGGGGATGACCTGCAGGAAATGGGCTTCCAGCCCGGCCCTTTGTTTTCGCAAATACTCCAGGCCCTGGAAGACGCCCAGTTGGAGGGGCAGATTCGGACTCGGGAGGAGGCCCAAACCTACGTTTTGACCGAATTTGCCTCGAAAGAACGAAAAGCGTCAAGTAGTTGAGGGTTCTGGCCGACGGGGAGGGTGCGGTTTGTCGAGCGTACGAAGCACGAAGACTACTTTCAACATAAAGAAAACAAATATCTTATCTAAATATTTGCAGAAAGTGGCGAATTCCGCTAGAATATGAGTGCTTTATACTAAGATTTTATGCTAGCAACTTTCATACTTTTTGGCACCGTTTCTGCCTTGCTTGCATCTAAGATAATGCCGCGTGGCTTTTTCGAGCCGCGCCGTTACTAGGGGACATCATGGCTGAGAAAAAATTTGTCGTGCCAGAGATTCTTCCCATCCTGCCGGTCCGTGACACCGTCCTGTTTCCAGGCGCTGTTCTGCCTCTGACCGTGGGACGCGAGAGTTCTCTGGCGTTAGTGAATAGTTTGCAGGGCGAAGAGAAGCTTCTGGGAGTGGTTGCGCAGCTTGACCCGCGTGTCGAGGATCCTGCCGCTGCCGACCTCCACAAGCTTGGAACGCTGGCCAAGGTCCACAAGACCGTAAAAATGCCGAACGGCAACGTGGTCATCTTCCTGGAAGGCCTCCAGCGCATTCAAGTGCTGGAGCTAATCGGGTTGCGTCCGTTTTTGCAGGCTCGTGTGCAATCGGAGCCGGACATCATCGGCGAGGCAGATACGGAACTGGAAGCGCTCCAACGCAATGCGCAAGATCTTTTCCGCGATGTGGTAAGCCATTCGCCGCAGCTATCCGACGATCTGCAGACCGCGGCAATGAACATCGATCACCCGGGCCGCTTGACGGATTTCATTGCCGGCACGCTGCCGTCGCTTTCCACGCTGTTGCGGCAGGAATTGATCGAAACCTCCAGCGTGCGCAAGCGGCTGGAAACTCTGATTCGCGAGCTCTCGAAAGAACTCGAGGTTCTGGAGCTGCGCTCGAAAATTCACGAACAGGTGCAGGAGCAAGTGAGCCAGAACCAGCGCGAGTACCTCCTGCGCGAACAGATGAAAGCCATTCAGAAAGAACTCGGCGAGTCCGACGATTCGATGCAGGAGATCGATGAGCTTCGCAAGAAAGTGGAAGAAGCCGGCATGACCGCGGAAGCCAAGAAAGAATGCGATCGCGAGCTGAAGCGGCTGTCAAAAATGACGCCGGCTTCCGCGGAGTACATGGTTTCGCGCACGTACCTTGAATGGATGACTTCCCTGCCCTGGAGCAAGTCTTCGGGCAGCTCGGAAATCAACATCGCGAAAGCCCATGAGATTTTGGACGAAGACCACTACGACTTGCAAAAGGTGAAAGAGCGCATCCTTGATTATCTTGCGGTGAAGAAACTGCAGCCAGGGATGAAGGGGCCGATCCTCTGCTTCGTCGGGCCGCCAGGCGTGGGCAAGACTTCTCTTGGCAAGTCCATCGCGCGTTCGCTCGGCCGCAAATTCGTGCGCATCGCTCTTGGCGGCATGCACGACGAAGCGGAAATTCGCGGCCACCGTCGCACCTATATCGGTGCGCTGCCCGGACAGATTATTCAGGGACTGAAGCGCGGGGAAACCAACGATCCGGTAATGATGCTGGACGAAGTGGACAAACTCGGGCGCGATTTCCGCGGCGATCCCTCATCGGCGCTGATGGAAGTTCTCGACCCGGAGCAAAACAACGCGTTCCGCGATCATTATCTGGATGTGCCGTTCGATCTCTCGAGAGTGCTGTTCATCGCCACGGCGAACTGGATGGATCCCATCCCTGAGCCGTTGCGGGACCGCATGGAGATCATCGAACTGCCCGGCTACACGGGAGAAGAGAAGCTGCACATCGCGCACAAGTACCTGATCCCGAAGCAGGCCAAGGAGCACGGCCTGAAAGTGGGCGAGCAAATTGATTTCACCGACGAAGGGCTGCGCGAAATCATTCACAGCTTCACTCGTGAAGCCGGCGTGCGCAACCTGGAGCGAGAGATCGCCACCATTACTCGCAAACAGGCGCGGCGCATCGCCGAAGACAAGACGGAAAAGATGGTCGTGACACCGGAAGTGGTCCGCGAATTCCTGGGCGTGCCGAAATTCCGCACCGAGAAGGAAGTCGAAGAACGCGTCAAGCGGCCCGGCGTTGCCGTCGGACTGGTCTGGACACCGGTGGGCGGCGACATCATCTTCATCGAAGCGACCCGTATGCGCGGCGGCAAGCAGTTCACCATGACCGGGCATCTGGGCGAAGTCATGCAGGAATCGATGACCGCAGCACTCACCTGGACGCGCGCAAACGGTGAGCGCTATGGTATCGATCCGGACTTCTTCCGCAAGCAGGACATTCACATCCACGTGCCTTCGGGAGCAGTGCCGAAGGACGGCCCGTCTGCAGGGGCGGCGATGGTGACCGCGCTGGTCAGTCTGCTCAGCGGACGTCCGGTGAAGGACCGCCTGGCGATGACCGGCGAGATGACGCTCTCCGGCGTGGTCCTGCCCATCGGCGGAGTGAAAGAAAAAGTGCTGGGCGCGAAGCGGGCGGGCATCACGCACGTCTTGCTGCCTGCGGACAACGAGCCGAACGTCGTCGCGGATCTCACTCCGGAGATTCTCGGCGACATCAAGATCACCTACGTGCGCACGCTGGACGAAGTTCTGGAACACGCGCTCCAGAAGGAAGCGGTTACGCCGCCGATCGTGCCGCAGCCGGAGCCAAAACCGAAGCGCGTAGGCCCGGAGATCCCCAGGGCGATTCACTAAGACAGCGTGCCATCTCTGTAGGGGCATGATATATCGTGCCCTGCATAGGAAGTGTTACCAGGCCCCCGGTTCGGGGGCCTTTTCATTTCAGGCGACACCAGGCGGCCGGGAAACAAACTCCTGCTAACATGCTTCGTGGATCATGCCGCGCGAAAAACCGACAACGTTAGCTGTACCAGAGGATCTCGCCAAACAAATTTCGCAGGCCCTGCTGCGAGAGCGCATTGTGCCACGCTTCGTGGATTCTTACGTTGTCGAGAACGGCCGCCATGCTCTGCAGGTTCACGCTTCGCTGTACCGCGACCTCCTGGCGCTGTTGCAGCGAGAGGCGCTGCTGGCTTTGACGGTACGAGCGCTGGCGATTATTTGCGATGAACCGCACGCCGTGGGAAAAACCAAACCGCGCCTGATGCTGCGCCGGGATGCCACAGCGTTTCGCAGAAAGTTCCTTGCGTCACTGGCGCGGCAGCAAGGCTGGACCGCGGGCGATGCGCTCGATTTTCAGCGGGACTTGCAATTGTATGAAGAACTGCTGGCCCGAGCTGCAGCGAAGCACCGCAATCGCAAGCCTTTTGAAGCAGCGGACCATCCCTTCGTCGACCGTTGCGCCTTTCTGCTGGACTCGTCCTTCATGGAAAACGCGCGCCTGGCCGCGAGCCGAGCATTAACGGAATTGGAGGGCCTCGCCGCACAAGTATGTGTAGCCGAGAAGTCTGAGAGTAAGCCGGCTTGGAAGAACTAATCGTCAAGAACTCTGGCATTGAATAGAGCCTGTCCTGCCAAAGCACTGTGTAGCGCGAAGAGCGCAATCGCGATGATGGTCAGCATTCCCGCAATCGCTCCTGAGGCATACCAGCGGCTGAGATGCGTGGTCATTGGGAAGGTGACGAGCATGTTCTGCACGACAAGTCCGACGAC
>WNFR01001387.1_pt1 | contig 26303 bp, 20 predicted proteins | sample 5400221 | NCBI WGS metagenome assembly WNFR01 (sample SAMN13153357, study PRJNA577476) | soil metagenome | isolation source: 40 cm soil under Madrone tree | place: USA:California | collected 2016-06-14
TCGTAGCATCATTCGACTTCGGCAAAACTTGGCAAAAGGTTAACGATCCGCTGGCTGAAGGTTTCTTCCCGCTAGTTCGCGCGGGCCGTGGCGGGTCGCTATTTGCGGTTTCCGCAACCGAAGGCCTTTTTACTCTCGATAGCAGCTCTCGCTCCACGAACGAGGCGATGGGTAGCTCTTCCCTGCTACCAGAATCGCACGGTTCACAAAAGCCGCGATAAGCCAACAAATACTAGCAAAACAAAAAGGCGCCCGGATCACACGATCCGGAGCGCTTTTTTGCATGCTCCGAGCCGCAGATTCCATTGCAGCATTCATTTGTCCGCCTGTCCGCAGTCTGCCCGTGTCGTGTGCTGTGCGCGTCTGAAACCGTGCCTGAAACTTTGTTCGAGTAGGCGGCAACTCGCGCCGGTGCTACGCCTTGGATCGTTTGTGAGCGCGTACAAAGCGCTTTAATCCTGGGGATCAGTTCGACGCTAATCTTTGTTTTAGTATTCTCCACGCTGCCGGAATTACTTGGCTTCGCCACATAGTCGCTTGCGCCCAATGACAGCGCTTCCAGTGTCGTAATTGCCCCCTTCTCCGTCAGCGTGCTGAACATAATCACAGGCAGCCGCGCCCAGCGGCTGCGAATGTGTCTTAACGTCTCCAATCCGCTCATGCCCGGAAGTTCCACGTCCAATGTCACGATATCCGGTTTGCATTCTTCTATTCAGCGCCGTCTCTCCGTCAGCCGCAATTCCGATCACTTCCATCAGCGGATCAGACGCTAACGCTTCGCGCAGCACTTTCCGCGTCACTGCGGAGTCGTCCACGATAAACATCCGTGCGGCGGTCATTTGCTTCTACGAATTGTGCGATAGCACAAATGCGCACGAACGATCGTGTTCAACTCTTCTGGGGATTTTCTCATCGAGATGCGGGCCGCCCTTCGGTTCTCTCCATGCAACTCCCTGACCAACACTACCTACCTCGCAAACCAGGGGCGCTTTTTTGTCCAAAATGGAATTACCCGACTCTTCTGGTCTTGTGTTTCCTCAACACTTCTTTTTCAAATATAATAGGAAGCAACCGCCCAGCTATCTCTCCAGGAGGTGTTTTTTGAACCGACTTAGATTTCTATACCCATTTGTGTCTCTTGCCGTGCTGGTCGCGGTTTCCGGTTGCCAGAAACCCGCAAATCAATCCGCAACACCGGACACCACGTCGAACGACTCGTCCAATACCGCTGCAAACAATTCCTCCGGCGGCGCCATGAATGGCTCGAACTCTTCAAAAAATTCCGCTGTCCGCGAAGCCATCGCGCCAAAGCCCCTCATGGTCCCTGCTGAAACAGCGCTTACGGTGGTTCTGGATGAGCCTCTGGGCTCCAAGACTTCTTCCACCGGCCAAAATTTTTCGGCAACGGTTGCTGCTCCAGTCGAGGTGGACGGCAGGACAGCAATTCCCAAAGGCGCTCACGTGACGGGTGTGGTTCGCGACGCAAAATCAGCGGGACGCTTCAAAGGTGGTGCGGTTTTGTCCGTCGCCCTGGAAAGCGTTACCGTCGGGGGCGCAACCTACGAACTTCATACAACGGATCGCAGGCAAGCCACTAAGGGCAAGGGGAAACGCTCTGCGGGCTTGATTGGCGGAGGCGGTGCAGCAGGTGCGTTAATTGGAGGCCTGGCTGGTGGTGGCAAAGGCGCCGCAATTGGCGCCATCGTTGGCGCAGGCGGAGGTACAGCGGGCGCCGGATTAACCGGCAATCGTGAAATCGTACTGCCCGCCGAAACTCACTTAACCTTCAAACTCCAGGATCCTGTCGAAATCAAATCCAAGCCCTGACCAACGGAACCGCGAGCATATGGAGCAGTATACGGAGTGCGGCAGCTCAGCTGCCGCCGTTCCACCCAATCGGATCGCCGGCCAAACCGCTGCTTCGCTCCGTCACTCAAAGCGCGCCTTAACTTCGTCCGGTATCGCCTCGCTGCGCATCCCGTTGCGCGCTTGCGGATCCCGCACGGTCCACACCCGCTTTTCCGCGCACTCGGCCGCCAGCGCTTCCCGGTTATAAAGTTTGTGCTCTACCCGGAAACTGCTGCGCCCCCATTCCACAATCCGCGTCTCGATCCTGACGGTTTCTCCGAACGACGCCGGCGCGTAAAACTGCGCTCGCGTATCAATCATTGGAATCCCCAATAAGCCATAGGTCTTCAGCATTTCCGCCTTCCGGAATCCCACACTCTCAAACAGCGCATTTGTGCACGCATCGAAATATTCGAAAAATCGCGGATAATACACAATCCCTGCTGGATCGCAATCGCCCCACTCCACGTGTATCTCTTTCCCATTGCTTATCATGTTCGCGGTTCTCCCCCAATGACCCCGTGGAGTCTACCGTATCGCCCTCCATGCGCGGAATCCGTTTTTCTTGTCCGCGGTTCCCATTTACACTCTTGGCATGCACCTTTTGGACGGCTTCTTCCGCTCCCCCTCCGTCGAATCCGTTTTTAGCGATGCGGCTGCGGTGCAATCCATCCTTGATTTCGAAGCGGCGCTGGCGCGCGCGCAAGCTCGCGCGGGAATAATTTCCGCTTCCGCCGCGGCCGCCATCAGTTCTTCCTGCCGGGTCGAACTCTTTGATCTACCTTCTCTGGCACAAGCCATGCCCTCTGCCGGTAATCTCGCCATACCACTCTTAAAACAACTCAATGCAATCGTGGGACGCAACTCTCGCGACGCATTGCGCTATGTCCACTTCGGCGCCACGAGCCAGGACGCACTCGATACCGGGCTGGTCCTCCAACTACGCGCTGCGATTCGTTGTATCGAAATTGATCTGGAAACCATCGTTGCAGCGCTCATTGATATCACCGAAGCCCATCGCAACACTCTGCTCGTGGCTCGCACCTGGCTGCAGCACGCCTTGCCTACAACTTTTGGCTACATCACAGCTGGGTGGCTTGACGCCTTCCTCCAGCACCGCGACCGTTTGCGGGATCAACTCGAAAATTCCCTGGTACTGCAATTTGGCGGCGCTGCAGGCACTCTCGCTGCTCTTGGCGGTCGCGGTCCGCAAATCGCCAAGCTCCTGGCCGAAGAACTCGCAATTCCGCTTCCCCGCATTCCCTGGCACGCGCAACGCGAACGAATTGCCGCAACCGCCACAAGCCTGGGATTGCTATCGGGTACCCTGGCGAAAATCGCCCGCGATCTTTCCTTGCACATACAAACCGAAGTCGGCGAACTTTCCGAGCCACCATCGACAGGACGCGGCGGTTCCTCTACCATGCCGCACAAGCAAAACCCCGTCGCATCTGCCGCCATCCTCGGGTCTGCGTCACGGGTTCCCGCGCTTGTCAGCACCGTTCTCTCGGCAATGTCTGGGGAATATCAACGTAGCCTCGGCGCGTGGCAATCGGAATGGGAAGTGGTTCCGGAAATCGCGCGGCTGACAGCCGGCGGGTCACATCAGCTGGGAGCTCTATTGCCGCGCATTGCCGTCAACGCGGAAAAGATGCGCGCGAATCTTGATCTCACTCACGGCTTGATCTATGCCGAAGCCGTTTCTCTCGCGCTCAGCGAAAAACTCAATCGCGCATCGGCCCACAAACTCGTTGAATCCACCTGTCGCCGCGCCCAATTCGAAAAACGCCATCTGCGCGCCGTTCTCTCCGAAGACGCCGAGGTCACAGCAATCTTGAGTCCGGAAAACATCGCCAGTCTTTTCGAGCCGGCCAATTATCTCGGCTCTGCCGGAACATTCATAGACGCGGTTCTGGCCGCTGCGCGCTCGCAGCTCGCGCAAAAACTTTCTGTCAAAGGATAATTATGCCCTTCGCCGACCTGCCTCACGCTCGCATTCATTACGCGCTTTCTGGCGATAATTCCCTTCCCACGCTCGTTCTCTCCAACTCTCTCGGCACGAATTTTTCCATCTGGGACGCGCAGGTCCCGGAGTTCGAGAAACATTTCCGCCTTCTTCGCTATGACATGCGCGGCCACGGGCAATCCTCCGTTCCGCCGCCGCCCTATTCCGTGCCTGAGCTTGCCTCCGATGTTTTGTCCCTGGCCGATTTTCTCGGCATTGACCGCTTTCACCTCTGCGGACTTTCCGTCGGCGGCATGATTGGAATGTCTCTCGCTGTTCAATCACCAGCTCGCCTGCGGAAACTTGCCCTTTGCAGCACCGCCGCTAAAATCGGCACATTCGAATCGTGGAACACACGCATTGAAATGGTTCGAACGCAAGGCATGAAGGAAATTGCCGGTGCAACGCCTCCACGCTGGTTTACTCCGAATTTCCAGAATTCTTCGCCACGGGTGATTGCCGCTGTCGTGCGCTCCATCGGGTCTCTCAATCCCGAAGGCTACATCGGCGGTTGCTGCGCCGTCCGCGATTTCGACGCGCGCGCCACCGTTGCAAACATTAATGTTCCGGTGCTGGTGATTTCGGCGACTCACGATCCCGCGGCTCCGCCTTCCGATGGACACTTCCTCGCCGAACACATTCCCGGCGCCCGCTACGCCGAAGTGAACGCTTCTCACCTTTCGATCATGGAAGATCCACAGAGCTTCGCCAAGGAAGTCCTGAAGTTTCTCACGGAGTAGAATCCGTCACCGGAGGTTGCACATGGACGAACACAAGCGTTACGACCAAGGCATGAAAACGCGCCGTGCGGTTCTCGGCGACGCACATGTGGACCGCACCTTGAAAAATCGCTGCAAGTTCAATGAACCGTTTCAGGATCTAATCACCCGCTACGCCTGGGGAGAAATCTGGTCTCGCCCCGGCTTGCCGCGTAAGACCCGCAGCCTGCTTACCCTCGCGATGCTCGTCGCTCAGAACCGCGAGCCGGAATTCCGCATGCACCTCAAAGCCGCACTCTCGCTCGGCGTGTCGCGCGACGAAATTCAGGAAGTTCTTCTGCAAGCTGCCATTTACTGTGGCGTGCCGGCCGCCAACTCTGCCTTCCACGCCGCGCAAGAAGTCTTCGAACATCTCGATTCAAAAAAGTCCAAATAAATATTTCTCACCGGCATTGAACTGAACCGTAGGGGCGCAGCACTAGGCCCCTCCTGCCCGGGCGTTGTTCGACTCAAGCTGTTTCTCGGCGCGTCATTTTCTGCCTATTTATTTCCATGGTCCCGCAACGTTCGCCTAATCCTCGCCGGCACCGCACGCGAAATGAGTCGAAACAACGATAGGCTACCGCCAGTTTCCCTTTTCTGAAGCCTCTAGGTTAAGCTATATAGCGCGTAAACGTGCTTACTGGGCGCGCCGTAGGATGTTGATTTCGAGAGATTAGCCAGCGAATCAGGTCCATCGGACACGGCTGAACCGTTTTATATTTCATCCCGCGGCGCGCCGCTGGCAATCTCGGTCTCACGCATTTTAAATTCCGCTTTCGCGATTCTGAGGTGAGTATCATGCCCGCCAAGCAACACTCCGCCATTCCGGCGTATCAGCGCATTCAATCTTCCATTCGCAAACGCATTGACGCTGGCCATCTTCGCCCGGGCGATCCGGTTACTTCCGAGCGCGATCTCGCCAAACTTCACGAAGTCAGCCTCATGACCGCGCGCCACGCCCTCGCCTATCTCGAACGCGAAGGCATCGTTGAACGCCGCCGTGGCATCGGCACCTTTGTCGCCGAACCCAAAATCCACTTCAACAAGCTGATGAGCTACACCGAACAGATGGCCGCGCGCAGTCTCGTCGCCGCATCCAAAATTCTTTTCGGCAAACTAATCGACGATGAACCGGATGTCGCCGCGCGTCTTTCACTTCCTCCCGTCGAGCCAATCATAAAACTTCAGCGCCTTCGCCACGCTTCCGAAGAGCCCTTCGCGCTTGAGACTTGCTACGCTTCCGCCGCGCAATTTCCCGACCTGCTCTCCGCCCCGCTTCACCGCAATTCCCTCTTTGCTATACTCGAACGCGATTATGGCGTTAAATTGGGCTATGCCGACGAGGAAATTGACGCAACTGCAGCCGATCCGCAGACCTCCGAACTTCTCGACGTGCCCCGGCGCGAACCGCTTTTGCGTATTCGCCAGCTTATTTACTCGACCAGCGGAAAACCTTTGATCTATGTTCTGGGCATCTATCGTTCAGATCGTCACAATTTCGTCATTCGGCGGTACCGCTGATTCCGTCACGCCACAACATTTTCCTCGCCGAAAGGCCCTGAGATGCTGGTTGTCATTAAAAAGGACTACGAAGAAGTCAGTCGCGAAGCGGCGCGCATCGTCGCTGGGGCCGTTCGCTCCAACTCACAAATTGTTCTGGGTTTGGCCACCGGCAGCACTCCCCTCGGACTCTACAAAGAATTGATAGCGCTCCACCGCGCAGGCGATCTCGATTTCTCGCAAGCCACCAGCTTCAATCTGGACGAATATCTGGGATTGCCCGCTTTCCATCCACAAAGCTTCCATTTTTTCATGAAGCAGAATTTCTTTTCTCATGTCAATTTCCCCTCTGGGAATGTTCACATTCCCGACGGCACTATCTCCCGCAACTACGACGAGTATTGCGCGCAATACGAGCAATCCATCAAAGCGCATGGCGGTATCGATCTCCAGATTCTTGGCATCGGCCGCAATGGCCACGTCGGCTTCAACGAACCCACTTCCAGTCTCGCTTCGCGGACTCGCTTAAAAGCGCTTAGCCGCGAAACGGTCGAAGACAATCGCCACTCTTTCTCCAACGACTCCGAAGTGCCGAAGTGCGCCATCACTATGGGCATTGGCACCATTCTCGATTCACGTCGCGTACTGCTTCTTGCCTCCGGCCGTTCGAAAGCTGCTGCCGTTGCCAAAGCCATTGAAGGCCCCATCACTTCTTCCGTCAGCGCGTCAGCTTTGCAAATGCACGCCGACGTAACCTTTATCATCGACGAGGATGCGGCGTACTCTTTGACGCAGCGCGATTATTACCGCCACGTTCTTGAAATGACGCAAATTTTCACTCCGGAGCGTCTCTCGTAAAAAGGAAGCGCAGCGCAACCAATGCTAATCGCTGGGGACATCGGCGGAACAAAATCGCACCTCGTCGCCTACGACGCAAGTTCTCAGAAGCTTGAAGTTATCGCGCGCAAACGCTACGCCACGCGCGATTTTTTCAGTTTTGAAAAACTTGTCGAAGAATTTTCCCGCCACGCTTCCGGTTCGTCCGCCAAAGTCAAAATCGACGGCGCGGGTTTCGGCGTTCCCGGAACGGTAGTTGACGGCAGGCTGCACGCCGCGCACGTGCCATGGATCCTTGATTCGAATTCTCTCGCCGCCAGTTTGGGTTTGCCGCGCGAACGCGTCGTTCTGATGAACGATCTCGTCGCCACCGCGCGCGGTTTGCAAAAACTGGAGCCGCAGGATTTTCTTTTCCTGAATCGTGGAGTTGACCATCCCGAAGAAAACATCGCTGTAATCGCAGCCGGAACCGGTTTAGGCGAAGCGGTTTTGTATTGGGACGGACACGGCCACCGCGCGGCTCCCTCGGAAGGCGGCTCGGCCGATTTCGCGCCGCGCACCGATCGCGAAATCGCTTTTCTTACTTTTCTGAAAAAACGTTTATCGCGAGTCTCCTGCGAAGAACTCTTTTCCGGGCGCGGATTTCGCCCCATTCACGAATTTCTCGCACCCGACGTTCGCCACGATTCTTTCAGCAAACCGGCCGCGGAGTCGGCGCAGGAAATCACACAAAACGCGCTCGCCGCCACTTGCCCGGTCTGCTTCGAGACTTTGGAATTTTGGACCGACGCTTTCGGCGCCGAGTCCGGCAATCTTTCGCTCCGCGTTTTAGCGTATGGCGGCGTCTACCTTGCCGGCGGAATCGCGGTTAAAATCCTGCCGCTCCTGCAAAAGAGTACATTCGTCCAGGCTTTCGCCGACAAAGGACCGCTTGCGCCGCTCCTCGTCAATATCCCCATCGCGGTCGTGTTGAACGAAGACGCACCGCTGCTGGGCGCCGCGCATTCCGCGTTAACAATTCTGCGCGGAGGCAAACTCACCTGACCCACGGCAAGCCCGCAAACGGCTTGCTCATTCCTTTTCCATCGTCAACTCATTCACGCGACGTAACTGCGGAAACATCCAGGCCCACAATCCCGTAACCACGATTGCGCCAATTCCGCCAAGAATGACGGCTGGCACGGCACCGAACCATTGCGCGGTGATTCCGGATTCAAACTGTCCCAACTCGTTGGAGGCTCCGATGAAAATCATGTCCACTGCGTTCACGCGGCCGCGCATCTCGTCCGGGGTCTTCACCTGAATCAGCGTCGCGCGCACGATCACGCTCACCATGTCAGTTGCGCCCACCAGGAACAATGCCGCCAGCGAAATCGCAAAGCTGCGCGACACTCCGAAAATCACCGTGCACAACCCAAAGCCCGCGACACACCACAACATCGTGGCGCCCGCGCGATTTTTTAACGGGCGATGCGCGATCGCAATGGCCATGATTCCAGCGCCCAATCCCGGCGCGCTGCGCAAAATTCCTAATGCCCACGGCCCAGCATCCAAGATTTCTCGCGCGTACACGGGTAGCAGCGCGACTGCGCCTCCGAGCAACACCGCGAAAAGATCCAGTGAAATTGCGCCAAGAATTAGTTTTTCCCGCCAGATGTAACGGAATCCTTCAAACACAGTGGAAAGATTGGCCGCAGGTCGCGCGCGTTCTTTTTCCTGCGCCGGAAGCTGCAACGTCAAGACGATGGCTGCGCCCGCTGCCAGGACCGCGCACACATACACCGCAACCGGACCGCGCGCGAACGCGTAAATGAGTCCGCCAAGAATCGGTCCCAGAATCGTCGCCGCCTGAAAAATACTGGACGCCCACGCGACCGAGCCCGCGAAATGTTCCGGTGGGACCAGATGAGGCAGCATGGCGCGACTGACCGGGCCGTTGAAAGAGCGCACGATGCCCAGCAGCACCAACACCGCAAATACGGCAGCAATCGAAACAAAGCCGCGCAAAGTAATCGCGAGCAACAACGCAAAACAAGTGGCAAAGCCAACGTCGCAAAGAATCAAAAGATTTCTGCGGTTGAAGCGATCGGCGACATGACCGGAAACGAGAAACAAAACGATGCCGGGAAGAAATTGCGCCAGACCGACCAGCCCGAGATCGAGCGGCCGCTTGGTAATTTCATAGACTTGCCAGCCAACAGCAACAGCCTGCATTTCCGTGGCAACCACAATAAAAAAACGCGCCGCCTGAAATTTCAGAAAAGCGGGATAGCGGAAAGCGGCGCGCGCGTCTGTCGTCGTCTCCGTTTGTATGGCTGGCCCGTTACTCACCGGCCGTCGCTCGTCGAAGGATCACTCGCCGTAAGGGACCCAAATATTTTTCACCTGGTAAGCGTGCTGCAGATAAAAGCGGCCCTCACCCGGTTCGGTTTTGAACAGATCCGTCGCGCGGCCTTCATTCGTCCAGACTTGTTTTAGGTTTCCCGCGGAAAGCGCTTTCGCGGCAGCGCACATCTGATCGTCGCCGTAGCACCACAGCGCGTCCACATCGTCGTGTTCTGCAAGTACCTTCAGCAATTCGGACGATCTGCCAGTAACGATGTTCACTACGCCGCCGGGCAGGTCGCTGGTTTCCAACACCTGATAAATATCTCTGGCAATCAGCGGATATTTTTCTGACGGAACCGCGACCACCGTGTTGCCGGCTGAAATCAACGGAAGCACTAATGAAAAAAATCCCAGAAGCGGCGTGTCACGGGGACAAATCACTCCCACAGTGCCCAGCGATTCGTTCATCGCGATTGCAATATTGCGGAGCGGCGGATTGTGCACTGCGCCATCAAATTTGTCCGCCCAGGCAGCATAGGAAAATAAACGTTCAATGCTCAATTGCACTTCACGAGCAGCTTGCTTTTTTCCAACCACAACCGCGAGCCGCTTCTGAATTTCGTCGCCACGTTGCGAGAGATTTTCCGCAATATAAAAAAGAATCTGTGCGCGATTGTGCGCTGTGGTTTTTCCCCAGCCCTCGGCCTTGCGCGCCGCTTCCACCGCATTGCGAATATCTTTGCGGTTTCCCAGCGGCGCCTCGCCCAGCGATTCTTTTTTTCTTCCGTACACCGTGACGCTGTATCCCGAATCCGGCCTGGCCTGTTTTCCGCCGATATAAAGTTTTACGGTGCGATCAATTCCGCTCGATGGATTGGCGACTTCCGGCGCGCCGTTCACAGCTGACGAATCGGACGCCAATGCTGGCGCGTTTTTGAACCATGCAGGCTCCAGGTATTCGAGCAATCCTTCCCGGCCGCCTTCGCGCCCAAATCCGCTTTCGCGATATCCGCCGAAACCGCACGCAGCGTCGAACAGATTTGTGCTGTTCACCCACACCACGCCGGCTTTTATTTGTGCGGCAGCCTGCAGCGCCAGATTCACGCTTTCGCTCCACACGCTCGCTGCCAGTCCATACACGGTGTTGTTCGCCAGCTCCACTGCTTCTCGCGGAGTGCGAAACGTCATCGCGGCCAGCACCGGGCCAAAAATTTCCTGCTGTGCAACAATCGACGTCGGATGCACATTGCTTAGCAAAGTCGGTTTGTAAAACAATCCGCGCGAAGGCAAAACCGTTTCCGGCTGCCAGCACGTTGCGCCTTCGGCGATTCCCTGTTTGACGAGGCTGTCGATACGTTCCAATTGCACGCGGGCAATAATCGCGCCGATATCAATCGCTTTGTCGAGCGGCGATCCAATTCGCAGAGTGCTCATGCGCGTCTGTAATTTCCTGGTCAGTTTGGCGGCAACGCTTTCCTGGACAAGGAGGCGCGATCCCGCGCAACACACTTGCCCCTGGTTAAACCAGATGCCGTCAACAAGCCCTTCGACTGCCGAGTCGAGGTCGGCATCTTCAAAGACGATGAAAGGGGACTTTCCGCCTAACTCCAGGGAAAGTTTCTTGTGTGATTGAGCTGTCGCGCGGCGAATCGCGCGGCCAACTTCAGTCGAGCCGGTGAAAGCAATTTTGTCCACATCGCCGTGCTTCACCAGCGCCTCGCCCGTTGCACCATCGCCAGTGACGATATTCACCACGCCTGCCGGCAATCCAATTTCGTTGCACAATTCCGCGAATGCCAGTGCGGTAAGCGGAGTGTATTCCGCCGGTTTCAATACCACGGTGTTTCCCGTGGCCAGTGCGGGAGCAATTTTCCACGCCAGCATCAGCAGCGGAAAATTCCAAGGAATAATTTGTCCGACTACGCCGCAGCCCGTGTAGCCGGCAAATTCCTGATCGAGCAGTTGCGCCCAGCCTGCATGATGGTAAAAATGCCGCGCGACCAGCGGTATATCAATGTCACGGCTTTCGCGGATCGGCTTGCCGTTGTCCAGAGTTTCGAGAACGGCGAGGCGCCGCGAATGTTTTTGTACTTGTCGCGCAAGCGCATACAGATACTTCGCGCGCTCGTGACCGGAAAGTTTTTGCCAGCCACGCAGCGCAGCGCGCGCCGACTGCACCGCCGCGTCTACGTCCGCCGCGCTTCCTTGCGAGACATCAGCGAGTTTTTCTCCAGTCGAGGGGTCAGTGGTTTCGAAATATTTTCCTTCCAGGGGCGAGCGCCACTCGCCAGCCATGAAATGTCCGAAGCGACGCTTACTGGCATCCAGCCACAGCAAGGATTCCTTGGCGTCTTCCGGAGCCGGCCCATATTCCATCGTTCCGAATTTTTCGATAACGCTCATTCCTCTCGTCTCATTTACGCAATTGGATGGCGATGTTCCGCCGAGTAGCGACCAGTTACATGAAATTCCAATTGCCGTTCAATATCGGCGAGCATGCCGCTGCTTGCGCCGAGGCGAAAAAGATGCGGCGCCAGCCATGCGTCGCCGAGCTCTTCCTTCATCAATGCCAGCCACTCCAAGGATTGCTTGGCGGTACGAATTCCGCCCGCTGGTTTGAAGCCTACGGCCATGCCGGTTTCTTCGGCGTATTCACGAATCGCGCGCGTCATCACCAATCCCACCGGAAGTGTGGCATTCACTGTTTCCTTACCCGTTGAAGTCTTGATGAAATCCGCGCCTGCCATCATTGCCACCATACTGGCTTTGGCGACATTGCGCAGCGTCAACAGATCGCCGGTTCCCAAAATCACTTTCAAGTGCGCCGGCCCGCATGCATCCTTGAACGCCAGAATTTCGTCGTACAGCTTCTGCCATTCGCCGCCGAAAACGTGCGCGCGCGTAATCACCACATCAATTTCCTGCGCACCCGCTGCGACAGATCTATGAATTTCCGCTATGCGTTCCGGCAGCGGCGAAAGCCCTGCTGGAAACCCCGTCGAAACTGCGGCCACGGGAATTCCGCTGCCTTGCAACGCACGCACTGCCGTTTCCACGAACAGATGATAGACGCACACTGCGCCAACTCGAATCTGCAAGTCGGCAATTTTCAACTTTTCAAGCAATTCATTTTGCAGCGGCTGGCGAGCTTTGGCGCACAACCGGCGCACTCGCTCGTCGGTGTCGTCGCCAGAGAGCGTGGTTAAATCCATGCAAGTGATGGAGCGAAGCAGCCAGGCCAACTGCCAGTCTTTTTTCACCGTTCGCCGAGTGACCAGAGTAGCGGCGCGACGTTCGACGGCACTGGTGTTTACGCGGACCGATTCTACCCATTCCAGGTTGAGAGAGGTGCCGCGATTGACCTGCAATGCACGGCCCGCGAGAACAACGATGGCTCGCGAATCAGGGGTTAGTTGTGAGCGACCGGACGACGGCGCGATCGTGCTGGGGTCGGCCGCGGTATTACGGGGCGTGGTGTCAGAGGCCATAAGGAAACTCCGAAAAGGAAAGGGACATACTTAATGATGACCGCCAAGCGGTCAACACGAGAAAAGAGGATAGCACCGCAGGAACGGCCATGCGAATGGTGGCGGACTTCGAGTGAAACAGGAAGCCAGGGTGGCGGAAGGGGGCCGCCCCCCATTCTTCGTAAGTGTCGAAAATGAAGGGACTTATTTCTGCAAGAGTAAAAAGGAGCGAGAAAAAGTAAAGAGTGCGGACAGAAAAGAAAGGACTTAGCGTGTGTATTTGGGGCGTGAGTTGCGCAAGAAAAACGAGAAGTGCGGGAGGAAAGAAGATAGATTCGATGTACATAGCGGGTAGTATCACAATAGTTATTAAAAAGCAATTGAATTTTCAATGGCTTTTAGAGGCGGACACGGGAAAAAATTGTTCACGACCCAGAGTAGAGGAGGAAGGGCGCCCAATAAAATGGCCGGCGGTAATTGCCATTCGAATGAAGCAGGGTCAGCTTGGCATTGCGCAGCGCGGTGGCAGGATCTTCTCCGGCGTGGAGACCTTTGTATAGTTCATCCATCAACTGCGGCGTGGATGCATTGCTGACTTCCCACAATCCCGCGATTACATTGTGGGTGCCGGCGCGCAGAAATGCCCAGGAAAGACCGACCAGGCCTTCTCCAGCATAGGATTTGGTACCAGCGCCGTTGCACGCGGAAATGGTTACCAGGTAAGCGGCGAGAGGACGCTTTACAACGTCGCGGGCGTATAGTTTGTACGAATCGCCCTCCGGCGAAAGAATGACCGCTGATTCCAGGGGACGGGTACGGCTGGCGGTGCCGTGAGTGGCGAAATGCAGATACGCAAATTTTTCCGGCTGGCTGGAGAGAAACCGTGTTGCTGTGGCGTTTGCGCCGGTCAGTTCCAGTCTTTGTGTTGGGCTAAAGTAATTTTCGAGCAGGCCGACTTCCTTGCCGGCTTGCGGCAGCGGCGGAAAATCAGAGCTGGCCGCCAATGCATCGCCTACCACAAGCAAGCGTCCATCCTTCGGCGGCGGGGCAAGCCAAGTGCGCGAGAGCAGCGCAAGAGAGTTTGCCGTGGTGATCGTGGCATCTTCGATCCAGTAGTGCGGCTTAACTTGCGGTTGGGAACTCGGCACGATCAGGGTTTCGAAATTCAGTGAATTCAAGCTGCCGTCGGGAAGAATTACCACCCGCGAATTGCTGGGGATGAGTTTTTTGGCCGGCTCAATTAAGAGCGAATAAAGCTTTACGCCGTCGGCATTTCCAGCTTCGACTGGATCACGCGGTTCGAGAAATGATTGCCGATAGGACTTCACGGTCGAGTCGATATCCGCGCCACCAGGCAGCGTGATTAAAGAAGTCTTCCTGGAAGTGATGACCCAGAGAAAAGAGCGACTTTCGCCGAGCCAATAAAAAAGCAGCGTTGCGTTCAGCCGGCGGGCAATGGCTTGCGGGTCGAATGCGGCTGCCTGCAACGGTTTTTCCTGTGAACCCGATGAAAGGCCATGCTCGAGAGTTTGCGCGCGACTTAGGTCGGCAGTTCTAAGCGCATCGAGCGGCCGGTTGCGGTCAATCAAAAAGTTTACATAAGCGCCGTAGAAGCGGATAGCACTGGACAGAAACGAAAGCCGATAATCTTCGTGCTGCAGCGCGTCGCGGGCTTGGGAAATGGAGCGAATGGAAGACTGGAACGCGTTTTCAGCAAGCTCCGATTTCCCTTGCGTGGCATAGACCTGAGCCCGGCCGGCTTCAGCTTCCCATCGTACCGAAGTCGGCGCGACGGAATCGTGAGCGATGGCGGAATACTTTTTTTCTGCGGTGGTCGGATCTTGCGTGCTCGCTGCGAGGTTGGCCTTGATAAGTTGCGTATACGAATCACGCGGACGGTAGGGATTTGGACCTTCGAGAGCGACTGCTTCCTCAAGATATTTGCGAGTCTCGGTGAATTGATATTTCGCGAGAGCTATCGTTGCCAGCAGTTGCAAGCACTCGATGGTCGCATTGTCGTCTTTCAATTGCCGGGTCAGGGCAAGCGCTTTGGTGGAAGAAGCCTCGGCCGCGGGGTAATCGCCCATGTCGAAATAAACTCCTGCCGCGCTATTCAGCCAGTAAACGCGGTCGGCCACCAGGCCAGCTTTTTCCGAAACCGATTCGGCGTCCTTGAACTCCGCAAGAGCGTTCTCGAGATCACCCATCTCGTGATAGCTCCAGCCGGTGTTGCCTTCAATTCTGGCCACCGAACTCATCGCACCGAAGGAACGAGCCAATTCCAAAGCCTGTTTGTTGGAGTCGATTGCCTGGTCGTAGAGTTCCTGGCGGGTAAAAGCAAATCCTAAGCTGCCGAGGGCGGCAGCTTCCAGGAAGCGGTCGTTGTGTTCGCGAGCCAATTGCAAGGCGTTTCGATACCACGAGAGAGCGGCTGCAGCATCCCCGCTATGAAAGGCCAGGGTGCCTCTGCGGAGAGCACACTCGCCTAAAAGCTTCGGGTATTTGGAGCGAGCAAGAGATTCGGCATCTGTGAGAAATCTTTGGGCATCTGCGAAGCGTGAAATCCGGGCGCACGCCGCGGCCTGGGTTAGCCTTTGCCACACTGCGATGTCCGTGGACGCAAACGCGGGCGGCAACGCAAGATCGAGGAATGCCATAGACTCTTTGTAGAGTCCTTGACGCATCAGGATCTCGCCTTTTAATGACCAGAAACGCCAGTGCCATTCCGAGCGCTGATCAGACGCTCGGCTGAGCGCGGTGTCGGCTTCACGCAAAGCAAGGTCCAGCTCGCCTCGATTGATGCGTAACCAAATGTCGCTTTCTACGGCTTCGTAGCTCGCAGAAATCCGGCCACAACCTGCAAAACCAGCTGTGCCGATGAGCACTGCAGCGAAGGCTATGGCCAGGAACGCCCGTTGGTGGTGGCGGAGGTAGCGGAACCGCTGGCAGTGGTTGTGGAACCGAGCTCGAAGCGGAGCATGGTCAGGGTGCGCTGGCCATGTGTGATGAGCAGTTCGGCAAAGTAGACTGTGCCAAAGCCGGGAACATAGAGCGAATGGCCACAACGCTCGACGCCCGGATAGTCCACATCCATGTCTTTGACCAAGGAACAAAGAAACACTCCGTTGTCGCCCTGCGGCTTCACGACCTGGCCGTCCTGGAAGGGTTCCTCCGCTATTTTCCGAAAATTGGAAGCGGGGTCAAGAAAGGCCTTTTGCGCCTGCTCATAGGTCTGGATGTCCTCGAAAAGACCCAAGTCGAGCGTAATATTAACAGGATGTCCGCAAATACTCAGGTTTTCGAACTTGCTGCCGTGCATGGTGATACGACCTTCGGCAGAAGCTTTGGGGTGCTTGGAGTAGAGGCGAGCGACGATGCGGTCGGCGGTGAGGACGTCCAGCATGTTCAGGCCTTCGAGCGCGGCGGTGACCAGCGTGTTGTTGCTGTCGTCTTCGCTCTGGTGCGCGCCGGATACGTGCGTGTAGGCCTTCTTGAAGGAGATGAATTGGCGGAACTGGAAACTCTCGACACGCGCGCAGCCATGACCGCCGGTGGCGGGAAGCGAGGACGCGGCCTGGACATCAATCTGTTCCTCAAACGGGCGTGTGAATCGTCCGCTGAACGCGTTGGCATAGGCGTGATAGTGAAAGAGAGAAACCGGTTCGGAACATGGGGAATCTGGGGCCATGGGGCGATCCTCCTAATAGAGTCACAGCAAAAAAGCGTTTCATGGTGCTGAATTCAATGCGTAAATTCAACCGTAAACTGCAAGCGAGCAAGCTCTTTTGCGGAGGCGGCGCCCCGGCCGGACTCCGCCAGCCCCGAAACGACGATCACGTAGTTTCCTGCCCGCCTGCCGGGGTTGATGATCACGACTTGAGTCTTTTGTGCCTCCGCATAGCTTATGGATCGGAGCGGAGTGGTCTTTCCTCTCGGATCCTGCAATCGAATGTCGTAGGCCGAATACGCTGGGTCGGCAGGCACGTCGACGTACAAGCCTATGGGTTCGTCCGGATGCGCCACGAACTCAGGCATCGTTTCGCCGCGGGTGTTCGTTGCGATCAACGAAAACATGGGGAGGACGCGTGGAGCTCGCGATTCTTTCAGTTGCGGAATCGTGACCAGGTTCTGATAGCCGACGATGAGCAGTAAACCTGCCAGGACTGGGATCGCAAACGCTGGACGGAACCAGTGTAGCCAGCCGGCAGATTTCTGAACCGCGCGCGGCAGTGCAGCAAGCGCTGGCGTCTCCGCGAAAATCCGCTGGCCCGCACCGATAAGTTCGGCGGCGATTCGCAGCTGAGTCGCGCATTCCGCGCAAGAAAAATAATGTTCTTCGTAGGCGTCACGCAAGTCGGGCGAAAGCTCTCCCAGCAAATACTTTTCGCAGGCTTGTGATTTCACCGCCAGGTCGTGGTTCATCGAGTGTGAATCCATATTGTTAAAGTAGTGTCAAATTGAGCCGATTCGTTTCTCATTCCATGAAAAGCATCTAACCCATTTACTTTGCGGTAAGTTACAGACCCATCGCGATCCTGAATTTTTCTTTTGCTCGAAATAGCAGCACCCGAAGGTAGTCCCGGCCAACGCCAAACTGCCTGCACACTTCGTCCTTGTCTATCTCGTCCAAAAAGACTGCGCGAAGGATCGCCTGGTCGCGGTCCGCCAACTGCGACAGTATCTTGCGAACTGTTCGCCGGGTCTCTTCCGAAATCACTAAGTTCTCTAAATTCAGCGTCTTATCCGGCAATTCCAGGTGGTCGGATGCCAATGGAACGTCCTTTGATCCTGACCGGTAATGCTCCGACAGCACGTGATTGCAAACCGAGTTCACAAATGGACCGAGTCTATCGCCCTGCCGAATGCCGCCTTCCGCACGCAACGAGCGAATCACTCGGGTGAAGGTTTCTTGTTTCAAATCGTCCACAACTTCGGGAGAAAGATAGCGCGCGCGCAGTTTTATAAGAATTAGCTTAGAAAAATAGTCGACAAAATGACTTTCCGTGGAAGGATCACCCTCCCGGAGCCGACCTACGTAGGCTTCGTCAAACGCGAAAAAGTCCAACACTTCCCCCGAAGTGCTGGAAAGTATAGCCGCGGCAGATGAACGGAGCAATCTGTCAACAGTCCTAGTTGTTTAGGGGCGATTAGGGTTGGCCTGAGCTGCGACCAATTTTCGTTACCGAAATGAAACGGTTGCTCGGTTCGAATCACTACTGGACATAGGAATCCTGCAGGTCAAGGAAACCTACACGCTGGGACGACCAAACGCCCCCTGGCGTGCCCCTGAAGCGGCGTCCGGCGCTGATCGTTAGAGTTCAGCGCCCGGCGCTGAATTTTGCGAATTGCGAACAAAGGACGGTGGAGTCTTGTACCTGAGCCCAGAGTTGCGACGGCAGACCGTTGCAAGGTCGAAACGTCTTCCGGAAGGAACGGTAGAGCAAACTGCAGCTGGAGTCATCATTCTGCGGGTCGACTTTGTGAGCAAACCCAGCAAATGTGAGATCGCTACGGAAGTCGGGGATCTTTTGGCAGAGGCTGGTCTGCATCAGAAAGGGTTGAAAGCAAGCATGCTGCTGGTTTCGGATCGCGAGGCGCGGGTGGTGACACTGCTAACGCTGTGGGACGCCGAACGATTTAACCTCGCCCGAGAGCGCCTTGCGGCCTGGACGATGAAGATTGTGGCACAATTCGCGGACGGCCCGCTGCGCGCGAGCACGAGCGTCGCGCATTTCCTGCTTCCAAAAGCATCCACGAAACTCACGCTCTCCGACCTACGGCCAGCCGAGATTGCGGAACTGGTCGAAATCATGACTGCCGGATGACGCTGTTTCGATCGAAGTTGAATTGAAGCAGTAGCCAAAGAATCAGAAAGAATCGAATCCATGGGTACCAGGGGGAAAGACTGCAATGCGTGATCCGGAATCTTGTGATCGGCGCGGTTGCTCGCGGCCTGTCACTACTACCCTTTGTGAGGAAGCTCTTTGTCTTGATCATTTCTGTAGCCGCAGTTACGAAATGCTGAATGCCATGGATAGGCGCAATCGCTTGAATGCGGCTTCGCACGCGCCGACCGCCGGTCAAGTTAAAATAGCGGATGAGTGCGCCCGCAGGACGCTCGATATCTGCATGAGCAAAACGCAACTGAACAACCTGGAGCGTGCGCGACTGTTGGATATTCTGCTGTGGTGCGGCGACGTCGTGAATTCTTCGCAACCCAAGAAGCTCGCCGGCAGGCCCGCTTTGCAACACGGACGATATGAAAAACCAAGCTTGCGGCGGCGACTATCCAGCGGCACGTCATCGAGCGACACATCATCCAGCGGTAGGTCGGGATATTAAGTGCCAGCCAGGCCCGCAGATCTTCGCTTCTTCGTCGCCAGTGCAAAAATCTGAATAATCGGTGGCAAGAGTTACAAGGCGAGCGAAGAAACGACAGGCTGGCGCCAAATCCCTGTGTCCTTAAAGATAACAAAACAAGCGGCTTGAACTTTCTGTTTCCTTGGTACTACGGATGCATATATATGAACACGGCGCATGCGTTGGTTATAGTACCGCTAGCCGTTTTGATGCGACCTTATCCCGCTGGCTTTTCGTCCTTGGCATGTGATCTAAGGCGGCCAAAGCAGAGCATTTTTGGGCCTCTGTTGCGGGCTAAGGGTGTAGGTAGTTGCGGCAGATTAACCGAACGGAAATTACAGCTTTTCACGGATAGATAAATTTTTCAGGGATGGGCAATTGCAGCCACAAATAGCCAATCCGGTGCCACGCTGGAAAGATCGCCTCGCCGCGCTGCGCAACACTTTGCCAATTTTTCGAATGGTTTGGGAAGCGTCGCCGCGCATCGTGGTCGCGAACATCGGCGTGCGCCTGATTGTTTCTTTGCTTCCGCTGGCGATGCTGGCGGTTACCAAAGTCATCATCGATTCGATCTACCGCTACACTGCGAACCACACAGCGCTGCCAACCTATTTCTGGTGGCTGGTAGTAATCGAATTCGCACTGGCTTGCATTTCGACAATTCTGGTTCGCGTAACGGATTATTGCGACACGGTGCTGGCCGACAAGTATGCAAAATACGTCAGCGTGCGCATCATGCAGCACGCTTCGCGTTTGGACCTCACGACATACGAAGATCCTACATTCCAAGACAAGCTGGAGCGCGCCCGAGTACAAGGCACTGACCGAGTGCTGATGATCCAAGCAGCCGGCCGATTGATTCAGCAGGTTGTAACGACCGCCAGCTTGGCGTTCAGCATATGTCTATTTTCGCCGTGGCTTCTGGTGGCGCTGATTGTGTGCGTAGTGCCGGCATTCCTGGGTGAAACACACTTTGCGTTCCTTGGTTATTCATTGAGCTTTGCGCAAACGCCGGCGCGGCGTGAAATGGAATATTTGCGCGTGCTTGGTGGAAGCAAGGAAAGCGCAAAGGAACTGAAGCTCTTTGGCATCGGCCCGTATCTGGTGGAACGATTCACAAACCTGGCGATGCGGCTGCACGGAGAGACAGCGCGGCTTGCCCGCAAGCGCCTGCTCATCGGTTCGCTTTTAACGTTGCTTGGCACGCTGGGTTACTACGGCACGTATGCGTATGTGATTTACCAGACCGTTGCCGGCGTACTTACGATCGGTATGTTGACATTTCTGGCGGGCGCCATCGCGGGCGCCAGCTCCAACATTCAACTGGTGTTCTCAACATTTTCGACCATCGCGGATCAAGCGCTGTTTGTCGGCGATCTGCTGGAATTCTTTGCCGTGAAGCCGGTGGTGTCGTCGAACCCCGGAGCCAGCAAGGTGCCGCGTCCGATTCGTCAGGGATTCGAATTTCGCAATGTATCTTTCGCCTACCCGAATGGGCGCGAGGTGCTGAGCGGCGTCAGTTTCAAACTTTCGCCAGGAGAGCGCATCGCGCTGGTCGGAGAAAACGGCCAGGGAAAAACCACCATCGTCAAATTGCTCACCCGTCTCTACGACCCGACTGCCGGGCAGATTCTGCTGGATGGCAAGGATCTGCGCAGCTATGACCTGGACGATTTGTGGAGCGAAATCGGCGTCATTTTTCAGGACTTCATGCGCTACGACTTGACGGCGTCGGAAAACATCGCCATGGGCCGCATCGAGGAGCGAGACAACATATTTCGTATCCGCTCCGCCGCGCAAAAAAGTCTGGCGGAGGATGTCATCCGCAAATTGCCGAACGGATATGTCCAGCAATTGGGAACGCGATTCGACGGCGGCACCGATCTTTCCGGCGGCGAATGGCAAAAGCTTGCGCTAGCACGGGCCTATCTTCGCGAAGCGCAGGTGCTGGTGCTGGACGAGCCGACTGCATCGCTGGACGCCCGCTCTGAGCACGAGGTCTTTGAACGATTCGCCGAACTTACCCGCGGGAAAATGGCCATGTTGATTTCGCATCGCTTCTCGACGGTGCGCATGGCAGACAGAATTTTTGTGTTGCAAGGCGGCAGAATCGCCGAAGAGGGACCACACGACGAACTGATGCAGAGTGGCGGGCGGTACGCGGAAATGTTTGAAATGCAAGCTGCGAGCTACCGGTAGTCTGGGGGAAAGACGGTCATGGCGACCAACGTTGATTTGATATTGAACCTGCGAAGCGCGCGCGAATGGAATAGCCGCTTGGAAGAAGCGGATGAAATGGCGGAATGGAAAAATTCCGCTGGAGCTGAAGAGCCCTGTTTACGTAAGGAACGTATCCTGGCCGCCGCTCACGCTGACGGCTTGAGAGCGCAAGAAAATTCTCGCCGTACAATTATCTCGCCGCTTCGCGAAGACCTGGCGCTGCAGGAAGCGTTGATCGCTCGCGCCGTGCAATTTTTGCAACGCCGACAGGCTTCGGGCGCATTTTTGGAACATGATTGGCGAGCTCTTACTTCAAACACCAAAATTCTGGAAGAAAGCATTGCGGAGAGCCGCGCAGCGCTGAAACTCACCGGCGAACTACCTGTGGTGGCGAATGGAAGCAGCGAAGGCCGGTTACGCGTGCGGGCCGTTGCCGATCGTTACTTGCAAGCTGCGAGATTTCTCTTCGATCGCGGGGAATTCTCGGCATACCTTGCAGCTTTGCAAGAGGACATCGAACTGACCAATGCAGAAATCACCGCGTTAAAGGGCTTTTTGAATCAAGTGTTGTTGGAACAAGTCGCCGCGCACGCGCGAAAACTGGCGATGCCGGGCCGAACTTCCACGTCCGTACAAAATGAATCCATTCCCACGCCGACGCTGCCGGCGCTGATTGCGAGTTTGCGTAGGCTCGGACTGACCGATTGGGATGAGCTCTTCGTCGAGACAAGTCTGTGCGAGCAGGCCCTGGCACAGGATCCCGCGGGCGCCTACGACAAAATGGAAAAAGCCGCCAAATCTGATTATCGCGCCGCGGTTGCAGAGCTGGCGAAGAAATCCGGAGAGAGCGAAGCCGAAGTTGCGCGGCGCGCGGTTAAATTGGCGAGCCAGCCGAATCGCGGAAGCAATGCGCGGGCCAACGAGCGGCGCGCTCACGTGGGGTTCTATTTGTACGCCGAGGGCCTGCAAGAACTGGAGCACACGCTCGGAATCAAAGACTCCTGGCTGACAAGATTTGCGAAGTTCCTGAAGGGCTGGCCGGACGGCTTGTACGTGATTGGAATTGAATTGCTGATGGTGGCGCTGCTCACGGCCGTTGTTGTTGGAGCTGAAGTCAGTGTGCCGATTTTCCTGGTGGTGGCGTTGTTTCTACTGCCAGCCGCAGAAAGCGCTGTGGCTATCGCCAATCAACTGGCTATGATGTTCGTCAAGCCGCGCGCGCTGCCCAAAATGGATTACTCCGAGGGAATTCCGGCAGCGAGCAAAACGCTGGTGGTTGTTCCCACGCTGTTGACGACCCGCGAACAGATGGAGCGCGCGGTCCGCGATCTGGAAATCCGCTTTCTGGGAAATCGCGATGGCAATCTTCATTTCGCATTGCTCACCGATCCTCCCGACGCGGCAACGCAGTTTGACAGACGCGATGAACTGGCTCCGGAATGCGCGCGGCTGATCGAGGAGCTGAATAGTCGATACGCGATCGAGGAGAAAGGCACATTTTTCCTGTTTCACCGCGATCGCAGTTTCAACTCCAGCGAAAAAGTATGGATGGGCTGGGAGCGCAAACGCGGCAAGCTTCTGGACCTGAATAATCTGCTGCTGGGAAGAAATAACAGGTTTTCCACGGTCGCCGGCGACCAGAGCCAGTTGCGCGGAATAAAATATGTGATCACTCTCGACGCGGACACGCAATTGCCGCGCGATTGCGGACGGAAGCTGGTGGGCGCAATCGCGCACCCGCTGCAGCGTGCGGTCGTGCATCCAGTTTCAAATGTAGTGGTGGAAGGCTACGGAATTTTGCAGCCTCGTGTCGGTGTGAGCATTCACTCCGCCAATCGCTCGCGGCTGGCTGCGCTGTTTTCCGGCGATTCGAGTTTCGACGTCTACACTCGAGCGGTTTCCGATGTCTACCAGGACCTTTTCGGCGAAGGAAGTTTCACGGGCAAGGGAATTTACGAGGTCGAAATTTTCCAGCAGGTGGTCGAGCGGCGCTTCCCTTCAAACGCAATTCTCAGCCACGACATGATCGAAGGAGCGTACGCTCGCGCCGGACTGCTCTCCGACGTGGAAGTGATTGACGATTATCCGTCGCGTATCGCCGCGTACAGCAGGCGCAAACATCGCTGGGTCCGCGGAGACTGGCAGATTCTTTTCTGGCTGTTTCCCCGCGTGCCGGATTATTCCGGAAACGTGGTGCGCAATCCGATCAATCTAATTTCGCGCTGGAAAATCATGGACAATCTTCGCCGCAGCCTGACGGAAATTTCGATGCTGGCGATCCTGATCAGCGGATGGCTGTTCCTGCCTGGCAAAGCCCTCTACTGGACGCTCGCGACTCTGGGTATGTTCGTGCTTCCCAGCTATTTGCAATCCGCGATGGCATTTCTGCGCAGTGGCAGCGGCAAATTTACCGCGCGCTTCTGGAAAGAATGGTTCTCCGATTTCGCCGCGGCCAACGCACATCTGCTGCTGCGACTGGTGTGCCTGCCACAACAGAGCATGGTGACACTGGACGCAATCATCCGGGCCGGCGTTCGCATGGCCGTGACGCGCCATAAGCTTCTTGAATGGGAAACCGCGGCCGAAGCGGAATCGAGTGGCAAAAAGACCAGTCCCGTCGATCTGTATTTGAAACTGACGCCATGGCTCGCGATCGTCGGCGGCGTGCTCTTGGCATGGAAGCGGCCGGAGTCTTTTGTAGTGGCCTGGCCGTTACTTTTTCTGTGGGGCGCATCGGAAGCATTTTCTAATTGGCTCGATCAACCCTTGCCGGAAGACGGTTTGCGCATCGGACCGCGCGACGAGGCGCTGCTGCGGAACTCCGCGCTGCGCACCTGGAGATTTTTTCGCGAGTTCAGCAACGAAAACGAAAACTATCTGATTCCCGATATTTTGAAAGAGGAAGGCGGCCTGATCGCGCATCGCGTTTCAACCACCAACCTTGGTTTGCTTTTGAACGCACGCATCGCGGCGCTCGATCTGGGGCACCTGACGGTGGAGGAATTCATCGCCGGCACGGAAAATACTTTTGCGACAGTGCGGCGGCTGGCGAAATCGTACGGCCATCTTTACAACTGGTATGACACGCGAACGCTCGAGCCGGTTGGTGATCCCTTTCTTTCCACCGTGGACAACGGCAACCTGGTGTGCTGCCTGTGGACTTTGAAGCAAGCCTGCCTGGAGGAATGGAAGCGTCCGATTTTCCGGAAGGAATTGTGGACGGGAATTCGCGATCACGCGCGGCTTCTCCATCAGCTTGTGCGAACCAGAGAAGCTCGCAAGGCATTTCGCTCGATTGAAGACAACATTGCCAACATGGGCAAATCTCCGCTGGAGTGGCTCGGCGCCCTGCCGGCGCTTGAACAATTTGTCGTTTCGCTGTTCGAAGCGGCGCGCGCTTCCAGCGAATCGTCCGACGATCTCCGCTGGTGGATGGCCGAACTGAATCTTCGCTTTTCCGAACTGGAAAGGCTGACGGTGCGCTTTTCTCCGTGGGCATCGACGAAGTTCCGCACGTTGCGCGCGACAAAGGAACAGCAAGCCAAATGGATTGCGGACCTGAGTCTGGCCAGTGCGGACCGCATCTATTCAGAAATCGCCGATTCATTGAACGATGAGAGCGAATCTTCTTCGCATGAAGGCGCCGCGGAATATACTTCGCGCGAACTGCTTCGCGAAGCTCTTGCTGCCAGCCGCGAGAACACCGCGAAAGCGACGGCGGCACTAAATGGCATCGCCGCGTACTCCAACGAACTCGCTTCTGGAATGGATTTTTCGTTGGTTTACGACGAGCCACGCAAACTGATCACCATCGGTTTTGACGCTGCGAAAGGCGCTGCCAGCGAACATCATTATGATTTGCTGGCATCCGAAGCGCGCGCGGCTGTGTTTGCGGGAGTAGCCAAGGGCGAAATCCCGCAGGAATGCTGGTTTCACCTGGACCGCTCGCATGTTCAATACAAAGGCACCAGAGTTCTGCAGTCATGGACTGGCACCATGTTTGAATATTTGATGCCTTCGTTGTGGATGAAATCTTCGCCCGGTACTCTTCTGGAACGAAATATGCGCAGCGCGGTTGCTGCGCAGCAAAAATACGCGCGGCGTTTTTCTATTCCTTGGGGAATTTCCGAATCCGGATGCAGCTTGATCAGCGGCGATGGACATTATCACTATTTCGCGTTCGGAGTTCCGGCGCTTGCGCTGCACCGGCCGGACGAGGACCGCGTGGTGATTTCTCCGTACTCAACATTTATGAGCCTGATGACCGGCTCATATGACGCGCTGAAGAACCTGCAGCGTTTGAAGAAACTGGGCGGCGTCGGACCGTACGGTTTTTACGAAGCCTTGGACTATGGGCCGAAGATGACGCTCAACCGCAAAAAATTCACGCTGGTCCGCTCCTGGATGGCCCATCACCAGGGCATGTGCCTGCTTTCGGTCGCCAATGTTTTGTGTGATTCGTCGATTCAGCGGCGGTTCCATGCGGAGCCGTTAGTCGCCGCGACCGAGCGCATTCTGCACGAGCGCGCGATCGTTCCGGAATCGGCCGATTCGTCAAAGGCGAAGCGCCAACTGAAGATAGAAGCCTTGCTCACGGAAGGGCAGAGCGTGCTCAGCCCCAGCTACTGGGGTGGTAAAGATCGAGCAGAAACCGCGGCATAGGCTGCGCTGGCGGTTTCGTTCGCGCGCGTATTTACGAACTTTTTTCTGCATTGCGATCTTTCTTTTATTCCAATCAACTCATAAATGGGCAGATAAATTGAAATCGCCGTTGACAAACGCGGCGAGTCACGCCAAAATCTTTATGGCGAACAAAAAGCGAATGTCCTGTATTCCTCCTGCCTCGCCTTTTACGCCATGCTGGCCACCTCCAACGCTCTTCGTCTCCATGTCGAGTCCGCGCTTGCCGGACGCGTCGCCTCACCGTTCCGTTTTCAGGAGCCGCAGCCCATTACGGCTTCAACGGGAATTTCCGCA
>WNFR01004888.1_pt1 | contig 26300 bp, 17 predicted proteins | sample 5400221 | NCBI WGS metagenome assembly WNFR01 (sample SAMN13153357, study PRJNA577476) | soil metagenome | isolation source: 40 cm soil under Madrone tree | place: USA:California | collected 2016-06-14
TCCGTTCATCAGCCGTAAGCTGCCGCCGTGCTCCGTCATTCGCCCAACCGAAACCAAAGGCATCGCCAAGGGCGTGGTCAAGTTTCTCACCGACATGGGACTCTTCATCGGCCAGTCGCCGGCATTCTTCGCGCTCATGCAAAACCTCGCCGAAGACGCCGACGCCGCGCGCCACGGCTCCTGAACCACGGACCTCGCCAGTCACCACACGTATCTTTCGGCCCCGGCAAAGCGGCGCGTCCAACCAAACCGGGGCCGAAAGACTCTCGTAGTCGCCAGGGCACTGCCGTTTCACTCGAGTGACGTGAACTCCGCGAGTGGATGGAGATCACGGAAGATTTTGGCGACGTCTGTTCGCAATGGGAGGACCGCATGATGGGTCGCTTCGCATGGGTTCAAAGTGACGTCTTTGCACTGGGTCGACTTAGCACGAAAAAAGGTGTAGATAGACAGCCTGGAACGGCGTGTTGGTCGCTTTGGACCTTTGCCGGGAAGCTATTGAAGAGCGTCTGAAACGAACTCCAATTCCAGATCACTACTTCTAGACGCTAACTGAAGAATAGGTCCGGTTTGGGCGCATGACCCAATCGAAACCAGTTTTGCGTTCTTCTCGAAGAGGAGAAGCACAATGGCTCTTGTACGATTGAATTTCCGGAATCTGACCCTGTTCGAAGACGAGGAAGCTGGCGATACGCACATGGCGATGTACGCCACCGTGCGCGACAACGTCGGTGGGGTCGTGGCCACGTTTCGCTGGAACAATGCCGGCGCTAAGGTCAACGAGACAAATACATATGCGCTCGACAACGATCCTTCTAATCCCAGCGTGATCGATGTAGAGCTGCCGGGTGTCTCGACAATCAGCATCGAGGCGTACGCAGACGATGACCAGGGCTGGCCAACTTCCGGCAGCAACGAGAATGCACTCGGCAACGCGAGTGTCACGTTCGATTCGCGCGTCACGAGCACCATGGGGTCACTTACCATCGGTCCCACTACGACCGATAACGGCAACACCGGCTACCAGATCGTGGCCGAAGCTACTCTGATCGCTGCGCCTGCACCCGCGCGCGTCCGTATCCAGCTAAAGAACCTCGTGCTGTACGAAGATGAGGAGGCTGGCGATACGCACATGGGTGTCTATGTGCACGCGCGTGGCGCGGGGATCGACCAGGAGATCTTTCGCTGGAACAACGCCGGGAACAAGGTCAATGAGGTGAACTCATATAACCTCGACGTGGGCGGCGCGTCCACCACCATCGTCCTCAGTCTCACAGGTCCGACGCTCATCTGGGTCGAAGGGTATGCCGACGACGATCAGGACTGGCCCTCGGGCGGTAGCAACGAGAACTCGCTTGGCCAGGCCAGCATCACGATCGATCCCGGCGACCCAAGCACTGTCGGCAATCGTCAGCTAGGGCCAACACGGACTGACAACGACAACACCGGCTATGTCATCAACCTCGGCATCGACGTGCTTCCAGGGGCCGGCGCGGGCCCGGACCTCTCAATCGTTGGTTTAGAGGTGACACAGGCAATTCAACACTTCCGCAGCGCGCTCGGCACTGATAACACCGTGCCGCTCGTCGCTGGCAAGGTCACCCTAGTGCGTACCTCGATTCTGGGCTGGACCCGGCGGCGGGCAACGCCACCGTACCAAACGTAACCGGAACGATCACAGTGAACGGCACGGTCATTGTGCCAATCGCGCCGATGACGGCGCAGCCGATCGCTTCAGTCAACCCGGCAAATTTCACCGACACACTCAATTTCTTGATTCCAGCGGATCTCGCGAAGGGCACGCTCACGATCACGGCACAGGCGACAGTGGGAGCGAGCTTGAGCAATCCCGAGACTGTTATGGTCTCGTTTAACGCGACTAAGCAACGCCAGATCGTCATTATGCGGATCAACGTCGGCTCCGCGAGCGCACCTACGCGGCCAGCCTACATTGCCGCAGTGAACCGGCTGCCGCTGGTCTATCCGATTGCGACTGACCCTGCCGTGTCGATTGTCTACTCGATCCCGTCCGGGACCGAAGTGTGGACGAATACGGAAGACCTTTCAAACGACGATGGCATGGGGAGTCTCCTTGAGGATATTGAGGACACGCAGGAAGACTTCGACGACGACCACAAGCTCTACGGGATGACGCCGGATTGTATGATGAGCCGCTTCGGCGATTCCACCGAGAATCAAGCGATCGGCTTTTCCTGTCTCCTGAGGTCGATCGCTCACGAGCTCGGACACCTGTACGATTTGGATCACGCTCCCTGTGGCAATCCCGACGATCCGGATGATGATTTCGTTCCATCGAGCGGGCTTGTCGGCGAAATCGGCGTCGATGTCGTAGGCCAGGTAGCGTTTGCACCCACCGTGTCTGATTTCATGAGTTATTGCGGCTCGGGGTCCTGCGCGTGTAACGGCGCCGGATATGAAGGACAATGGGTAAGCGCCTACCATTGGAACAAGCTGTTCAACGCATTCCGATAGATATGAGGACCTCGAACCGGCGAAGGAGGAGCGATGTCAGAAGATTACATGATCAAGAGCCGACCCTTCGATGCGCCCTTCGTGCGCGTGCGCGGGAGGTTATCGCGGCACGGTGTTGTTACGTGGAGTCCTTGCCTGCGGACTTTCCATCCGCCAAGTTGGATGAAGGCGACACGAGGCGGCGAACAGCCATCCGGTTCCCCGACGAGTGTTCCTTCCGCGACAAAGCCCGGACTCCAGCCTCAACAAGGAGTTGTAGGGGTTACCGCCGAAGCAGAAGGTGTCCGGCTAGGCGGCGCGCCCAATCCCCAATTTCGTCTGAGCTCTGCCGGACAGAAGGAATCTCCGGCCGCCTTAACGGAACCGAATGGTCCACTCGGTACATCGACAGTCAGTGTAGCTGGTAACAACGATGGATATGTCCTTGTGTTTGAAGACGCCCAAGGCAAAGTACTTACCCGCGCCCCGGCGCGGATTCGCTTCTTCGCAGCAGAGCGGCAGTGGGCGCTTTTTACGCAGCGCCTGCCCTACTACCGCGACACACACCGCGTCGTGCTCCTTCGGCGCGAGCACGAGTTAGGCGCACTCGTCGTGCCCAAGCATTTACCGGAATTCGTGCTCTCTCATCCCGTGAAGAGCCACGAGGTCGACGTGAACGGCGTGCTGCATCTGCGATGGGATCTTGACAAAGCTGAAAAGGAGAGCGCGAAGAAGGCCCCGCTCACGTACTACGTCCGCTACAGTGCGGACGGAAGCCAATGGCTCCGGCCCGGCGTCAATATCTCCGGCACATCGTTCGATCTTGATTTGCGCGAGATGCCGGGAAGCGATCATTGCATAGCGCAGGTGATCGCGACGAATGGATACCAAACGTCGTACGTCGAAACACCTCCGTTCGCTGTACCCCGCAAGACGCCGGAGATTCTTCTTGCGACGCCGCGCGGGCCGCTGCTGTTCGCACAGGGCTTCTCGCGTGAAGAGGGGCCGCTCGTCGGAAAGTCCGTCGTGTGGCTCGCCGACGGGAAACGTCCCGTCGGCACTGGGGCTTCGTTCGATGTACGCCAGCTGCGCCGCGGCACACACCAACTCTCGGTTCGCGTCACTGACTCGAGAGGAGCGGTCATGCTGCAACACCTCGGGTGGTATGACGGAGAGACTGGCCGACAAGTAGGGCCGCGTCCGGGCTACTAGCTTTGGAGTTCTTCGCCTGCACATAAATTTAGATCGTTGAAGGGTTCAGGAGTCGCTGAAAATAATGAGTTTCATTGGCAGCGGCCTGTAGCTATTCGAATTTGTTAACCCATTCCTTTCCAGAGATGCTTAGTTAGTCCACTGTCCTGGCCTGGATTTTGGTTGCCCAGCCTATTCAAGCGCCGAATCGCGCAGATGTCTAACGATCAGCGAGTTGCAGCAATCTCCCGCCATCGCGATGAGTGGGCCGAGAGGACGCCCCCTGCTTCGTACTCATTCACTGCCCTGACGAGCAAAGCGCAGCAGCGCGACGGCTCCAAGGCCGAGCGCTCCACAAACAACAAATCCGACTTTCAATCCGAACAATTGCGATACGAAACCAATCGCTAAGGGACCGAGCATGTCTCCAAGTTCCTTAAATGACCCAGCTACGCCTAGAGTGGCGGCAATCCGGCCTTCTTTGGCAAGATTGCTGACTGCCGCATCCGTATTCGTCCAAACGGTTCCGACACCTGCTCCGCCCAGGATTGCTGCGGAGAGAAGAAGCGCTCCAGCGCTAAAAGGCACTAGCGTGATGGCAATGGCTGAGACTCCGAGTCCGGCTAAGGTCACTTGCGTCGGACCAAAACGATCGGCAAGCACACCCGCTGCGGGTTGGATTAGCAGATAGGAAGTCGTGCTCGCCGCAACGATGAAGCCGTTCTTAAGTTGGTCGTAACCGAGCGAGTTCACATACACAGGCAGGAATCCGAACAAAATTCCAACCATAAACATGTTAACCACGATCACCACGTACCATCGAAGCAGATTGCGTTCTCGAAATGCCGCGCCGAAGACCTTCAACGAGAAGTCATCGTCATCTTTGAGCGGACTCTTGCTCGCGGTAGGCGGAAGAAGCAACGACAAGAGAAACGCCAGTGCCCCGGCCGCGGACGATGCCAGGAAGATCGCTGCGAAGCTTGATTTCCATACGATGACGCCGCCAATGATGGGGCCCAGAACATATCCAGCACCCTTTAGAGAGTTGTAGATTCCGAATGCCTTTCCGCGCTCTTCGGCAAAATATTCGGCTACCAGTGCCGCCGACGTAATAGAAAGAGCAGCCGCACCGAGTCCCTGAAGGAACCGAACCAGGATGAGCAACCGCGGAGTCACGAAGAGGTAGGAGAGGGACGCCAGCGAAAAGAAGGCAATCCCGACGAGCATCGTTGTCTTGATTCCCCTTCGATCCGCGATCCATCCAAATACTGGTTTGGCAAAAATCTCCGCGAAATCGTAGACTGCAATGAGGAGACCGATGGCCATCAGACCGGCGCCAACTTGTTTTGCGTATACAGGCAAATTTACGGCCACGACATGCGCGCCGAAGGAAGTAACAAACGCGACAAAGCCGAGAACAGCAAGGACAAAACTTCTCCTCAGGGTCAGCACTCTTGATCCTTCACGACATTCTTGCGATACCACTAGCCACTCATGTATAACTTCAACTTCATAGAGGATGGAATTTCGAAGACGGCAAGCGTAGGTTTCTCCCGATGACCCGCAGAGGATTGTACATTCTGTTAGCCGTAATCTTGGTAGGTTGCGTACTCTGCCCCTATGTCGAATTTGCCTTCGATTGGAACGAATCCATCTTCACTACCGGGTACGACGGCGAGTCAACCATAGCCGCTATTGCCTTTCTTCTGATTTTGGCGTTTCTAATTGCAACTCTCCCGGCCGACTTTGTCCCTAACAGTGCAGCTTCGGAACCTCTCATCGATTCGCACGTAACCTCGGGAGCTGCACTCAATTCCATTTCCAGTATTCCCGAAAGTTCTCCGCCGCTCCCTCTGCGCATCTAGCACAACTCTCCGGATAGCATCAGCTTCCACCTTGCGTCCTACCTGACTATCGATGTCCGTCCATACGGAGCATATTTCATGAACACGAAAAGATCGCTCGTTATCTTTTTCTTGGGGACCTGGATTTTGGCGGGATGCGCTATCCGACGATACCAACCCGCAGCTATCATCCCGACCGAATCGGCTTCCCGGCTGGAGTCACGCAATCTGGGAGACGCAGGTCTGCAAACATTTGTGCAGCAAAACGTTGGCCATCCCCTTGCACCTTGGCCACCCAAGACCTGGGATCTCGGAACGCTTTCGCTTGCAGCTCTCTATTTCAATCCGACACTGGAAAGTGCGGGGGCTCGCTTGGCAGAAGCGCAGGCAGCCGTCGTGACGGCCGGCGCACGGCCCAATCCCAGCCTGAGTGTTGCACCCGGCGTTCCCAGTCCCTATTTGTTCAATTTGGAATTTTCCATACCCATCGAAACGGCGCGCAAGCGCGGGCATCGGATCGAATCCGCGCGAAGTCTGGAACATGCTGCTCGATTCGAGTTTGCGGATTCCGCCTGGAAGGTACGCAGCGGAGTTCGCATGGCACTGCTGAATCACCTTCTCGCTACTCGCTCCTTCGACTTGCTGCGCTCCGAAGAGCAGGTCCGCCGGGAGCAAGTAAATATCTTGGAGCAAAGATTTGCTGTTGGGGAGATCCCAAGACCGGAAGTAGACCTCGCGCGGATCGAGCTTTCAAAAACACACTTGGCTATCAGCACTGCGGAGGGTCAGATTGCCGAGACCAAGGCAGCACTGGCGGCCGCCCTTGGAATTCCAGTAGGCGGCCTTGAGGGTTTCGATTTCTCATGGGACGATTTGGATTCGCCGCCAAGTGCAGAGTCCCTCTCGCCAGAACAGATTCAACGAGAAGCCGTTCTCAATCGACTCGACGTCCGCCGCTCTCTCGCGCAATACGCAGCAGCGGAAGCTGACTTGCAGCTCGAGATTTCCAAGCAATATCCAGACGTCCAAATCGGACCGGGTTACACCTACGAGGAGAAGAACAACTTTTTCACGCTTGGACTGTCCACCACCTTGCCTATCTTCAACCGAAATCAGGGACCCATCGCCGAGGCGGAGGCTCGACGTAAGGAAGCCGCCGCCGCTTTCTTGGAGAAGCAGGCGCAAGTCATCGCGGGAAGCGAACGGGCCCTCGCCCTCTATGTCGCGGCGCTCAGGGAACTGACCGAAGCAGACCAATCTCTCCACAAGCTCCAAGATGCTCAATTGCAAATGATGCAGCAGGCAGTCCGCCTCGGCGAGGAAGATCGGCTGGCTCTTAACGGTGTGCGAATCGAGAGTTCAGTCGTGGCTCGGATGCGTCTGGATGCCCTTGCGCGAGCGCAGAGTATTCTCGGCGAACTGGAAGATGCTGTCCAACGCCCGCTTGATCCCGGCGACATGTTTCCCACCAATCCCGAATCTCCGGCTCTGAACAAAGCACCCAAGGACGCAAAACGATGAACCCAAACTCCAGACTTGCGAGCATCGGATCGTTTGGCATTTTCCTCGCCACTCTCTTGGCGCTGACGTTCCTAGGAGCTTGCCAAAATCGCTTCGACAAAGACGATACGAAGCGCCAGGCTCAGCCTAAAAAAGGACCGGCCCAAATCTCCTTTGAGAACGGGCAAGCGGTCCTTACCCTCGATACGCCGACACAAAACCGACTGGGGCTTGAAGTCGCAACTCTCTCTGCGGCGCTCACTCACGCGCAGGTAACACTTCCTGCTGTCGTTCTTTCCATTCAAGACCTCACGACCTTTCGCAATGGCTATGTCGCGGCGCAGGCGCAACTTCAAAAATCGAGGGTCGAAGCGGATGTCGCGCGCAAGGAATACACGCGTTTGAAGACTTTATTCGAACAAGATCAGAACATCTCCGAAAAATCCCTCCAGTCCGCGGAGGGAACTCTGCAAGCGAATGAGGCGGATGTTCGCGCGGGGGAGCAACAGTTGGACCTGCAAGGATCTGTCATTCGGCAGGAGTGGGGCAGCGTCGTAGCGAAATGGGCGGTGGAAAGCTCGCCTGACCTTCAGCGCATTTTCGATCAACGCGAAGTGCTGGTGCAACTGACGATGCCATCCGATGCGACGTTTGTGGCGCCAAAGACCATTTCGCTTGAAATCCCTGGCGCCACGCGAACAGAAGGGAGTCTTGTTTCTACATTCCCCCGAGTCGATCCGCGAATTCAAGGCAGGAGCTTCCTCTACGTCGCGCCTGCTCATTTAGGCCTCACTCCAGGCGTGAACCTGCTCGCTCACCTGTCGGTCGGCAGTCAGATGAAAGGGCTGATCGTGCCCACATCAGCGCTTGTTTGGTCCGAGGGGAAGGCTTGGGTATATCAGCAAACGTCCGACCGTTTTGCCCGTCGCGCCGTGGCAACAGATATCCCTGTCGAAAAAGGATTTTTTGTCACACAAGGGCTCTCAGCGGGAGACCGAGTCGTGACGCAGGGGGCGCAGGCTCTGCTTTCCGAAGAAATGCTTCTGCCTGGCCAGGGCGGAGGAGAGACAGATGAGAATTAAAAGAAGAGGCGTCCCATGCTGAACGGCATTGTCCGTTTCTCCGTTCGCTTTCGTGGCATCGCCATTTCGCTAGCCTGTGCACTGCTCGTCTACGGAATTTTTTCACTCTCGCACATTCCTTATGACGTTTTTCCAGAGTTTGCTCCTCCCCAAGTTTCGATTCAAACCGAGGCACGCGGCCTTTCGCCAGAACAGGTGGAAGTTCTAGTTACACAACCCATCGAGAATGCCATCAATGGAGTTGCTGGGATTGAGACTCTGCGTTCACGGTCGATTCAAGGACTTTCCGCCATCACCGTTGTTTTCCTTGCCGGCACCGATATCTATCGGGATCGGCAGGCCGTCGCGGAGCGTTTGTCAACAGTCGCCACCGAGCTTCCTGCTGGAGTGCAGCCGCCACTCATGACGCCTCTGGCTTCCTCGACAACTTGGGTGATGGCAGTTGGCGTCACGTCGGACAAACAATCGCTAATGACGCTGAGAACGATAGCCGACTGGACCGTGAAGCCCCGCCTATTGGCGGTTCCTGGCGTTGCCGGAGTCGAGGTCAATGGAGGCGAGGTCCGGCAGATTCAATTCCAGTTCGATCCTCGACGGCTGATGCAATACGGAGTAAGCGTTGACGAAGTAATTGCCGCCGCGCGGCGCGCTACCGGCGTTCGTGGCGCTGGATTCGTCGATACGCCAAACCAGCGAATGGTACTGCAAACGGAAGGGCAGTCAACTACAGCCGCAGAACTCAGTCACACGGTTCTGATCCATCACGGCGGTGCCAACGTGACTTTAGGAGATGTTGCACGGGTGGCCGACGCCCCTGCCCCAATGATCGGCGCCGCTTCGATCAAAGGGAAACCGGGCGTAATTCTGATCGTTGACGCTGCCTACGGTTCGAATACGCTCGAAATCACACGGGGCATCGACAAGGCACTGGCCGACCTGCGTCCTACACTCGCAGCACAGGGAATCTCAGTCCATCCGGGATTGCTGCGCACCGCCGATTTCATTGACATTGCGCTCCACAATGTACGCGATTCGTTGCTCATCGGCGCGATTCTCGTGGTCGTGGTTCTATTCCTCTTCCTATTCAACTTCCGCACCGCTGCCATCTCGTGTACCGCGATTCCGCTCTCCCTGCTTGCGGCAGTGATTGCACTCGACAAGATGGGATTGAGCTTGAACACCATGACTCTCGGCGGGCTTGCGATTGCCCTGGGTGAAGTCGTGGATGATGCCGTGATAGACGTCGAGAATGTCTATCGTCGTCTGCGCGAGAATCACGCATCGTCGAATCCTCGCTCATCGTTTCAAGTCGTGCTTGATGCGTCGATCGAAGTGCGGAGCGCCGTTGTCTACGCGACGTTCGCCGTGATCCTGGTTTTCTTTCCTGTTCTGAACATGTCGGGCCTGGCCGGGAGGATCTTTGGACCGCTCGGTGTTGCCTACATCTGGGCCATTCTCGCGTCGCTTCTTGTGGCCCTAACCGTTACGCCGGCCTTTTGTATGCTCCTGCTCGGTGAACGCGATCTAGCCCCGCAAGAACCGCCCGCCGTTCATTGGTTGAAGAAGGGATATCACCAACTTCTTATTCGTGTTGAGAGCGTGCCTCGGCTCTTGACTGCCGCGGTCGCTGTTTTTGTTGTGTTTGGCATTGGCTCCCTCTTTTTTTTGAGCGAATCGTTTCTGCCTGAATTGCGCGAGGGAAACATCACCATACACATAACGGGAGTTCCCGGAACCTCCCTGCAGGAAACCATGCGACTCGGAGACCGCATCACTGAAGCCTTGTTGAAAATCCCGTTCGTGCAATCGGTCGCCCAGCGAGCAGGAAGGGCTGAACTGGGAACCGACGCGCTGGGGACCCATGAGAGTGAAATTGATGTCAATTTGCAGGCCCGCAATGGAGATCAAGTTAAAACAGCACAAGCCGGGATCGCTGAAGTGCTCTCCCGCCTGCCAGGACCGTTGCTCACTTCCAACGGCTTTCTCACAGAGCGTATCAACGAGACTCTTTCTGGCTACAAGGCCCCGGTCGTGGTCAATGTTTTCGGCACCGACCTGAATCAGCTAGACCAGCAAGCAGGACAAATTGCGAACGAACTGGGCAGCTTGCGTGGCGCATCCCAAGTGCAAATTCAGTCGTCGACTGGAATGCCGCAGATCGTGGTGCGGTTGCGGAAGGACGACGTCGCCCGCTGGGGCTTTGATTCGCTTGACGTCCTCGACGTCATTCGGACCGCCTACGGGAGTGATACCGTCGGACAGATTTACGAAGGCAACCGGGTTTTTGATGTCTCTGTAGCTCTTGGCATGAACAGCCGACCCCGAATGACGGAAATAGGAGCGCTGCCACTGCGCAGTTCCGATGGAAACTACGTCACTCTGAAACAGATTGCTGATATTTACGACTCGTCCGCACGCTACGTCATCCTGCACCAAGGCGCACGTCGCGTTCAGACCATCACTTGCAATGTTCAAGCACGCGCAGTGGATTCCTTTGTGGATGAAGCGCGGAAACGCATCGCTCGTTTGTCGTTTCCCGCCGATACGTACGTGGAGTTTTCCGGCACGGCGGAGGCGCAGGCGCAATCCCGCCGAGATCTGTTGGTGAACTCACTGCTGGCGGGGCTGGGCATCGTCCTGCTCTTGTCCCTGGTCATGGGCAACTACCGGAACCTGCTGCTGGTTCTCTTGAATTTGCCGCTTGCCCTAGTGGGAGGAGTTCTCGCTGCATTGCTCACGGGAGGTAATCTTTCCCTCGGATCGCTCGTCGGATTCGTGACTTTATTTGGAATCACTTTGCGCAACTCCATCATGTTGATTTCACACTACGAGCATCTGGTTGAAGTGGAAGGCATGACCTGGGGATTGGATACCGCGCTTCGCGGCGCTTCGGAACGGCTCGCACCCATTTTAATGACGGCCCTCGTCACAGGGCTTGCACTGTTACCACTCGCAATGGGAAGTGGCGACCCAGGCCGGGAAATTGAGGGTCCCATGGCCACTGTCATACTCGGCGGTCTTGTGACCTCGACTTTGTTGAATCTGCTTGTGCTACCTACGCTCGCGTTGCGCTACGGTAGATTTGAACCACGGCAAACATTTTCACGCGGAGGGCAATGATGAAGCGATTCGCACGCACCGTATTGGCCCTCATGATTGCGTGTTTGTGCCTATCGCTTGCAGCAGCAAGTTCCGAATCGCGGAAAATTGACGGCCCTCATTCCACGGTAACGGTGCGAGTCTACAAAAGCGGCTTTCTGTCCGCTTTCGCTCACAATCATGAAATTCAGGCACCGATTCAATCCGGAGAAGTTACGGAGTCCGAAAAGCCATCGGTTGAGTTGCGCGTGGACGCACGCAAGCTTCGAGTCTTAGATCCCGAAGCCTCGGACGACACGCGAGCGCAGGTTCAAAAGACGATGCGAGGTCCTCAGGTTCTGGACATCGATCGTTTCCCGGAGATTCGTTTTCAATCTACCGGCGTGGAACTGAAGAGCCCAGGCCATTGGATCGTGCACGGGAACTTTGGATTGCATGGCAAGGACCACCCAATTGCGGTCGAGGTGACTATCAAAGATGAGCGCTATCGAGGATCAGCGACGCTGAAGCAGACCGATTTCGGAATCAAACCTGTCACCGTCGCCGGCGGGACTGTAAAGGTGAAGGACGAGGTGAAAATCGAATTTGAGATTGCGCTCGCAAAGTAATCGATGCTAAGACGACTCAGGCGCGACGAAGGAAAAGGCACAACACCCCTGGTCGCGATCCCGAACAAAATGACCATATGGATAGCCTTCGATCGCGAGTTCACTTCAAGATCCTTGCCGGCAAAAGCTTTGAGGCGATGCTTGCTGACGGAAGTATCGTCTCTTTCAGAAGCGACCACAGGATGTGAATCGCACCCGCGCCGCTCTCGAACAGTTGTTGGTGTCTTACCGAGTTATTGGTCGCGCTGAACTGCCGCTCGTGAAATAATCTCACCAATGCATCCGGCGGAGAACCGAATATTCAGTAGCTTCCCGGAACCTCATCTATCGCCGTACCCCACGCAGGGTCGGCAACGCTCCATGAACGGCATCGTGAGGCATGAATAACGCCATCATCTTTTTGAGCTTTGTTCTCTGCCCGCCCCGCGGGTCTGAAGATCCAATAGCCGATCGCGACAGATAGAGCGAGGCGGCACACGATCTTGTTCGCACATCAGAGTAAATACGGCTATGCTCTCTCAACGTCTCAAGTTGTTCCGAAATGGGCTCGCGATCCTAGCGCTTCTGGCCGTCCCAGCGATTTCGAATGCATCAGAATTGAAACAGGAGACGCTAAACGCCTGGGACGATTATCTTCGGACGGTCAACTTACGTATGCGCCGCAATCTAGGTACGGGCCATCCATTCCTGTGGATCGAGGAAGAGTCCGGCCGGAGCCAGCGCGTCCACCAAGGTGAAATTCTCATTTCACCCGCGCGAGAAGCTGGCCAGCAGAAGGTGCACGACGGGCTCATCCATGACTGGATTGGAGCCATTTTCATCCCGAGCGTAAGGATGAATGATGTATTCGCCGTACTTCACGACTACAATCGCTACAAGGATTTTTACAAGCCGACGGTCATCGAATCGAAACTCCTCGGCCGGACCGGCGAGCAATACGAGTTCTCTATGCTCGGGCTGAAGAGGGTGCTCTTCGAGAAGATCGTTTTGGAAGGCCAATTCGAGTCGCGCTGCTCGCAGCTGGATGGGAGACGCCGGTACTGCATCTAGCAATTGCGTTGAGTCGGGATATTTCAGCATCACTCCGCTGGTTGACAAAGCCGGTTGTGGAGCGCGTATCCAGAAATTCGCTGTCCACAATCCTCCAACTTACCAGGGAGGCGGTGCGGTCCAACATCGCAGTCTGTGACTGGAAAGATCTCAAGACCTGTAATTCTCTGCAAGGTAATAGCTCACGTTAGCGTGGCGTTCTTCACAAAATCTTAGCCCGTCTCGGAAGGTATTGAGGGCCGATCCTTGCTCACTTCGGCTGACGAGTGAATTGCCTTCTCCGTGCCCTTTCAATAAAGCATCTTCTGCACACGCAGGGAATCGCATCTAAGCTTATATGAGGATCCACAGAGTGACTCGGCGAGAACTCTTGAAGCTAGGCGGCATCGCAGCTGCCGCCGAGCTCGCGTCGCTGGGCTTGCACGGCTGTGGAGGCGCTTCTGTCGGTACTTCAACAGGTTCACCCGTCCCACCCGCTTGCGCAAAATTGAGCGATATCGATCACGTGGTCATCCTAATCCAGGAAAACCGTTCTTTCGATCACTACTTCGGAAGCTACCGCGGGGTGCGGGGCTTTTCCGATCAAAGCGCAGCATTTCAACAGCCTGACCCCGCGAACACCACCGTCCCGCCAATCGCCAAATTGCTGCCATTCCATCTCGACACTTCGATGACGAACGCCGCCTGCACTCACGACATCACGCATGATTGGGTGCCGCAACACCAGAGCTGGAATAACGGCGCAATGGATGGCTTCGTCACCTCGCACCTTCCAATCAGCGCGAACGATGCAGTCCTGGCCATGGGCTATTACACGCGCGCGGACATCCCTTTTTACTACGCGGTAGCTGATGCGTTCACGATCTGCGACAACTACTTCTGTTCCGTGCTGGGCCCCACCGATCCGAACCGCCTCTACACCATGGCGGCTTCCATTGATCCAGGTGGACAGAATGGCGGGCCTATTCTGCAGACCATCATTGCAAATCGCTCGTCCTTCAACGGCCGGCTGAACTACACGACGATGCCTGAGCAGCTCCAGACTCGCGGCATTTCCTGGAAGGTTTATTCATCGCCCGACGAGAACGTGCTCGGTGGGATTCTTTCCGATAACGTTCTTTCTTACTTCAAGAATTTTCAGGATCCTGCGTCGGCACTGCATCAAAATGCGTTCGGCCCACAGTTTCCCATCGATTTTCTCGCGGATGTCGCGGCCGGAAACTTGCCGCAAGTGTCCTGGATAATCGGGTCGGTCGTAACCTCCGATCATCCTCCGGCACCGTCGCTGTTTGGTGAAAATATCCTGTCGCTAATTGTGGATGCCTTGGCCGCGGATGCAGCGCTATGGGCAAGAACGGTTCTGTTCGTGACCTATGATGAGAATGGCGGATTTTTCGATCACGTAGCACCGGTTACGCCACCGCCGGGAACCTCGGGCGAATACGTAACCGCACCTGCCGTCCCGGACCCCACAATAGTTGGCAGTCCTCCGATACCCGGCCCGATTGGCCTCGGTTTCCGTGTGCCGATGCTGGTCATTTCGCCCTTCAGCCGCGGTGGGTTTGTCTCGTCCGATCTCTTCGATCACACTTCCGTGTTGCGATTCCTTGAAACACGGTTTGGTGCGGAAGTGCCGAATCTGAGCGCATGGCGTCGCGCCACCGTAGGCGATCTCACCAGCACACTCAACTTGAAAGCGCCTGACCACTCGATGCCGAACCTCCCGTCACCGGTCTCCGCAATTCAACAGGTGCTTCTGCAATGTACGGCAAACCTCGCTGGCCAAACACCGTATGCTGTGCCGAATCCACAGACTCTTCCGGCACAAGAAGGGGGAACAGCGACTCGTCCAAGTGGCGCTTGCTAGTCCAAACGTCGAGCCGACTTTATGTGAATTTGGAGTTTCGGCTTTTACTTACCAAGACTACTACATCACGATCCAGCTACACGGAGCGTTGAGCCAAGTGGCATACCGACACGAACTTGCTTGTCCTGGAGCTAGAACGGCCTTCTACGAATAACGATCTTCCAGTAAAAAGGCGCCATCTTCAGTGCTGCTCTGAGACTGGTTGGGTCGCGACAGGCGGCACCGTGGCGTGCAACCCTCCTCCGAACCCCTGCCGGATTAGCTTAAAAATTGTGCGCCGGTTTTTCGAGAATCGTTTTCACCCATGCCAAGCGGCCCATTTGTGGAAAATAGATTCCCCGGAAACAGAGACGCGCGATAAAGATGTTGATGCGATAACCCAGTGGCTTGTGGTTGAGCGAATCAACAGCCTTTTCGATTGCCTCGGGACTGTAAGACCTAGTCCACCCGATTCGTACCTCGCTATGAGCTTCATCGATGCTCATCTTCAACGGCGTGTGCGCCATTGCAAAGGGAATGAACTCTTGCCAGTGCTTCGGACGCGTCAGCCGCCCCGCGGCTTCCAGCCTTTTGTACAGCGGAGTCGCAGGCAGTGGCGTCATCAATCCAAAGATCGGCAGCCCCGGAGGCCAACTGCGAATTTCCTTCAACGTTCGCTCTGCCACGCCGGGCGTATCATTGTCCATCCCGAAGATAAAAGACGTGATGGCATAAACGTTGCGCTGCGCCAGCCGATCGAGCACCACCGAATACTCCCCCGGCTTGTTGAATCCTTTTTTTACGTCGGCAAGGTTGGCCGGATCGATGGATTCCATTCCGATGAAGATCCACTTGCCGCCGGCGGCTGCAATCAGATCCACGAGTTCCTCATCGCGCAGCAGATTGGCGCTGATCTGCGCGACCCAGTGCACCTGCGCGTTTGCTGCGATGATGTCTCGCAGCAATGACTTTGTGCGCTTTACGTTGATGGCAAAATTGTCGTCGATGAAAAAGACCGCAATCTGACCGCCCTCCGCCCGCGCGCGTGCTTTCAGCAGCAGCAGTTCGTTCACCACGCTTTCGTTGGTGCGAAAGCGGATGGAGTCGCCAAAAAATCCGGTCACCGTGCAAAACTCGCATCCGTATGGACAGCCGCGCCCGGACTCCACCGGGATAATCCGAAACGTACCCCATCCACCGCCCACGCGCTTCAGGAGCGGCTGCAAAAATCCCGGAAGCACATTGAATTGCTCCAGCTTGATTTGGTCCCAGGGAATCTCCGGATAAGGCCGAAGCGGAGGTTTGTGCTCCTGGCCAAATTCGTCCACTGGCGCGTAGACATCCTTGAGCATGCCGCGCGCGGCATCTTCCACGATTCGCGGCCATGTCTCATCGGCTTCGCCAAGAGCAACGGCGTCGGCATGGCGGGATCCACCGTCTCGCCCGAGCGCCTCATCGGCCATTTCTGTAACGTGAGGACCGCCCATCACCACCTTCACTCCGGCAGCGCGCACCGCGTCCGCCATGCGATAAGCCTTGGCGATCATCCTGGTCATTGCACCGATGCCCACCAGCCCGATATTTTGTTCACGCACGTAGCGCGCGATACCTTCTTCATCCATGGGCTGCGCGTTGCCGTCAATCAGCACCACTTCGTGGCCAGGTGGAGTCAGTGCTTGCAACAGAAACATCCAAAGATGCGGCATGAAGTTGCGCGTTACACCGTTATCTGGGTTGTACAGTAAAATTTTCATTAAGTCCTCTTGAGGCCGAATGAGCTAGTCATACGGCACGGTTCGTACCAACGGAAAAACAACCCGGATATTCCCACTGCAACGAATCCGCCAACCATACGATCTGGTATCTTCACATGGTCACCTTCTATTTCAGACGTATCCGGTTCATGAGCCGCCCAACCTTCGCCAAATCTATCTGATCGGGACGTAGTGCGACGTTGGCGCCAAAAGTATGCGTGGACACATCCACTACAGGAACAAAGGAAAATCCCGAAGCAACGTTTTCCGCTGAGTGATGTCGGACGACGTACCCACCGATCAAGTACCCAATAGTGCCTCCGACTAGAACGTCTGAAGGAAAATGCTGGCGCGCGGTCACACGGCTGGCACTGATTGCCAAGGCAAACGCGTAAGCAGCCACTTGGACCGGCTTGCTTGGATACTCGGATGCAATCACTCGCGCGAGCGCGAAGCTTTCCGTTGCGTGCCCCGAAGGAAATGATCCGTCGAGCTCGTATGAACGTGTACCATGAGTCCAGAATCCTCCCTGGCCGTTTCCTTCGTTGGGACGTTCGCGATTGGTGGCGAGCTTCAGGGCCTCGACTACGAGTAAGGAATCGATGACTGCTTCTGCCCCGAGACGCCCTGTTTCGGCAAGGTGCTCATTGTGAGTTCCGAGGCCAAGGAAGTAGAGCCCAGCAGTACCTCCCAAAGTGGCGTAGGGCGAACCGAAGCCGGAGACAATATTGCTAGCGTCTATCCTGCTCTTGTCGATACCAAGGTTCTGCTGCGCTTGTGCGTCGTAGTGGAGCGCCACTCCGGTGCCGGCGGCAAACGGCACCAGCCAGATGGCATCTCTGGGCGCAATACGCAACGGACTGGTCCAGATGCCAGCCTGATCGTGGCCAATGTCTTTGAGGCATTGTCCGAGGTGCGCTACGCCGCAGATTACGGATTGCGTGGTTGGCTGTTGCTGATGGTCCGAGGCCTGATCTAGTGATGGTGACGTATCGGAAACCGACTGCATCTCCTCTGCTTGTTGGCTCGATGAGTCTGTCGTCTGAGCAAACGCTGGCCTTGGCCCACAAATTAGGACCACACAGATTATTAGGCAATACGCAAGAGACGGAACGACATTTCTAATTCGGGCAATCGACATGACCTCTGAAGCTCCTTTCAAACTCGCATGCGTTCTCAGCCGCAATCTTTCTTGTTGCCATCCGTCAAAACTCGAAGTCCAAAGAGAACTGGATTTGGCGTGCGCCGCCGGGCCGAGATTCACGAGTAGAGGAAACGCCATCAATGTCTCTGGCAGTCGCAAACCTCTAACGGAAACCCTGGATGGGGACTCACGTTCTCAGCCCCCCACGATCTCCGAAGAGTTGAATGTGTTCTTTCCCGCGTCGTTTCTCGTGACGAACAAGCGGCTTGCGGCATAATCGGTTCGTTTAATGAACCCACCTTTGTCGAGGGTGTAATCGCGCAATTCCTCTAAGCGCGTATGTCATGTTCCTCATTTAGAACCGAATGCAAGCGGCAAGCCACAGGGCGACGCTTTCGAAGTCTAAGCCATGCTATTTCCTGCGAAAAACTTTCCTCCGGATGTCGGGCCAGAATTCCTGGAAGACGTGATTGAGGACAGCCGATTCCATCTGGGTTCCCCAGTTCTGGGCCGTTTGACTCAGGCCGCGCTCCTCCGGCGGATAATAAGCGTTGGACAAACCCGCCTCCAGCGCATTGCCCACCACCTCGGAGAAATTGAAGCGGGTGCGTCCAGAATCTGTCTTAGTCAGGAAGGCACGGGATATCGCATAGCCCGTGCGGCGAAAAAAGCCTCCTCTCTCCATAGTGTAATAACGTGGGTCCTCGTGCATGATCGCGGGGACAATAGCCTCCGTGAAAAAAGTCCCCGACACTCCGTCCGTGAAGGTGCGCCAATAATAGCGTCCATAACCGACGGCTCCGTGGCCTAGCTCCGGATCGGAATTTAACGCCATGGCTTGTCCAGCTAGAATCCCGGCCCAAGTGAACGAGGAGTAATCCACGACGCTATCGTGCGCGGCGAGGACGAATTTCTCGCGGGTGGACAGCGGTGGAAGCTGCGAATTGGCGCTCACCGCCGCAAAATTAGGAACGACCCACAACATACGCTTGGTCTGCTTGCCTTCGGAATCGTCTTTTGAAGGGACTGCGGGTGGTTGCGGGACTTCTTGAGTTTGCGGCTTAGTCGTCGCTTCTTGCTCTTGTGTTGGTGGAGCCACACCAGGATTCGGCGGCTGTTCTTGCTGTGTTTGGGCAAACGCTGGACATGAAACGTAAATCAGAGCAGCACCGATTAGCAGCGACTGTGCAAAACGCTCCAAGACCTTCTTACCTCGGACCATGGACATAATCTCTCACACTCCTCTCAAGCTTAGATGCGTTCCAGACCTCAACATTCCTGCTCGACAACAACTCTCCTCGGTCTGCGAGAACCCGCAGGCAGGCGAGGATCGATTTACTTCTCATCTTTACGATGCACTCAGACGCTTCAACAACGACGTCACACGGTCTCGACCCAGCAGTGCTGTGAGTAGAGGCTTTGCGCTGGGTCATGTCATCGGTTTAATTCCTTGAGCAGTTTGTTCTGCGTGGTAGATTCGGGATTCATCGGAAACATGTCACCCGGAGCAAGCGGGCGTTGGACGGCATCTTCCAAGTCTCCGAGAGCCTTTTGTGCGCGCGCTAGTGCGTCAAGCCGCGCTCGGGCTAAAACCCAACTTTGGATTTCGATGTTGTCGAGACTCAGTCGGTTGTCAGCGCCGGCGCGGATTGTCTGCTGCATGATTTGCAGTTGAGTCTCTTGAAGTTTGCGGAGAGATTCGGCCTCAGCCAGTTCCTTCAGTGCCGCTGTGTAAACGGCGAGCGCCCGCTCACTTTTTGCGGTGACTTGCGCCTGTCGTTCGAGGAACGCGGCTGCGGCTTCCTTGCGACGAGCCTCAGCCTCAGCGATGGGTCCCTGGTTGCGATTGAAGAGTGGGACAGTAGTCGCAAAGCCGACCGTAAAGAAGCTATGTTTTTCCTCATATGTATAACCCGGCCCGATATTTATATCGGGATATTGTTTGGCGATCTCTAGCTGTAAGCCGGCTTCGGAAGCCGCGTATTGCGCAAGAGAACGTCGAAGGTCCAACCTATTCAGGACTGCGTCGCGCTGGACTTGTTCTGCCGAAAGGGACTCGGAGCTTGGTGGCGCGTCGATGTTAGGCCACGAGAAATCCGCGGACTGTAGTGCTGCCACTGGAAGGCCAACAACGGCCGATAGAGCTGCTTTCGTCTCGGAAACCTGGCCTTCAGCCGTAATGATAGCCACGTGTGTCTTGGAGAGCTCGATTCGTGCCAAGTCGACGCTTTGTCTCGGTATCTCGCCGGCGGAAAATATTTGCTCCAGAATATTTACTTGGTCCTCGCGAACCTTTTCTTCAGAACGAAACGATTCCAGAGTTCGAGAGGCGAGAAGGTAGTTCAGCAGTGCGGTGCGAACTCCGCTGTGGATCGTCCAGGCTGTATCCGCAAGATCGAGTCGAGCGGCCTGATCGAGACTATGCGCGCGTTGGATGCGATGCCCACGCTTGCCCGCGGTTTCTATTGGAAAGGAAAAATCCAAAGTCAACAAATAAGGACTTGGAATGCCTGGTGCAATACTCACAGACGGATTGGGGCGAGCCCCCGCCGTAACGAGAGATGCTTCCGTTCCCGCAATCCGTGCCCGGGCCGACTCAAGTGCGGGACTGAAATACAAAGCGGCAAGCGACAGGGTTTGTAAATCCCAAGTGTTGGGCGGCCACGAGGACAGTGGGTGACCCAGGTTCTGTTCCTCGAAGGACTGGAGCCCGGGATCGGCAAGATTCCGCGATGCAAATGCTGAGGCTGTGGCACTAGCGACGATAGGAGCCGGCCGGTATCGTTGTACAGCACAGCCTGCCAACAAGAAAACACCGAACAGAGGAGCGATCCCTTTTCGTATCGCATTCATAGAGCGTTTCTCCAGGCAAAAAAAACAGAAATCCAGCCATCAGAAAATCAGTCATGCCGGAGATCTAGCGTCCGGCAAAGACCACGCCAGGCTCCAGCTTCAACACCGGACGCGCGCTGATCGCGGCAGCTACGATGCTCACCAGCATGACCATCACAACCGCTATGACTGGAGTGAACCACATCATGCGGAACGGATAGTCCGCCTGCGTCGCCGCAGTCTGGCCTATGATTCCGCATAAGCCCAGACCTAGGCCCGTACCGATAAGTGCGCACAATCCTGCCTGCACAAAGATCATGGACAGCAGCAGTTTAGAGGTCGCGCCCATCGTCTTAAGCACCGCGTACTGTTTCAGGCTCTCGGTTGTAAACATGTAGAGCATCGCGCCGGTTACCCCGAAACCCACGGACATGGCCATCGAAAGCATCGCGGCGATATCGCCTACATCTTCCGAGTTGATCAGGAACCAGCGAACCGTATCGGTCTTGAAGTCGTCCGAGGAACGCGCCTTCAGATTGGTGCGCGCATGGATTCGAGAGGCTAGTTCCCGGGGAGGCACACCAGGTGCGGCGGTTGCAAGGACGAACGTCAGCCGGTGCCTTTCCGGCAGCAGAATGCGAGCAGCATTGGAAAAGGTGGTGTATAGCAGCGGCCGCGGTGGATATCGCGGCAGAGCTTCCGACCTTCCCTGAACCACGACGCGGTGATCATTGACCATTAACTCGTCGCCCGCAGCCAGTTCACGCGTTGGAGCGGCCAAGTGTGGCTCTCCATACGGCCATTGATCAGCCTTCCGCAAGGGTGTTTCGAGCTTGCCCTCGGTGCCGCCCGGGTCGACAATCACCGCATCCACGCCGCGTAGGACAGAACGCGAGACGCCACCCTTTACCGCAGGCAAGCCGGCGAGCATTGCATCGTCTACGGATATAACTTGGAACGGCTGAAAGGTCCCGTTCGGAAAGCGCGCTTCCGCGGTGCCCAAGCCGAGTGGCACCGCTGAGAGCACACCCTCAATACTACGGACACGGTTCAGTGCCGAATCAGGCAGGTTCGTCGTCTGTTCAACCGACGCAACCGCAGGGTCCATGACCCACACGTCCGCCGATGGGTTCTCGGCGATCAGGGCAAATCCCCGCGTCATGAAGCCACAAAAATACGAAGCGGCGAACGTCACTAGGAATGAGGTAAACGTAATACCGAAGAGCAGTCCTGCGTACTTGGTGCGGTCGCCGATGAGCATCTTTAAGGCCAGACGGAACATTTAGGATTCCCTCCGCCGGGGCTTGGTTGGTCTGAGATTCCCAGTAGCGTCGTCGCCGCATGTTCCAGAGGGACTTTGCGTGTTCGGTTTCTTGCCAGTGTCGGGAGAGACTTCGATGAACACATCCATCTGTTGTCCAACATAGACTGGTACCGCGCCCCGATCGAAGCTGTAGATGACCTGCAGGACCCGAGAATCAACCCGTTGGGTGCTATCCCCGGTTAAGGACATCCTCGGGACCACATCTGGGTCAGTGTGCTCGAACTTCACCGGCGTTTTCAGTTCTGGATTGCCGCGGACCGACGCTATCGCTGATGCGCACGGGTGGAATCTCCAAGCATCGTTCTCATCAACGTCCACCCGTACGTGCAACCTGTCGTCGTTGCCCAGTAGCATTAACGGCGTGCTCAGCGGGCCGGTTTGTGCGTACTCGCCCAAGCGTGTCTTCATCTGTAGGATGCGCCCAGGCAACCGGGCACGGACCGTGCGCCGCTCGATCTCGGTTTTGATCTGTCCGACTTGGGCTTCGGCCGATGCAAGGATCGCCTCATCAACCGCCACATCAAAGCGTCTGTTGTCCAACTCTTCGACGCTGATCGAAACCCCTGGGCTCATGCTTTCGCCGACCCTGAGTCGGTTCTTTACTTTTGCCAGGTTGGTTTGGGCCTCTTTGACCTTGGCGAGCGCAGGCTGGACCTGGGCTTGGAGATCGCTACTATCCACTTTAAAGAGTGGATCTCCCGTGCTCACTCGATCTCCCCATTTCACATATACCGCTGTCACGATTCCTGAGACTGGCGTGCCAATGGCAATGTTTTCTGTGCGGGCCTCCACAATGCCCGGACCAAATATGTACGAAGCGAAGGGCGCCCTCGCTGACTGGACCACTGGCTGGGCAACTGGCGGAGTGCGGTTACCCTGCATGACCATATACACTGCGACGCCGACACCGATAATGGCCAGGACGGGAAGAATGTATTTGCGAATCATTGCAGCCGCTCCTTATTTTTCTGATCGATGATCTCGATGATTTTGCCGTCATCCATGTGTGCGATGCGATCGGCAAACTCAAAAATGCGGGGATCGTGAGTAACTACAATCAGTGCACGATCGGGACTTTTCGCTATGCCTCGCAGAATATTCATGACGCTCCGCCCGGTCTCATGATCCAGGCTGCTAGTCGGCTCGTCGCATACAATTAGTTTCGGGTCGTGCACCAAAGCACGCGCAATGGCCACGCGTTGCTGCTGGCCGCCGCTGAGCTGTGCTGGTAGCGCACTCAGGCGCGTGCCTAGATCTACTTCCACAAGAATTTCGCTTGCCCGAGTTTCCGCGTTCTTCCGGGATATGCCGTTGATCAGCAGCGGTACGGAAACATTCTCAACCGCGTTGAGCGCCGGCAGCAGATTGAAAAGCTGAAATACAAAGCCGATCGACACACCTCGAAAGCGTGTACGCTCGTTCTGATCCATGTTTTTCACGTCCTGGCCCAGCACCTCGCAATTGCCGGAATCCTGGCTCAGAATTGCGGCAATGACCGAGATCAAGGTGGTCTTTCCGCACCCTGACGGACCGACCAGCATCAGTAACTCCCCGCGGCGCACGTCAAGGTCAATGCCGCGCAGCGCCATCACTCTTGCATCGCCTGTTCCGTATGTTTTCGTCACGCCGCGACAGTGGACCGCAAACTGTTCGTTCGCCGCCACCGCATCGATGGCATACTCCATTGCTTGTCCCTCGGCTCTTTTAGAAGAGCGAATGCATTTGAGCGAAGCGCGGCTGCCAGTTGCAGTCCAGAATGGTAACTTCTGTCGCCTGTCTCTTTGCCTGTGTAGTGTTCCTGTCAAAGCATCTTGGTCGACGCTTCAGCAAGGACCACGTCCAAAGACGAGAGAAGATTCGCCCCTGAGGTCTACCCGCAAGGCCTTGTTTGCCTTGAAATGGAAACCACAAACCAGAGAAAGGGTAGGTTCGGGTCGGACAGATTTGAGCGGAGTACTAGATTCGAAGAGTGGTTAGAGGAGGACTTGCGGAAAGCGAAGCCTTTACGATGAGAGCGAGCGAACTCCGAGAGAAAGTATGAAGAACGCCATCAGTGGCGGCAACTCTTTTTGATCGTAAGATTCCAACCATCCCGAGGACGGCGCGCGCAAACGCAAACGATGCTCCGACACACAATCCAAGAATCACGAAAGTGTACTCGGTATCGTTTCCGGTTTGGACTGTGTGATCCCAATGGTCAAACATCTCCAACGTAGGGCAGACCACGCAGGTCAGCAAGACAAGCGTGATAATCGCGCGCGACGTTCTTGTGCCCATGGGCTGAATTGTCTCAGACCAGAGATGCAAGAGCAACACGAACTCAACTTAAATCGCGGCACGGTGAGCGCGCGGAGTTAGGACTTCGGAGATATATTGGTGAATGTTTTGTAGTCTCAATCGAAGGATGTGTTGGTTGGAGCAGTGTTGCATGGTGTCTGCACGCCTACTCGCTGTCGTATTGGCTACCCTCAGCATTCTTGCTTCTGCGCGAGTCCATGCGGCCGATTGCGCGGGCGTTGTTTTGGACGAAAATGGCGTGCCCATCGCTGCCACCAAAATCGCACTCCAGAGCAGCGGCGGGCAGACGTTTCGGGCCGAAACCGATGGTGCGGGACGGTTTCTCCTGCGCAATATTCCTGTCGGCGATTACGGGGTGGAAGCGCGCAAAGAAGGTTTCTTCGTACTCTCCGGCCAGACGGTCACGCTGCACCCCGGACCGAACGACATCCATTTGACGCTAAAGCACGCGGAAGAATTGCACGAACAAGTGCAGGTTACTGCTGCCGCGAACCAGATCGATACACAAGATACTGCGCAGCGCGAAACGATAACCGCGCGCGAAATCCGCGACATCCCCGTTCCCAGCTCACATATTTTGCAGCAGAGCCTGACCGCGATGCCACAGGTCGTACAAGATAATTTTGCCGGCTTACACATCGCAGGCGCACGCTCCGGGGAGACGCAGTATTTGCTCGACGGATTCGAAATCGGCGACCCCGTGAACAACGCGCTGAGCGCTCGATTCAATATCGACGCCACGCGCGCGGCAGAGCTGCAGGCCGGCCGCATTGGCGCCGGCTATGCGCACTCCGGCGCGAACGTTTTAAGCCTGGAAACGCCTGACGGCGACGACAAATGGCGCTTCGGCACAACCAATCCAGTGCCGGGCATCAATATTCAAAACGGCGTGCGCTTGGGAAACTGGTATCCGCGTTTTACTTTTTCCGGTCCCATCGAGCGCGGCCGTTTTTGGTTTTCCGATGCCATCAGCATGCAGCACACCTTTACCTTGGTCAGAGAGCTGCCCGATGACGCCAACACGTCCACCGCATGGGCCGGAGATAATCTTTTCCGCCTGCAGTACAACTTCAGCCCAAAACACATTTTGCACGCCAGTTTTCTCTACAATCGCACGCAAGACGCGAGCCTCGGCCTGGATCCGCTGAATCCGGAATCGACAACGCTGGACCTGCACCAGCAGCGCGCTTTCGTTTCGCTGAGAGATCAGATTTGGCTGTATGACACACTGATCGAACTTGGAGTCGCGGCCGACGGTGAAGGACAGGATTTGTTCCCGCAGGGCACAGCGCCTTATATTTTGCTGGTAAATGGAACGCGTGGAAATTTTTTCCAGCGGCTTCACGACCACGGCAGCCGCCTGCAAGGCCTGTTCAACGTGATTGCGGCCTCGCGGCACTGGCACGGAACGCATCAGGTTAGCATCGGAGCGAATATCGCGGCGCTCGAATTCCGCCAGGCGACTACGCGCGGAGAGATTCAGGCGTTACGCGCGGACGGGACGCTCGTGCGGCAGTCCACCTTCACTGGACCCGCGAGCCCACAAGCTTCCAACACCCAGGCCGGCGTTTATGCACAGGACAACTGGTCGCCGACTAAGCGGCTCGTTCTTCAGGCGGGAGTGCGAACAGACTGGGACCGCTTCACGCAGAGCGCGATGTTCGAGCCGCGTTTATCCGGCAATGTGCTGCCTTTCGGCGACGACAATGCCAAATTCTCACTCGGTTGGGGCATCTACAATGCTCCGCTGAATCTCTCCGTAATTGAGCAATCGCTCGATCAGCAGCAGATCGACATTTTTTTCGACCCTGCCGGCACCGTGCCGGTTGGTGGCCCCGCGATCAGCCAGTTTGTGCTTCCCCCTCACGGATTGCGGCAACCTCGTTTCACGACGAGCAGCGCGGGATGGCAGCAAAAAATTCGCCGGAACACGCTTTTCAACATCGAACTGCTGGCTCGCAACGGCTATCACGGTTTTGTGTATGTCGACCAGAGTCCGGCGCAGATCGGCGGAACTTTCCTTTTGCAGGATACGCGCAAGGACCGCTATCGCGCGGCAACCGTCACATTGCGCCACGTTTTTTCCGAAGACGCGCAGGTCTACGGCGCGTATACGCGCTCACGCGCGCACACCAATCAAGTGCTCAACCCTGCGCTCGGTTCGATTTTCTTTAACGCACAGCAATCCGCCCCGTTGGCTTGGGACGCTCCGAACCGTTTTCTCACCTGGGGCTGGACGCCGACGCACATATGGAA
>WNFR01005217.1_pt1 | contig 26260 bp, 16 predicted proteins | sample 5400221 | NCBI WGS metagenome assembly WNFR01 (sample SAMN13153357, study PRJNA577476) | soil metagenome | isolation source: 40 cm soil under Madrone tree | place: USA:California | collected 2016-06-14
TTGCTCGGCCAGACGCTTTCTCCAGACGGTACTGTCATGAAGCTGATTCGTCGCGGCGACGAGTACATCATACTTGTCGACGGCGCGATCCTTATGTCTAGCCGCATGCACGGCTCAGAGGAGGCGTTGGCCACGTTCGGCTGCCAACGGGTGCGGGCGCTGGAGCAGCCTAGCGTTCTTATTGGCGGTCTCGGAATGGGTTTCACGCTACGCACGACGCTCGACCTTCTTCCACAAGATGCGACAGTTGTCGTCGCCGAGCTGGTGCCCGCAGTGGTGGAGTGGAATCGTGGGCCGCTCGGGCCTTTGGCGAGACACCCTCTGAAGGACAAGCGCGTGCGGGTCGAGACGGGAGACGTCGTCGTCACACTCCGTTCACGTCTGGGCCAATTCGATGCCGTGCTACTCGACGTGGACAACGGCCCGACCGCATTTACCGCCTCGAACAACGCCGGGCTCTACGACAACCGTGGAATAGCCGCCGCCCGCGCGGCTCTCAAGACGGAAGGGGTTCTGGCTGTCTGGGCGGCCCAAGATGATCGAAAATTCGAGCAGCGATTGCGCGATGGCAGATTCGACGTGCAAGTGCAGCGCCCTCGTGGTCGCCTGAAAAAGGGCGGTCCCCGCCACACTATCTTTCTGAGTCACAAATCATAATCGGCGCGTAGACCTTTCTTTGATTTCTTGCCGCGACGCCTCAACTTTTCGGAACTTAACCCCGCCGCAAACGTACCAACTATAGAGATCGACTCCAGAAACCACGGAGGCCCGATAGAAAGCGCTTTGCCAGGAGGCAGGCTAATGGGTTCATTCAAGAATCAGCTGCGTCAGGTTTTGCGAAGGCTTGGGCGAGCGCCGATGTTCACCGTGATAACGCTGATCACGCTGGCGGCGGGGGTGGGCGCAAACACGGTTGTGTTTAGCGTGCTTGAGGGCGTGCTGCTGAAGCCCTTGCCCTACCCGCATTCCGAGGAATTGGTTGGCGTCTGGCACACGGCGCCGGGCATTGGCCTTCCGGAGCTGGAGATGTCGCCGTCCGATTACTTTATCTATCGCGAGCAAGGGCGCACGTTCCAGGATATCGGAATGTATCAAGGCGATTCCGTGAGCGTCACGGGAGTCGGCGAACCCGAACAGGTGCCAACACTAAGGGTGACGGAGGCGACGCTTCCGCTTTTGGGTGTGCAACCCATGCTAGGGCGCCATTTTCGGCACGAAGATGATTCTCCAGGCGCTCCGGAAACGGTGATGCTGACGTGTGCGTATTGGCGCAGAAAATTCGGCGGCGATTCTTCCGCTGTCGGGCGAACCCTTGTGGTGGATGGGAAAGGGCGGCAAATCATTGGCGTGCTGCCGAAAGGATTTCATTTCCTGGACCGCGAGGATCCCGCGCTCATAACGCCCTTCCAATTTGATCGCAACAAAGCCAATCTTGGCAATTTCAGTTATGACGGTCTTGCGCGACTTAAACCAGGAATGACGCTGCAGCAAGCCAATGCCGACGTGGCACGCATGCTTCCGATCGTAATGAACAGCTTTCCGGCGCCACCGGGATTCAGCATTAAATTATTTGAAGATGCGCGAATCGCGCCGAACATCCGCCCGCTGAAACAGGACGTCGTGGGCGACGTGGGCAGCGTTTTGTGGGTTCTCATGGGCTCGATTGGCATGGTGCTGCTCATTGCCTGCGCGAATGTCGCCAACCTGCTGCTCGTGAGAATGGAAGGACGAAGGCAAGAGCTGGCGCTACGCTCCGCTCTGGGGGCAGGCTGGAGTCGCATCGCTGGCGAACTCTTGCTGGAGAGCGTCATTCTCGGATTGCTGGGCAGTGTGCTTGGCTTAGCGCTAGCCTACGGCGCACTGCGCGTGCTGGTCGCCATCGCGCCGGCAGGACTGCCGCGCATCAGCGAAGTCGGTATTAACGGGCCGGTTTTGCTGTTCACTTTGATCGTCTCGCTCCTTGCCAGTGTGCTCTTCGGTTCTGTGCCAATCCTGAAATATGCCGGAGCGCGCTTGTCGACGGGCATTCGCGAGGGCGGACGCGGCTCAAGTCAAAGCAAGGAGCAACATCGCGCGCGAAATACGCTCGTGGTTGTACAGGTGGCGCTCGCTCTGGTCCTGCTGATCTGCTCCGGGCTGATGATCCGCACCTTTCACGCGCTGACGAAAGTGAATCCGGGTTTTGCCGGCCCGGCGGAGTTGCAAACATTTCGCATCTCGATTCCTGAAACCCACGTGAAGGAAGAGGAGCGCGTCGTGCGCATGGAAGAGGAGATTTTGCATAAGCTCGAGGCCATTCCCGGCGTCTCTTCCGTTAGCATCGGCACCAAACTCCCCATGGATTCAGAAGGGTGGCACGATCCGATTCTTCTGGAGGGACGCACGTATGCCGCGGGAGAGGTTCCGCCGCTTCGCCTGTTCAAATTTATCTCGCCGGGATTCCTCAAGACTTTGGGTACTCCGCTGGTCGCCGGCCGTGAAATCACCTGGACGGACACGTACAACAAAATTCCCGTCGCCATGATCTGCGAAAGCCTGGCGCGCGAGTATTGGGGCGAGCCCGCCAATGCGCTGGGCAAGCGAATCCAGGTCAGCACCAAAGACGACTGGCGGGAGATCATCGGCGTCGTGGGCGACGTTCACGATGACGGCGTGAACAAGAAACCGCCTTCTTCCGTGTATTGGCCACTGCTCCAGGCGCGCTTTGAAAGCGAGGAGGTTTCCGTGCGGCGCGAGGCGGCGTTCGTTATTCGGACTCCTCGTGCGGGTTCGGAAGCGTTTCTTAAGGATGCGCGTGAAGCGGTGTGGTCCGTGGACGCCAATCTGCCGCTCTCGGAGGTCCACACCTTCGACTATTACTACAAGCGATCGATGGCGCGCACGTCGTTCACTCTAATCATGCTGGGTGTCGCGGGGACTATGGCGCTGCTGCTTGGGGTGGTGGGCATTTACGGCGTCATCGCCTACTCCGTGTCGCAGCGGACCAGGGAGATTGGCATCCGCATGGCGCTCGGAGCGCAGCAGCCCACGGTGACCGGAATGTTCGTGCGCCACGGATTGGCGCTGACCGGCGTCGGCGTCGCATGTGGTCTGATTGCGGCCGTTCTCTTGATGCGACTGATGTCGTCGTTGCTATTCAACGTGAACCCGGTCGATCCGGTCACTTACGGAACAGTTTCTCTGGGACTCGCGGCGACCGCATGGCTTGCCAGCTACTTGCCCTCGCGCCGCGCAGCCACCGTCGATCCAGTTGAAGCCCTGCGCGCGGAGTAAGTAAGTCAACGGCGGGTAGCATATTGTTACTTGCATTGTGCAAGTGATATTGGCAGACTGATTTTCCCTAGCCGGCCGCAATAGGCGTTCACCTTAGTAGGTTTATGCTAGGCGGTTTGCGGTATCCGATTTCGCGTGCGTTTCGGTCAGACTTTATCCGCTGTTTGCAAGCTGTGTTGTTTTTGGAAGATTTCAAAACAAGGAGAAGCAGAATGGCGACCCCACAAAAAGCCACCATGAAACTTACGCAAGAGCCCGAGATTGTGACCTGGCCGGAAACGCATTACGTCTTCATCGAAAAAATCGGTCCCTTCCAGGACACTGCACCGAAAGCCTGGCAAGAACTGCACCCGCTTGTTCCGAAAATTGCCGAGCACAACAAAATCACGGGATACATGAGCCTTTACAAAGTGGGGCCGAAGGTCTACCGCGCCGGCGTTTCCGTTGCCGCAGAACCAAAGAATTTACCGGCAAACTTCAAGCATGAAAAATTCAAGGGCGGCAAGTACAGCCGTTTTGCCCTGACGGGGTCTTATGCAAACTTGCCCCAGGCGTCGGGCCGCGTTTTTGAAATTGTCGCCGAAAAGAAAATGCAAATGCGCGATGACTTCTGCATTGAGAATTACGCCAACGATCCACGAACAACGCCGGAGGATCAGCTAATCACCCAAATACTCATTCCCACAGTTTAATTCTGCGTGGCGGACAAAATCGGGGCATGAGCCAGATACAATTTGCTGCGACCAGGTGATTCCTGGTGCTCCTTGCCCCGGTACCCCGCTCTCAGTACCTTTTTCCTAGAAAATTCCCATTGGCACGAACCCTGGCTTCCAGTAGTATTCCGCTCATCGGAAGTTCCCCCCGGTAGTCGGTCGGCAAATGAAAAACACTGACCTCTTCAGCGCACGCAAACTGCACCTGCATACGCGGGTGTCGCTCCGCAAGCCGCTTCGCTGCGGGTTCTCCATCGTTATTTGTTCCTGCCTGTTTTTCGGCGCTGCGCAGTGCCGCGCGCAAACCCAGGATGTAGCCGAAGCCGCGCGCCAGGAACGCACTCGCAAAGAGCAGACCAAGAAACAAAAGCACATTTACACCGACGAAGATCTGCGACGCGCGAAAATTCTGACTCCCGACGACGAAGCCAGCGTCGAAGCCAGGCGCAAACAACAGCCCGCGCCCAATCGGGAACATACGGAAGCGCCGCTCGACGCCAACGCGGAACTGCCGCAGCTTCCACTAGGCGATATTGCGCGACGTTATCGCAATGCCAAACGAGCCGCGCAGACGCCCGACATCTTCCACCTTCCGTACGATGAGCCGGTCTTCGCTGTACCCATCGTGTCGGTTCCAAAGGTGGCGGCTCCCCATCCGAATTTTTCGCCCGCGCGTCCGACTGTCGCGCCGGCTCGACCAAAGGCCGTTGTCGCTCCTGCAATTTCCACCGCGGCGCCTCTGCACCGCGTCGATCCTTTCACGCGACGTGCCGCTCCGTCCGCGCCTTCCATTTCCCGGATCGCGCCGCCCGTGTCGCGGCCAAACACGGCTGCGGCGATCGCCCCGTCCGCGCCCAAATCAAACGCGGTCACATCCATTGCTCCGCCGTCACCCGCGGCAAAAGCTACTTCCCCGCTGAACACGGTCATCGTCCAGCCGGGCGACTCTCTCTGGAAGCTTGCGCAGCAAACTCTCGGCAGCGGCTCGCGCTGGCATGAACTGCTCGCCGCCAATCCGAGCGTCGACCCGAATCGCCTCGAACCCGGCACGACCATTGTGGTCCCCGCGAAAGTAGCGAATTTGAAAAGTCAGAAGTCCGATGTAACAGTGACCGTCGAGAAGAACGCGACCTTATCGAAGATTGCGCGAGCTAATTATGGCCGCGCAGCCGCGTGGCGCTGCATCGCGCAAGCTAATCCCAAAATCGCGGACGCCAACCGCATCTATGAAGGCCAGCAACTCCTGCTGCCCTTTGAGTGCAAGCACTAACGTCCTTCTTCTCCGCGATTCCTCAGCGTTCTCTGCGCCTCAGCGTTATCTTTTTCGGTCTTGAGTCCCAAGCTCGCCAATTACGAGTTCAGATTAACGCTGGGTAAGAACTTCGGCGGCCTGCGCACCTTCGTCGCCTGCTCAAATGCATACGCCAAGCGAATCAGCACCGGCTCACTCCACGCGCGCCCGAAGAACGAAATCCCCACAGGCATGCCGAAAACGAATCCCGCCGGCACGGTGACATTCGGGTATCCCGCCACCGCCGCTGCCCCGGAGCTTCCGCCCCCAAAATGATCGCCGTCCACCCAGTCGGTTAGCCAAGCCGGACCGCCGGTTGGTCCCACCAGCGCATCCAGGTTGTGCTTCTCCATGGTGGCGTCGATACCCTCTTTGCGCGCCAACTGGTGGTTCTTTTCCAGCGCCTCAACGTATTCCTTGCTGCTCAACGGCCCCTTGGCTTCCGCCTTCAGGAAGAAGTCCTGGCCAAAGTGGGGCATCTCTTTCTCGCGATTTTTTTCGTTGAACTCGATGATCTCCTTCAGCGTCTTCACCGGCGGATTAAATCCCGGCCGCGCGAGATACGCGTTCAGGTCCGCCTTCAGTTCGTACATAAAAACGGTCGATTCCGTATCGCTCCATTTTCCCGCCGTCTCGATCTCCACGGGATCGACCAGGATCGCGCCCTCTTTCTTCATCGCCTCCAGGGACGCTTCCATCACTTTGTCGACCGCGTCCATAAACCCGAAGGCCTTGCGAAGCACGCCAATCCGCGCACCGCGCAATCCGTCTGGCTTCAGGAATTGCGTGTAATCCGTAAACGACTTCTCTCGGCTGTCGGCCGTCGCGCTGTCATCCGCATCGACTCCGGTCAGCGCCCCCAGGACCGTGGCCGCGTCGCGCACTGTGCGGCACATCGGCCCTGCGCCGTCCTGGGTGTGCGAGATGGGAATAATCCCGCTGCGGCTTACCAGCCCCACGGTCGGCTTGATCCCGACTAACCCATTCGCCGAACTTGGGCAGACAATCGACCCGTCCGTCTCCGTCCCGATCGCCGCCGCGCAAAAATTCGCTGAAGCCGCGGCGCCGGAGCCCGAGCTCGATCCGCAAGGGTTACGGTCCAGCGCGTATGGATTTTTCGTCTGCCCGCCTCGCCCGCTCCAGCCGCTGGTCGAATGCCGCGAACGAATGTTGGCCCACTCGCTCAGGTTGGTCTTACCGATGATGATCGCGCCCGCTTCGCGCAGCTTCTGCGCCACCATCGAGTCCTTCGGCGGCTTCGACCCTACCAGCGCCAGCGATCCCGCCGTGGTCATCATCTTGTCCGCGGTATCGATGTTGTCCTTGATCAGCACGGGAATCCCGTGCAGCGGCCCTCGCGCGCCCTTCTGCTTGCGCTCTTTGTCCGAAGCCTCCGCAATGGCCAGCGCGTCCGGATTCAACTCGATAACGCTATTCACCGCCGGGCCGCGCTTGTCCGCCGTATCGATCCGCGCCAGATATTTTTCGGTAATCCCTCGCGCGGTGTACTTTCCCGACTTCATCCCTTCCTGCAGCTCCGCGATAGTAATTTCTTCCAACGCAAACGGAGGCACTTCCGGCAAACTCGATGGCCGCTCGCGAGCCTCGATGACTTCCACTCGCATGGCTGGCGCCACCGCGGCCGCCAACCCGCCTACCAAACCGCTCTGCAGAAACGCTCTGCGCCCTTTTGCTTTCTTCAATGTGTGGCTCCTGTGGAATTCACGGCTAAATGGCAAGCGATAATACGACAAACGCGGCGGAACGGAAGTGTCATTTTGTGGCTTAATGCGGCTGGCTTCCAAGTTTAGGTATGACGCTGACGTAAACACGCCCAGCCCTTAGCTAGAGGGTTACGCGATTTCGTAGGGTGATTCAAATTTCTGTAGCTACTCCTCAAATAAATCGTATCTAATTCTTTCATGTAGTCACTAACTTACTCACTTTGCTGGCCTTTTTACCTCGAAAAGGAATCCGGCGTCTGGCCCTGTGATTGCCAACTGGTTGAGTGTGGCACGTAATGGTGTGCGTGCCTTCCCAAGACTAAAAAACTAGCAGTTGCAGCTCCCGCAACCAGCCTTGCGGGGTCACGGCACGCTTACACTTTGTGCCAATCAGAGGAGACCACATGAGCGTTCTGTTTCGGCCCTTCGTTCTAGCACGCGGCATTACCCAACTGCTTTTGCTCGGCATCCTGCTTTTGGCTCTTAGCAGCACCGCCGTCATGGCACAGACCACCGCCAGCATCAAAGGGACGGTTACGGACTCCAGCGGGGCAGCCGTGGCCGACGCGAAGGTAGTCGTCAAGAGTCAAGCCTTGGGTATCGAAAGGACTACGCAAACGAATTCCTCGGGTGACTACGAGGTGCCCGCCCTGCCTCCCGGCGTCTACAGTGTTGAGGTACGAGCGCAGGGTTTCACCACGCAAATTGCCAATTCCCTGACGCTCCAGGTCAGCCAAAACTCCGTTCAGAATTTCGGCCTTAAGGTGGCCAGTTCCGACGTTGTTGTAACCGTCGAGAGCACGCAAGCCATCATCGACTCCACCAGCATCACCGTAGGCCAGGTAATCGACAAGAACGTCGTGCAAGAAATTCCACTGAACGGCCGCCACTTTGTAGATTTGGCATTGTTGGTCCCAGGCACGGTGACACCTCCTCAGAGCGGGTTCCTGACAGCGCCGCTTCGCGGCCAAGGGTCGTTCGCATTCAATTCCGCCGGAGGCCGCGAAGACGCGGTGAACTTCATGATTAACGGCGTCAACTTGAACGACATGTCGCAAAACCAGGTGACGTTCCAGCCGACCATCAACACGGTGGCCGAATTCAAGATCGACAACTCGACCTACAGCGCGGAGTCCGGCCGGAATTCCGGCTCGATTGTTAACATTGCCACGCGTTCTGGATCCGACCAGTTCCACGGCGAGGCTTACGACTACCTTCGGAACAATTATTTCGACGCCCGAAATTTCTTCAACCCGACCTCGGTACCGCAGTCTGCTCTGAAGCGCAATCAATTCGGGGGAGATGTGGGCGGTCCGCTCATCAAGGGGAAAACCTTTTTCTTCTTGAGCTACGAGGGACTGCGGCAACGCCAGGGCTTAACGACGACGAGCACCGTTCTGACCGCTGCGGAAAGAGCCCAAATCCAAAGCACGGGAAGCGCTTCGGCGCAGGCGCTTTTGCAATTCATACCGGCCGCCAACGGAACGCTGAATGGGGCGGCGGCATTTTTCGGTTCCGCGAGCGCGAATGTAAACATCGATCAGGGTACGGTGGACATTAGCCACAACTTCAGCGACAAAGACCGTATTCACGGCTACTACGCGAATCAAGAGGACCTGCGCCTGGAGCCTACACAGGGGGCCAACCTGCCGGGCTTCGGCGACACTCGTGCAGGCCGTCGGCAGGTCTTTACCTTGGGCGAGACCCACGTTTTCAGCCCTGTACTGATCAATGAATTTCGTTTGGGCGCGAACCGAATTCACATCACGTTTACACCTAACAATTCGACCGATCCTGCATCCGTGGGCTTGGGTGGAGTCCTAGGTCCAAACATGAAGTTCATACCGGTGATCTCAATTGCAGACAAGCCCGGGCTGCTGTTCGGTGCCGAACGAAACTTCCCGCAAGGACGCGGAGACCTCACCGCTGTGGTCGGAGACACTTTGAATTATATCCGTGGAGCACATTCGCTGAAGTTCGGCTTTGAGTTCCGCGATTTCCGAAATGATAATTTCGCGACCGATCCGGGCATATTGACCTTCAACACGACGGCACACTTTATCTCGGGCACGGCAGACTCATCCGCGCGAACCGTGGGAGCAGCCCAAGCCAACCGCATTACTCAGAATGCCCTGGACTTCTTCGCTCAGGATAGCTACAAACTCAAGTCCAATCTGACTCTTGAGCTTGGCTTGCGCTATGCCTGGAACATGACTCCGAATGAGGCACGGGGGCGGTTCGTGACGTTTGATCCGGGATCAGTTTCGCTCATTCCCGTAAGCGATCCCTATAGCCAGAACAATAAGAACATCCAACCACGAGTTGGGTTCGCATGGGATGTTTTCCACACCGGAAAGACGGTTCTGCGCTCGGGTTATGGGTTCCAGGTGGACCAGCCGATCACCGGCATCGTCACCGGACTGAATTCCAATCCGCCGTTTGCCGTACCGATCGCAGTCGGAACCGCTCATTCACTTACCACCCTCGGGACTTTCTACGACCCGAACAATGCGACCAACATCTCGCCGGCGGTGGTGAATCCGAACTTCAAGAACGCTTATGTCCAGTCCTGGAACTTGAATATCCAGCAGCAGATCGCCCGCAATACGGGGATCATGATCGGCTACTTTGGGTCGAAGGGTACGCACTTGGAGGTTGACCGCAACATCAATCAGCCCGCGGTACTGGGTAGCTTTGTGGCTGGCAGCAAGCCCTTCATTGCGCTTTCTCCGACCAGTCCATTTCTGCCGGGCAAGACGCTCTCAAACCGAATCACCGAACGTGACAGCAACTCCAATTCCACCTACAACGCGCTGTGGATCACGGCGAACCAGCGCGTGGCGCATGGGTTGCAGTTCAACGCGTCGTATACCTACTCTCACTCTATCGACGAAGTGTCTCGGAACAATGCGGGAATTATCGTGCAAGACAGCTCAAACATTTTCAGCAGCCGTGGGTCTTCCGATTTTGACGCCCGGCATCGGTTCGTAGCGAATGCCATTTACGACCTGCCCTTCAAAGGCAACCGCCTCGTCAGCGGATGGAAACTGGCGCCCATCCTGACCATACAGACTGGGAATCCGTTCAACATCGTCCTTGCCACAGCCAACACGACGGGGGCTGGCAACACCATCCGCCCGAACTTGGCCGGCCCGGTACAAATCAGCGGGAATCCGGCGCAATGGATCACCAACGCCGCGTCGGCGTTCAGCATCCCCGCCGCAAACAGCTTCGGCAATCTGGGCCGCAACGCCTTCTACGGTCCCGGATTCTCGAACCTGGACTTGGCGCTAATCAAGAACACCAAAATCACCGAGAGGCTCAACCTGCAGTTCCGAACCGATGCGTTCGATCTCTTTAACCATCCGAATTTTGGAAATCCAGGAGGCGGAAACGGCTTTGTGGTTTTGCCCGCGACCTTGACTCCAACCACGCTGGCAACTTTCACTACCATCACCAGCACGCGTTTCCCGACGGCCGATTCCGGCTCCTCGCGCCAATTGCAGTTGGCGCTGAAGCTGCAGTTTTAACGGTCGACAGGCATTAGCTTCCGCCAAGGGTCGCGAACCGGCCCTTGGCGGAACTTTCTTATCTTCAGTTAGTCCCTTCGTTGCGATCGATCCCTTTCGTTTCCCTTTACCTCGATGGACTTCCGAACTTTGGCTTGGCCTTTTTTCAGTTAGAATGGAATTGGTAGTTTCTGGGGAGACGGTGTGATCCATCGCCACATATTTCACAACGATAGCCTGCTGCCCATCGAAAAGGTCCGCCTATCCCCGGGACAGGCCGGCCTCATCTGCGGCTGGGGCTTGTTCACCACCATTCGCATCTCCCGCGGCGAAGCCTTCGCCTACGAGCGCCACTGGCGCCGCCTGGAAAAAGACGCCGCCCTCATTCGCCTTCCCATGGCGTACACCGCCGCGAAGGTTCGCGTGCATCTTCACGAAGTGATCCGCGCCAACAATGTCACCGAAGGCTGCGCCCGCATCTATCTCGTCTACAATCAAGTCGGTTTCTGGCGCAGCGACGAGGCGCAACCGCAAGTCGACCTCATCATCAATTCCGCGCCGCTCCCCGAATATCGCGAGCCTGTCCGCCTGGGCCTGCGCACGCACGGACGCCACGCCGCCGCTCCTCTCGCCGGAGTCAAAAGCATCTCCTGGCTTCCGAATGTTTGGGCCGTTGCGGAAGCGCAAAAGGAAGGCTTCGACGAAGTTGTCCTGCTCAACGAGCGCGGCGAAGTCGCCGAGTGCACCGCCGCCAACATTTTCGCCGTCAAGAGCGGCAAGATTCACACGCCGCCGCTAAACTCCGGCTGCCTGGAAGGCGTCACCCGCGGCATTCTCTTCGAGATCGCTCCCGAGGCCGGCATCAACGTCCTCGAGCACGCACTCCGTCCCGAAGATCTGTACTCCGCCGACGAAGTCTTCATCTCGTCCACCAATCGCAACATCATTGGCGTAGGCGAAATCGCCGGGCACAAAATCGCCGCCGCGCCGGGCCTAATCACCCGCCAGATCGAAGATCTCTTTGTCGCCCACGTCACCGATTACGTGACGCGCCGCCTCGCCGCTACCTCCCGCTAAACGCGAGTCGCCTTCGCCAACTGGCGAAGCGTCACAACCTATGGTGTACTTGCCTTTACGAATTTTTGGACCTTCTACACAGTGTCGAACTCCTTTCCAAATAGCACCGCGACGACCGCTGCCGCGCCACCAGATTGGCGGACAGACGCCACATGGCATTCCTACGCGGTTCGCGTCCCGCGCCGGCCCTCCGCAAAATCCCTGCTTCTCGCGTGCTTGCTGTTTCTCCTGACGCTTTGCACGTGCCTCGTCGCCGGAACCCACTTCGCCATCGCCTACGCACACAACGAAGCCGTCTCCTGGGACGAATTCATTCGCGCCTTCACCTTGGTCTATCGCCACCCGCTCGCACTCGCCGCCGGACTCCCTTTTGCGCTGACGCTGCTGACCATCCTCCTGGCCCATGAACTCGGCCATTTTTTCGCATGCCGCCATCACCACATTCACTCCAGCTATCCTTTCTTCATTCCCTTCCCAACACTCATCGGCACGCTCGGCGCGTTCATCCTCATCCGTTCTCCCATTCGCACCACGCGCGCTCTGTTTGACGTAGGCGCCTCCGGCCCGCTCGTCGGATTCGTGGTCGCAGTCCCGGCGCTCATCTATGGCATCGTGCACGCCAAGTTTGTCCCCGGCCTCGCGATCCCCGCGGAAAACAAGATCATCCTCGGCTCTCCGCTAATCCTTCATCTCCTCGCGCCGATTTTTCATCATGGCGCCAGCGCCGCGAACCTCCTTCTTCATCCCGTCGGCCGCGCCGCTTGGGTGGGCCTGTTCGCGACCTCGCTCAATCTTCTTCCCGCCGCGCAACTCGATGGCGGCCACATCATCCGCTCCCTGAGCGAGCGCGCTCATCGCGTCTCTTCGCTTCTGCTTCCCGCGCTGTTGGCTCTCCTGGCATTCCGCTACTGGGGCGGCTGGTACCTCTGGGCTGCCCTGCTCGTCGGCATCCGTTTTATGCGCACGCTTCCCATTTACCATCCCGAACCGCTAGGTTCCAGTCGCCGCGCCGCCGCGTTTCTGTCCCTTCTCGTTTTTATCCTCTCCTTCATGCCAGCCCCGTTCCTCGAGTAGCTCGCCTTCAGTAGCACCCGCATCGGTAGCACGAGGATGTAAGGCGGACAGCCAGAAATGGCTGTCCCACTGGAAAGATTGAGGCTTCTCCCATCATTTCTGCGTACCTCCGCGTTCTCTGCGTCTCTGTGTTAGCTTCTCTCTTTTCTTCTTTTCTCATTGACCTCCCGCAGCAGCACAGGCACTCTTGTGCTGCCAAAATGGCAGCCATCCCGACAACCACCGAAGCCTCTTCCACCAACACCCGCGCCTCTCTCCCCCGCACCCTCCGCGAACGCGACCTTTTCCTCCTCTTCATCGGCTCCGTCATCGGCTCGGGCGTCTTCCTCACTCCCGGCCTGATCCTTCGCCAGCTCAACGGCTCCGCCGGTTACTCCTTCCTTGTCTGGATCATCGGCGGCTTCCTCTCGCTCCTCGGCGCTCTGACGTATGCGGAACTCGCCGCCAACCCGGAAGCCGGCGGCCTGTACGTCTTCATCCGCGACGGCTTTGGCCGCATCCCCGCCTTCCTCTATGGCTGGTGTTTGTTTCTGGTGATCGCCAGCGGCTCCGTCGCCGCGCTCGCCCGCGCCTTCACGCGCTATCTCGCCGAAATCATCCCGCTGACGCCCCTCGAAGCCACCGGCGTCTCCGTAGCCATGATCGCCGTGGTCACCGCCGTCAACGTGTGGGGCACGCGCAAAAGCTCCGACCTGCAGAACTGGACCACGCTCATCAAAGCCGGAATCATCGTCGTGCTCAGCGCCGTGCTGCTCTCGCTCGGACATCACGCCCGCGAAATTCCTGCCGCGCTCGGTTCGTCGCAATCCGGCTTCTCTCTGCTATCGAGTTTCGGGCTCGCCATGATCGCCGTCCTTTGGGCCTACGAAGGCTGGCAGTTCGGCACCTACAGCGCCGGCGAAGTCGTCGACCCGCAAAAAGCTTTCCCGCGCGCGTTTCTGCTTGGCTCGTTGACGCTCACCGGTCTGTACTTGATCGCCATCTTCGCCTATCTCAACGCCCTCGGTCCCGCCGCGGCGACGAAAAGCGAAGCCATCGCCGCCACCGCCGCAACCGCCGTCCTCGGGCCCTGGGCCGGACGCGCTATCGCCTTCACTATCCTCATCTCCACGTTCAGCGCGGCCAACAGCGTTGTGCTCACTGCCCCGCGCGTCTTCTACGCCATGGCCAGCGACAATCTCTTCTTCAAGAAATTAGCCGAGGTTCATCCGCGCTTCCGCACCCCGGCAAACGCAGTAATCGCGCTCGGCGTTTGGTCCGCCATTCTCGCCGGCGCCGGCAAATTCGCTGAACTCATCGGCGGCGTAATCTTCATCGGCTGGATTTTCTACGGACTCGGCGCTGCCGCCATCTTCCCCATCCGCCGCGCCTCAAAAGGCAAATCCATCCCCTACTGCGTGCCCGGCTATCCCTGGACTCCGGCGGTCTTCGTCGCAGCTGCGGCCGCCATCGTATTCAACGCCATCTATCTCGCGTTCAAAGATCCCAGCCAATTTATCCACCTGGCCATTGCCATAATCCTGTTCGCCCTCGGCCTGCCTGCCTACTTCTTCTGGCGCAAGCGCGAAGCCTAACGATCCACTCCTTCACACGCGATAATATCCCTTGACAGTGAAGGCCGCGATCTATATATTTCCGCTTGGTTATGGAACCTGCAGGTTATGGACATATGGCTGCCAGTCAACTGGACATGACCTTCGCCGCGCTCGCCGATCCCACGCGACGCGCCATCCTCGCTCGCCTGGCCAAAGGCGAGGCCTCCGTGCTGGAGCTAGCGGAGCCTTTCGCGATGAGCCAGCCCGCCATCTCCAAGCACCTTAAAGTTCTCGAGCGCGCCGGCCTGATTTCCCAAGGCCGCGACGCGCAGCGGCGTCCCCGGCGCCTTGAAGCCAAGCCCCTCGCGGAAGCTACTGAGTGGCTGGAGCGCTACCGCCGCATTTGGGAGGAGAACTTCCAGCGGCTCGACGCTCTTCTTGAGCAGTTGCAGACCGCCGAGCCGAAGACCCGCGAGAAAAACCGGAAACGCACCCGAAAAAAAGGAGACCATCGATGAAGAATCCTGGAAATCTGAAACTGACGACGCGCGGCGACCGCGAGATCGTCATGACCCGCGACTTCAACGCGCCTCGCACGCTTGTCTTCGACGCCTTCACCAAGCCGGAACTGCTCAAGCAGTGGTTACTCGGGCCGCCGGGATGGACGATGCCGGTCTGCGAGATCGACCTGAGGGTCGGCGGCGCTTATCGCTACGTCTGGCGCCAAATTTCCGACGGGCAAGAGATGGGAATGGGCGGCGTTTTCCGCGAGATCACCGCACCTGAGCGCGTCGTCGCCACCGAGAAATTTGATGAGGCCTGGTATCCCGGCGAGGCCGTGGGCACACTCGTTCTGGTTGAGCAGGGCGGCATAACCACAATCACGCAGACGCTGCTTTATCAGTCGCGCGAAGCTCGCGATGCGGTCCTCAAGAGCGGGATGGAAAAGGGCGTGGGAGCAAGCTACGACCGCCTCGATGAGGTTCTGGCAGCGCAGCCTCAGACAAAGCAGAAAGGAGCGAGCCAGCCATGAGCGAAACGCGCGCAAACGACACGCCGTGATAGGGACGAGTTCCAGTTCATCCTGAGAAAACTCAGGCCCTGAAGGAAGCCCGTCGGGCTTTGACTCTGTGTTATGCAGCGGCAGCGGGCCCCTTTCTCCTGCGCTGTTGGGTAGCTCGGTGTTTGTCGTTTGGACAGTACGAAAATAGTGCGTGCTTTCCGGGACAGAGCAGGCGTGAGATTCTTCCGTCTCTTATGGCTCTTAGCCAGCACCCCGATGGCGAATTGGTGGACCTGCTCTACACCGCAACGGGAGATCCGGCACTCTGGACGGAATTTCTTGCCCATCTTTCCGACCACCTGGCCGCCAAATCCTGGACCGGGTTCATCGCGGTTGACCCATCCTCGCAAAAGAGCAACCTGGATTTACATTTCGGCATGCCGTCGGATGTTGTGCGCCACTACACAGAATACTACTGGGCTGTTGACCCGTGGTTTCTCGCCTACAAAGCCAAAAACCAACGCGGATGGATTGGGAAAGGCAGTGACCTGTGCCCGCACTCCAAGTTTGAAAATACGGAGTTCTATAACGATTTTTTCCGGTTCCATCATGCCTATCACCAATGTGGCATTATCGTCGAGAACGGCGGCGGAAGGCTGACGGTATTAACCGCTCTGCGGCCCCGGCGACAGGCCGATTTCGAAGCAGATCACGTGCAATTTCTGGAGAAGCTCTCTCCGCATCTGACAAGAGCGTTGCATCTGCATGGGAAATTGCTTGACTTGAAACACGCGGTCGCTGCCGCAACAAACGTTGTCGATACTCTTGACGTTGCGCTGGTTGGCTTGAACGTGGACGGCAAAGTTTGTTTCCTGAACAGCATGGCTGAATCGCTGTTGCGCTCCGGCGAAATTCTTCGCCTCCAGGAAGGAAGAATCGTACCCAATGACGCGCATGAAGCCGAGGCTTTCAAGAACCTGCTCGAAACGGCGTGCACCCGAGAATTGGACACTGTCCCCGGCGGAGCAATTACGGTGCGCAAGGGCAATCGTTCTCTTTATCTGACTGTGCTTCCCTATTCGGCGGGCAACAACCTCTTCCCCGGTCGCACGAAGGTGTTCCTCACCATCACCGATCCAGACGCGCGCCCCAAGTCCCGCGCCACCCTGCTCTCCTCGCTATTTGGGCTGACACCTGCGGAAACTCGCGTCACGATGCTCCTTGTGCAAGGATTGGATCCCACGAAAATCGCCGAACGCACACACACGACCAGACACACGGTACGTTGCCATCTCAAATCCATCTATCAGAAGGCGAATGTATCGAGGCAATCTGAGTTGATACGCCTTATTTCGATGTTGCCCGGACGGGTGGCCGACTGAATTCTTTCTTTTCCACTTCGCCGCGATTTCGTGGCGAGATTCCGCCTCGCCGCGTGGGGTATACGCAGAAAATCTGCCCTTGGGAATCAAGCAACTTACAGTTTATCCGCGAGGGAGGGCCTCTTTTCCCAAAGAAGGTTCGTTTCTCTTTTTTCTTTGCCTCGGATGGCCCGCGCCGCCTTTCTCTCCACTGTGTTTTTCCGAGGATGGATCGCGACTCTGCTTCACGTGGACAAGCAGCACGTCTTCAAGAACTCTCCTCCTCCATTTTTTAGCGGAACATAACGTTGCCTTTGCGCCTCCATAAATGTCCAGGCTTTCGCGAATGAATTTCTACAGAAAAGACCGTACGGCCGATGTCACGCGGAATTAATACAGAGGAAACTCGCCAGAAACGGTGGGGGAGCACCGTAGGCACCGTACTTGATTCTCGAAATCTCTTATCGGAAGGAAGACACAAAGCATGGCGAAAAGAGTCGTATCCAGAATCGTCGACGGCGTGCGCTTCAGTTTGGCGTCGCTGGCATTGCTGCAATTCAGTGTGTTGGGTCCTCTCGTCGGAAGTGCGCGGGCCCAGGAAGAGAATCATCCCAGATCGCCCATCAAGCATGTGATTGTCATCGTGGGCGAAAACCGCTCCTTCGATCACATCTTCGCCACCTATAAACCTAAAGAAGGCCAGAGCGTCAGCAATCTTCTTTCCAAGGGCATCGTCAAGGAAGATGGCACACCCGGACCGAACTATGCGCTAGCCGCGCAGAACTCCGCGGACGTTATGGGCAGCACCACTTTTGAGCTCAGCCCCACGAAGAAGACCCCATTTTCCACATTGCCCGCTCCTCTGAACGGAGGCCCCACGAACGTGTGCGTCGACAATGGCATCTGCACGATGGGAGACGCCACGTCGTCGGAAAACGGCTTGGCCCTGGATTACTACCAATTTTTGCTGGCCGGCGGCACCGGCTTGAGCGGCAAGGTGCCGGACTCGCGCATCGCTGGCGTCCACAGCACAGCGCCGTACTCGACGCTACCCCCGGGTCCTTTCCAGCTAACCAAGAATCCGACCACGTTCCCCTACGACTCCTTCGCGGCTAGCCCTGTGCACCGCTTCTATCAAATGTGGCAGCAGGAGGATTGCAATACTGCTTATGTAACAAAATGGAACGCCAGCGGCTGCAAGGCTGATCTCTTCACTTGGACCGAGGTGACTGTCAGCTCCAACGTAAACGGAAAAACCCAACCCACAACTTTCAGCACCGATTACGCGCCCGGCAAAGTGACCACGGGTGAAGGCGCGACCACCATGGGCTTCTACAACGTTTTGCAGGGCGACGCCCCCTACTCCAAGTTTCTCGCCGATAATTTCGCGATGAGCGACAACTATCACCAGCCAGCCATGGGCGGCACCGGTCTCGACAGCATCATCCTCGGTTTTGGCGACGCCATCTGGTTCAGCGATGCCAACGGCAATGCCGCCGTTCCGCCGCACAATCAGATGACCTTTGCCGGTGGCCCGGTGGACGAAGTCGAAAATCCCAATCCGGTCCCGGGCACAAATAACTGGTGGATCCAGGACGGCTACGGAGGCTTCGGCAACAACGGCGCATCTACCGGAGTCTATGGCGGCGGCAGCTACTCCAATTGCTCCGACAGTTCGCAACCCGGTGTGGCGCCGATCCTGAACTATCTGAGCTCCCTGCCCCGGCCAATCAAACCCAACTGCGACGCAGGGCACTACTACCTGCTGAACAACTATAATCCGGGCTACTTCGGCGATGGCAGCAATGCTTACACCGACGCGAACCCGAATAACACGCCGTTCACCATTCCGCCCACCAGGCAGCGCAGCATCGCGGACGTCCTGCTGGAGAAAAACGTCTCCTGGAAATCGTACAACGACCAGTGGACCCCGTATTTGAGCGACAAGTATCAATTGAACTATGGCACCGTGGGGCCAAACAGCGATGCGTACTGCAACATCTGCAATCCGTTTCAGTACCAGACGCAAATCATGACCAACGACGCTGTGCGCACCGCGCATATCGTGGACACCACCGACCTCTACGCCGACATCGCCAGCGGCAAGTTGCCGGCCGTTTCTTTCGTGAAGCCCAGCGGATGGGTGGATGGTCACCCCGCTTCCTCAAAGTGGAATCTGTATGAGGGCTTTGTGAAGAAGATCGTCGACGCGGTGAAGAGCAATCCCGAACTGTGGAAGAGCACCGCGATTTTCATCACTGTTGATGAAGGCGGCGGCTACTACGACTCCGGCTACGTGCAGCCCTTGGACTTTTTTGGAGACGGCACACGCATCCCGTTGTTCGTCGTGTCGCCCTACACCAAGCAGGGCCACATCTCGCACACCTACACGGACCACGTCTCGATCCTGAAGTTCATCGAGCGCAACTGGAATCTTCCGCCGATCAGCAACCGCAGCCGCGACAATCTGCCGAATCCGCAGACCGAAAAGGACAACCCCTACGTTCCGCAGAACACTCCCGCAATCGGAGACCTGTGGGATCTCTTCGACTTCGGCTCGTAACAAAACACAACGCGACTCAATCGCGAGCCGTAGCGTTAGAAAACTCTCACAAGAAAAGCCTCCGGAGCCAGTTCCAAAGCTCCGGGGGCTTTTCGTTTGAGGAGAGTGGGAACGGCCTAAGCAAAAACGGACTGGAAGTAAGAGCGACCTAAATAAATGAGCTGAAACGTTCCCGAGCGAAATTGCACTACTCCACGCCGGAAGAATCGGATCCTCTGTCGCCCACGCTAGATTCTAGCGAGGGAATCCGTCCCTTCTTCTTTCGCCCTCGCTCCCGCGGGCACTCTGGACATCACGGAACACCGGCAGAAGGAGGGCCTATGCCAGGAACATGGACCCCATTAACGAACCAGCCCACATTTCCCGCCAGCACGATGTTGCTCCTCACCGACGGCACCGTACTCTCTCAGGAGTCCGGTGGCAAGCGATGGTGGCGTCTCTGGCCGGACCAGCACGGAAATTACATCAACGGTACGTGGTCTCCCCAGGCGGATATGGCCAACACGCGGCTCTATTACGCCTCGGCTGTTCTCAACGATGGCCGTGTGTTCGTGGCCGGAGGCGAGTACAGCGACGCTGGTGGAGACACCAACAAAGCCGAAATCTTCAATCCGGTCATCGACGCGTGGTCGGCGCTCGCCGCGCCTACCGGATGGAACAACATCGGCGACGCCCCGTGCGCAGTATTGCCCGACGGACGTCTGATGCTTGGCTCCATTTTCGACCAGCGCACTGCGATTTTCGACCCTGGCACCAATGCCTGGACTGCCGGACCGAACAAAGACGACGCCAGCTCGGAGGAAACCTGGACGCTGCTTCCGGACGAAACCGTCCTCTCCGCCGAGTGCAGTCAACATCCCAAGACCGAGAAATACGTTGCCGCCGCCAATCAATGGGTGAGCGCCGGTTCCACTCCGGTTGATCTGGTTCAGGCCTCGTCGATTGAAATCGGCCCGGCACTTCTGCTCCCCGACGGCCGGGTATTCGCCGCCGGCGCCAGCGGTCACACAGCGATCTACACTCCACCGAATATCGCCAACCAGCCGGGAACTTGGACGGCAGGTCCGGACTTTCCGCCGGACAGCAACGGGAAGTTGATGGAGGCTAAAGACGCCCCTGGGTGTCTGATGCCGAACGGCAGCGTGCTATGCGCAGCCGGGCCCGCTGGTGAAGGCGGGAGCTTCCCAGGTCCGACTCAATTCTTCGAGTTCGATGGCGCATCGCTGCAGGCAATTCCGAATCCGCCGAACAACGGTGGTCCACCATTTGTGGGCCGGATGCTGCTGATTCCCAGCGGACAAGTGCTGTTCGCCGCGGGAGGCAACCAGATCTTCGCGTATACACCAGCTGGCGCGTACGATCCCGCGTGGGCACCACACATCACATCGTGTCCGCACAACATCGAGGCTGGACACAGCTACACGCTCTACGGCAGGCAGCTGAACGGCTTGTCGCAGGCGGTGAGCTATGGGGACGATGCCACCGCGGCTACCAACTATCCCGTCGTTCGCGTTCACCACCTGGCTTCCGGCAAAGTCTATTTCTGCCGAACCTTCAACCACAGCACCATGGGTGTGGCCACGGGAACATCGATCCAGCACACCACGTTTAAGGTGCCCTTTGGCGCGCCCAGTGGAGCATCTCGGCTGGTGGTGATCGCCAACGGCATTCCTTCGAATGCCTGGGCCATCAACGTCAGACCGTTCCACTTCTGGAACTTCCCTGACTTCGAAGCTTTCAACCAGCTTATTGGCAGCCTGGCGGATGGACCACTGTGGGTTCTCGGTCCGCACGGACCGGTGCCGGTCGATCCCTGGGGACCAAAGGTAGCGAAGCGAGCAGAAAAGGCTTATGCGGAAATCCGCGCGGCCGTCGCTACGCTCTATGAGCTGGGGAACGAGGTCATCGCTCTCCGGGAAGAGGAAGGCGCGAGCAAACGCCTCGCCGAAGTCAAATCAGCCGGTGGCCTTCGCAAGAAAGCTGCCGCGACGTAGCCGCGGTGGGAGAAGGTCAGATCCATCGCGATCCAGCCGTAACAGTGAAGCCTCCGGAGCCAGTTCCCACGCTCCGGAGGCTTTTTCTCTCTCGCAAGAAGGTCGAGCTTGGAAGGGATCGGCGCCACTACACGCCGCTATGTTTCACATCAGGCTCAGCGGGTCCATGTCGACCAAGACGGCGGTCTCCGGGATCTCTTTCAGCTCGAGGTAGGTCATCGCGCCGCTGAGCACCCTGGCGAGTAGGGAGCGCTTCGGCGACTTCAGCAAAAACTGGAAGCGGTGCTCGCGCTTCAATCGCGCCAGCGGCGCCGCGGCGGGGCCCAGGATGCGCAGTCCCTTGCCGTCGTGCGGAGAAAAATATTCGGAGAGCTGACGCGACCAGCGAATCGCTTTCTCCAAATCAGTGTCGCGCACGATCACATTCGCCAGCGAAGAGAACGGAGGGTACGCCATCACCCGCCGGAATTGCGTTTCGCGCTCATAGAATGCCGGATAGTCCTGTTTCACGGCGTCCTGAATTGCGTAATGCTCCGGATAAAATGTTTGAATCAGGACGCGCCCCGGCAATTCTCCGCGACCCGCGCGGCCGGCCACTTGCGTGAGCAACTGAAACGTGCGCTCGGCGGCGCGGAAGTCCGGCAGGGTCAGGGAGGAATCCGCGCTGACCACGCCGACCAGCGTCACGCGCTGAAAATCGTGGCCCTTGGCGAGCATTTGCGTGCCGACAAGAATATCGAGCGCGCCGCCCGCGAAAGCGCCGAGCGTTTCCTGATATTGCCGCTTGGTGCGCGCCGTATCGCGATCCAGCCGCGCAATGCGCGCGCCGGGAAATTCCTTGCGAAGCCGCTCCTCCAGATGCTCCGAGCCTTCGCCAAAAAAATAAACGTATTTGGACTGACACTTCGGGCACAGCTTTGGAATCTGCTGGATGGAGCCGCAGTAATGGCATTCCAGCCGGTTGCGCTGCTTGTGATGCGTCATGGAAATGCTGCAGTTCTCGCATTGCACCGACGCGCCGCAACTTCGGCACAGCACCGACCACGAATAGCCGCGACGGTTGATGAGCACTAGCGCCTGCGTCTTTTGCGCGAGGCATTCGGCAATGCCGGCGTGAAGCGCCGCGCTGATGGGACTGGTCTGATGCGTTTTCGCGAAATCCTCGCGCAGATCGACAATTTCGACGCTAGCCATGGCGCGCTTCTCCACACGCGAAGCCAGCGTCAGCAGTTCGTATTTTCCGCTGAGCGCATGGTGGTACGTCTCGAGCGAAGGGGTCGCTGAGCCGAGCAGCGCGGCGGCGCTTTGCATTTTCGCGCGTACGATGGCGACGTCGCGGCCGTGGTAACGCGGCGTTTCTTCCTGTTTGTAGCTGCTCTCTTGCTCTTCGTCGACGATGATGAGCCCGAGATTTTCGAGCGGCGCGAATATCGCGGAGCGCGTGCCAACGACCACACGCGCCTCGCCGTTGCGCACGCGCCACCACTCTCGCGCGCGCTCCACATCGCTGAGCGCGGAATGCAGCACCGCAACGCCCTCGAACCGCGCGCCGAACCACGCGCGGCATTGCCGCCCGATCCACAGCGTCAGTGCAATTTCCGGCACCAGAATGATCGCGGTTTTTCCGCGAGCGAGCGTCTCCTGCACGGCGCGCATGTACACTTCAGTTTTGCCGCTGCCGGTCACGCCGTGCAGCAGCAGTACGCCGAATTCGCCGAGTTCGAATCGCGCGCGCACTGCTTTCAGCGCGCTTTCCTGCTCCGCATTCAATTCGTGCGCCGGCGGCACGTATCCCACATCGAAGGGATCTTCCGCCGGATCGATGCGCTCCTCCCAACTCTCGAGCAACCCATCGCGCAGGATTCGCTCGATCACGCTGCGCGAGGCTTGGGCGACGCGGAGCAATTGCGCCAACGGCAATGGCCCGCGCGCCTCCAGCGCCGCTCTGACGCGCTCGGTCTTTACATCGAGCACAGCTGGCCGCGCAACTTGCTCCGCGACTCCCACAACGCCTTTCCAGGCAATAACGCGTTGGGTCTTCGCCTTTCGCCCGAGCAGCGATTCGCGAACTTCGATGAGCCCTACGCGCCGCATCCGCTGCAGCGTGTCGGCGTCGACGCCAAACTTGGCTGCCGATGCGAGCGGCATCACGCCGCCCTTGTCGCGAAGTTGCAGAACGAAAGCGTGCAGTTGTGGGTTGAGCGAACGCGTTGCCGCAGGCTCCTTTCCAGCCGCTTCGCGGCCGGAGTCCGTCAGCACGATCTGGCGCTCGGTCCGCAGCTCCGTCACCGGGGGAAGCATGGCGCGAAACACTTCGCCAACCGGCGCGAGGTAGTAGCCGGCGATCCAGTGGGCCAACTCAATCAATTTCGGAGTGAGCGCCGGCAAAAAATCCATGACCTTCGTGATTTCGCGAATCTTCGTGCCTTCCGGCGCGTGTTGGACGCATTCCACCACCACACCCACCATCGACTTGTTTCGAAAGGGCACCAGCACGCGGCTGCCCGGTTGCACGGAATCGCGCAGGATCTCCGGAATTGCGTACGTGAATGTCGTGCGCAGCGGCACGGGCAACGCGACATTGCAAAACGGAAGGTTCATCTCGGCGTGTAGTGTATCAGGCGGCGTAAACGACGCTGAAAACGACAGGGGAAAATAGGTTACGCCTTTGAGTAGGACCAAACGTTGAGGTCCTTCAGCGAACCTCATCGGTTCGCTTCAGGATGACACCGCGCTCACTGCGCAACTAAACGCGAAGGCTTCATCGGCTCAATAAATAAATGCCGGCAAAAATTGCGGCAATGCCGGCCCATTGCCAGCGCGAAACGTGTTCGCGCAAAACGATCGCGGCGAGCGCTACGGTAACGGCGCCATAGAGCGAGCTAAGCACGGTGACCACGGCAACCTGCTCGATTTGCATGGCGCGATTGTTCAGCACGAACGCGCTGGTATCTCCGACACCCATGCCCAGCGAAATCCAGCGCGCTTTGCGCGGCAGCCCAATGGGTTGCCTGGCGAGAAGAATCACGGCGGCAGTGATGGCGGTACAGGTCATTCGAATCATCCAAACGGTTTGCAGCGCGCCCACGCGCGGAATGACGCGAATGCCGAGCAGCCAGAAAAGCACTCCGAATCCGACCGCGGAAGCCAGCGCCCAGCCGATTCCCTTTCCGCTGCGCCGCACTGCTTCGGCGTCGTTGGCGTCGGGCGGCTTCTCGAAGGCAGCGACGAGCAGCACGCCGATCATGGCGCAAACAATTCCCGCGGCGCGCGAGGCGCTAAGGCGCTCGCCGGACAGCAGAGACAGCGAGACGCTCAGCACGGGATAGCTGGCGGAAAGCGGCGCGACCACGGCCATTTTGCCGATTTCAAACGAGCGGTACAGGCTCAATGTGGAGACTGCATTAACGCTGCCGGCCAGAATGCCCCAGGCCCACGGCTGCCAGCCCGAGCCGTCGGCGAGATGGCCCCAGCCGCCGAGCCACGGCAGCGCCATCGTGAGCAGAATGAATCCGAAAAGCTGCATGTACAGCATGGTGCGCAGCGTGCCCATGCGATGCGTGCCAAAGCGCGCCAGGAAATCCGAACCGCCCCAGGTCAGCGCCGTCAGGACGCCCAGCAAAATTCCCATGATGGATTAGGAGGACTTTCCCGAATCGGCGGGCTTGCCCGACGCGGCAGGCAGGCCTTTCTTACCTTGCAAGCCGAGCTCGGCCATCACTTTTTGCAGATCTTTCCAGACTTCGCCTTTTGCGCTCGGGTTTCGCAGCAAGTATGCGGGATGGTAAGTCGCCATCAGTTTTCTTCCGCGAAACTCGAGCCATTGCCCGCGAAAATGTGAGATGCCGCGATTTGTTTCGAGCAGCGTCTGCGTGGCGACGCTTCCGAGACACACGATCACTTTTGGAGAAATGGCGTCGAGCTGACGCAGCAGAAACGGCGAACAGGTTTCGACTTCGTCTTTTTCCGGCGTGCGATTTTCCGGCGGGCGGCACTTCACGACGTTGCAGATGTAAACGTCCTGGCGCTGCAGACCCATGGCTTCGATCATCTGGGTCAATAATTTGCCGGCGCGCCCGACGAAGGGCAAGCCTTGCGCGTCTTCATCACGGCCGGGACCTTCGCCCACGAAAACGAGGTCGGCCTTGGGATTTCCATCGCCGAAGACCAGCTTGGTTCGCCCGCGATGCAATTTACAGCGCGTGCATTCGCCAATGTCGCCGAGAATCCTGGGCAGCGAATCGCCAGCGATTTTGATCACGGAATCGAACAAGGAAACGACTGGAACGGCAGGAAGCGAATCGATTTTCGGCGCAGGCTGCGGCGCCGTGCGCGTTAATTTCACTGGCTCAGTTTTTTGGACGCTCTTCGGCAAAGTGATTTCCTCAGTGATGCTCGCGTTTCGTCGCGGAAGTCGGTCGCGGTAGAACAGCTCGATTCCGATGTCCTGGTAAAATGCTAAACGTTTTCGGAATTTCTCTTCGAGGGCTGCAGGGATGCGCTCGGCCATGGGTCAGACGGAGAAGCGCTGCGCGGAGCGCAATTTGGAGCGCAGGCGCACGACTTCGTCGAGAATGCGTTGCGCAACTTCGCTTTTGCTCATGCGCGGCAGCGCGAGGTCGCGGCCATCGCGCGCGAACAGGGTGACGACGTTGGTATCGTGGTCGAAGCCCGCGCCCTCCGCGGTGACGTCGTTGGCGACAATCAGGTCCGCATTCTTGGCGGCAAGTTTCTTGCGCGCGTTTTCCGCGACGTGCTCGGTTTCCGCGGCAAAACCGACGATGAATCGCTCGCCTTTGTTTTGCGTTACCGACGCGAGGATATCCGGCGTGGCCTCAAGCGCGATTGTCATCGACTCCTTGTTGCGCTTCATCTTTTCTGCGGCAGGTTCCGAAGGGCGATAGTCCGCGACGGCAGCGGCAAAAATCGCGATAGAGCAGTCCGCCACTTTTTCCAGAACGGCGCGCTGCATTTCCGCGGCGCTTTGCACGTCGATACGCTCGGTGCCCGCGGGCGCTTCCAGTGCGGTCGGCCCGCTCACCAAAATTACGCGCGCGCCGCGCTTCGCCGCAGCTTCGGCAACGGCGTAACCCATTTTTCCAGAGGAGCGATTCGAGAAGTAGCGCACGGGATCGACATTTTC
>WNFR01001262.1_pt1 | contig 26257 bp, 26 predicted proteins | sample 5400221 | NCBI WGS metagenome assembly WNFR01 (sample SAMN13153357, study PRJNA577476) | soil metagenome | isolation source: 40 cm soil under Madrone tree | place: USA:California | collected 2016-06-14
TTGGAATCGACGCACGCGGATTTCTTTTTGGATCGACGGTCGCGTATGAACTCGGGATAGGTTTTGTTCCGATCAGGAAACGCGGCAAATTGCCATACAAAACGGAGATCGCGAAGTACTCACTCGAGTACGGCGAAGCCGAAATGGAGATGCACGTCGACGCCATGATGGCAGGTGAGCGAGTCGTATTGGTAGATGATTTGCTGGCGACGGGCGGAACTTCTGCGGCGGCGGTCGCTCTCATCAGTAAAGTCGGCGGGCAACTTCTCGAAGCGCAGTTTTTAATCGAGCTCGAGTTTCTTGATGGCCGAAAAAAACTCCAGCCGACGCCGGTAGTCTCGTTTTTGAAATACTAACGAAACGACGAAGCACGAATGACCAATGAACAGTCCAGGCTTTTGGTCATTCCTTCGGGCTTCGGGATTCGTCATTCGACATCCCGCACGACGACTTCCATTTTAATTTCCTGGAACGCGAGTTGATCGTGAATCATGCCGAGCAGGTCGAGCGCGCGCGCATCGGGCATCTGTGCGCAACGCAACTCAATCCGCGCTGGTTTGCCGGCCAGCTCCGGATGCGCTTCCGCCATTTGGCCGTCGAGCAAAAACGAAACGTAAGCGTTGAATCGCTCCTGCAACGCGAGCAACCGCTTGTCGGAGTCCTCCCACGGCTCAGGTTCGTTCATCACCAGCACGACTTCGCCTGTTTTCGTGTCCTCCGCGATCACATCGATCACGCCTGTTCGATCTTTGATTTTTCCGATTCCTTTTTTGATGCAAGACTTCTCAGGCCTTTGCCCTCGATTCTCAACTAGTGAAAACCGTGTCGGATGTGCATTGAAGCATTGGTAATGAACGCTAAGTTTTCGCGTGGCCAAGATTAAACAGAGTCGTGGGCCAACATTACTCGGCCGCAGTGAGGCCAGAATCCCGGCGTCTCCAGCAGAAGCGCGCCTGGAAACTTTTCCAAATCCGGCGCGACGAAGTTATCGCATCCATTTTGAGACCGATGATTTCACTTCCCTTTGTCCGGTCACCGGTCAACCCGATTTTGCCAGGATCGACATCGATTACGTGCCGGACCGGCTCTGTGTTGAGAGCAAGTCGCTCAAGTTTTATCTCGCCTCATTCCGGAATGAGCGCGCGTTCAATGAAGCGGTCACGAACCGGATTCTGGATGATTTCGTGAAAGCGTGCACGCCGCGGGAGGCGATCGTGACTGCGCAATTCTCCGCGCGTGGCGGAATTGCGCTCACCGTGCGCGCCGAGTATCCGGACAAAGGGAGAATCGCTCGCGATGGCCGATGAAGCGCGCGGTCGTTCTTCTCAGCGGCGGGCTCGATTCCACGACGACGCTGGCCACCGCAATCGCGGGAGGTTACGAAACGTATGCGCTGTCGTTTGATTACGGCCAGCGGCACAAGATCGAGATCGACGCTGCGCGCCGAATTGCAAAAGCACTCGGCACGAAAGAGCATCGGATCGCAAAGATCGACATGCGAATCTTCGGCGGCTCCGCTCTAACAGACGAGATCGATGTACCGAAAAAACGCTTGGAAACGGAAATCGGCCACGGGATTCCCGTCACATACGTTCCCGCCCGTAACACGATCTTCCTCTCTTACGCGCTCGCCCTGGCCGAGACAGTGGGAGCGAGAGAAATCTTCATCGGAGCAAATGCAATTGATTACAGCGGCTACCCGGATTGCCGGCCGGAGTTCGTCGCAGCGTTTGAAACGCTGGCCAATCTTGGAACGAGGGTTGGCGTGGAAGGCGCACAGTTTCGCATTCACACACCACTGATCGCGCTCTCGAAAGCCGATATCATCCGCAAAGCGCTTGAGCTCGATGTCGATCTTTCACTTACACACAGTTGTTACGATCCGTCGCCGAAAGGTCTCGCTTGCGGCGAGTGCGATTCCTGTCTCCTGCGGCTCAAGGGTTTTCGCGAGGCCGGACTGGAAGATCCAATTCGCTACTTAAAAAAATGAAGAGGCTCTTCAGGATTTTCGAGCTCTCCAAGAGCGAACAACGCGTGGTTCTGATCGTGATGCTTGCGCTGATCGCGGCTGCGTTGGTGGGATATGAACGCCGCGTTCATCAATTTCCGGCTCAGTCGGCGGACGCGACGGAGTCGAAGACCTCACCGAGTCCTGCGCGGACTGACGACGAGCCATAGAGCTCAATCTTCCTTCAAGCCGGGGATTCGGCCGTAGCCGACAAAAACCGGACTGAGCTTGGCGTCGTCGCTGTTCGGCGGCGGTGGCAATTTGAAATCGAAAACACTGACGCCGAAACGCTGTTTACCGTCGTAAGTACGGCCGTCACTCGCTCCGAGCATCACACGCTTTTTCGTTCGCTTTTCCCGGCCCAGATAAATCATCGTATGCGTGACCGGCGGATCCCGATCGATGCTATAGGTGCCGCGCCAGAAGAGCAAATCGCCCGGCTTGAGCGCATCAAGTTCGAATGAATCCTCGTGGCGGCTCAAGACTGCATTGAAATTTCCCGCCTTCCGCACCCAGACGTATTGCTGGCTCGAATCGCGCGGCGCATCGGCAAATCCGTTCTGGCGGAGAACGTAGTAAACGAAGCCCGAGCAATCCATGCCGCCGTTTGCGGGTTCGGCGGAGCCGTACGTGTAATCGAGGTTCTGCTTTGTCAGCTCGAGCCCTGCGTTGATAATTTGGCGCACTTTTGGCGAATAACCGTCGTAACCTGAAATCTCACCAGGCGAAAGGGTCACGTTGGGCGCGCCTCTTCTTCCTTGAGCAGGATGCGCGGACGGGGAAGGCGTCGGAGTTTGTTTCGAAGTTTCGGTTGGACTCGGGGTTGGGGTTTCCTCTGGAGTCACTGTTGCCGATGGAGATGCAGTTGGTGTGGGAGTCTGAGACGCTTTTTTGCGGCTTGACTTCGTCTTCGGCGTCGGGCTCGGAGATGGAGTCGGCGAGGCCTGCTTGTGTTTCGGCGAAGCCGAGGGCGATGGACTGGGCGTTGATTTTTTCGCTGAGCGCTTCCGGTGTTTTCGCGCTGGAGTTGGCGTTGGTGTGGGCTCGAAGATTTTTTTGATCTTTGTGCCTAACGACTCCTCAGCTCTGCCCGGAGAGACGATTATCCCAAAACAAATTGCGGCGATGAGAAAACTCCGCAGGATTATTTTAGTCGCGGTAAACAAATCAGCGCGCGAGCTCCTGAAGGATGGCTTTGTTGAGACGAATCCCGCCTTCGAAATTTTCGAGAGGAAAATTCTCGTTCGGGGAATGCGCCCGACAGTCGGCGAGGGCGAGGCCCATCAGGAGAGTTTCAATTCCCAAAATGCCGCGGAACTGCGAGACGATTGGAATGCTGCCTCCTTCGCGAATGAGCGCGACATCCGCCTTGAATGCCTTGCGCAATGCGCGCTGCGCGGCTTCGCCGTCTGGAGAATGCGGGTCAGTGAGATACCACGGTCCGCTGTGGCCATCAATGATATCGAGCGTTACCCCCTTAGGTAAATTCTTTCGCAAATGCGCTGTTGCCAGCTTTAGGATCTCGTCGCCTTCCTGGTTTGGGACGAGACGAAATGTCAGCTTTGCCATGGCGTGGCTGGCGATCACCGTTTTTGTCCCCTTGCCTTGATAACCGCCGCCAATCCCGTTGATCTCCGCGGTTGGCCGTGCCCAAAGACGCTCCAACGAATTGTAACCGACTTCGCCAAAAAGTTCGGGCGCACCGGTTTCTTTGAGAACTTCCTTGTCGCCATCGATCGGAAGCTTGCGCCACGCTGCGCGTTCCCAATCTTCCAGCGGTTTAACGCGATCGTAGAAACCAGCGATCGCGACACGACCTTCGCGGTCGTGCAGCGTAGCTAAAAGCTGCACTAACGCGGTGATCGGATTTGCGACCGCCCCACCGAAAATGCCAGAGTGCAAATCCACCTTCGGGCCGGTCACTTTGATTTCGAGCGCGGTCACTCCGCGCAACCCGTAGCTTAAGGTCGGCACTCCGCGTGCGATCATTCCGGTATCGGAAACGACCGCCACATCGCACTTCAGCGAATCGCGATTTTGATTGAGAAATTTGCCGAGATTCGCGCTCCCGATTTCTTCTTCGCCTTCAATCACAAGATGCAAATTCACCGGCAGGTCGCCATTTTGTTCGAGCGTTTCCTGGATGCCGAGAATGTGTGAAAGGATTTGGCCTTTGTTATCCGTAGCGCCGCGCGCAAAGACGTAACCGTTTTTTAGAACGGGCTCGAACGGCGGCGAATCCCAGAGCTCCAGAGGATCGGGCGGTTGCACATCGTAATGCCCATAGATCAAAACCGTGCGACGTCCGGGCTGATGTTTGTTGCGCGCCCAGACGATGGGATGCCCGCGCGTAGGAACAAGCTGTGTCTCCAGACCAATGTTGGTGAGTCTTTTTACGAGCCAATGCGCGCATTCGGCCACTCTCTCAGCATACTGGTCGTCAGTCGAAATGCTTGGGAACCGCAGGAAAGAATAAAAATCTTCGAGGTAATTTTCACGCATGGCCAGAAGCTAATCGGTTTTCGCAGTTTGCCTACGCTTTCCGTCGAACCTGGCCGCGGACGAGATAAACGACTGACGCAACGGCCAGCACGATCCCGGTAACGACAAATTCGCGAGCCGTGGCATGGACGAGAATCCAAAGAATCGCGACGATCGCCAGCGCAGGCACGATGGTCATTCCGGGAAAATTGAAGGGTTGAGCGCCATCGGCTCGCACGTCGCGTTGCACCAATACCCAGCAGGCAGCGCAGCAAAGCAGATACATCAATAACACCGCGACGTTCGAAAGAACCGCTAGCTTTTCAAATGTCCCGCTGATTGACAGCAAAAAGGCGAGCGTCGCGTAAGTGATGATCGCCACGTCCGGCGATCGATAGCGCGGATGAACGTGCGCGAAAAACTGCGGTAACGCGCCATCCCGGCCGAAAGCAAAGATCATTCGCGGTGAACTCAGGATGTCGCTCGTCACAAATCCAAATGCCGAGATGGTAGCTCCAGCCAGAAGAATCGTGCGGCCTAAATTGCCGAGAAAAGTCGCCGCGGACTCTGCGAGGGGCGCGTCAGGGTGGTTCGCAAGATCGGCGCCGAGTGTTCCCTGTCCTACGATTTGGATCAGGATGTAAATGACCGTCGTAATGACAAGCGCGAGATAGGCAGAGCGCGGAACAGTCCGCGCCGGATTCTTGACTTCGCCGCTCGGAATCAATGCCACCTCGATTCCGACGAAAGCGAAGATCAACAGGATAACGGCGTCCCCTAACGCCTTGCTGCCGGGCCAGCCGCTCCAGGCCAGGTTCGGCGGGTGAATAAAAAATATTCCCACGCAAACGAACAGCAATAGGGGCAGAAGCTTTGCCACCGTGACCACGGTCACCGCACCGGCGCCTTCGCGCACGCCGCGGATGTTGATGAGTACAAGGGAACCGTAAACGGCGAGCATGACGATAATACGCATCACGGGGCTGCCGAGGAATGGAACGACGAGCGCAACTGAAGTCGCCAGCACGTTCACGACGCCGGCAACCGCGCCGAGTGCGGTTAGAAAATAAAGCATCCCAGCGAGAAAGCCGACGTAACGACCAAACGCGACTTCGACATATGCGTAAAGACCGCCGGTCAACGACACGCGGCTACCGGCGATCGCGAAACAAGTGACGAACAACACCATCGCGATCGCACAACAAACAAATGCGAGTGGCGCGGCGGGTCCCAAACCTCTCGCGACTGTCGCTGGGATCACAAAAATTCCCGCACCAATAGTCGAGCTAACAATATTTGCGGTGAGCGCCGGAATCCCAATTCCGCGGACCAGCTGATGATCGACACGCTCCGCTTGTTCGATCGACAGCGTCGCTTCGTCGGCCATTGGGGCATCCTGCGTGATTCAGTTGTCCAAGGCAAGAGTGCGAGCTAAGCTTCGCGACCCAAGAGGGCGTTTTTCGATGGCGGGTAATTGTAACGTGGCGTGTGCGGAGGGACACCTCTCCCTAGCGAAGGAGAGGGCGAGGGTCGATCCCAAGACGCAACAACTTGTCCCAATCCCCCAGCTTAATAGTCTCCCCCTTATTCCGAGGGAGAGGCGCGAAGCGCAAGCGCCTGCATCAGTTCGACCGGACCCGGAACTCGCAACCCACAACATCCTGTGGCTGGCCGCGGTCGAAAGCCCTTCAAATTGTGTGTTTTTCGCTTGTAACCCTTTCAAGCTTACTGTATTGACCAACGAGGCCCGACATTTCGGCTACCATGCATTTACAATCGCTCGAGCTCCTCGGCTTCAAATCATTCGCCGATAAAACGATTTTTAACTTTCACGAGGGCATCACCTCCATCGTCGGCCCGAACGGTTGCGGAAAGTCCAATGTGCTGGATGCCGTGCGCTGGGTGCTCGGCGAACAATCCGCCAAGTCGCTGCGCGGCGATGAAATGGCCGACGTCATTTTCAATGGCACTGATACGCGCAAACCTGTCGGCTTTGCTGAGGTTTCTCTTACCTTTACCGATTGCGCAGATGAGCTGGATGTTGATTGGCACGATGTCCGCGTGACGCGCCGCGTGTATCGCGACGGCAACTCCGAATATCTGCTCAACAAAACCGCCTGCCGGCTGCGCGATATCCAGGGTCTTTTCGCCGATACCGGCGTGGCGCGCGCCGCTTATTCAATGATGGAACAAGGCAAGATCGACATGGTCTTGAGTTCGCGTCCGGAAGATCGCCGCGCGGTTTTTGAAGAAGCGGCCGGAATCACAAAGTATAGAACACAAAAACGCGAGGCGCTGCGCAAACTCGAGGCGACCGAGGCGAATCTCCTGCGCATCGGTGATGTCATTAAGGAAGTGAAACGCCAGATCGGCTCACTTCAACGCCAGGCGGGCAAGGCGCGGCGCTACCAGGCATTACACGGGGATCTTCGCGTGCTTGAAACCCATCATTCGCGCAGGCAACTCGATTCGCTCGAGGCTGAGCTTGGCCGCTGTCAGGCGGAGATCGCGCGGCTCAGCAAATCGGAGGAAACCAGCCGGGCTAAGATCGACACGAGCGAAAGCGAGCTCGCCGAGCAACGTCGTGTTCTGGATGAACTTGACGGGAAGATCGCCGAAGTCCGCAGCGAATTACAACGTTTGCAAGGCGAAATCGGCACGCATCAGAATCAAATCCAATTCAACCGGCAACGCGCGGAGGAATTGACGGCGTTAATCGAGCGTTCAAAAAAAGATATCGCCGCGACGGAGGCGAAGCGCGCCCAACAAGGAAAAGAAATAGAGGACGCGAACGCGCTGATTGAAAAGACAGGTCAGCTTCTCCGGAGCAAAGAAGCCGAGCTGGCGAAAATTACTGATCTGCTCTCGGAACTTCACGCTGCGCGGAGCGCGCACGAATCGAAGCTCGAAATGTTGCGCGTGGCAGTTTCAAAGACCGAGAAGCGAATCGCCGAATTGGAGGAGGAAATCTCCGGGCTCGCAATTCGTCGCGAAACCACGGAGGAAAATCGGCGCGGTATTGAGATTGCGATCTCCAACGCGCGCGGGGCTCGCGACAAAGCTCAAAACGAAATCGCTGCCGCGCGGGCCGCTGGCGATGCCGGACGCAAAAATCTTGAGCTTCTAAAAGCGACACTTCAGGCAAGCGAGGAGAACCTGCGACAGCATCGGCTGCTTCTCACCGACGCAGAAAAAGGTCTGGCCGAAGTCGAACGTGCGCTGGTCGAAAAAGAATCGCGCCTCGAAATCTTGCGCCAGCTTAATGAAGAAGGTGAAGGTCTTGGCCAAGGTTCACAGGCTGTGCTCAAAGGACTTGATGATCCCGCGCGAATCCACGCGGCGCTGGGCGGAGCCTTGGTTTCAAATCTCGATGTCGATTCAGAATATGTGGCCGCGATCGAAGCCGCATTAGGTCGAAATCTGCAGGCAATCGTTCTGAAAGACGCGGGATTGGCGCCTGCAATTCTTGCGAAATTGAACGAAAAGAAATTCGGGCAAGCTGCGCTCGCTCTTCCGAGCTTATCCAATTACTCGCCCAAAACTCAGACAGCGCTTCCGCGAAAGGCTCTTACCTGGGCGAACGACAAGGTAAAAGCGCCCGAGTCGCTTGTACCGTTGGTTAAGAGGCTGCTGGGCAATGTCGCGGTCTTTGGCGATCTCGAAGAAGCCTTGTCCTTCAAGAAAGATAAGCACAATTTAGCCGCCGCGACGCTCACCGGTGAATTCATCTCAGCCGAAGGAGTTGTTTTCGGCGGCAGCCGGGAGACGTCAACCGATTCGCTGCTGCAACGCAAGGCCCAAATGGCAGGTCTCAAAACGGAATGTGCAGATGTTCGCAGACAGCGCGATGCATTGTTGCAAAAACGCGACCAAGCAAACGCAGCATTGGAGAAAGCGACCAGCGAGTTGGAAGAAGCCCGGCGTCAGTATGAATCTGCCGATCGGGAGCGCTCGGCTTTCGACAATCGGATTCCTTTTCTGGAACGAGAATTGCAGGAAAACGAACAGAAGATCGACCAACTTCGCTCGGAACAGATGACGCTTGCTCAACAAATCCAAGCCGCAGACGAGCGTATTGCAAAGTTGCAAGAGGAACTGGACTCAGATCGCGCGAATCTCGAAGCACAGCAAAAGGACCAACTGAAAATTCAAGCTGCACAGGGAAAAGCGGCAACGCGTGAAGCGGAGGCGACGGAACAGCTTAATGAATTGCGCCTTGCCGTCGCCACCGAGCAACAGCGTCACGAAAGCCTTATTGCACAACGCCAGCCGATGTCGGCCCGCGAAGCGGAGCTGGCCGAAATGATCGCTACGCGCCGAGCCGAGATCGCTGATTTTGAAAAGCGGATGATCAAGCAAGCGGATGAATCGAAGAAGGCTGAATCCGCCATTGAAAAGCAAAGCCGGCAGCGTGGCGACCTGGAGGTAACACTGAGCGCGCTCACTAGCCAGCGTGCGGAACGTTCCACGGCAACAAACGAAACGGAATCGAGCTTGCGCGGAGTCCGGCACTCATTGAATGAGCTGCACGATTTGCGTTCCAAGCAGCAGGTTCGCGAGTCGCAGTTGCAAATGCAGATTGATAACGTGGCTGAGCGTATTTCCCGCCGCTATCAAGTCAATCTCCGCGACTTCGCACTCGATCAGGGCGCATTCGAGAAAACCTTACGCGCACAACTAAAGCGCCATGAGAAACTGGAGGGCGAAGCGGCGCCGGACTCGCGGGAGCTCGCCGCTCCAGACGTGGAGAAAGTCGTTGCTGAGCTCACCCGACAGCTCGACAACATGGGCCCGGTCAACCTCGACGCGGTCCACGAGTACGACGAGCTCGAGGAGCGCTACAAATTTCTCGAAGGGCAAAATAACGATCTTACAAATGCGCGCCGTGAATTGCTCGATGTAATCGCGCAGATCAATTCGACCACAAGAAAATTATTTGCCGAAACCTTTGCCGAGGTGCGGGTGAACTTCCGCGAAATGTTTGCCGAGCTATTCGGCGGCGGGCGCGCGGACTTGTCGCTGCTCGATGAAAATGATCCGCTCAACTGCGGAATCGAGATCAGCGCCAGGCCGCCGGGCAAACAATTGCAAAGCGTTTCACTGCTAAGTGGAGGCGAGCGCTCCATGGTCGCGGTGGCTTTGCTGTTCGCAATTTACATGGTGCGGCCAAGCCCATTCTGCATTCTCGATGAAGTCGATGCGGCGATGGATGAAGGCAATATCAACCGTTTTATCCGCGTGCTGGAGCGATTCGTAAAGCAAAGCCAGTTTATCATCATGACGCACAATAAACGCACCATTGCCAAAGCGGACGTGCTATACGGCGTGACCATGGAAGAGCGCGGCGTAAGCAAACTGGTTGGAATGAAATTAACAGCGCCACAGCAAATTTCCTCGGAGGTAGCATCGAACGGAGGCCAACAGGAGCCCAGCCAACGGCGTCTCGCGCTCGCGACGCGGTAAGGTAGCGCCCGCTGCGCCGCGCCACAAAAATTCTTTGCGCGCGACTGTCGATCTTGCGTAAAATTGTCCGATGCTTCAGACGGCGCAGCGCACCGCGAAATCAAAAACCAAAAAGACCGCGTCGCCGCATGAGCGCTTTCTCGATGCATTTCGCTGGATGCTGCTGGCGCGCACGCTCGAAGAAAAGCTCGTCAGTCTTTATCGTGGCGGTCTAATCACCGGCGGCGTTTACATAGGCAAAGGTCAGGAAGCGGTCAGCGTGGCTTGCGGTTTGTTTTTGCAAAAAGACGACATCTTCGCGCCACTGATCCGCGACCAGGCAGGACGATCGGCATTCGGCGAACCGCTGCTTGATGTTACGCGGACTTATCTTGGCTCGCGCCAGGGGCCGATGCGCGGGCGCGACGGCAATATTCATCGTGGCCGGCCACAGCAGAACCAGCTCGCTATGGTCAGTCACCTCGGCGCGATGATTTCGGTCACGGTGGGCGCTCTGATGGCGAAACGATTTAAAGGGGAGAAGAATTTCATCGGCCTGGCGTGCATTGGTGAAGGCGGGATGCAGACCGGCTCGTTCCATGAAGGAATGAACATCGCCGCAGTCGAACAGGTGCCGCTGGTGGTCGTCGCGACAAACAATCATTATGCGTACTCAACGCCGAACGACCGCGAATTTGCGTGTCATGATCTGGTCGATCGCGCGATCGGCTACGGATTCGAAGGTTACAGTGTCGACGGAACCGATCTCAGCGCGTGCCTGGACGTGATTGGCGGCGCAGTAAAACGCGCACGAGCAGGACGTCCACCGCAGTTGGTCGTCGCCTCCGTCCTGCGCCTCTCTGGTCACGGCGAACACGACGATGCGAGCTACGTAACGGACGACATCAAGCAGGAGCCGTTTGCGCGCGATTGTCTGAAGGTCGCCGAGCAAATGATTATCGATCTTAATCTATTAGATGCCGAGACGTTGGCCGAATGGCGCAAAGACGCAGCTGCGCAGGTGGATGAAGCAATCGCCACCGCACAAAAAGAAGCCCCACCCGAAGGCGACAAAGAAGATTGGTGCGCCTTCGCCACGCGCGAACTTGTCGATTCTTTCGAATGAGCATCACCTATTTGGAAGCGATTCGCGAAGCGCAGGCGAAACTGCTCCGTGACGACGAGCGCGTTTTTATCTACGGACAGGACGTCGGCGGCACGTTCGGCGGCGCCTTTAAGGCGACGAAAGGTCTCGCGAAAGAATTTCCCGGACGCGTGTTAAACACACCAATCAGCGAAGATGCAATCGTCGGCACTGCGATTGGGGCCGCCATGCAGGGAATGCGGCCAATTGTGGAAATGCAGTTCGCCGATTTTTCCAGCATCGCGCTGAATCAAATCTTAAACAATGCCGGCACCCATTACTGGCGGACGAATGTTCCAGTTCCGATCACCGTGCGTTTGCCCTCTGGTGGGACAAAAGGCAGCGGGCCATTCCACAGTCAGTCGATGGAATCGATCTATGCGCATTACCCGGGACTCATCGTGATGACGCCTGCAACGGTGGAGGACGCCTACACCATGCTGATTGATGCTGTGGCGATCGACGATCCGGTCATCTACTGCGAACACAAATATCTCTATTACCACCTGAAGGCAGACAAACTGCCGACCGAAGGCTTGCCAATGGGCAGAGCGCGCATCGCGCGGCAGGGACGCGACCTTACCATTGTCACTTACAGCGCGATGCTACACGAAGCACTTGCGGTCGCGGAACAATTGGCCGGCGAAGGTTTCGAAATTGAAGTTGTCGATCTTCGCTCCGTCAAGCCGCTCGACACCAATACCGTTCTCGCCTCAGTCGCGCGCACCGGCCGATTGCTGTGCGTTGGGGAATCATTTCCGTGGGGCGGCGCGACGGCCGAGGTCATTTCGCGCGTCGCTGCGGAAGGATTTCATCTGCTGGATGCCGCGCCGCAACGCCTCAACGCCAAAGACACCCCCATTCCGTATCATCCGAATCTCTGGTCGGCGCACCGGCCGAACGCAAAAGAGATCGCGCGCAAGGCTCGCGCCTTGCTTCGAGAATAAAATTTATGCCGCAGGTTCCAATCATCATGCCGCAGCTAGGCGAATCGATCGCCGAAGCCACAATTGTCGACATCAAAGTGAAGCCGGGCGACGAAGTCGCGGATGACCAGGAAATTATCGATGTCGAGACAAACAAAGCTGTTATGGGCGTGACCACGCCGTGCAAAGGCAAGATCGACAAGATCACGGTGCAGTTAAAGGAAACGTATCCAGTGGGCACGGTGCTCGGCTATGTCGAGGCAAGCGAGGCGGACGCCGCGAGGTTTGGGAAACAAGCGCCGCCTCCGCCTCAACGCGAAGTCGCAGAGGAAATTCCGGCGCGCGCTGATCAGGAAGTCGCGCCGGCGCGCGAGAAAAAAATCGCCGCCCGCGGCGGGGACGGCGCAGGCGCTGGCGGATTGCCCGTTCCGGCAATATCGAAAGGCGCAACATTCATGTCCCCGCGTGTCCGCGCGCGGATGGCGGAGTTGCAGTTAACAACGGCTGATCTCGCAGGGATAATGGGGACCGGCTCTGGTAATCGTGTCACGATCAAGGACCTCGAGAATTTCCTGGACAAGATCGAGAACCAGACCGCCCACGAAGCTTCCGCTATTCGCGCCGGCGTGGCCGACGCGATGCGTCGGAGCTGGACGCGGCCGCTCTCCACGATTGGTTCGTCCGTGAATCTCGATCCGGTTTTGCAAGATCGACAATCGCGGGATCCAAAACCGGGTCCCGGCCTTTACGCGCTGCGTGCGCTTGCTCTCGCTCTTGCTGAAAATCCAAGCGCAGCAGCGAAATTAATCGGGAACCGCGTTGTACAATCGAGCTCCATCGATGTGGGCATTGCGGTCGAAGCCGAGGACGGAATCATGGTGCCGGTGATTCGCGGGGCCGATAAAACGTCACTTGTCGATCTTACGACCCAATACAAAGAGCTTGTCGATCTTGCGCGGCAACGGCGGATTTCACCGGACATGCAAGCTGGCGGCATAGCGACCGTTTCGAATTTCGGAACGTTCGGAATGGAATGGGGCACCCCGATTCCCCTGCCCGATCAAACATTGCTGCTGGGTCTCGGCGCTGGGAAAAAAGTTCCCTCGTGGGATGAAGAAAAGAAGGAATTTGTTCCAAAAACCGAAGCGCAAATCACACTTAGCTTCGACCATCGCAGCATCGACGGCGGCGGCGGCGGTCGGTTGCTTAAACGCATCACTGAGCTGCTCGAAGATCCGACGAAGCTGTAACGAAGCTTTGTCTACCCTGTGAAATCACCGAGCTGTGATCCCTTTTTGCGTTTGGACCCCCTTCTTGAGCGAGGCTTGCGTGCCGCAATGTAAAGGCCAACCCGCCGCAACCGCCCCAGCACAATCAACCGCTTCTCCTGTCGAAGAACTCTGAGTCCGTTTCTTCCATCCTGTATCACATAACGAAAAAGATATGGCGAACGCCGCGTTTTCACCTCGTCAAATAATCGACGAATCGCTATAATCATTTCGGCTCCGGTGGCGAGCGGAGGGTCGTGTCGATGTTCTTCTTCCCATCGGGCTAAAGGGTCATCGGTTCTCTGCCCTCTGATTCGGTACAGCCATCTAGCGGTGGTACGATCCATGCATTCACGGCAGAAGTCCTGGACAAGGAGAAGGCCTCCTGGTTTGAGCAGTGAACGAGCGCGGCGGAGAGGCAAGTCGATCGGATGAATATGATGGAGCGAGCGAGAAAATAACACAGCGTCGAAGCGATCGCTGCAAAATGTCCTAATGTCAGCCTGTCGGGCATCGACGCCAAGGGACCGCGCGTCGAGAATGGCCTCTCGTGATGTGTCGATGGCCACTACTTTATGTCCCACGCTCTGCAAGCACGCTGCTAGTCGGCCCCCGCCGCAGCCGATCTCAAGGATACGCAGCCGCCTGCCACGCAAATAGCGGCTGATCAGCCGCAAGGTCTCTTCCGTTTCTAAAGCAACAGAGAGCTTACTTTCGATAGTTCCAGCCAACGCCGAACGATACCTTGCACTGACGATTGAGGTCAACCCACAGAAGCTTTTCCGCAGTAATCGTTACTATCGACGCTGACAAATCGCGGCGAAAAAGCTGAGCACGACGATTACAGCACACAGGACGGCGGCGCCGCTTCCCCAAATCAGCCAATATGGCGAGTACGTGAGCGCCAGGCGTCCGTGCGCACTCGCGGGAACTTCGACGATTGGAAATAATCCGCGATGAGAAGTGACCGCGAGTTTCTGACTCCCGAGCCGCGCTTCGTATCCGCGAAAATATGGACGGGAAAACGCTAGCAACGCCTGATGATTGCCACTTGGTACATCGACATCTGCTTCCACGCGATTTCGTGAATCAAGGATTCGCGAAACCGTTGCGACGGCAAATTGCTCGTTCGGCTGTGAATTAATTGTCGTTACCGAACGCACTCGCGCCAACGGCGCGCCGCGTCGATGAAAAACGCGTCCTTCATCTGTTGATGCCACGAGCTGCCATTCAGAGGCCGGTTGGGGCGCCACATCCATTTCGCGCGCAACGACGATCCCGTCCACACCAAGTCGCGCCAACTCACCATTACGGCCACCCTGGTAATTGAGTAAGTAATCTCCCATTGCTGGATTAATTTCGCCGTGAATCGTGGTCGCGAATTCGCGCGCCACACCGGCGGGCCGGATTGGACTGTAGCCATTGATGAAATGCAATCCGGCCCACATCGACGTACTCCCGGGTCGCACAATTTGTCCGACCGGCCGTGGATTGTTTTCGACGCGATATGTCAGTTCCGCCCATGGATAAATGCTGAGATAAAGGCGACTCGGATCGAGCGGCGCAGCTTTAAGCAGTTCTTGCGAAAGATTGTATTTCGGAACGCCACCGTTTGTCGGGACGCAAAGATATGTTGCAAGCAACGCCACAAATGTGATGACTGCAGGCGTCCATTTCTGAAATTCAAAATCACGCAGGAAAAGCTCCGAAAGGCACCAAATCACCACGAAGCCGAGAAAAATCCAAGTCAACGGAAAAGCGTAGGAGCCGGCTGCGCGCAAGATCGACATGGCGATAGCGGTTAGAACTACGAGAGCGAGCGCCGCTGTAGCCGGGATAGCTGATCCTGACCTCGCTCGCAGCGCTTCTGCCGCGCAAATCGCGAGAACAAGATGGAAAAACGGCAACCATCGAAAACTCCAGCGGAAAAGGCCCGCCGTTGGAATCATTGAGAGCAAGAGCACGAGGATGAGTAAGATCAGCTCCCATCTGATCTTTTTAACGAGTTCGCGACCCCGAGTAATCAAGCCCGCGATGAGAACAGGAATTGGAACCAAGCCGCAGGCCAGCTCGGTCGCGGCGTGCGGCGTCAGACGCGAGGAGAAATCCGTCCAATTCACTGTCCAGGAAGGAAGGATTAATCCGGGCAACGCACCAGGCGGGACGAGCCATTCCCAATGCGCGGATGCCGGCTGCAATTCACGCGCTGAACCGTGAACCAAATCGAGAATCGCAAGGCACGCGGGAGCGGAAAGTCCGAAGCCGAGCGCGACACCGAAGAGCATCGGCAAGATCGAGCGGATACTGCGCGTCTGATCTAAAGATTGGATCGACAACCACACGATCAGGAGCAGCAACATCAAAACTGTGTAAGGAAATCCGCCGGTTACGACCAAGTACACGAACAGCGCTGGCCAGAGAAATCGCCATTTCGTTCTTCGTCTATCCAACGCGCGCTCCGCTGCCCACCACGCCCATGGCAGCCAGGTGAAAGCGCCAAGTGCACCGAACCAATCGGTCGCCCCCCAGCAGATGATCCACCCGTTCAAGGAAGCAACCAGCGAGACAAAGATCGACAACGGAATTGAAAATCGACGGTCACGCGCGAGCAAAAATGCCCCGATCGCCAGGACGAAAAGATGTGCGATGGAAAGAGCCGCTGCCTGCTGCGGAAATGTCAGCGGAAATTTCCAAATAAGAATTATCGCCGCATTCACAAAAAGGGAAAACGTGCCGTATTGAAATTCGCCGGCGAGATTGCCGCAGACCCAGGAATAGGGACTCAAGAGAGGCCACTGGCTTTCAGACCAACTGCGCGCCACATCGGCGAATACCGGTAGCACCGATACTTCGTAATCGTCATTCCAAAAAAAGAGCGGATCGTGCCAGAGAAGGATGAGACAGAATCCGACGACGATTAAGCCAGCGCCGCATGCGCCGAAGAAAGTTAGCCACGGATCAACACGGATTTTCACAGACGCAGAAAAAGGGATCTGCTGATCTGTGTTTCATCCGTGTTCATCTATGGCTAGAAAATTATTTTCTTATAGAACCACTGGTTTGCCCTCGGTCATAACGAGAATCTTGTCCTCGATGCCGTGAGCTCGGGCGGATGCGAGCAATCGTTGCGGAGGCTCGTGGAGCGGCTCAAAACCGAGGCGAAATGTTCCGTAATGCATCGGGATCAAGGTTTCGGCCCGAAGTTCGAGGAAGGCCTTCACGGCCTCTTCCGGATTCATGTGAACTTCGCGGCCAGTTGGCGCTTCATAGGCGCCGATGGGCAGCAACGCGACCTCGATGTTATAGCGGTCGCCGATTTCCTGGAAGCCGGGAAAATAAGCACTGTCGCCGCAGTGAAAAATCGTGCGCCCGTTCGCCGCGATGACAAATCCGCCAAAGTCGCGATGCAAATCTGCGAGAAATCGCGCACCCCAGTGAAGACATGGGGTGAGTGAAATTTTGAGCGGCCCGAGCTCCACCGTCTGCCAGTAATCGAGCTCGTGCACGATGTGAAACCCGAGCTTGTGCACCAAATTCCCCACGCCCATTGGCACCACGATCGGTTGATCCGCGGCTACGCGCCGCAAAGTGCGCCGATCGAGATGATCGAAGTGAGCGTGCGTGACGAGGACCAAATCAATGGACGGTAAATGGTGAATTTCGAAGCCCGGCCGTTTCAGTCTTTTGATCACCTTGAGCCACTTCGACCAGTTCGGGTCGATCAAAATATTGACGTCATGAGTCTGAACAAGAAACGAGGCGTGGCCGATCCAGGTGATGCAAATCTCGCCTTCACGAAGTTTGGGAAACTGGGGAGGCGTCTGGCCACCAGAACGTTTAACGAAAAGCGAAGGAATCAGGACGCTGGTCAGAAAATTGCGCTTGTGCCAGTCGGCTCGCGGACGCAACCGGACACGCGTAGAACGTTTTGTAGGCGCACCATCCCGCGACGTCTGGCGAACGACATTTCGCCGGCTTTTCTTTGAAAAACGAATCGGCACTTTTGCCGAAGCATATAAGCTGGCCCCAGCGAAGCAAAACCTTTTGCCGGACTGCGGGAACATGCCTGTCGTCATAGACGCAGTTGATTGAAGCTGAATTCCGCGTTGAGTTGTGCGCGATATGCGGAGCTGGAAAATTTTCGTTCCTGTCTTTCTGATTTGGTCGGTCGCCTTCGCGTCCGAATCGCGATTGCCGTTCAGCACGGTTTTTAAAGGGCAGGACCAGTTCAATCGGCTGGTTTCAAAGGCCAAAGCCGGGAACTGGCAGGCGTTGCCGATCGGTGAGCGGACCGCAGCGGTTGGACAGGCTCTTGTCGGAACGCGCTACAAACACTTTACGCTCGAGATCGACAATCGAATCGAGGCGCCTTCGGCGAATTTTCAGGGGATGGATTGCTGGACGTTTTTCGAGATCGCGCTCGGTTTCGCACGAATGCTGGACGAACCGGGAGCGAATTGGTCTCCGGAGCGCCTGTTACATTACATCGAGTTGGACCGATATCGCGGCGGCGAGTGCACCGGCGAATACCTTTCGCGTCTGCATTATTTGGAAGACTGGCTTTACGACAATGATCGCCGGGGTCTCGTAGAAGACCTGACGCGTGATCTCGGGGGACGCAGCGTCCCGCATTCCGCACGCGAGATGAGCGTGGGCTGGCGGCATTACCGTTACCTCGCGGCGAACCGGTCGCTGCTCGGTCCGCTTGGGCGCATGGAAGCGAACGTTTCGTCGCGGCCTCTCTACGAAATTCCAAAAAGCCGAGTCGCAGGAATTGAATCGAAACTACGCAGCGGCGACATCATCGGCGTCATCGGACGCGACAGATCGGGACTTTACTCGACATCGCACGTCGGTCTCGCGCTGCGCACGAGTGACGGCGTGTTGCATTTCATGCACGCGTCATCGCCCGGGAATTACGGCCACGTCATCGTGGATGCGCAGCTTTCGAAGTATCTTTATCGCTATCATTCGGACAGCGGAATCCTGGTTGCCCGGCCGTTGCGCTAGGAATTTTCCGTCTCGTGGAACTCGGCGAGCAACTTCTCTAATCGCTCAAGGGCCTCTTCTGCATCGACGCCGTGTGCTTCGAGCGTGGCTGTAGCACCACAGTCCAGATTCGCGCGAAGAATGTCGATGAGGCTGGCGGCAGAATATCGTTTCCCGTCTTTCACGACCCAAATTTCCGATCGGAAACTCCTTGCACGTTTAACGAATTGGGCGGCCGGCCGCGCGTGCAAACCGAGTTTGTTAGTAATCCGGACCTCGCGCCGCGTTGAGACAGGCGGACGTTTTTCGCGAAATGTCATGCCTGACTCGTGCCCCAGCGGCGGTGGAGAAACCTTTCGATCGGCGAGAAGAAAATCTTATCGGCCAGCAAACCGATGACAACGATCACGAACATGATCGCGATGACCTGATCCATGGCGCTTAGCTCGCGGCCATAATGGAGAAGTTGACCGAGTCCAAAGCCGGTCAGGATTGTTACGAAAATCTCAGCAGCCATGAGCGAGCGCCAGGCAAACGCCCAGCCTTGCTTCATTCCGCTGACGATAAATGGAAGCGCGGCAGGCAGGATGACTTTGAACCACATGTGCAATCGCTTGGATCCCATGGTCAGCGCGGCGCGCCGGTAGATCGGCGGAACATTGCGTACGCCGGTCTCGGTGGCGATAACGACCGACCAGAGAGTTCCCATCACCACCACGAAAAGCATTGCCGCCTCTGTTTGGCCAAACCATAAGAGCGCGAGCGGCACCCAGCAGACACTGGGTAACGTTTGCAGGCCAAGCGCCATGGTCCCAATCGTATCGCGAAATAATTTCCAGCGCGCGGTTAAGAGTCCGAGTGGAAGTCCCACGACAAGTCCTATGAAGTAACCGGCGAGCAAGCGGCGCATGGTGATCAGCGTCGCTTTTGCGAGGGTCCCGTCCACAGCCGCGTTCTTCAAATAGCTCGCGACCTCCCACGGCGACGGCAACAGGACAGGTGACCAAATTCTGGCGCGAAACGCTGCGTCCCAAAGCAGAAGGAGAACAACGAAAAAACCAGCCGCCAGAAGAAGTCGTTTCATTCAGCAGCAACGGCCTCAGCTTGGCCGATTCTCTTGAGAGCCTTCGTGATTCGCGTGGCGTAAGCGGCAAGATCGACACTGTTAATGTCGCGCGGGCGGGGTAGTTCCACCGCAAATTCTTCCTGAATGCGGCCCGGATGTGGCGAAAAAAGCAAGACACGATCCCCCAGGCAAGCTCCTTCGCGAACATTATGCGTGACAAAGACAATGGTTTTACGGCGTGCTTTCCAGATTTCCTGAATATCACCGTAGAGCTGTTCGCGCGTGAGCGCATCCAGAGCCGCGAACGGCTCATCCATGAGAAGCACGCGCGGATTCGGCGCAAGCGCACGAGCGAGCGAGACGCGCTGCTTCATTCCACCGGAAAGCTCGTGAATGTTCGCGCGTTCAAACCGGCTCAGACCGACCAGTTCGAGATAATATTTCGCGACATCATGTCGATCTTTTCTGCTCAGGTTCGGCTTCAAGTTGAGCCCGAAGAGGACATTTCCAAAAACAGTGAGCCAGGGAAAAAGTGCCGGCTCTTGAAACATGACGAGCCGTTCGCGTCCGGGCGCCGTGACCGGCTTACCATCAGCCAGCACCTCGCCGCTGTCCGGTTTTTCCAAGCCGGCAATAATGTTAAGCAATGTCGATTTTCCGCAGCCACTTGCGCCGACGAGACAAACGAATTCGGCTTCGGCTACGTTGAGGCTCACGCGGTCGAGCGCCAGCACCTTGCCGGAAGCGCTCTGAAAACTTTTCGAAACGTTGTTGATCGCGAGCTTCGAAGGCGCGATGACTTCGAGCTCCTCAGTCGCAGAGGAACGGCGGCGGACAGCTCGACGCATTTACGGACTTTCGATCAGCTTCGACGTGTCGGTCGAGCCTTTTAGAAAACCGGCATCTTTTCCGTCCTGAACGGATTTGGCAATCAATTCGCGCGATATCTCGCTCGTAAAATGGATTCGTTTCCACGCCTGCGCCACCGCATCCGGCAGGAAGTCAGCCCTAGTTTCTGCTTTCAATTCTTCGATCAATAACTTCTGCGCTTCCGATTCATGCTCCTGAATCCATTTTGTCAGCTCCACGTTCGCCTCTGCGATTTTCTTTGCTAAATCGTGTCGATCACGCAGGAATTTCACACTTGAAACAAGCCAGGTGGTAATCGTGTCCTTGTCTTCAAGGAAAACTCGCGCTTTCGCTTCACGTTCGAGCCGGGTCACCCATGGTTCGACAGTCCACACGGCGTCAACAGAACCTTTTTGCAAAAGAGCGAGCTGGTCTGGATTCGCCGTTGGAATCACCATCACGTCGCCGCCGGTTAGCGTGACGTTAAATCCGTGCGCTTTCAGCCACGCTCGGCAGGAAATGTCTTGCGTATTACCGAGTTGCGGCGTGGCAATTTTTTTTCCGCGAAAATCGGCCGGATTCTTGATGGGCGAATCAGCTTTTACAACCAAGGCCGCACCCGCGTTGGCTGCACCGGAGATCACACGGATTTCCTGGCCGTTTGATTTGAAGTGCGCGTTGAGCGCGGGACCCGGGCCCACATAAGTGACATCGAGTGATCCGGCAAAAATCGCTTCCATCGCTGAAGGCCCCGCATTGTAGGTGAACCATTGAATTTCGACATTCGGCCCGAGCCGCTCTTCAAACCAGCCTTTGCCTTGTCGCGAGAGCGCGTGTGCGATCACAGCCTGCGCGTGAGTAATATTCGGGAAATGCCCGAAACGAATCACTGTTTTCTGTTCTGCGCCGGCCACTCGCGAAAAAAGCGCGAGCGCTCCGATGACCGCTATCAATGTTTTAATCTTCATAGTTTTGCTTTCAATAGGAGATGGTGATGATGATCTAGGAGAAATTCGCACTTCAGCATTTTGTTGAACTAAAACATCAGCTGAGCGCGCGCGATGACTTCATCAAACTGATCCTGACCAAACTGAGGATTCGCTTCGCGGAAATCCGACCAGGTGTGAATATAGTTGATCATCAGTTTGAGATCGTCGCCGTGGATGTAGTAGTTAAGCCCGCCGGTGATGGAATGGATTCCATCGTTGCCCATCTGCCCGGGATTTAAATCCTCCCACCTGATCGCGGCTTGAAGCTTCTTCGGGATCAGGAAGTAGCTTCCCTGGACGTAGTATCCGTTCGTTGTGAAGTTGGCAAACCCCGGAGGCATGCCATTCACAGTGCGACCGTTCACTTTTTCTTGAAAGTATTCACCGATTAAATCGAACCATCCCAGGTTGAACCAGGCGTCCACGCTCCACGCCGTTCTTTCATCCGCGCCCGGCAGGACAAACGGCGAGAGGGAACCGTCGGCATTCACCAATAGATTCAACGATTGCGAGATATTTGTGCCCTTCTCATCGCGGCTGTTGAGCACGTCACCGCCAAGCTTCAGGCTGGAATCCTGACCGAAAATTTTGTCTTTGAACGGCATCAGCTCCAGCCGGCCGACATACATGAAGTTATTGTTGTCATTGACGCTCGTGTTGCGTCCATTTCCATTGAAGATGCCGGCGTAATAAGTCAGCAAATCTTTTTGCTCAGGCCAGACGTTCGTGAATGGCTTGCCCCAGACTTGCACGCCGATCTGCCGCTCCGGCGTGATAGCCCCAGTAGGCAAACTGCGCTCAATTATGATCAGGGAAGGGTCTGGAGTAAGTTGCTCCAAGCCAAACGGCGCTTTCCATTGGCCGACCTTGATGTTCGCTTCCGCGAATTGATGCCAGTTGATGAAGATGTCTGTGGCCTCAAAAGCGGTGCGGCTTGAGGAGAGGCCATCACTATTCTCGAAGTCGCCTTCGACTTTGAAATCGAAGTTCTCCGCGAAATCACCGGTTAAATTGATGCGGGCCCGGCGCAGGCGAAAACGGTCTTTGAGAGCGGTCAAACCAAAGCGGCCTTCGAACGCGGAGACATCGCCATCTTCAAAGTTGACCTGGATGTATCCGCCAAGCACCAACTTGAGTTCCGGTCCACGCTGTTGGACATAAGCCGGTAATTTTTCCGTCTCGACGACGGCCTTTTCGACGTACGCTTTTCCGTCGTAAGTGGCTTTGGTTTTCATTTTGCCCTCAGGGGTAAACGCAGTCTGCTTCTTTAAGCTGCGGACTTCCGCCTCAAGTTCGGCGTTGCGTTTTTGCAATTGCTCGACCGCGTGTTCGAGTTTCTCGAGTCGCTCCGATTCCGAGGACGTCTGCGCCCCAAGCCGCGGCGTTGCCAGCAAAATAATTGCAGCCACGTTGCCGCTCACCGCCCGTAAGACGAACTTTTTGATAAACATTAGGTTTCTCCTTGTCGAGTTTTCAGGTTTTACTAATTTTCTTCGATCAATTCCTCTTAGTTTTTATTTCCCCTGTCTCCCAGATATTTTCCTGAGTCTTCAATTTCGGCCGACCACGACCCAATGGGCTAACCGCTGGCGTCAAAATTGACGCCAGGCGCATTGATGGTTGAAGAAAAAGGGGTGTTACCTTGTCCCGGCGCAGCTTCCGCAACGTAATTTCAACAATCTCGGCGAGCGTGTATCGATCGAGGATTTTTGCGATAGCGTTGCGCACATCGAGCATCAGCATCCGTAAGCCGCAATGGACCTCATCCGGACAGGTGCAGCGCACATAGGATGTTTGGCTTACGCACGGAATGGGCGCGAGTGGTCCGTCGATCAAGCGAATCACTGGGCCGAATTTGATTCGGTCCATTCTCTTGGCTAGCGAATAGCCGCCGAATTTTCCGCGTTTGCTCTCCACATAGCCAGCGGCTTTTAGTTGGGTGAGGATTTGTTCGAGAAACTTGACCGGCAGTTTCTCTTTTGCGGCCAGTTCGCTCACCTGCAACCTCGGCCGCCCAAGCTCGGAGGCGATGCCGATATCGATAAGAGCGCGCAGGGCGTATTCGCCGCGTTTGGACAAGTTCATGTCTACTTGGCTAGTAGGAAATCAAAGAAAACCCTACTGCGCAAGTATGAATTTGCCCCGCGCGGCAAATAAGATAACGATGTCGAACTATGGCCCGCGCCTAATCGAGCCGTCGAGTGTAACGTGCGCCTGATCGGCTCGACCGCGAATATTTGGAGCTGTCCGGCTGTTCCGGACCAGCTAGTAACCAAAACAAGAATCGAGTTTGCTCAACGCCTCAGCAGCATATTTCTGGTCTTCGCCCGAGAGATACTCTCGATACCCGCCTACCTTGCCGCGACGCACTTTGAACGATTCCGGATCGCGCACATCGCCCGGCTGCAGGATTTTCGAATCGAAAGCGCCAGCTGCCTCCAATTTTTGCATGTTCTCGAATCGCGAAAAATCGAGCGTTTCATGAAAGATCGACATGTTAGGGGCCGTTTCCCCAATTCCGGCAAGCAGCTCTCTGAGATGTTCGGCGGGTGAGGCGCGTAGCGATTCATACCGGACAATCATGAAATTTTCGCGAGCCGAGAATTCACTGAGCCAGTCGTTCATCGTCCTGACGATGGCGCGGATTCCGAATTTTTTGTCACGCAAGAGTTCGCTCACACTTTCTTGCTTGAATCTCGCTGGAGCGCTTGGATCGCGCCGGGTCATCTGCACATAGAGAGAAACGAAACAATCGCGCGGATCCCGCACCAGCAGAATGATCTTCGCCCGATCAAGCTCCTTTTTCGGGACAAGGTATTTGCCGCGGACTCTGTCCCAAAGATCGCCTTTCGTTCGGTGCTCGAATAGATCGTGAGAAAAAATGAAGCGAGGAATGCCTGGTTCGCGATAACGTTCCGGCTCGAGCGTGAAGTCGCGGCCATGAAGTTTACAAAAGTACGCGCAAAGAAATGTTCGGATCCAGGTGCGCCCGCTTTTTGGAACGGAGAGGATGATCGCTTTGCCTCCGGAAAGCTCGGGCGCGCGACTGCTGAAATTTCGGCGCATTAAGCGCGGAGCCAGTCGAAAAGATCGAGAAAGCCGTTTCTCCGTCGCGCCCGGCGGCAGCCGCTGCATCTCCTTGTGAGAAGCGGTTTTGTCCGGCATTCCAGCCAAAGATCGGGATGTTATGTCAATTGCCATTTGAATTGCTCTATTAAGACCTCGCGAGAGGGCGAAAAATTACGAAAACGGTCAGTCAGCTTGAATAAGACCTCAATCGACTGTATTTGTTCAAGCACAAAAAGGGGGCGTACTGGCTTCGACTCATCGTTGGAAGCACAGGCGGCATGTCGAGGATGGTTCGTTGGCCTCGTTAAAAACCGGACCAAAACAAATAAACGCAGATCACGAAGGTCTAGCTCTCGCGGCTTAATTGACCGCGACGTTTCCGATGCGACGCCTGCTAGCATCGGAAACGAGGACAGCAGGCTGGCAAATCGGCGGGGCGACCGCGCCGATTTGTGAATCGATTTCGCGGGCGCTCGGGAGCGGGCAGTGTGCCGGTGCAACGTCTGGCTCCTTAAAACTCATCGCCGGATAAACATGTAGATGTCTGCGTGGATAGCGACGAGGACAGGGGTTCGATTCCCCTCGCCTCCAGCCTTCGCTTTTGCAGCGCGGCGCAAAGAGCGAAGGCTGCCACGCCGGGGCAAAGCGTAGGCGGGCTGCTTTGGCAGGCCAGCAAATGCAACGCTTCTTCTATGTTTATGTTCTCGTTAGTGAGGCCGACGAGACGATTCATTACACAGGCACGACCCAGGACCTCCAAGCGCGCCTGACTAAACACAATCAGGGATTATGCGCGCATACATCGAAACATCGTCCTTGGCGAATTCAAACCGCCATCGCTTTCGGTTCCGAAGTTAAGGCCCGTGCATTCGAGAAATATTTAAAAACCGGTTCTGGCCGTGAATTTGCGCAACGCCACTTTTGATCCCCAAAAAGTTTTCGGGGTTGTCGCGTTATTCTGTAAAACGCGAGGCGTCCGCCGCGGCGGACGCCCTACAACATTACGCCGAGCCTTCCATCTGCTTGCGCGCCATCGGGCCGACGTATGGGATTTCCCAGCGGACGCCGGTGAACGCCTTCACGACAGTCACGATGAAAACAACAAGAAACGCGACGCCAACCAATGCCCAGACGACCCACAAGATGACAGAGAAGAGCAGGCCGATTGCAGGGATAGGCGTCAGAATAGCGTGGGCAATTGAGTAAATAATCACGAAAAGAATCCATGCGCCACCAAGGATAATCGACTGCATCGCGTAAAACCGCACAAAGTTATCGCGCTTTTCGAGGATGTAAAAAATGATCCCTCCGACCAATGGAATGCAGGCAATTGCGGCAGCCACATTCGATGGCAAACCGGTCGATGCCGATTTCGCAGTTTCGGGTTCCGGACTCGGCGGACGCGGCGGAGATGTCGGTTGGCTCGGCTCAACTGGATCGTCGGGCATGGCCTACATACACGAACTTGGATAAGCTTTGTCAAGAATTCTTCAACCGCACCGCTCGATTTTGCTTTCGCTCTCCGATCAAAGCCAATATCGTCGCCTTTCAACTGATCGATTGAATGGCTAAGAATCTGGGGCGCGCTTTCACACTTTTCGAGTTAGTGATTGTCATCTTGGTCATCGCCATACTCGCCTCGATTGCTTACCCGATTTTCATCGACACGCAGGAGCGCGCGAAAGTAGCGAAAGACATGAACAACCTTCGCCAGATCGGGATCGCAACTCAGCTGTACATGAACGACAAAGATGGCGCTCTTCCGGGCTCAGCAACCGCAACGTGGATGTCACAATTATGTCCAAAATACACGGCCGCCTGGGGCATTTTCAAATCGCCCTTGGATACGACACGCTTGCCATCAGAAGCCGGCACTGGAAGTCCAGCATCACCGATCAGCTACGGCATCAACTCCAAGATCTACGACGTAAACAACGTTGCAATATCCGCTGACAAAATTGCCAAGCCTACAGTCTTTATATTGTTCGCGCCGGCGCAAGATAACGCAACGACGGTGAACTTCCAA
>WNFR01004737.1_pt1 | contig 26256 bp, 25 predicted proteins | sample 5400221 | NCBI WGS metagenome assembly WNFR01 (sample SAMN13153357, study PRJNA577476) | soil metagenome | isolation source: 40 cm soil under Madrone tree | place: USA:California | collected 2016-06-14
CGAAGATCGTTGAGGACGCGATCCCACGGGCGAGGATCGGCCGGAAACAAACTCCCGTGCAGCTGCGGCACGCGCTCCACGGCGGGGAGGATTACGAACTGCTATTTACGGCCACCCGGGAAAAGCGCGTTCCAAGCCGGATTCTGGGAGTGCCAGTGACTCGCATCGGTGAGGTCACGCGGCAAAAACGGGTTGTGCTCGTGAGCGAGGCCAAAGGGCGCTTCGACCTGCGGCCTCAGGGCTGGGAGCATTTCGCAAAATCGCGAAGGCCCCGACAGGCCACGTCCTGACGTACCCTTCCATGCGCTAGTGCGGCCTCCCCAGCGGGGCTAGAGTAAGGGCATGTCGTATTTTCGTGGTGCCCTCGTTTCTGTGGCCTCGGCGGCTTTCCTTCTTTCGAGTGCGGCCGCTCGGCAGAGTCTGCCGGCTGCGTCGGCAACCCCGCAGTCTGCCAATGCTCCGGTGGTGAGCGTGGACGAGGCTTTTGTCCACAAGGAATTCGGGGAAGAGTTTTCGTTGCTTCCCATGTCGACGCCGTTCATCCGCGACCTCGATGGCGATGGTGTGGACGACTTTGTCATCGTGGCCAAGAGCAAAAAGCCCATGCTCGACGCCGCCGAGCACAGCTACCGGGTGATCGATCCGTATTATGACTTCTTCGGTTATGGAGATCCGAAGCTGACGGCCAGCTTCGGTTCAGAAGACCTGATGGAAAAGAACCTCGTGGTCCTCATTATCCACGGCGCCGGTGCCGAGACCTGGCGATCGGACAAACCCAGGGCCAAGTTCGTCATCATTAACCTGCCGTTCAAGAAAGTCACTGTGCGGCGCCTGCAGCTTCGCAAGAAAGTGGTCAACGCGATCTTTGCGGAAGAGGCGAGCTCCAGCGCGGGCGACTCGGTTGTTTTCTGGGACGGGAAACAGTACCGGTACCAGCCGATCGGGACCGGCGGGGAGGACTAGCCGCGTCCGATTCGCCAGCTCGATTGCAGATTGTTGTTCTCAGCTTGCCGATCACACCCGTTCGCCCGCCAAATCAGACGCTGACCTGCAGCGCTCGCCTATAATCTGGGGGCTATGAACCTCGAACAAAAACTCGAAGAACTGAAGAAGCGCGACCACCTTGCCCAGGAAGGCGGCGGAGCGAAGCGCCGCGAAAAACAGCACAAAGAAGGCAAGATGTCAGCGCGCGAGCGCATCGAGTTCCTGCTCGATGAAGGAACGTTCGAGGAGACCGACAAGCTCGTCACCCATCGCTGCAACGATTTCGGCATGGCGGAGCAGAAGTTCTACGGGGACGGCTTCATCACCGGTTACGGGCGCATTGAAGGCCGGCTGGTCTTCCTTTTCGCGCAGGACTTTACGGTATTCGGCGGATCGCTATCGGAAGCGAACGCGGGCAAGATCGTGAAGATCATGGATCTGGCCGCGAAGATGGGTGCGCCCGTGATTGGACTGAATGATTCCGGGGGTGCGCGCATCCAGGAAGGCGTGATGTCGCTGGCGGGCTACGCGGACATCTTTCTGCGCAACACGCTCTACAGCGGCGTGGTGCCGCAGATTTCGGCGATCATGGGGCCGTGTGCGGGCGGCGCGGTGTACTCGCCCGCCATCACGGATTTCATCCTGATGGTCGACAAGACTTCGTACATGTTCATCACGGGGCCGGACGTGATCAAGACCGTGACCCATGAGGAGGTCAGCAAGGATCAGCTGGGCGGGGCTACGACGCACAACGAAGTTTCTGGGGTGGCGCACTTTCTGTCGCATGATGATGCGGAATGTTTGTCGATGGCGCGTGAGTTGCTGAGTTTCGTGCCGTCCAACAATCTGGAAGACCCGCCGCGGCGGGCGTGCACCGATCCCATCGACCGCGCCGAAGCCGCGCTCGACAAGATGGTTCCCTCGGAGTCGAACCGGCCCTACGACATCAAGGACGTCATCCACGCGGTGATCGACGACGGATACTTCTTTGAAGTGCAGGAGCACTACGCGCAAAACATCGTGGTGGGATTTGCGCGGTTGAATGGTCGTTCAGTGGGGATGGTCGCGAACCAGCCGGCGATGCTGGCGGGGACGCTCGATATTAATGCGTCCCTCAAAGGCGCGCGCTTCGTGCGTTTCTGCGACTGCTTCAACATTCCGCTGGTCACCTTCGAAGACGTCCCCGGTTTCCTGCCCGGGACCACGCAGGAGTATGGGGGCATCATCAAGCACGGCGCGAAACTGCTGTTTGCCTTCGCCGAAGCGACCGTGCCCAAGGTTACGGTGATCACGCGCAAGGCCTACGGTGGCGCGTATTGCGTCATGGCGTCCAAGCACATCCGGACGGATGTGAACTACGCCTGGCCGACCGCAGAAATCGCGGTCATGGGACCCGAGGGAGCGGTGGACATCGTCTACAAGCGGGAACTGGAACAGGCCGCGAACCGGGAAGAAGTGCGGCAGTCGAAGATCGAGGAGTTCCGCGACCGTTTCGCCAACCCCTACGTCGCCGCCGATCGCGGATTCGTGGATGCTGTCATCCAGCCACGCGAGACGCGCAAGAAGCTGATCCAGGCGCTCGAGATGCTGCAAACCAAGCGCGACAAGAATCCGCCGAAAAAGCACGGGAACATGCCGCTTTAGCGGCTGGGGGGTGTGCGCGCACCCGGGTGCGCGGGGAACTGCAGGCGGGCCTCGAGGCAAAGAAGGGGTGAATCGGTCGAAGCACTCCAATTCAACTTGCTTGTCCTTGGCTGAATCCTTAAAGAAAGGTTGCGCAAGAACGCTTCGCAGCTGACTCACTGATTCAGCCGACGGCCTGACCCAAACCGCACTGCCGGAGATAAAAGCTCGCACCCAACCGGCTGACCCTTTTTTCGCAACCGAGAGTAGAATGCGGCGTCGCCAGGAGGTGAACGTGAAGCGCCTCGTGCTTCCGCTTCTGCTCGCACTCGCTCTAGCCGCTTTCGCCCAAGACCCCCAAGCCTGGCTCGGGAACCTTCCCCAAGCGAAAGACTACGTTCAGAGACGATCCTCTAGTTATGACCGCAGCGGAGCAAACGCCGACGCGCGCCAGGTCGCGCCCGGAGAAACGCTGACTCTGCTGGATGATTCGGGCCCGGGCCTTGTCACTCACCTCTGGATCACCGTCGCCAGCCCCGATCCTCAGCATCTCAAAGCGCTCGTCCTGCGCGCCTACTGGGACGGCGAAACCAATCCCAGCGTGCAGACTCCGCTCGGTGATTTCTTCGGTCTGGGACTGGGGGAGTATTTTCGGTACCAGTCGATTCCGCTCAGCGTTGGTTCCGACAAGGCGCTGAACTGCTTTTTCCCCATGCCGTTTCACAAGCACGCCCGCATCACCGTCAGCAACGACGGTGCACGCAAGGTCAACGCCTTCTACTTCAACGTGGACTACCGGTTGTACTCGAAACCCCTGCCGGCAGACCTGCTCTACTTCCACGCGCAATACCGGCAGGCCGCTCCGGAGGCGGGCTGGAGCAACCAATGGACGTCCAACGGCGATCCGCGGGTGAATGAACGCAAGAACCTGACCGGCGAGGGCAACTATGTCTGGATGGAGGCCACGGGCCGCGGACACTTCGTGGGAGTCACCATGTCCATTCTGCAGAACCAGGACGACTGGTGGGGCGAGGGCGACGACATGTTCTTCATCGACGGCGAGCCTCGCCCCTCCATCAACGGTACCGGATCGGAAGACTATTTTCTGGGCGCATGGAGCTTCGGCGATGATCCATTCGCCTATGGGCTCTATGGCGCGCCGGTCAAAGGACCGGAGAAAGCCGGCAGCCGCTCCTCGGTCTACCGCTTCCACCTGGATTCACCGATCCCCTTCACAAAATCGCTGAAGGCGACCATCGAGCACGGCCACGCAAATCACCGCTCCGACAATTTCTTCTCCGTCGCGTACTGGTATCAGGCAGAACCGCACGCGGACTTTCCGCGCCTCCCGCCTCTCGAGGACCGTATCCCGAAGCTGCACGCTGTAGGCGGCCCAGGAAACGCGGGTAACCCACGATAGAGATGGAAATCGTGCGGGGATGGTGATGAGTCAACTCTTGCTTGGACGACTCGAGAGAGGACTGCAGGGGGAAACCGGCGGGGGAGCCAACCAGCTCGCAGCGGCGAAAACTTAAGAGTCCCGAGGTGGTGTTGGTCTCATTCGTCTCGGCCAGTAGCTCGCGTTTAGACCCTCACCGACCTGCTCTCGCCGCTTCCTTGCGGGTTGCGACGCGCGATCTGGCTCGGGCTCCGGGCTCACCGCCAACCGGATAAATCAGTCCAACGCCTCGGGACTCTATCTTGCCTTCGACTTGTGCTCCTGTTCTCCTCGACCAGCGCCTTGCTATAGACCCTTGCTGACCTTCCTTCTCCTCTTGCGAAGTGAAAGTGATCTCGCTTGAGCCCCGGACGCCGCACCAATCGGAAAACCTTGGGAACGTGTCAAAGAACGAGCTTGTTGGTACGCTCTTTAAATTTGGAGTCAATCAAAACTGCGCGCTTTTATCCTTCGCAAAATCAAACGAGTGCAGCCCGTTCACAGGCCGCTGCCGGATTTTTGTGCAATGCACTGTTCGCGCTCTTGCGCGGCGTCGGCGTGAACCGCATATTTTCTCGCCAAACCGAAATCACAAACCCGGCTTCCTCCCGTGGTCAGGGCGGCCTGGAGATGTGGAAATCTCTTGGCCATGCAAGAATCATGCGGATTTTGCGAACGGCGCAGGCGCCGGGGGTGGCCCGCGAAGCTACTTACGAGATCGTTCCAGACCTCCTAGAATCGCAGCCGGGAGAAACTGCGATGTCCCTCAACAGCGACGCTCGGGGCAAAATCCTGGACGCCAATCCGAATCCGCTCTTCAAACTGGTCGGCCTGATGATCGGGGCGTTCATCGTCATCATTCTGTTGTTCAGTTGCGTGACCCGGGTCGGTACCGGCCGGGTGGGTGTGCTCACGCTGTTCGGCAGGGTCGACACTGGGGACGTTTTGACCGAGGGGATCCATCTGATCAATCCGCTGAAGACCAACAACGAAATGTCGATCCAGACGCAAACCATCAAGGAGTCGGCCAGCGTGCCTTCGAGCGAGGGCCTGGTGATGAATCTCGATACTTCGCTCATCTACCACCTCAATCCGGACAAGGCAGCGGACGTCTTCCAGAAGATCGGCGCGAATTACGAGGCCGTGGTTGTTGAACCCACGCTGCGGGCGGCAATCCGCGAGGCGACGGCCTCACACACCGCCAACGCGCTCTACACCGGCGAGCGGGAAATGGTGGCCAAGCAGATCAGCGAACAGCTCACGACAGAACTGACCAAGCGCGGGCTGGTGGTCGAAAGCGTCCTGCTGCGCGACATTCAGCTGCCGCAAACCCTGAAAGCGGCCATCGAGGCCAAACAACAGGCGGAGCAGGAATCGCTGGCCATGAATTTCCGCCTGCAGAAGGAAAAACAGGAAGCCGAACGGAAGCGCATCGAGGCGGCCGGCATTCGCGACTTCCAGCAGATCGTTGCCCAGGGCATCAGCACGCAGTTGCTCGAATGGAAAGGCATCGAAGCGACGGAAATGCTTTCCAAGAGCCCCAACACGAAGGTCGTGGTGATCGGGAACTCCAAGAACGGTCTGCCGTTGATTCTGGGCCAGTGATTCGGGCCGATGACGCCGATGCCGGCGGGGCGCCGGCTGCTACCATAGCAAGCGTGACTGCACTGCTCGAGGTCCGGGGACTGAACGTCCGATTCCCCGCGCCAGCCGATGGATCGCAGAAGGCGATTGCCCCTGCCGGGGGCGAGCTGCCGCCCGCATCCGGGAACACAGCTTGGGGCGCCTTCTTCGCGGTACGCGATCTTTCTTTTTCCATCGCCGCGGGCGAAGTCCTGGGGTTGGTGGGCGAGTCGGGTTCGGGAAAGTCCATCACTTCCCTGGCGCTGATGGGGTTGTTTCCACCGCAGGCGCAAGCGTCCGGCCAAATTCTTTTCTCGAACGGCCGCGGCGAACCGCAGAATCTGCTTCAAATCCCGGACGACGAGATGCGGCGCCTGCGCGGATCCCGGATCGCCATGATTTTCCAGGAGCCAATGACCGCATTGAATCCGGTGATGCGCGTCGGAGACCAGATTGCTGAAGCCATGCTCGCGCACGAGCCGCTCTCTCGAGCCGAGGCTTGGCAGCGCGCAGTGGCCGCCATGAATGACGTCGCAATCACTGACTCGGAGCGGCGTGCGCGAGACTATCCGCACCAGCTCTCCGGTGGGATGCGGCAGCGGGTGATGATCGCCATGGCAATCGTGAACCGGCCGCATCTGCTGATCGCCGACGAGCCGACGACGGCTCTGGATGTGACGATCCAGGCGCAGATTCTTGAGCTGCTCGCCGCACTGCGCGCGAAGTTCAACCTGGCCATGCTGTTTGTGTCGCACGACCTGGCTGTGGTCTCGCGGGTGGCCGAGCGAGTGGCGGTGATGTATGCCGGGAGCCTGGTGGAATTGGGCAGCAAGCGCGCAATCTTTCACTCGCCCGCGCATCCTTATACACGCGGGCTCCTGCAGGCTGTCCCGACGCTGAAGACCGACCGTGCACGTCCGCTCGAGACCATCGAGGGCACCGTGCCTTCGGCGCGTGCCGTTCCCCCAGGATGCCCGTTCGAACCTCGCTGTGCGGATCGGATCCCCAACTGCCGCCTGGCCCTTCCCCCGCTCGCAGAAGTTTCCCCTGGGCACTGGGCGAGATGCCCGGTAATCAATTCATCAATACGGTAGCTTGGGGCGTATAATCGCCCCTTTGCCCGGTGCATCGTGCGCATTCTGGTTCTAAGTGACATACACGGTAATCTTGACGCGCTGGAAGCCTGCCTGGCCACGGCGGGTTCGTATGACATAGTCGTTAACCTGGGCGACATTGTGGGCTATGGCGCCAGCCCAAACGAAGTGATCGAGCGTTCGCGCGGCCTGGGGAAGTATTTCGTGCGCGGCAATCACGACAAAGCCACCAGCGGGCTGATGGACCTGAAGGACTTCAATCCCATCGCCGGACTGGCTGCGCTCTGGACTCGCGACCAGTTGACTCCCGAGAACCTGGAATGGCTGCGCGAGTTGCCGCGGGGCCCAGTGCAGATTCCTGAGTTTCCTCAAATACAGTTCGTACACGGATCTCCGATCGATGAGGACGAATACGTCGTGACGCTGCATGATGCCATCGGACCGCTTTCGGCACGGCCCATATCGGTCACCTTCTTCGGACACACCCACTTGCAGGGAGCGTTTTCCTTCAAGATGACCGCAGGCGATGCCTATCGGCCTGCGTACAAGACGGTCGGCCAGAACGAGATCTCGCAGTTTGCGCTCAAGCCGGATGTGCGCTATCTCGTGAATCCGGGATCGGTGGGACAGCCTCGCGACGGGGATTGGCGCGCGGCCTTTGCGATTTTCGACACCGAGAGCTGGATGGTTACTTTCCAGCGCGCGCCCTACAACCTGAAAAGCGCGCAGGACCGGATCTTCGCGGCGAACCTTCCCCAGCGTCTGGCTACACGATTGGCCGCAGGGCGCTAGCATCACCGCGCTAAGTTCGTGACCCCCAAAAACCCCGTTGTCGTTCTGAGCGCAGGGACCGGACCTGGGCATTTTGAATTTGCGATGCGTCAAGACGACACCCCAGAGTTCGGTAGCGCATCTGGCAAGACGGCGCTGGCGCGGTCCGGTGCAGTTCGCACCGGGCTGCTCGAACGACTCTCGTTGTACACTTCTTGGCATGCCCTCCTTTTCATTTTCATCCTTCCCGGGAAAACGACAGTCCCGCTCCGCAGCGAGTGGTTTGTTCCCCTCGCAAGCGCCGCCGGAGTCCTATTGGGTCGCGCACATCGACGGTGGCGCACGAGGAAACCCCGGTCCGGCTGGATATGGCGTGGTGATTACCGATCAGGCCGGACACAAGGTCGCGGGTCTCAGCGAATACCTGGGACACCAGACCAACAATTACGCGGAGTACAGCGGACTGCTGGCCGCTCTGGACTATGCGCTCGGCCATGGGCACAAGGCTCTGAAGGTTGTGAGCGACTCGGAGTTGTTGGTCAAGCAGATTCGGGGTGAGTACAAGGTCAAGAGCCCGGCGCTGCTGGAGTTGTACCAACGCGCGAAACAGATGATCGGCAAGCTGGAATGGTTCTCGATCGGGCACACGCTGCGGGAAGGAAATCAGGAGGCCGATCGGCTGGCAAATCTTGCGATGGATAAGGGGATGGGAAGAGCCGCGTCGTCGCCCGTGCAAGCTCCGATTTCCCGAGCGCAGGAGTTTCAGGGCGTGGTGCGGGGTGGAGTGGTGGTGGTCGAAGGCGTCAAGTTGCCGGAAGGCGCGAAGGTGCAGATTCGCATCCGGGAGTAGCGATTCTCTGTGCTCGGCGGCACTCAGTCCGCTGCCGAGGTGTGATCGTGAATGATCTTCCAGCCGTCGGGAAATTTTCGGAATAGCAGCGTGAACAGGCCGTGCGGCGTTTTGCCGTCTGCCATGGTCACGCGCCACGCTCCTCGCACCAAAGCCGCGTCGGTGCCGATGGGCTCGATCCGCAGATCCAGAAATGCGAGCTTGCCCATCTGCTTACCTTCACCCTGGTAAGCCTTTCGGTAGCGCTCCAGCGCGCTTTGCCAGCCCGAGGTTTCGTGCGCGCCGGAAAAAAATGTCAGATCGGGAGAATTCCAGTAACCGGCCATGAAGGCTTCGAGGTCCTGCCGATTCCAGGCGTCCTGCTGGGCGTGAAGCACCTGCTCGACGGCGGACTTCACGCCCGCGGTGGAACGATCGGCGGCGCCGGCAAACCCGGCAGCCAGCAACAGTAAAATCGTGACCAACGACAAGCCAGGACACATTGCGTTCTCCGGGAGAGGACCACAGTCTCGCATACAACGCAAGGTTGCGCTGCTGCCAGGTTGTAGGCAGGTGGCACGCGGAAAGCAGAACAGCGGCTTTCGCCGCTGTGTCGCGCTGCACAAATCAGAAACGGAGACGCCGGTGAAAAGATCCGCCGGTTAAGCGGGGCTCTTTTTGACCGCCAGAGCCTTGACGCCGGCCACTTCCCAGGGCCGTTTCTTGCGGTCTACCTGCGGCTTGTCGCGGTCGACGATGCGGTCGTACTGGTAGGACTCGCTCACCGTTCCGAGCGACTCGTTGTAGAGACTCGGGAGACCGAGCGCTTCTTTCAATTCTTCCGAGAATGAGTGCAGGGCTTTCAGGTGATCGGCGGTGGCAGGGACCTCGGTTTTCGAAGTCTTCAGGAACTGCTGATAGCCCCGGTTAACCAGCTTCGAGATCTCGCTGCCCACCAGGTATCCGGGATAGGCAAAAATCTTCACCCCGTCCTGGTCGGCCTTCTGGATCGCGGCTGACACGTTGTATTTCTTCAGGAAGACACGGCCTGCCGTTCCGGGCGCCTCGAGCACGTCGAAGCCATGCTCGCGCAGCCAGCTGAGCGCATCCTCGTAGGTTTTTTGTTCGAGCTTGCTCGCCATTATGTTGTGACAATCCCTTCTTCGTTCTGCATCCTTGCCTCTGCATCGTTAGATGCGGTTACCAAGGAAAGAGTACGTATCGAAAACTTCCTTGGATCCATAGAACCTCTTCTATAATCCAATACAGCTAGTAGATACCTCTTTTTGCCGGTTCCGGCACATTACTATAGTCACGGCAGCTTGATCCACATGGCGCTTGTTTCGGGAAAACCCGCGGAAGTTGCCCACGCCTCATCTCAGTCGAGATCAAGCGAGCAGGCCGCGCGTCTCGGACTGAACGCCCTCGATCGCATCGGCAACACTCCCTTGCTCAGGCTCGAGCGCATCACGGCAGACTTGCCCGAAGTTGAAATTCTCGGCAAGGCCGAGTGGTACAACCCGGGCGGATCGGTCAAAGATCGCGCCGCGTCGAACATCATTCACGAAGCCCGCCGCGCCGGAAAGCTGACGCCCGGCAAAATTCTGCTCGACTCCACCAGCGGCAATACCGGCATCGCGTATGCCATGATCGGCGCCGCGCAGGGCCTGCTCGTCACCTTGTGCATGCCGGAAAATGTGTCGCTCGAGCGCAAGCGGATTCTTCAAGCTTACGGCGCCAACATCATCTACACCGATCCGGGCGAAGGCTCCGATGGCGCAATTCGGCGGGCGCGCGAACTGTACGCCCAGCATCCGGAACTGTATTACTACGCTGACCAGTATTCGAACGACGCCAACTGGCGGGCTCATTACCATGGCACGGCCAACGAAATCTGGCAACAGACCGAAGGCCGTATCACGCATTTGGTCTCGATGCTGGGCACAAGCGGAACCTTCATGGGGACGGCCCGCCGCCTGAAAGAACTCAACCCGCACGTGCGCTGCATTTCGCTGCAGCCGGATTCTGCTTTCCACGGAATTGAGGGTGCCAAGCACATGGCGACCGCCATCGTTCCCGGGATTTACGATCCGAAACTGGCCGACGAGAATCTTCTGATCTCGACCGAGGACGCTTACCGGATGGCCAAGCGATTGGCTCGCGAACAGGGCCTGCTGGTGGGTATCTCAGCGGCGGCCGCCGTCGTAGGCAGCCTGAGAGTCGCCCAGGGCCGCAAGAAGGGACATCCGGCGGTGGTCGTCGCCATCCTGTGCGATTCTGGCGACAAATACCTGAGCGAGCGTTTCTGGGACGAAGCGTAGAAAAATTCCACCCCGAGACACAGCGCCACCGAGCTAACGGCGAAACTCCCGGTTTCAGATTCTTCTGACTTTCTCTGGGTCCCGGTGACCCGGTGGTGAATCAGATTCTCCATGCTGAAGGTGACCCCAACCCACTATACGGAAATCCGCCGCCACGGCGAGGAAACCTATCCGCACGAATGCTGTGGAATTCTTCTGGGCAGCACCGACGAGCTCGGAGCGCGCATCGTCACTTCCACCGCCCGCTGCGGCAACACCCGCACCGACTCCCCGCAGAACCGTTACAACATCGATCCCAAGGAGTTGGTTCGCATCCAGCGAGAAGGACGCGAGCGGGGCGAAGACATCATCGGCTTTTACCACTCGCACCCCGACCATCCCGCGCAATGGTCGCCCACCGATCTGGCGGAGGCTCACTGGTTGGGTTGCTCGTATGTGATCACGCGCGTGGCTGGGGGCAAGGCCGACGTCACGAATTCGTTTGAGCTCACCGGCACGGAGGAAGCCGACAAGGCATTCCGGAACGAAGCCGTCGAAGTGGGTTAGTCTGCGCGGAAAAGCAATGGGAAAGCCCGGCAAAACGGCTCCCTCTGCATCCTTGCCCCCCTCTGTGGCATCATGTAGACATGGCTAAGATTCACATTCCAACCCCTTTACGCCAGTACACCGGGAAACTCGCCGCGGTTGACGTTAAGGCAGGCTCGGTTGCGGACGCACTCGCCGGCCTGGTCGCTCAGCACCCCGACCTTCGTCGGCACCTGTATACCGAGGACGGCAAGCTCCGGGCCTTCGTGAACGTCTATCTGAACGACGAAGACGTCCGCTACCTACAGAAAGAAGCGACCGCGGTTAAAGACGGTGATACCATTTCCATAGTGCCTTCGATCGCTGGAGGCCGTTAGGCGCATGATCCCCGGACCGACAACCCGAATGCCCCGCCTGCGCACCTGCGGTTGTTGTCCGTCCCGCTGTTGTCGCTAGCCGATCCGCTGTTCTGCAGCATTTCAATTTGACAAACGAGGTTGCCATGGCCACGACATTGGAAGTCAAACCCGAAGCCGCTACCCTCAGCAACGAAGAGATTCTGCGCTATTCGCGCCACCTGATCATGCCCGAAGTGGGCATGGTGGGGCAGCAGAAGCTGAAGGCCGCGCGGGTGCTCTGTATCGGCGCGGGTGGCCTGGGATCTCCGCTGGCGCTGTACCTGGCGGCGGCCGGAGTGGGCACGCTGGGGATCGTGGATTTTGACGTGGTGGACTTCACCAACCTGCAGCGCCAAATCATTCACACCACCGCCGACGTGGGCCGCAAGAAGCTGGATTCCGCTGCCGACAAGCTCAAGGCGATCAATCCGTTCGTCCAGGTGAAGACCTTTGAAACTCGCCTCTCCAGCGAGAACGCCCTCGATCTATTCCGGGAATTCGACATCATCGCCGACGGCACCGACAACTTCCCGACTCGCTACCTGGTAAACGATGCCTGCGTGCTCATGGGCAAGCCCAACGTCTACGGATCGATCTTCAGATTCGAGGGTCAGGCGAGCGTGTTCGCGACCGAACAGGGCCCTTGCTATCGCTGCCTGTATCCGGAACCGCCACCGCCTGGACTGGTTCCGTCGTGCGCCGAAGGTGGAGTGTTGGGAATTCTGCCGGGACTTGTCGGCGTGATGCAGGCCACCGAAGTGATCAAGCTGATTCTTGGACAGGGTGAACCGCTGATCGGCCGACTCCTGCTCATCGACGCGCTCGCCATGAAGTTCCGTGAGCTGAAGCTGCGCAAGAATCCCGAGTGCTGGACGTGCGCGAACCGCACGAATACCAGATCTGTCACATCGGCGGCTACCTCATCCCTTTAGGGGACCTGCCCAAGCGGGTGAACGAACTCGATTCCAGCCGCGAGATCGTCGCGCATTGCCGCTCGGGTGTGCGCAGCGCCAAGGCCGTCGGGTTCCTGCAGCAGGCAGGGTTCAGGAAAGTGCACAACCTCGCCGGCGGCATTCTGGCGTGGGCCGACCGCGTAGATCCCAAAGTGCCGAAGTACTAAAGTTAGTCCCGACCTGACAGGTGAACGGGAGCGCCGGCGCTGCCGTTGCGTTCCAGGCGGAAGCTGCTTTGTAACTTCCTCCGGTATCAGGACCTGGCGGGCGCTCGCGGTCTCCACTGCAGACCCTCAACATCCTCCCCGAATTCAGATCCGACTGATCGGCAGTTGCGAAATATCACTCTACGTGGGGAGGCAGCGGGAGGCAGCAATCGCACGCTGAGGCGCGACGCGGGGGCATTTCACCTTGCGTTCGCAGACAACCTGCTTTTTGGGCGCGTGTGCAAGGCAAACTGACAGGCGCCGTCTTGGTCGGGGACGGCGGCCCTGTTCTTGAACCCCCCTGGCGGTTGAAGGTAAAACCTGACCGGGCACACGATCGGACTCCATTCCCGTCGCGACCAGTGGATGCGTGAAGGCTTCGCTGAGTTGTGGGCGTCTTTGAATCTGCAAATGACCGGTCGAAAATCGAGGGGAGCCGATGTCGGCTCCCCCGCAGCCAGGTCAGGCCAGTCTCTTACTTGGTTGCGTCTGCCTTGGCGGCTTCTTCTCCAACGGCCAACGCGAACTTCTTGCCATTCAGGCGAACTTCACTGAGCGTCTTGGTGCCGTCGCCATTGCTCTTCACGACGGCTGCATCATTGGGCGACGCTTTGCCAAGATCCACCATATGCGCCGGAACTTTTGTGATGACCTTCTTGCCCTGCATGATGCTCAGCTCAACGCTCGGGCCAGCGCCATCCCATGCCACCTTGTAGTCGCCGGGAGCCAGCCTGGTTCCATTCACGTTGATGGGCTCCTGGACCTGCAGGGATCCCTTGTTGGCTGCCAATGCGCTCGTTGCCAGCAGTAAGGCCAGCCCCAGGAAAACACTCTTCAAACGGTTCATGCGAACTCCTTCTCTCTCCCGAATCAGCGTCGGGAATCGGTTCTGGGCGGCCTGGCTGCATCCAGCTACAGGAATTCTTGCGTTTCCCCGAAGTTGGCTTACAATGCTGCCGTCGGGGTTCAAGACAAAGGGCCAGGCCGCAAGACCTTGTGCTCATGCTCCGGGGATTGTTCTCATCTGGCCGCCAAACCGAGTTGAGACAGTCCCCCGAACCCCGTAAACTTTTTCTGCCTGGATCGCGAGACCGGCACCCACTCCGGTGCTCACCCCGTTACCAGGTGTTGCGCTAGATACGTTCGATCCCGATCAAAAGTTCCCAATTCAGGTTCTCACGTAATCACAGCTTTGGACGAGATGGGGAGCGCGCGGTTAGCAGCCCTGTTTTCTGGGCGGCACCACACACGGAAGCGTCCTGTCTATGTCTAGGGTGTGAACTGGCAATGCATAACAGGACGCAGGAATCTTGCAGCTACAACGTGACCAGGCCATCGTTCTGTGCACCAAGCGGTGCACCCAAGCTTCGAGGTCGCGGTCAGTGCGCGATCTTCAGCACAACTTTTCCGAAGTTCTTGCGCTCAAGCAAGAGCCGATACCCCTGGGTGGCCTGGTCGGCCGAGAACACGTGTCCTACGACCGGATGTAACTTACCTTCACTGACCCAGGCAGAGAGCTGACGCCACGCCTCATGCATGAGGTCGCGATTGCCGGAGAGATAAGTCAACCACAGTCCCTGCACACTGGCGGCTTTTGCGTAGAGCGCGCGCAGGTCAAGCTGCGGTTGTTTGCCGGTGGCCGTTCCGTACTGCACGACCTTGCCGAAATCGCGTAGGCAGCGGATGCTCTTGGCGGTGTGCTCTCCGCCCAGCATTTCGAAAACTGCATCGACACCTTCACCCTGCGTCAAATCCTTGACAGCTTCTTCGTAGTCTCGTTCCTTGTAGTTGATTGCGTGCTGTAGTCCGAGCTCCTGCACGCGCTTCAGCTTGTCGTCCGTCGAAGATGTACCGTACATCTCAGCTCCGAGAATCCGTCCCATCTGCACCGCGGCCGTGCCTACGCCTCCGGCGACTGCATGGATCAGCACGCGCTTTGAGCCTGACCGCGTCTGCTTTCCGAAGAAGCCGGCCTCCCAGTACGCGAAGTAGGCCGTGAAGTAGTTCACCGGGAATGCGGCTGCCTGCTCAGCGGTCCATCCTTGGGGAACGGTCCACAACAGTTCGGGTCGCGTGGCGGTCTTTTCGGCAAAGGCGGCCCATTGCGTGTATCCCATCACGCGGCGTCCGCTGCCTTCTTCGACGCCCGCGAACTCGCGTCCGGCGACCAGGGGAGGCTTGGGTGTTCCCGGGTAGCCACCCTGCGCAGTCATAAGGTCGGCGAAGTTCAAGCCTCCGGCCTCGACCCGCACCAGGGTCTGGCCCGGAGTGATCACCGGCTCCGGGATGTCACGCAACTCCAGGACCTCTGGTCCGCCTAAGCGTGTGATGACGACGGCCTTCATCGCCTGGAGTTTATCAGGGGGAGAGCCAGGCTCTCAAAATTGGGGGAGGGAGAGGCGCGCTTGGAGCCGCTGCTCGGGCTGTTTCGCCTTTTGCCCTGGGTATATACTGGGTCGGATACTTTTGTTGGTTCACCCGGACCGGGAGCGTGGTTTCCGGCCGGAAGCGGGGCACCGTTTATCCCCTATTCATGGCTCCGCTTTACAGATCGTTGGCTTCCAGGCCAACGCGGGATGCGCCGAACTGCCGAGGTTTGACAGCAAGCCCTTCCCGGGGAGGTCCATACTCGTGGACTTGGTGCTAGTACGGGTCTTATTCGTTCTCATCGTTGCAGTTGCTTGTTACCTCATCCAGCCCTTTGGCCGCAGCGCGCAATTTGATGCGGGTCTCGGGATCCTCATCGGTGTTGCGGTAATCCTGTTCGAATGGCGATTGCGTCTGGTGAGCCTGAAGCGGCTGATCGGCGCGGCCATCGGCAGCATTCTCGGCATTATCGGGGCTTACCTGTTCGCGCTGGTCATTCGCAGCAGCATTCCCGAAGGACACACCCAGAGCTTCCTGCAGATCATGGTCATGCTGTTGATGGCGTATGTGGGATTGATCGTGGGCGCCAACAAGGGCGACTTGCTGAATCTGGCGGCGCTCGGCGGAATCTTCGGGGGCGAGAAGCAATCGAAGAAGAGCTACAAAATTCTCGACACCAGCGTGATCATCGACGGCCGCATTGCCGACGTCGCCGAGACCGGATTCCTGGATGGAGTCATCGTCACGCCGCAATTTGTGCTGCGCGAACTGCAACTGGTGGCTGATTCGGCCGACTCGCTCAAACGCAATCGCGGGCGGCGCGGACTGGATATCCTTCAACGACTGCAAAAAGTGGCCTCGCTCAACATCCAGATTGTCGAGGACGATTTTCCCAGTGTGCGGGAAGTCGATCTGAAGTTGATCGAGCTCGCCAAGCTCTACGAAGGGAAAATCATCACCAACGATTTCAACCTGAACAAAGTCGCCCAACTGCAGGGCGTCGAAGTGCTCAACATCAACGAGCTGGCGAACTCGCTCAAGCCGATCGTGTTGCCCGGCGAGACCATGCGGGTATTCATTCTGAAAGAGGGAAAAGAATACAACCAGGGCGTGGCCTATCTCGACGACGGCACCATGGTGGTCGTGGACAACGCCCGCAAGATGATCGGGAAGACGATCGACATCTCGGTCACGTCGGTGTTACAGACGACGGCCGGCAAGATGATCTTCGGGAAGTGGGACGAGCGCGCGGCGGCGGCTCGAGCGGAGGGGCCACGTCCGGTCAGCACTGCTTCGTCGCCCGCGAATCTGGTTCCGAACGGCGGAGACGTGAAGAAGCCACCGGCGGTGGCGGTGGATCGGCCCGCGGACTGAGCTTGTTGCCCAGCAGGCGTTATCCATGGAAGGAGAGCGGGAGCAGGGCTCCCGCCTTTTTTAGTTCGCATGAAAGTATGAGGGATATGAGGCCTTATTGCGCAGGAGCGACCGAATGGACAGTAACGACGTTGCCCTCGAGCAGACCTCTGACCTGCGCCCTCTGCCCCGCGTGTTTGTCGATCTCCGCTCTGTCGCCCTCCAGCCGGTAGAGCCGGTCGCCGTCGACCAGAGCATAGCTCGCACCTTTTCTGACACACTCCCGTGTGCACTGGGCGGCATTCTTGTCGGCCTGCATGTGTCGGGCGCCGCAGGAGGTGTCAGTGACCACGCCTGTGAAGGTCTTTTGCTGGCTGTCCTGACTCGCTTCGGTTGCCTCCGGATCCTGGTGGGAGGGGAAGGCCAGAGCGGTCGTCGCAGAGATCAGCGCGAGTGCGAGCGCGAGCGCGCAAGCCCCTGCGGCACAAAGTCCAACCAGGGCCAGCCAAAACCGATTCTTCCACATGGGTCGATCTCCTGAAACTCGCAGGGTCATTTTGTGTCCGACGATTCAGGCGCACCTGCAACAGGGGCAACTCGGGGGCCAATGTCGCGCTGGCTTAAGCCGTCCGTACCTGTATGATTCATAAAAAGTTATGGCTTCGCCGAGGCTCGCAGAAGGGCTGGGCCGGCCGGCACAGGGAAAGAAGTTCCCGACCCCGGCAATATTGGCAAGGGCAACGAGAAGTTCCGGTCGCGGATGCAAAATCTGGGCGAGTGATCAGGCAGCAGCCGATGCATGCGCTGACCCGTGCGCTATGCGAGTGCGGGCGAAGGCGCTTCGGCCTGTTCGTGGGCGTGGTAGCTGGAACGCACCAGCGGCCCGGACTCCACGTGCCGAAAACCAAAACGCAGCGCCGCCTGCTTCATGGAGTGAAACTCTTCGGGAGTGTAGAAGCGCGCGATGGGCAGGTGATCCTTCGATGGACGCAGGTACTGGCCAACGGTCAGCAGATCCACCCCCCGCTGGCCCAGGTCGCGAAACACCTCGATGAGTTCTTCCATCGACTCACCGAGCCCCACCATCACACCGCTCTTGGTGACCATTCCGGGCGAGAGTCGTTTGGCATGGGCGAGCAGATCAAGGGTGCGCTGGTAGCGAGCGCCGGAGCGCACAGCGCGGTACAGCCGCGGCACGGTTTCCGTGTTGTGATTCAGGACGTCGGGGTGAGCTTCGAGCACGATGCGCAACGGTTCTTCCAGGCCCTGAAAATCCGGGATTAGCACTTCGACGCGGCAATCAGGAGTGCGTTTACGGATCTCGCGAATGGTCTCCGCGAAGATCGTTGCTCCGCCCGCGTTGTCGTCATCGCGGTTCACGCTGGTGATTACGGCGTGCTTCAAGCCCAGAGTGGCGACCGCCTCAGCCACCCGACGGGGTTCTTCCCGGTCGATCGGCCCCGGTTTCCCCTTCGGCACCGCACAAAATCCGCAGCGCCGCGTGCAAATGTCACCCAGCAACATGAACGTCGCAGTCTTGTGATTCCAGCACTCGCCGATGTTAGGGCATTGCGCCGACTCGCACACGGTGTGCAGTCCCAGCCCGCGGGCGAGCTTCTTGAGATTGTGGAAATTGTCGCCCACCGGGGCTTTGGCCCGGAGCCACTGCGGCTTGGGCTGCCGGCGCGGGGGCGCGACCTCAATCTGGACGAGTTGGGAGGTGCTGGCCATCTAGCTCATCAATTTTACATGGCGATTGGCCAGTTCGTCGAAACCGCACCCCGATCATCGGCGCTTGGGCGGCACGCACACCGAATCGAACCAGCGGCTGATAAACACCTGGGCATGTCTTTCTCCGCAGAAATGGCGGGCGCGAGCGCCACTGGCCGCTTCCAGGTCCCATTTGAAGACCGAGAGCATGAGGTCGCCGCACACGATCACGAACCAATGAATCGGAGTCTCTCGGTCATGATTCCGCAGATTTCGCACTTGAACTCTCTCAGGGTTGCCATGGTGGTCGAGCAAGATCCTTCGCCGGGCTGGAATGGTTGCGATTCCACTGTCTCAGATGGGACGGGCATCGGGCAAACCCGAGCTGCTGAGCAAGAACCTCATTCAGGGCGGTGATGGTGGGGACATGCCGGGCCCGATTCGGGAGGCAGACAGGGCCGGTCGAGCTCCGGTTACCTTTCGCGGCGGAAGGTTTCTGGTATGCTCAGGCATTCCCACTCGCTGTTCGATGTTTCGCTTGGGGAGTCGAACAGGTCGCAATGACAAATCCAAAGAAGGACTCTGGTCACGAGGAGGTACTGTCGATTCTGCAGACGTCCAAGAATCGTCTGGAGTATCTCACCCAGAACGACTGGGCCCTGATCGTCGACCGCGCCAAGCGCTCCTGTTTCCCAAAGGGCGACACCCTCATCCAGCAGGGCAAGCAAACCAAGACCGTGTACCTGCTGGTCCGCGGAACGGCCAGAGTCGAAGCAGCCTCCAAGGCGCTGGTCGCGCACATCGCCCCGGGGCAGGTGTGCGGAGAGATGGCCTTCCTCGAGAACAGCGTGGCCAGCGCCACGGTTACTGCCGAACAAGACCTGGAAGTGTGCGCCATCGAGTGGGCGGCGCTGCTCGATCTGTTCGAATTATTCCCTCATCTTGGATCCCGGTTTTATCGGTCACTGGCCGTGAATTTGTCGCGGCGCCTGCGCGACCAGATAGGCTTCAAGCCGGTCGCGGCCAAAACAAACTGAGCGGCAGCCTCGGGGGCGGAAAATTGACCCCAAAACGCTACGGTTCTACACTTGCTTGGTCGGCTTCATGACTCCGCCCAATACGCACACGCAGCCGTCGATCCTCGGTTTCGATGAAACTTCTTAGACTCATCCTTTTGGTTGGTTCCCTTTTGCTGGCCATCGTTTCCTGGTGCGCGGACTCGCCGTGGCAAACCGCCCGGATCGTCGAAGTCAAGACCACCACCAACAGTCGCACGACCGCCTGGGTCGTGAATACTCCAGTCGTGCAGGAAGAAAACGTCTGCCTCGTCACGGTGCATTACAAAAACCGAATCATCAAGGGTAGTTACGTGCTGGGCAAGGCGCAGGCTGCGGCGCCACTGGAGTGGGTCAAGCACACGCCGGTGAGAATCCAACTCGAGGGCGACACGATGTTGGTCAAAGCGCCGGTCGGGGAGGACTACAAATTGCACGTGGAGTCCAGCAAGCCGGCGCCGACGATGGACCCCTTGACGCCGGATGAGGTTGCCGCAGAGCGCAGCGCCGCCGCAAACGAGCAAGAAGAGACCCGATCGATGATTGGCTTCGATGAGCCCCAGGCACCCGCGAAACCAGGGCAAGCCCCGACGCCGGCACCAGCCCCGACTGCTCCTCCGGCTCCGCTGGAGCCCGCCACCGGCACGGTGGCCATCAGCTCTACGCCGTACCTTGCGGACGTGTACGTCGATGGCGAGGACGTGGGCTACACGCCCGCCAAACTGAAACTGCCTCCCGGCAAACACACCTTCCGCTGCGAAAAGCAGGGGTACAAACCGTGGAGCAAGGAAATTACTCTCACGGTTGGCTCGGAGTTGACGCTAGACGCTACCCTCGACCGCAAGTAGCCCTCCCTCCGCTTCTGTTCCGCGAACCGTCCGGCACGCTAGGGTGGCCCGCTCAATCGCAGCCTGATCGATGGTGTCGCGTGCGTAGCGGAACGCGTCGGGCGGAACGCGAGTTGAGAGGGATAGCGGAGGCGATTTTTGGCGACCTAGGCGACCTCGACCAGGCCGTAGGTGCGCTGCCAGCGAGCGCGCATGTGACGGACGGCCCGGGTGATCTCTTCCTGCGAGATCTCGGAGTTCGGACCAGCCATGACAGCGGCGGCTTCTCGCTTGGCGGCTTCCAGAATCTGCCGGTCGCGGATCAGGTTGGCCACCAGGAAGCTTGGCATGCCCGCCTGCCGTGTGCCGAAAAATTCACCCGGCCCGCGCAGCTCCAGATCCAGCTCGGCGATCTCGAATCCGTCGCTGGTGCGCAGCATGGCGTCCAGCCGACGATCGCCTTCCTCGGAAACCCTGCCGCCGGTCATCAGCACGCAGAACGACTTGGCCGCTCCTCGTCCGATGCGCCCGCGCAACTGGTGGAGCTGGGACAGCCCGAAGCGCTCGGCATGTTCGATGACCATGACGGTTGCGTTTGGGACGTCGACGCCTACTTCGATCACGGTGGTCGCTACCAGAATGTTCAGTTCCCCGCTTTGAAACAGCCGCATCACGTGTTCTTTCAGGTCAGTTTCGAGGCGCCCGTGAAGCAGGCCGACCTTCAAGTCGGGGAAGATGAGGTCGCTCAGCTCTTTGTACATCTTGTGGGCTGCTTTGATCTCGCGCTCCTGGTTTTCCTCGATCGCGGGGTAGACCACGTAGGCCTGGTGGCCGGCGGCGACCTGGCTGCGCACGAAGTCCCAGACTTCAGCCGAGCGTTCGTCGGACACGCGCCGCGTCAGGATAGGGGTGCGGCCCGGGGGTAGCCCGTCGAGCACGCTGAGATCCAGGTCTCCGTACAAGGTCAGCGCCAGGGTGCGCGGAATCGGGGTAGCAGTCATGACGAGCACATCAGGCTCCGGGCCGGCGTTCCCAGACGGCTGGGGCGCGCGACCGGTTGTGCCGTTGCCCTTCGATGTGCCCTCCGAGGACGCGGTTGCCTCGGTGGTCTTCTTCATCAGCTTCAGGCGCTGCAACACTCCAAAACGGTGCTGCTCGTCCACCATGACCAATCCGATCTTGGCAAACTCGACGGTCTGTTCAAGGAGCGCGTGCGTGCCGATGATGAGGTGAGCATTTCCTTGCGCGATGTGGCGGCGGATGTTGCGCTTTCGATCCTGCTCGAGCGAGCCAGTCAGCAGCACCACGCGATAACCCACCGTCTCCAGAATCCGGCGAGCCGAAAAGTAGTGCTGTTGGGCCAGAATCTCGGTGGGTGCCATCAACGCGACCTGGTAGCCGTTCTCGATGGCGATGATGGCTGCTTCGAAGGCAACGATAGTTTTTCCGGAGCCGACGTCGCCTTGCAGCAGGCGCCGCATGGGATACGGCTTCTCCATGTCGGAAGCGATCTCTTTCAGGACGCGCTTCTGAGCGGCGGTAGGATGAAAGGGAAGAATCTTCTTGATGGCCTCGCGAACCCGGTCATCCAGGCGGAAACCGATGCCCGTTTGCGCTTTCATCTGCCGCCGCTTGAGTTCGAGGCCCAGTTCGAGGAAGAACAGTTCCTCAAAAATCAGGCGCCTATGAGCCGGCGTCCGGGCGGACTGCAGGTCCGCGAAGCTCTCGCCCGCGTCGGGCCAGTGCACTTGCCACAAGGCTTTGCGAGGAGACATCAAGGCCATGCGTGAGCGCACGACGGCGGGAATCGCGTCGGGCATCTCGAGGGGCATGTTTTCAAGGGCATTCCGGATAATGCGCCGAAACCAGCGGGCGGTAATTCTGCCCTGTCCGGCGGACTCGTAGATGGGCACAATGCGTCCGACCTCGAGAGACTCGCCCAGCTTTTGATCCGCCGCATCGGAGGTGCCATCCTCGGCGGGCTCGCCCAGAATCTCAAACTGCGGCTGTATGATCTGCAGTTCGCCGCCGCGATCGGCCTCGACCTTGCCGTAGAGCGCCACCATCTGTCCAGGCTGAAACCGGTCTCGCAGGTGGGTCCCGTTGAACCAGAGACATTTCACGCGCTTGCGACCTTGTCCGGCCGTCATCTGAAAGATGGGCATACGGCGGGTCCGAAAAAGAGCCGAGTTGCGAACCTCGGCGATTACGGTCGCCATTTCTCCGGCGCGCAGTTCGGCAATGCCTCGTGGATTCAGGCGATCCTCGTAGCGAAATGGCAGATAATGAAGCAGATCGGAGACGGTGTGAATGCCTTTGCCGGCCAGCACGTCGGCCAGACGGGGACCGATGCCCTTCACGTATTGGACCGAGGTGGAAAGCTCCAGCATGGGCAGTGTTCGAAGAGAATGGTAACAGGGGAAGCAAGCCAGGAGCCGGTGGCTCAACGAGGTCACTCGTGGCCCCGGGGAGTCGCGCGCGGTGTCTAAACCATCGGTGCTCACCAATTTCGTTCAGTCGCTCGTGGCGGTGCTGCTGGGCAACGCCGTCTACTACGTCCTCATGCCCTCGCTACCCCCGGCTGCCCGCCACAGACTCTTCCGCCCCGACCTGGGCCTGGTGGTGGACTTCTGGTTCTGCCTGGTGGCGTACGGTCTGATCCGAACCGCAGCCTGGTGGCGACACCGGATCTAAACCCTTTTGCATCTGCGGCCTGCCAGCCCTTCGGGCGCAGGGATCGGGCGCCGTTACACCCGACCGGCGGACCGGTTACCTTAGGCACCTCGGTAACCCGAGCCGGAAACGATAGAATCCATCCGCCGAATGCAAAAGATCGCCATCCTTTACGATGCGAGCCAGGCGGTGCTGTCGACCTTTGAGTTGGACGAGGTCCTGCAGCAGATTCTGGTGATCGCGCGCGACTATTTTCACCTGCAGAACGTCGCGATCCTGCTCCTCGACAAGGAGAAACAGGAACTCTATCCACAGTGCGTGATCGGATGGGATCCGGGCAACGACACGACCCGTCTCCCGCTCGGGCAGGGGATTACGGGTGCGGCCGCGCGCCAGAAAAGACCTGTGTATTCGCCGGACGTTGCGACCGATCCGCAATATGTTTCCTCTTCCAGGAAAACTCGTTCGGAGCTGGCTATTCCACTGATGGTGCGGGACGAAGTGGTGGGCGTGCTCGACTGCCAGAGTGAGAGCCCGAATCATTTCGATCACGACACGATCGACCTTCTGACCCTTTTCTCGACCCAGGCGTCGATGGCGCTCCAGAATGCGCGGCTGTATTCACTCGAGCGGCAGCGCGCGCGCCAACTCGAGGTGATCAACGCCATCGCCCAGCAAACCACCGCCGTGCTGGACCAGGAAGAGCTGCTGATCAAGGTCTGCGCGTTGATACAACAGGCATTCCAGGTGGGGCACGTGTCGGTGCTTTTGCGCGACGACGACGGCCTGGTTCTGCGCGCCAGTCAGGGACAATTTACGGCCTGTGGGTCCGCCGGCGGACGCCTGCCTGCGACCACCGGGCTGTGGGGGCGGGCGCTGGCAGCGGGAAAGACCCTGATTGAGAACGATGTGCGCAACAGCGTCGAGTACGTGGGCTTTTACCATGAAACGCAGTCGCGCATGTGCATCCCGCTGGTCTCGTTCGGCCAGACCATGGGTGTGCTCATGCTCGAAAGCGAGCGGACGGGAAGTTTCGAGGACGGCGATGTCGAGTCGCTCGAAGCGGTGGCCGATATTTGCGCGACTGCCATCCAGAACGCGCACTACGTGGAACGCGTCAAGCAGCTGGCATATCTCGACGGTCTTACTGGCATTTTCAACCGGCGCTTCTTTGAACTGCGGATGGTGGAAGAAATGGACCGGGCCCGGCGGTTCCAGAGCGGCATGGCCGTCCTGATGGTCGACATTGACCAGTTCAAGCGCTTGAACGACGAATTCGGGCACTTGCTGGGAGACGAAGTATTAAGGCAGGTTTCCTCGATGTTCCACCAACAACTGCGCAAGATCGACGTGGTGTGCCGTTACGGCGGTGAAGAATTCGCCGTCCTGCTTTCGCAAACGAATCCGCAGCACGCGCTGGCGGTGGCCGAGAAGCTACGACGGCTGGTCGAGAGCTGGCAGTTCCCCGGTGTGCCCCGGCCGGTGACGATCAGCGCAGGCGTCGCCACCTTCCCGGATCACGGAACGACCCGCGACGAGCTGGTGAAGTCTGCCGACGCAGGCTTGTACGCGGCCAAGCAGGGGGGGCGCAACCGGGTGTTGCTGGGTCCGACTTTCTACAAGGCTGCCGCTCAGGGAAGTTCCGACGACTAGCGGCTGGCTGCAGCTTGGGCCCCTCCGTTGGTCAGTCGAGGCAGTCTATTCCAGACTTTTCAAAGGCTGCGGATCACTGCTCGGCCCGCCGCCTGCGAGACCGGGCAAGCCCGTCCTCTACCATGGAAACAGGCTCTGCCTGTATGGCCAAAACTCTCAAGACGGCTTCCGGCGCTTGCGCGCCTGAGGTTGGCTTTTCCGGCAACCCGCTGGCCTAGCCCTTTAGCCTAGATCGGCATCCAGTCGCCGCGCATTTCATGGCGAAGGCGCTCGATCTGCTTGCGATTTTCCTTCTGGATTTCCTGGCGCTGTTTCTGCAATTGCTTCTGCATTTCGTGCACGTGCTCGTGCAGCACCTTCTGGCGACTGCAAAGCTCGCGCCGGGCTTGTTCAGTCGCCGACCGTGCTTGACGAAGGGCGCGCTCGATTTCGGGCCTCTGGCGCTCGACTTCTTCCTGGGCTGCGCGCTGGGCTCGCTCGATTTCGGGCCCGATTTTTTCGAGCGCACGGCGCGATTCCTGCAGGGCATATTGCATTTGCGGCCGAACCTGCGCGAGCTCCTCGCGCACTTGGCTCAGGTTCATTTGCATTTCGGTGGCGTCGACCTCGGGAGCATCGAAGCTCTCCTCGAACAGGTCGCCGGAGTCCCTGCGATCCGGCAGCGGCAGAGTGATCGTCTGTTCTTTTTTCTCGCGAATGATTCCAACCGTGACCGTGCCGTTGCTGCTGGAGCGTAGGGCGTGGCTGAAATCGCTGGTGTCATGCACGGCCTGCTGGTTGACGCGCACGATGACATCGCCCGCACGAAATCCCGCTTTTTCCGCCCGGCTGCCTTTTTCGACGGAGCGGATCAACACGCCTTTTCCGTTCTTGACCCCGAAGAAGTCGCCCAGCTGCGGAGTGATGTTCTCCACCATCAAGCCGCTGCGCATGGAGGAATGCACGACCACAACCGACATCGGGAGCTCAAAATCCGGGATGTTGGGCATGTCCGGCATCTGGAACTTGAAGTCCTTGGCCTTGGGGTTCCATGACATCGACTTCCGCCGGTCGGCGAGTTGGACCTTGATGGTGAGTGGCTGGCCGTCGCGGCTCACGCCGAAACTGACCATGCGGCCGGGGGGCGTTTCGCGGATCATGCGGCGGAGCTGCGCGCCGCTCTCGACGGTGGACCCGTTCATGGTCAGGATGACGTCGTGCTCCCGGAGGCCGGCTTTGCCGGCGGGAGCGTCCTGGTCGACCATGGTGACCTCGACGCCGCGCTCGTCTTTCAGCTTCAGGGCCGAGAGCCGCTCGGTGGTCACGTCCGTGATATCGACGCCCAGGTAAGCGCCCGTGCTCTCCTCGTCGCCCCCGAAGCCGGTGTCGGTCGCCAGGCGGAACGAGTAGGGCCCGCCGGGCCTTTCGAAAGCCGGACACTGGGACGAGAAAGCGCCCACGCTGAGCAGAGGGATGAAGATCATGCAAAGCAGGGTGGGCCGACGCATGACGATTCCTCCTGTGCCGTCTGACATTGTTCCCGATCTCAAAACCACGTGTTGCCGATCGAACTCGGTTGTTGCCGGCTACCGGCTGGCACGCAGGAACTTGATGTCCCCGGTGGTGGTCCGCACTTTCAAGATCGGGCCGCCACCATTCAGTTTGCCCTCAGCCGTATAACTCCTTGGGCCCGGCCAGTCCCCGCCCTCGCTGCTCACGCGAATATCGCTGAAGTCGGAGAGAATCTTGTGGCCGTTGGCCAGATCGATGCTGGCGCGCACGGTGATTGCGACATCGGCAGCCAGGTAGACGACGATGTCCCCCGCGGAGGTTTCCAGCAGGGAATCGTTGTGTTCACCGGTGGGAACAAATCT
>WNFR01004717.1_pt1 | contig 26234 bp, 36 predicted proteins | sample 5400221 | NCBI WGS metagenome assembly WNFR01 (sample SAMN13153357, study PRJNA577476) | soil metagenome | isolation source: 40 cm soil under Madrone tree | place: USA:California | collected 2016-06-14
GTACCACTGGCACTGTATCACCGTACTGTAGGGTAGTGTACGGGTGATGGGTCCAGCCCAGCCCAATAGATTCTTTGTTACCGTACTGTTTCTTGTGAATCAATCAATGAGTCATATTGGTTGGACAAAGGCAAGAAGAGAGCCTGCCAGTGTGTACTGTAGCAAGTGTTCAGGCCATTCAGGTACAATAGATTAAGTTTCGATTGTTTATTTGTCGCGCTCCAAAACTAAATAAAAAAACTAGTGGCGTTGAACGTATTTCTGCTCTATCGTTTCCTCGACTGCTGTAATGAGAATGAAAGCTTCGAGTGTCAGAATTGCAATATTTTACACGCAAAATCAATGTTCATCGTAACGTGGTCTAGAGTCATCGGGGCAATCACCCCAAAGGTCTAGGAGCGTCCCCTGTAGTTGTGTTCCACTCATGGCCTGCTGGAACCTCCCAGTCTCCGTGACAGGCCCAATTCCAATCTGTATCGGTAATAATCTTCTTCTGCGCGGCGACGAACGTCGGGATGGGGCACATCCCATCAGCATCTGCGGGGCACCCTTCGACGCCTGTGAGAGGTGTGACTGCGTCGTTTATTATGATACGAATTTGTTCGTTCTCTCGCGAGGGACAGGAAAGGACTAGGAAATGCCTCTGTCTCCAGTGTAGACTGCTTCGGAATGCGGTCCGTGGGCAGTGGCCCATTGAGCGCGAAATTTGAGAGGTTGAGTGCTGTTATAACTATAAGAAAAGACATGAGAGTGGGAAGCAACGATTGGAGGAAGCATCAGAATTACTGTTGAGAACAACCACCTCGTGGGTCGCGTCCACGTAGAGACTATGATCTAATGGGAACGTAATAGGATTGTCATCTAGAGTTGAATTGGTCGAGGAGTTGTGAGTCTCAATTGGGGTGTGCGTCAAACGAGCAACTAGCTCTTGTATATAGCCTATGCCCTGTACGCGTGCCATGGGGGATCCGAAAGCAGAAGTGTACCTTTGACACGATAAATGACCGAGCTTGAACGAAAAGAAAGCCCACGATGCCTTACCAGAAGTATACATCCAAGCTAAGAGTCTCGTTTAGTAATGTAAACTCGTGAGACATGGAATGGACGTGCCCGTAATTGAACCCCTCCCATTCTTCTTCAGTGAATAGGCCACAAAATTTGGAGAAGCCAATGGCCACAGTCTACAATGAGCCTCATCAGGGACAAGATGACGATGATTGTGGTGAGAGCGGTGTGACGACACTGACTTCATAAGCGCACATTTGCTGCATCGTATACACATCCTCAATTGTAAGTGCATAGCCATCAATGTACTGCTGTAACCGATCTCGCGTCTCTCTGAGGTAGACACTTGTCCACTCTTTGAGGAACAACGTGCCGCGGTCACCCTTGGCAGCTATACCAGCGTTGGGGCAGCTGAGAAAATGTTAGCGTAGTGAGAAAGAGAGATGAAGAACTGCAAACGTCATATAAGGAGCGAGGGTATTATTGAACTGTCTTAGTGTCTAAGTCCATTCTAACATATGGACTGATGAAGAACTTACATTGCCAGCTTCGATAGTAATACTTTGAAGATACTTATCTTGATAAGGAATGCCCCAGAACCCTGCGGCAAAGTTGAGAGCGGAAGCAAGCATACGGTCTCTAACGAAGATAAACCATATCGGTAAACGAAGAAAGTAGCATGTGCATCAGGACGCACTGGGACTCGGTGCGGAACACGGGGAACGCGTCTGTGAAGTTCTAAAACTAGTTAGGACAGGTGTAATTGGCACTACAGACCGCGAACCTGGAGTAGGAATCCATATTTCAAGCGGATCGAGATGCCAAGGTCGACTACATTGAACTCAGTGGTGAGGACACAACAAGATGCCGGGGCTCACAAAGCTGCTGTCTTCCGAAAGGAGTCAACACTGCAGAAGGTAAGCCCTGGGTTTGACGAATGCCTCAGAAGCAACGCACCCTCTTCGCCGAGCTTGTATGTCCTAGGGCGTAATAAACCAAATGTATCTAGGGTAGTTTTACCCACACTCACCAGCTATTTAGAAAATCTAGATCATTATTTGCCGTCCAATTCGCCGCTGCTTTGTGCAGACGTCGGGCCAGAGAGGCAGGACCACCATATTTGGCTGTCTCATCGTGGTAAGAGTGTAAAGATACCGGAATCCTGAGTGTTGTGCTTACACGAGGAGGTGGGGTATCTTGCTCCGTGGCGGTGGAGAAAATGAAGCCCGGTGACGCTGCAGCCATCGGGTGCGCCAGGGTCGGAATCGAGGCCAAACCTGCCTCGCTCGACACTGTACCACGGAGAGAGATTACCCCATTTTTTGAAAAGGTCGAAGCCTGTCTGTGACTTTCCACCCGCGTGCAATGCTGAAGGCAAGACCAGCTGCGCCGCGCCAGTGTGCATTGGATAAGACGGCGCGGTGACGATGAGTGCAGCCTCTGCCCCGGTGGGAGTTGCACCGGCATGGCCAACGTTGGTAGGAAATAGGGACGGAAGCTTGTTTGTCGGAGACTGAGGTGGCCAATGATGCACCTCGGTTGATCCAACATAAGGAGGAGCGAGGACATGGGCAGAATTATCTGCAGAAGATACTGGCCAGGGGCAAGGAGTACGAGAGAACGCGTACTGAAGTAGGAAAGAGACGAGAACGCCAGAAACAAAAGCGAGGAAAAGATGTAATGTAGAGAAAGTTCTGCTCTTGCTGGTGGAAGGCAATAGAGAGGATGAGAGGTCTGCAGTATGAGATGGAAGTAAGAGGCGCTCTTCTTCAATTTCTCTCTCATTCATGTTGGTGGTGGTTGCAAGCAAAGATATGAGTTTGGTTGGGCTTACTCTGACAAGCCGCCGAAATCGTTCAAGATAAATACAACGTCGTCGACCCGTGCCTCCAACACAGTCAACTTTTCGATTTTCGACTCCCATTCCCTCAGTGTTTCCCGCTCATTCCTCGTGAGCAGCCCCTCATTCTGGCTCACATCGCTACGCTCTCGTTTATCTAATGCGGCCATTATCCCTCTTTCCTCCGTTTCTGCCTGCTTCCTCACGTTGATATTATACAAAGTCTTGCGTAGGTTCCCCAAGAGCACAGAACAAGCTTTCGGTAGGTCAACATACCTGGAAAATGTCCTCATTATACGCTTGTGGTCATTATTAGTGGGCATTACCAGAGGTAGAACATGCGCGTCGGATTGCGATCGGCGCTTTTGGGAACTTCTTGAATGTTGATCAATGATTCAGCTGACATCGCGGAGAGTAACGGCCGGACATCCTTGGGTACAATCATCGCAAGTTTCGAGATCTGCGAGCTGCTCGTCTATGGTCCTAGTGAGGGATTCGAGCCAAGGTAGACATACTTGCTTCTCATCGACCTTGCCAGAATCGAGTAAGAGCCGTAAAATCCGCACGCCGTCATCTCCATGACGCTCTCTGGTAACGGCTTCTAGTACACGCCTTCGCAGTCGCGAAGCGATGATCCCAAATTCTACATAGACTTTGGACCCGTTCAATGATACGAAGGAAGAGGCTCTCCCTGTTGGTGTTGGATTGTCCACGAATGCAAGCATGCTTAGGTAGGCCTTGACCAGCACAATACTCTTGGGCTTTCTCGTATTGAGAACGAGCCCGGATGCCAACGTGTGGTCATGGTCCAAGTGCGTGGATATATTTGCAGCTGTAGTAGGATCTGCGTCACAAATCAGCAAAGGTAGTACGAGAACTCGAAAGACTCACCTGAGCGAACCTCTGTCATTGTCTTCTGATTACTCTCGGTTGCTTTGAGAGTAGCCTTGAGCACCGACGCAGCCCCGTCGTTAAAGCGTTCCCTCGTGGCAGCCTCTATCAGCTGTTGAGGGAGCTCAGTTACCGTGAGAAAAAGCCGAAAGACACGCACCTTGTTGCGAATATGTGTGTTAAATTTGGCGTAGTTGACTCGAAAGTATACATTATCCTGCGAAAACTGTCACGAGAAGTAAACCAGCAGAAGGAGTTGTTGCGTTACATCAACGGCGTTGTTGTCGTCTAAAGTTTTGATTCGCTGCCAAAGGGTGAACATTGCAAACAGCAGGAAGCATCCTACCTGCCTTGGAGGGTCTTGCAGAGACGTGGTCTTTGTGTTTCTGCGATACTCCACGTCAATTACAATGGCGCACGCCTGCGTGAGATGGTCAACATACCAAGCCAACTTTCTCCGCCTCTTCTTCTTCTCGCCTGAGGCGGTCTATCGCCACTTCGCGAGCTTGGCGAAGCTCTTTGGCTGTCGGAAAACCGGAAATTTTCGCTTTCTCCTCGGCTTCATACAATATCCGCTTGTCTTGCGGAGAGATGTGGGACAAAACCGTTGACGGTTTGAGATAAGATGAAGTGACGAGCCCATGCAGGGCTTGAGCACAGGCAGTGGATTCTGGACACGCACATCAATAACCGAACTACGGGTGGCTATGACGGTCGCACCCTTCGAGCCTTGAGGAGCCAGACGTGACATGATGTCTGGTGGTCGAAGCTTTCCATGGTCAAGAATGAGCTGTACGACGCTGGCACCCTGCAGCTGTGGTTAATTATCTACTCGGGATACCAGCTGAACGAAGAGACATACCGGCGTTCCAAAACATTGTTCCGCCAGCCAGACATATCTGCCGAACCGTAACCTTGCTAAACATTCGCTAATGTTCACCTCGAATACTTCGCCTCCATCTTCCGATGTCGCGTGCCAAAGGATGTTGTGCTGGACTAGCACAAGAATGGCTGCACGCACGGTGCGAGGCTTCAGGTTTGAATATCGCACCAATAGGGGAAAGGGAAGACGACCCCGGCTTAAAAGGGTGGAGACTAGGATCTAAGTAGGTTGTTGGCTCGAATGGCGACAGGAGAGAATATATGCAGTCCACACCGAGGTGAATTGACCGAAGTGCGAGTGTATGACTTGTACACACACGTTCGCAGTGTCACCGTCTGCCATGAGCTAATGAATGCTCGTTCAAGAAATCATAAATATATAATATTTTTTATTTTACTCTAAACTAAATAAACCGCACAAGACACAATAATCTCCTCTTGGTCTAGGCCGCCAGTCCGATTCCCGTTCCCTTGTCACCTGCAAATGTCAGTAGGCCCGGAACAAGATGAGGAAAGTACCACCGGAGAGCCATCAAAATATAAAAGATACCAGTGAGACACTTAGCCTTGCTTAGCCTTGTATGATATAACTTGGTAAGCGCGACGTCACGCGCCAAATAGCTTACAGGACGTCCTAGTGGCGAATAAATGTGTGCCGTGGATAGCGTGGCACGCAGGTTGAAGGGTCGCAACATTGAGGAAGATAAGATTAACGTGCCACCAATGTTGGAACAAGGGTGGCCGGTGAACGCGCCACTCCATGTCACCGTGTTCGCGTTTTTTTCGGGCCTGAAAAAATATTTGTAAGTACTTGTCACTGCTCTGTAAATGGCAAGCTGACTTTGCAACGACGACTGTTCCACCAAAGATTCGCTCTCTTCGACCTCTATCTCACCAAAAGACCGTTTTGATGCTATAGATGTTGTCTTCCCCGATAGCGTAGAACTGTCGGTTGACGCAGAGTCTGGTTCGCCAGCTAATGCAGTGTCGAGGTCGTCACCCTCGAAGGTCTCATCCCACACAGCGTAACCATCATCGAGTTCCCAAGTATCTGCATTCTCGTCATCCTCTTCCGTGAGGTGATGAAGATTTGCAGTTTCGGGGAGATCTCCTGAGGGTGATATCGCTAGGGTTGCCGTCTGTGCTTGAGGCGCCCCATTTCCACTCGTGCTGTCGTAGCCGACGACATCTTGTTCTAAAGTGTGCGCATCGCCTGCGGGATTGCTCCCAAAATCAGCGGGTTCAGTCAAATCTTCGCCAGTATCATCGATCCCCTCTTCGACATCATCTGCACCTAGTCGAGTAACCTAATTGAGTAGGCGTCGCACAGAAAAGTCTGGACCGACGGACCTGTCAAACCATCCAACTGTTGCTCATCAAAGTCACTACCAGATCCGGGGAATTCGATGTTGGAAAGCTGTTGTTCTGGGCAACACAAGTTACGAGGAAGAAAGGCAGAAAAGAATTCAAAGACCTACCTTGGGATATCGACGATTTACCTTCAGCTATCAATTTTCGTGCTTCGGTTGTAACAGAGTGTCCGGCATCCGATGTTGGATCACTCTCTTTGACGCGTGTACTGGGTTCTGTAATAGCACTAGCGGCCTCCACACCACTAGAGACCTCATTTTCGTACAGTTCGTCACATTCCTGATCCTCAGACAATTCAGAATCGGCTGAACCTTTGTGAACGTCATCGACATCTAGTACAGATTCTGGTTCGTTGTGAGCAACTTGATGAGCTTCTTCTCGAGAGTCTGCGTCCTCGGCGGTATGAGGAAATTCTTGGGCATCCGCATAATGTTCGGATTCTTCATAAGCATCCTCTTCATGTCCGGCTTCTCCCTCATGATTATCTGTGTAACCATAGGATGTGGACACCGCATTTTCATGGTCCTTCGCGCCGACTTCAGTCAGTTCTTCGGAGCTACCTGCGTTTGTGGCTTCTTGATTAGTTCGGCCTCGATGGCCGACAGCTTGTGTGACGATCAGTTCGTAAGCATTCCGAAAATATTGATTCAGATTCAGGAGCAACTAACCTGAACTAGGAGATGTCTGGTCATCGGAGCTTTCAGTTGAACGGTTTGCTGGTCCGGCAACGCCATTCCGCGTTGTTTGCTGTTGAAGAGTGCGATAGCGACGGATGAACCTGGGAAGCACGGTTCGTAATCGGAGGCGGAGGGGTCCAGTAAAACCTAGGCCGTGATGTAAGATATTCAAGTCGTTCAACGATACTTCACGAGCATGCACGTTGTCCTTGATTATAGTAGTAAAGTAAGCGTGAGATCAAGAGAGAGAAGAGGGGAATTCACCTCTGATACAAGCAACTCCAAGTCGTAGGCATCGATTATCATCTCGCCTTCAATCAATTCAGTTATGGACCGAACGCATTCTTCCTGGCGTAAAGCCTCAAAAACATCGTTCAGCGTTTCGTAGTATAGGGTGGGTCGGCTTTGGAACAATAGAGTGTACACGGTCTCCGTGGATTGAGCCTCAGTCTTCGAATCGTGTATGTTCAGAGATACTGGAGCATTGAAAAGGGCGCACAAAGGCTGATCTGAGGGTGATGGTAGCTCCAGAAGTACCGGAGGTGGTGGCTCAATATAAACGCCTTCTGATATTTCATGTGGATCGGTGTCTTCTCCAGCTTCGTGAGATTCAGCAGGCTGTGTGTCATCCTGCGCTTCTTCGGGGAGATCACCCTCATAACTTTCATCGAGCTCCCGTACATATTCGTCAGACGAGTCATTCTGAATCTCAAATTGACGAGATTTCTCCCCGGCACTGACGTGCTCCGTGGTAGAAACGTCTTGCGCGATCTTCTGTTCCAGAGGTTGATAAGTCTCTAAACTATTGGATGTGCCATCAGGAACGGCTTCCACAGTCTTGAGGTCCGCAGAGACATCAGCATCAGGAATTTGGTCTTCGGATACGACTCCCGAGTCTGAGTCACTTGCTTGAGGGGCGACAACAACATTTGACTGATCTGAAGTCGGAGCATCGGTATTCTCTAATACTTCCGCCAGAGGAAAGGACGGTGTGAGGGATTCCGGTTCCGCAGCACGAGAGATAGAAGGCTCAAGGCCCGCAGGCGTAGGAATGTGTTCTGGGACAATACCACTGTCTGAAGGGAAATGAGCCTCTGGCGGCTTTTCGGAGAGATCTTGGACTGTGAGATCTGTGGAAAGAGATACGGGTGGGTGAGATGGGAATACCTCTTCCCTTGGAGCGTCGTAGACATCTATGTCGACCAACTCGGTGTCAGGCACGGGAATTTCGCCATCTGCCATCTCATACTCCACGTTGTCGTTGAAATAATCATCCATGTCTACCTCCACATCTTGCTGGGGACCGTGAGAGGGAAAATGGTCAGATAGGTGTATGGGATGGACGTCTTCCTCCATGACAGTTTCGGGCTGAACCCAAGGTTTTGGTGACGACAATGTTGTATGCATGTGAACGTCCATGTCACCGGAGTAGTCGAGCATCGGAGCATCGTATGAGTCCATTATCGCCGACGTTGAGCGCGACAAAGACAAGGACATAACCAATGGTGGTCAAGGGGGAGAATGACTTTGTCACGTCACATGTCACATTTTGAAGACATCCCGTTGACCGGACCGGACTCTCCTCTCCCCAAACTGAGTCGCGATGACCTCTGAGGGTCACGTCAATGCGGATGAGCAGGCACTGGCCCGTCTTGTTGATACGGAATATCTCATTCGACGCTCTATGACAAAGGGATATCAACTATTTTCAATTCTAACCCCCCCTATATATGCCGGCTTCAGCATCTTTCGGAAAGGGAAAGGTCACCTCACAGTAAACCGTCTGCTGCGTGCAACGTGGCTAGGTGGAGCGGCAGGTAGGTTCTACGAAGATATCTAACGTCCTGTATCTCTCTCAAACATTCACTCAGGTGTCGCTAGTGGTGGTGCTTTTGAATATGTCAGGTCTTCGAATTCAAGTTCAGAGGCCCTTCGCTCTCGCAGGATCCGTGCTGCATACGACGTCTCTCTACAACATTACCTCGTCTCTTCTCACGATCCTAATTATTTTTTTCGCAGACAAATGCTCTAAGAGCAGATGACCACGCAACAATCGGTGCACTTATCTGTGCTGTACTCACTCCCGCAATATTCTGGAAACGCGGAACGGCTTTAAACCGTAGGTATAATCAGATTCGCTCATGATCTGGAAATACCGACGAGCCCCTTCAGTGATTTTCGGTGGTGCAGGTTTAGGCACGGCGGCTGGATACTTTACACATGTTGCGAGAAGCGCTTCGGGTGACTCGCCACCAAAACCAATCATTCCTCAGATTGCTTCCGGCTCTTGAAATCCCCATCCTAGTCACTTGGAGACGCCTGTCTCAAGCACCCGTGAAGACACTCCTCGTACGTTATATTCAGACGGCTAATGATGTTAATTCTGGGCCTCGTCCCTCAACCTACCATCGACCCATGGATGCACGACCACAAAGTCTTCATCAGACGGTTTTCCCGAGCCGTCGCTTTCACCCTGGACTTCTCCAACACGCTGTTTAGCACCATCGAAGCAGTCGACGCCGCTCATATGTTCCTTTGAAGTTATATGTATGTGTTGACTGAAGCGCCTTCGAGACCGTGACCAGCGTAATGAAGATGAGGCTGCCTTCTGCCAGTGCTCGGCTACAGAGGGACGTGAAGCAGCCTTCACAAGACGTGAACGCTCGTGTTGGATGATTTTGTGCGTTTCTTCGTGCAGATGGACTTGGGACTCGTTGAAGCGTGCGAGCCTCGATACAAATCGTGAACCTATGGAGGGTTAGTGAGTAAGGAAGGTTTGGGTGTAAGTAAACGAAAAGACCTAGTAGATATTTTCTCACAACAGTGCTCATTATTTGCCCAGTCTCGTCATCGATGAGATATTTGTTTCCTTTGAGTGAAGTGAAACCGTCGTGACCTTGCGCCATATAGTCCCTCGTCAAGATTTTATATTTGACTTCAACGTCATCTCGCAAGATAGATTCGCCATCCTTCAGCACCGGCGTCGAAGGCCCGCTGTCGGAAGACTTGATTGATACGTTGTCGGGATATTCTTCCTGCAGCCATATTCCCACCACACGCTGACCAGGTGGGCGGCGAGAATCCCAGGATACACGGAAGCCGGAAATCACGGGGAATCTCCTGCATATTCAAGTGGCGATCGGCAATGGTGAACAACAACAAACAAAATCAACGAATTTCTTACCCTTCTTGAGCCGGCCAGGTTGATAAGGATGTTTCCAAAGCTTCCCACAGCGTTTTTCCGCTGATTTGTAAAACCACTAAGGGATCCTCGAACGGAAGAATTTCAAGAACATCTCCGAGAGTCAAGTAACCTACTCAATCGATGCACATGAGCCCACGTAAACTCCAGCGATTTCAAAATGATCGTACCGGGTCCATACACAGAATCGCCGCGAAGCATGCCAGCGCAAATCAAGACGCCATCTGCTCCCCCTTCAATTCCCTTCATGCATAACGCATCATCGTACGTATGCCTTATAATATCTGCGAACCAGTCTGCGCTTCCGGACTACAAAGAAACGACTCAACAAACCATGAATGGTCAAGAGTGAAGTGACCTGGACCTCTCTTGTTCGAATAAGCTGAGACCTAACATCTAGCTCTGCCGAAAGCTTGCATAAAGGTGCTCCGAGCGAAGCACCGACGGATTTAAGAATTTGATCAAGAATCTTGCGGAGCTTTGGACAGGACCGCAAACCTGGAAGAATCTTATGGCACTTTCCTGAATGTTTGATGAACAGAAGCTATTCAGCATTCCCGTACGACCTGTGCTTACCGGTAACCCTTCTGATCACCTTCGTCCTAATGCTACCTTCTGGTGTATCCTTAAGTTCTAGCAGGATCTCGCTGAGTTCCCGGAAATCTGTTCCGCTTTTGATGACCAAGGCATCACCCTTATCGTCTTCGGCACCGAGGACGTGACCAGAAAGGTCATAGTTATCCCATTTATCGACTCCGCGCCCTACGAAGTAGAGGTGATCATGGCCACCCAAGACGATGTCAGCACCATGCGTGTTGGCGATGTCAAACGAAGACTGTGACGAAGGAGCTATCGCAAGTAGTTGCTTTGCAAGTTGGATATCCTGATCGGAGCGTAACTTTGTAAGCCATCATCCACGATGTTTCACGATGGTCTTATATTCACCTGAGGAAGTCTGTGAGATGATGTCAGAATGAAAAGACAGCTCAGAGATTATAACGGACATACCGCGCGTGAGTTAGAGCAATGATGACATCGCACTTGTGCGGACCCGCTGGATCGCGTAGGACCCGAGACAGTTGCTTACCCGTCTCTACCATGTCTTGGTACACGAAGTTGGATGGCCACGAAGATACCGTTCCAATCCACTCCCTGCGATAAGAGAACAACCCGAGTCGTTAGTGCTTGGCGTAGACATAGGAATACGCAGCCGAACGTCACTTTTCAACGAGGCCAATGAGTCCGATCCTAACACCACATCTTTCTACCACAACGTACTGATACAAGTTGGCCGGTACTTGAGAAGTATTGGTGTCGATAATGTTGCTCAGAAGCCATGGCTAGGGCAACGATAAACGTGTTATAGCACTCTACAACCCGTGACACATCAAAGAACCCACAAACTTTGTGTCTTGAATCAGGGTACAAAGATGCGGATATCCTGGGAGCAGTCTTCAGTGCAAGAAGTAAATTCAAAGGATCTTTGGCCGTACCAAAGTCAAAGTCATGGTTTCCTGAGCCGACGAAACTAAGTGCGATTGCAATGGGAATGTCGTGGACATCGCTCACCCACAAGAGACACATCGGGAGTGAGTGAATTCATGACTGGCACCTGAGGAGTTCAGCAACTATTCTACGCGGATGGCTTCAGTATGAGCCAACGCACCATATGACTCCCTCTAGTCACAGAACTATCTATGCTCGGTGAAAATACGTCGCCCGAAAACAGTGACAGGCCGTCTCGTTTTCCATCATCTCTCAGTGGCCAGTGGTCACGAATGTCGTCCAGCAGGCCAGCGAATTGGGTTACATCTATGGTCTCGGAAGAAGTGGGGCTTATTTTTTGAGGCCTGACCCGATAAACGTCGTTCCAGTGCAGAATAGGGAGGAAAGACATGTTGAGCTTCCACTAAATGTAGGCACTTTATCATGATGCTTTATCATGATGCGAAATGTGGTTATGATTGATGATTATATAATCAATGCAGGAGGATGTGGAAATTATTTCTGTTTCCCTGACGAAGCACGTTCTTGCAAAATCGCTTACCGAAACAGCCTCTCTCTGGTGTTTTCTTTTGGTATAACGAATATATCATCTTCCCTCCAGGTCTCCATCGTTCCTCCAGCTGATGAAAGCCGATAGCGTCCATGAGCTCTTTCATATGTTCCATGGTCATGTAGCGCGAATTGTTTACGCAGGGGAGGGGAAGCTATGGCGCGCATAAGAATTGTTCGAAAGAGAATGCATAGGACGCACAGCGAGGAAACAAAGGCCGCCAAGGCGAAGCATCGAATGCGCTTGAACCAGCATCCGACCTAGTCGGGAGTTATCACCTTGTGAGTTCACACATGGCTTGGGGGCGTACCACGATCTTTTCCATCTGGAACGAAATTGAGGACGAGGCTCAAGCTAATGATATCCCACGCCTCGCGATGCTGGCTCTCGTCCATGAGTAAAAAGTCTTGCTCCAAGATGGACGGATGGCGTGAATGGAGATCTATTGCTGTAACGTCTATCCAGGACGCGCAATCATGATAATTGCTAGGCCGGACAGCGCCCACCTCGAGCAACCTGTCCAGAAGATGATCGTGAGGCTGTGTGATGTTTGATCTGTACTTGCCTATGCCTCTTTTTCTTGGTTTCATTTGACGCATCAGCCCAACCCATCTGTCTCAGCCATCCGATCAGCACCTTTTCGCTTCCACCGCCCCTGTCGCTGCCCTGCCCGATGCAGGACATGCGCTGATATGCCTCTAAGCCCCCCAGCTGCTCTATCTTGCGATTCACGTGTGCCAGTTCATCGCCCTGGGCACCTTTCTGCTGTTTCAGCAACCTGTGAAATTTGCGGATCACGGTGCGGCTAGCGCGTGGTGTGCTCGAGGAGCCTTGTCGCCCAGTAGTTGTTACGGTTACAGGAAATTTCCGCCTGGTGGCTTTAGGCATATCGAAAAGCACGAAAACGGCTACCAAAGTATGTCACTAAATGAAGATGATCAATCAACGACAGATCATTGATGATATGATGAGAGTGGCTTGTCGCGCTTCAGATGGATGGGCGCTGCCTCAATTAATGGGGTGTCCCTGGTACAAACTATGTTGATACACCTAGACTCCATCATCCAAACTACAGGTAGTCGACCAAGGGGTGTGACAAAGAATGGAACAAGTTACTGAATAAAAAAAAAAAGAACGCAATAAAGAAAGAAAAGAACATTAAGCACTATATTTGCCGAACCTGCTTGTTTCAAACAAGAGACAAAACAGACAAAATACTGTCCAGCGCCGCGAGTGTATGAGGCGCTGACTTTGAGGACACTCGGAAAAGAGGGAAATGCATGTCTCGTCTCTAGACAAATCCCCTCCCTCCACGCTTTGCGTCAATCCTCCTGAACCGCTCGATCTCTTCTCTCTGCAAGTACAATCAATATCGAGACGTAACATGGATAAAATGGTCTACGCACGACTTTGATGACACAGAGTGATGAGAGGAACAGCCCGATGAGACCTGCCATGAAGCCATAGGTAGTCCTGAAACGAATCTCGTTAATACGCTCGGCGACAATCAACGAATGGACATACGAGAACACATGATTCAAGGAGTCATCAGCATATTTAGTAACGGGTGTAACGCAGAAGTTGGTTGAAATAGTGGCATTGAGAGCATTCGCAAAGGTCGAGTTCTGGCAAAAGCTACCGCCGATTTCAATGAGGTCCGATGCATTGAAATATCCACAACAACTGAACTAATCATAGTTGCAGACGAAGTTAGTGAAAAATGAAGCAACAATAGGAACGTCCATGTTACCTGATCCTGGATGGTGATGCGCTGTGATGGCTGCAACTTGGCGAATTGGGTATGATATTCACTGCGCTCGCGGAGAGTGTAGAACCAGACAAAGGAACCGATGGTGATGACGATGATGGCGTCCGCAATGAGAACCCAATTGAGAATAACGAGACCGATGGTAACGTGATTTCGTTGAATGGCTGCTCCAATGGATAGAAAGCTGGTAAGAAGCAACGCAATGCCCATGACAAGGCCGCCTGAAGATAAACACGGATGTGAGTAGGAGATGCAAGATGGGGGGACACGAAATGCACCAGTCAGGTCGGCATGACTAAACGTCATGTTCAAAAGTAAGTCGTGCTTCCTCCAAAGGATTGAGAACAATATGGATATAAAGCCGGCAACGGCAATGCTGAGGGTGAAGAACCCATAGAACGCATGCAAATATTTCGACGGCATTCCCGTGTGTAAAAGGAGATAGCGGGTTCAGGCGCAGAGTCCCAAGGATGAAGCTAGTCAGGACGTCCGACTCGCAGAGACGAAAATAGGCTGGAGACCAGCACCAGCAAGCTTAAGGATTGTTTGGGGGGAAAGGAAGGTCGACGGTCAACGTCAGAGGCTTGCACTGAAGAAGGGGAAAGTCAGTGAAGTCGAAGGGGAGGGGCGCGCTGCACCTGGATGGTGGAGAGGGTGTGAGTGTTAGTATGACTGTGAGTTACTTGCCAGAAACGAGTATTGTCAGGCAAATAGGGTTTTGCAGGTGCGGGAACAGCCGCGGTTGATAAACGGGTAGCAAAGGGAAAGGAAAGGCAGTGCAAGGCTTTGCTCGTTGCCGACGGTGGCGGTAAAGATATTGCAAATACTAATGTGGTGTTGAACCGTTGCTGTGTGCGACTGTGCGGCGTCCGAAAATCACATCATATTCCGTGACCGTACATTCCTATCTACCGATCTAGACGGGGTAGACATGGTTTTGACGGCCGTCGATGACGTCGAGCTCTCAAGAGATATCGGCACATCCTGCAGAACCCGTCGAATTCCAGTTAACGTCGCAGACGATCCATCCTATTGCGACTTTTACTTCGGTTCCCAAATCCAACAGGGTCCGCTGCAAATCATGGTCTCGACCAATGGAAAGAGCCCTAAATTGGCCAACATTATAAGGAAGAGGATAGAAGAGAATATACCAAAGCGCGCGGGGGAGGCTATCGAGAAAGTTGGCTTACTGAGAGAGAAGCTCAAGGTGCGTGCGCCGGGTGTCGGCGGGGATATCAGTAAGAGGCGGATGAAGTGGATGGTCGACCTGTGTACGAGCTGGGAGATTGAGGACCTCGCCCTCCTCAATGACACCCAGATTGAATGCTTATTGGACGAAGGTTGGGAAGTGGGTCGCGTGCCGAGCCGAGAGAATGTTGTACAAAGACGGCTGAGTCAGAGTACTTAAAACTGAACTGTGACTTGTATCAATCCGACACAATCTCTTTTTCTTTCTGCCATGAGCAACATCGACTGGGACTCAAAGACTGTCATTGGCAATAAGACCAAAGCTCCAAAGGTCACCAGAAATGACGCCGACCTTAACGGTATGTTCCATCGTGGAATAAAATATCTATGGTCCCCTCACCACCAATTCTATTTGTCTTCTTTCTTTTGTAACAGCTGTGCGTGTCCTTCTCCATTATTTATTGTTTTTCTTCAATCTGGGGATGCATCTCACTGTGACCTCTAGGCCCGTCGAGCAGGAGCTGTCGTTGCCACCGAGAAGAAGGTTGCCAGCGGATCGAACAAGGCTCGTCAAGGTGGGCGCTTTGCAATTTTATTATTCCATCCCCTTATTTCCCATTCCCTAGGCACGGACCATCAACGTATAGTCAAGCTTGATCGAGAGAATGAAGTCGCTCCTCCAGCAAAAGTCGCACCCAGTGTCGGACGGGTACGGTTCTTATTGTCGCCAACTGCAGCGTGCTAAATGTGTCTTATTACATCACGTATAGGCAATCCAAACCGCACGCATGGATCTGAAATTCTCACAGAAGGACGTCGCCCAAAAAATAAATGAGAAACCGTCCGTACTACAGGATTATGAGTCCGGCAAGGCCATCCCCAACGCTCAGATCCTCTCTAAGCTCGAGCGCGTACTTGGGGTCAAGTTGCGCGGTAAATCCCGATCACCCAGTTGATAATCCGACCTTAGTTCTCACTCTGATTTTCTAGGTAGTGACATTGGAAAAAAGATGGAGGGTACGAAAAAGTCGTAATTCGTTCCCTCCGTAGTCGCCGCTGTGCTACGGCTGTTCCTCGTTTTTTGCCGTGTTGTTTTGATACATCATAGATGGCTTAGTCTGTTCCACCTTTAATTCATTATCACGGAAAAGTCTGCGGAACTAATGAAGAAATACATTTGCGTGGATGGGAGTTGTGCAGTCACAAATATATAGAACTGAACGTTTTGAACATCGGGTATATCAGCTGGCTTGTTCACCATCATTGGAGCCCTGAGAGTGTCCTTGATTTACAACCTGAATGACAAATAATGGAGACACGCACATATGATATATAGTCTGGACTCTCGCAAGCTTTGTACTCCTTTAATAGCTCGTCTGCTGTCGCTCTGAACAACCACATAGTCAACGAAAGCTGTCTTAGAAACCGATTCTAATGCGTACCTTGCGTCGTCAAACTCTTCTAACCCGTTCTCAAATATCCTTTCCTTCTTGTATTGTTCAAGAAAGGCATTTCGCTTTTTCAGGCGGTCGAACTGATCCAACATCCGCTTGAATAGCTGAGATGGGGCATGCATGAGCTTAATCCCAAAAAATATGCTTCTTAATGGATAATCACCGAGGCAATGCTCGTGTGGTTTGCGAGCATGAGCCCACTGACACGATGATTTGTAGTGACGTATGGCGAGCGACGCGTCAGTGCAACTTGGATGGACGCTGGCCCCCATGGAATAAAGTTGGCAAGCTGGCGCTCGCGAATGCGCAGAAGCGATTGGTGCACCTATTATACGTCTAATTTGGGTCTAAGCAGGAGGCGGATAGACGTACGTCGGTAGGGTCGACGTCACCTTGAATGATATTGAGGATTGAGATGTAGCACGCCGTCTTGCTCGGTACAGTAGAGACCATCCTGTTTTTCGGCTGCAGGAGTCGACGCATCACATCCAGCACCGTCGTGCGCCGTATTGGCTTCGCCTTTTCAGACAAGATCAGTACTCCTTCAGCAAGCCGATGGAAATAAAATAAAATGATGACCTTGTCAATCGAGTCAGAAGTAAAGGGCGTGTAGGATGTCATCAGAAAGTGACAACGTGGTGTTGGGATGAGCGAAGCGATGATGCCGACCAAGTCGTTGTTCATGTATCCTGGGTATCGTAGCGTCTGTGTGCTTGCTGCCATGACCGTTGACACCTTGGACATCGTGCTGCATCGTGAGCAAATACTCATCGGAAGGAAGTAGGTGAACACACGAGCTGATTCGTTTGGTCAAACGAAGGCGTTTGCAAGTGCAGACGGTCAGCGTTGATGCGTGCCAGCGCACCGTTGTCGAGCACGACGACCGAGTCAGCGTGGTTCGCGAGACGCTTGAGGGTCAACAGTGCGTTGTATGGCTGCACCACCACATCGCCTTCTTGTGCGTTTGGAAAGACCGAGTACGTTTGAACCAGCTTCTTCGGGAATTTGTCGTTTAATCGCTCCAGTAAGAAAGAGCCAAGCCCTGAGCCCGTCCCACCTGCTATAGAGTGCAGTAACATGAAACCCTGCGCAGAGATAGTCCCGAACGTGAAGTCATTAAATCATCTGGCGCGCTCTCGAATTTTCGAAGAGCCCATAAAGAACAATAGAAAGGAGTGCGCACCTCCAGCGAGTCACTTCCCTCCGCTTCTCGGTCGACCATTTCCATGATGTCCTCGTACAACTTCTCTCCCGTCGAGTATCCCTGCGCCCAGTTGTTTCCTGCACCACCGCCATCCTTAGACATGAAGATGTTCTCTGGGTTATAGAGATTTGCGAATGGAGATGTTAATATATTGTTAATGACCTGCCAGGCGCGCATGCATTCAGAATTATTATATTACCACAGCCGTCGCCGATGTATGAGCAGCAGAAGCGTACCCGCGGCTCTAGGTCGATAAGGATTGCGCGAGGGATGTAGTGCTCATCATCGGCCTGATAAAAGAAAACGTCCTTGCGATCGCCGCCCTCGGTCGCCCAGTCTTCGAGGATGCCTTCTTTGTTGATACCGTGTTCGGCACAAAGCCGTTGCCAGAAGACTGAGCCCACTGAAATGTGCCATGAGCACGGTATTAGACGTGCCAAGGCCAAGTTCACGCATACTTTGGTTGCCGCATTGGCCGATTTGTACGGTAACGATTTCGCGAGGCATGTTGGCCGGAATGTCAACTCGGTGCCAGTCACGGTGCTGCTGCACAACTGTTGGCGGTTACCCACGCTTGCCACGAACAACCAACCGGTCGATCCAGGACAAAATACAATTGCAAGAAAATACCAAGTTAAGATGCCAATCGGCCTTGAGCCGTGTGATAATGATAATGTGCGGGGTGCATGGCCTTGAGCCTGCGTAAGACTATGGATGGTGTGTGATTATCTACGCCTAGATATCGATATCCCAGTTGTGTAAAAACAAATGCAAATCAGTGAAAGCAGGATTGCAAAACGGTGCAGGAAAAAAGACAGGAAGGAGAGACGTTGGTAATCGAGCAGGCGGTGTCAATTTACGTTGACCATGTGGGTTTGGAAACTAGAAGCGGCAAGCAACCTGTCCGAAGTTTCAGAAACAGATAGAGCTAGTGACAGAATACAACGAACCAGATAAGAACGGAACCATGGGGCTTTGATTTTCAGAACAGGTTGCGACAATGGCTGCAAGAAAATGGCCAAGTAGGAATTGAAATGTATACAGAAGGAAGAATGAATGTCCGGGTAGTTTCGTCGCCTTTGGTCATATACGCAATTTGGCATCGGTGCTATTTATCGCTTGGCGCCCGGTCTGCGGGTCGGTAGTTTCCTCACTGGGCGACTTCCAGGAGGTGGAGCAACCTGTGGGGATGCACCCATGGTGAACATAGCATTGCCACTATTACCAGTTGTTGGGGTTTGCGGCGTGGATGCACCGAACGTTCCCGTCGGTGTTTGCGGGGTGCCACCCCCGAAGTTAAGTCCGAAACCCTGCGCCACGGCCGGGGAGGTAGGCTGCCCGGCACCTGAGCCAAACCCAAATGGATTTGGTGCAGGCTGTTGCGGCGGTGCGCTTGCAGGTCCTCCGAAAGAGAATGGCATCGACGATGTCGGTGCCAATGGCTGGGTGGCAAACGCAGGGCTTGCAGGCGCAGATCCAAATGGACCGCCACTTCCAGACGAACCAAACGCGAAAGGAGAGGCGGGGGCTGGTAGTTGGGCTTGAGCTTGTCCAAACGCAAACCCACTCGATGAGGACCTGCGTCCTGGTTCCGGCGCTGCCTGGCCGAATGTGAAACTCGTCGAGTGCTGGATCGACTCCGGTGCCTTGAAGGAAAACCCAGAAGTCGTCGCGTCCGCAGTCTTTGGGCCTGGCTGATTGAACGTGAATCCACCTGAGGACGAAGGCCTACTATCTGTAGCGGGTTGACCAAATGGGAACCCTGTAGGTGCCGTATTCTCGGTGGGTTTGGTTGTGCTAAAGGAGTAACCCACGCTTGCGCCCTCGGATGCTTTTGTGTTCGCACCAAAGGGGAAACCTCCACTGGTACCGTGGTTCGATGTTTGATTCTGTTGTCCGAATGTAAAACCGGAACCAGTCGCAGGAGTTCCCCCAAAAGGGGAAGAGGACGGTGATCCGAAACCTGCTCCCGTATTGGAACCAAGCGAAAAGCCGGACTTGGTGCCAGGCATCTGCAGCTGTGGTAGTGACTGCGGTTTAGCACTTCCACCGGGGGCATCTGTCCCACCCCCACGCGTCGGGCTCTCCTCCATACGCATACCATCATCAGCAGAGGGAGGGGTTAGAGGGCGAGCTAGCGTTGGTGTCCCGAACGAGAAAGCTGCTGACTTTAACGAACCTGATGGTGCGGGAGGCATGCCAAACGAAAACCCACTCGTGCTAGCAGCGGGTTTGGTTTCAGTTTGGGCAGCGGGCGAGCCAAACAAGAACCCGCTAGGGGCACCGGTCGTTGTTGTCGAACCAAACGTGAGACCACTTGATGAGGCACCTGACTTCTCCACTGGAGCAGTAGGCTCTGTGGTAGAGGAATCACCAAATGTAAAGATGTTTTTTGCAGGGGTCACAGGAGGGCTAGCAGACTCTTTAGTCGATTGGTCAAAGGAAAAATATGAGCTGGGAGGAGGTTTGGAAGTTTCAGTCACAGGCGCAGTTGCCGGTAAAGATGCCGAAGTCGAAGCGGGACTCGAAACCGGGAGAGCGGGTTTCAGAGGCTGTTCAGCTTCCGCTGGAGCAGCGGTTGTTGTCTTGGGGAAAGAGAAGGCGGGAGTAGTAATTTTAGTTGATTGAGTATCTGGCTTCGTGGTGGGCACAGGCGCTGGCGATGAGGTCCCAAATCCGCCAAATGAGGTCGGACCGCCGAAAAGGGGCTTCTGCGGAGCTAGGCTAGAGCCTTTCTTCTCCACTGGCTGCGATGTAGAAGGGGTGAGACTGAATGGGTGTGATCTACTAATATTTGCCTGCATGGACGAAGGCGGCATCGACTGAGCCTGCGGGGGCGGTGCAAAGGTGGATGGTGCCCGGGCCTGAAGAGGAGGCTCAGTAGGCTTTTGAGATTCTGGACTTGCCGTTGATGCAACGGATATTGGCGTAACTGCACCAAATACGGATGTAGGAGTAGGGGCAGTCCGACGCTCTGATGCTGCAGTGCCTGTCATGGACTCGCTGACTTGAGAGATCTGGTTCGCAGGCTGAGAATCAGGTTTGGATGCAGGTTTGGATACAGGCTTGGGCTCAGCATGGGGAGGCGGTACGCCCGTGCGCGCAAAGATCTGGGAGTTGGCAAAGAAGTTCGGAAGAGATGACTCGGATTCGTTACATATGTGCTATTAGATAGGGTGAAATGAAGGGGAAGCATACTGGAGCAAAGCTAAACCCGCTTGGAGCTTCAAACTTGGGAAGATTTGCATTGATACCTTCCTTGTCCTTCGGGGTCTCCTCCGACACAGCAGCAAGTTCATCGACATCTTCTAGTTCATCGTCCTCGTATGCTGCTGAGAACCGATTTCTGGTACGCGTAGGACCAACTGTGCGAGTCTTCGCGTGTATACGATTTGCGCGAAGGGCAGTGGGTTTCCTACCACCTACCATACCAAAAGAAGGGACGGAGGACGGTGGTGCGGAGACTTTGCGAGCAAAGGCAGCCGGAGCGCGAACTGGTTCGGCAATTTTGCTTGTGCGCTTGGGGGGCATAGGTTCAAGCTCACTGTCATCGACCATCGGCTGTACGGCAGAGTCCTCCGTTGGTTCTGCATCTAACTCTTCTTGTTTACGCCGGGCCAATAACTTCTTAAGACCACCTTCACCAGCATACGGCTTACTATTCTTATTCTTCGAAGGGGTTTCCTTTTCCTTTTCTTTCGGCGCACTGATATACTTGCTGGCGTGACCCAGGCGGGGCTTGTCATCACGTTTATCACGTTTCATAAGGACAAGCGCCCGTGCTTTTTTCCGGGTCTGGAAGAGTTCTGGAAGCGCGCCATCGACGTTAGCTGACCGGAGACGAGTAGGTACAAGGGGAGTGCGGTATTTCTCGAGCTGATGGAGTGCAAGTTCCGCCGGGTTGGTGGGTCGAAGGTCTGTGGGAGGGTTAGCACGATGGGATAAAAGAACAAAGACTAGGCTTACCATTAGCAGGCTGAGCGGGAAGGACGAGGGTTGAATGGGATCGATTAGTGGTAAGTCCCTGGTGGTGCTGATAAGTGAGAGAAGGTAGTGGATGGAAAAAGAGGGCCTATACCGATTTCTGTTTACTGAAGAGAGAGCCAAGTGTGAGAGAGGAGTCATCGCTCACGCGCCTCTGTTCCTGTGGCACTGAAGGCGGTTTTACAAAAATTGGATTTTCAATGAGAGCAGTAAGCGGTGGGGGTTCCGATGGGTTGCGTTCACGTCTCTGTGGATTTGGACCGTAAAGGGGGGCACCTGGCTGAGGGGTCAGGGCAGATCGCATGCGGAAGGGGGGGTTGGGAGGTTCAGCGGAGAGGTTGGGAGAAAACTCCATGGAGACGTCACGAGAAATGGGAGGAGGTAGAAATGAGGGTGCTGGAACAGAGGGGCGACGAGCTGTCGGGGGATCCATAGACATTGTGCGGGCAATGAGAGCAGGTTGGGTCCTAGGAGGATCGGAGAAGGGAGAAAGGCGAGACGTATCCGGGCGGGGGATGGGGATGGTATTGTTGGAGGAAGTGTAGGGACGAGCTGGCTTGGAAGCATGAGTGCGACGATGAGTCGATGGTCGAAGTGAAGGGGTAGGAGGGTCGAGGTACGATGCAGGAGGGAGAACAGATTGAGTGGGGACACGCTCTGGTGAGTTGAGGCGGATACGTTTGACTCTGTATGCCGAGGGTGTATCTTGTTGTTCTCCATCGCTGTCGTGAGAGGGACCATGTACGAGTTTGCGTTTGCCTTGGGTATCTTCAGACTCGAAAGTATCGTTTCCGGTGTTGGCAAACCACGAAAAAGGAGTTGTAACGAGGGACTTGAGTGAGGAAAACATCGAGATGGCTCGAGAAGGAGGCGGCCTTCTTGTGCGATGAGAAGGTTTCTTACGACGAAGGCTGCTGAGACGAGCCGACGATGTAGGCGGAGCCGCGAGTGTAGCGGGTGATGGGGACGAGGTCAACATGTTGCGCCAGCCAACCTGTCGGAGCGGCAACAAGAGTCACACACGCTCTTTGTGTTTGAGCTATGCGCGTGCGCATACATCCATCCATTGGGCGGCTCTCTCATTCGCTCTCACAAAATAAAAATCCCCAGGCGTGGCTTTTCGTCGACTCTGTCTTTCCTGTAAAGTTCGCCGCTTGGGAGTCAGTCGCACGCCGTTCATCACATTCACATTCTCGAACTCACCGCATATAGCCCTCGATATTACTACGGAAAGCTTCGTCAAGAACACCTTCTTGACTCTCTCAAAAACCTCATCTCTACAGTACACACTCATGGGTTTAACCCCATTTCTATCGAACCTCACCTAAAGGATGGAGGTGTCTTTGTTCTTTTCGAATACACCCCTCAGTCAGACGATGTCCTGTCTATAATCCAGTCAGATCTCAGAAATCACGTCATCTCCCAAGGTGGCATACCATCGTCTTTGGGTATTCGTAGAGGCAATATCTGGGTTGTACAAGGACAACCATGGCGTGAGGTACTGACCACACTACTCCCTTCATTCTACAATGGGCATCCTCACACACAGCCCAGGACATGAATAGATTTGCATCCCCTCTCCTTCGCGTCGTCTTTGATGGCGCGGACCCACACGAAGAATCACTCTATCATACGTTCAGAGTATTCGCTCCTTCTTTTGACATCAGCATGTTCCTCACTCCCACCATTAGCCATATGGTCGCATTATGGATATCACACCTCCGGCTGCTGTTACCGGTACCTCTTACCGCGGCTCAACTATCACCTTCTCGGACGTTCGCTCGTCTATTATAGCCCGCAATGTTGCACATGGTCTCTGTGTCGGTCAAACGCGCATTCGTACCTCCTTCGTACCTCCAGTGCAAGCCCACGTCGTTCGCGACTGGATCGCCAAGCACCCTCGCATTGTCATTCCAGTTATCGTCTTCTTCTTAGGCACTCTGACGTACACCGTGCGTGGCATCCCTTTCTTCAATAATCTGAATTCAGACGTTGGACAGATCTTTGATCCCGTCCGTGTCCTCATGGTTGAGGGAAAGATCCTAGAATGGTTCAATTATAGAGGTTATTGCAATTTTCTGAATACTCTCGCTTCCGACCTCATCTTTTATACAGAATTCCGCCTGTATCAGTGGCTCCATAGCAATACTGTCGATAGATTGACCTTCAGGTCTACAGATTCCACAGATACAGATACAGCTTGGCAGGAACGTCAGGATGCCGATATTACTCTCCGAAATTACCTCAATGACACACCCAGTATGTCTGACGAAATATTGTGTCGCCCCCCGGATTCATGTCGCCTACAGACAGTATCGCCTTTGTATATGGACCACAGGGAAGCGGCAAGTCAAAAATGTTATCTCGTATCCTTCGGGACAAAAAGCGGTGCGTACTTTTGTTTTATTTCTAGCTTACATGACTCTAGTGATACTCGTTTCCGATAGTCCGGTACTTTTCATTGATTGTGCGGAACTGCAACGCGCCGACTCAGACATGCGTCTCGTCGACACGCTAGCGAAGCAGACCGGCTATTGGCCAGTTTTTACGTTTCTCAAATCAATGAATAGTTTCATTGATCTTGCCAGTGTTGGGCTCATTGGCCAAAATGGTGTGTTATCCGGAGCTAAGTGTTTTGGGTGGCGGACACGTGTTGACACTGAACAGCTGGCCTGAGTACTTCACTTCCTGACCAACTTAGGCAGATCCTCGAGATCGTTGGGACGGCACTTCACTCTATCACCTCTACTCGCAACAAACAGGCGCGTCGCGAGTGCGAAAGCGCCGCCCAAGTGGAAGAAGAGGTGCGGAATTCAGAGCGAGTACAAGAACTCATTTGTCGCGGCATTTGGCACGATCCACGCATGGGACCAATTGCAGGTGGTGGTATAATTGCAGAGTTGGGCGTCGGAGATGAGCCCTTCGGTGAACGCGACGAAGTTCTTGAAACCTACTCTCCCAAGACACAAGCCCTGACGGCGAAAGGAGGATATAATCCATCAGGTCTCGAAGTTGTAAACGCAGTACCGATCGTCGTACTGAAGAACTATACTGCGAACGGTAAAGAAGAAGTCATGCACGTGTTTGCGAGGTGGGCAGCGGCATTGGTTGAGGAACAAGTGCGTCCCCTGATTCATTCATGACATTGGTAAGTAGAACTGTGCGGTCAGACTGCGCATGTCATCGTCACCAGCCACAATCGGGAACATTCAAAGCCACTTGCTAAAGGTCTGGACTTTTGACTATTGTGTTGTCATTTTCTGGATTATACTGACTCTTCGTTAATGAAGCGCTTCTATCGAGACCGCTAAACGTGATTGCCTTGTCTGACGTGGATAACGCAAGCGCGTTGCAATTGGTTAGGACGAAATTGCATGAAGCAGGCATCGAGATCCAGCTCTCTCACGATGATACGGAGATGATTGGTTGGCTAGGTGGTAGGGCGAGCGATCTTGCCAGTGTGCGCTACGCTTCATCTTATCCGCATTACCCGACTAATCTTCGACATCTTAGCTGATACACAAAATGCGCGCCGGGCAGACACCAGCGGACGCAGTTGAAGATATTATTCGCCAAGGTGTCACCGAGTTGCGTAAACGTGCGTTTGGTGATGACGCGGATGACGCTCGTAGCCTGCCGTGGAGTAGAGAGCACGCTTGGGCCCTACTTCGTGCGCTTGCTAGAAGGGATACAGTCCCCTACCATGAGATACTGGTAAATTCTCCATTCAAGGGCGAGGAGAACGCACTGCGGAGTATGGAGCGGGCAGAGATGATTACTGTGGACGCGCGAAATGGTCGACCGTCAGCCATTCGCCCTGGACGACCTATCTATCGTTATGTCTTCCAGCGCCTTGTTGATGGTGATTTTTTTTTCTTGAGTTGCACTGTCTTCGCAACGTATGTTTACCGACTGTTACCCACCCAGATCCAATTTTCCAAGCTTCTCAAGATCTCGCCTCCAATACAAAACTCATCGACAGTGCTGAAGCGACTGTGCGTGCATGTGAGCAGGAGTTGCAGACCCTTCATACAATTGGGCTTGACAAGGGACGGTGGTGGAGTGGTGCGACTGCGATAGGGATACGGACGAAATATCTGATGGATAAGATGGGGAATGCGCAAGGGACGTTAGAGAGATTGGAAAAGCATAACGGAGAGCTGAAGAAAGTGTTAGCACGGGGATAAATTATGATAATTGATTACGGTAGCTTTCTTTCAAGACCTACTCTAATGGATGGCCCAGGACACCTTTTATCACTCAAAGTGATGCGACTCTCTGTACGTGTCTGCTCGAATAACAACTCCCGTTTATTTGTGATCTTTGTTTCAAGTAGCGACCCGCTCTCGCTAGTGCATGGGAACCGTTCTACTCCAGTTCCCCCTCTTTTTCAGCCCACTCCACCGCGTCCGTACTCTCTTTACAGGGTAGTGCCCCCCTCCCAGGCCACCCCAAGACTCTGCGCGACCTGACCAATGCATCCACACTTCTAACCCTCCCATCCTCCTTCGGCGCGATCCAGCTCGGTGAGACCTTCTCCGGCGCACTTGCGGTGAACAACGAGTCTGCCGCTTCTGTGGATGGCGTCAGCCTGCGCATCGAGATGCAGACCGCTACTAGCAAGGTACTCCTCGCTGACCTCGGCGGGCCAATGTTGAGCCTAGTTGCGGGCGACACGATTGAAGCCATGGTACATCATGAAATCAAGGAAC
>WNFR01003611.1_pt1 | contig 26226 bp, 17 predicted proteins | sample 5400221 | NCBI WGS metagenome assembly WNFR01 (sample SAMN13153357, study PRJNA577476) | soil metagenome | isolation source: 40 cm soil under Madrone tree | place: USA:California | collected 2016-06-14
ATGAGCCGACTCCGGCGGAAGCGTTAAAGGCCGGCGCCGACCTTGTTTGTTTCAGCGGCGATAAACTCTTCGGCGGCCCACAGGCCGGAGTTATCGCCGGCAAAGAACGACTCATAAGGGCGCTGAAACGCGAACCGCTGTTTCGGGCGTTCCGGTGCGACAAGCTCTGTCTTGCCGCGCTGCAAGCGACTGTGGATCTTCACCTCGATCAAAAGATCGGCGAAATTCCGGCGCTCGAGCTTTTGCAACTCTCAGAGGAGGCATTGCGCGCCCGTGCTGTGGCAATTTCTTCGCGTTTGCAGGACCTGCCGTTAAAAATTGCAATCGGCCGCGGCTGCGCCAAAGCGGGGGGTGGCACGTTGTCGAAGGCAAAGGTGCCGTCGGTGACGATCGATCTTGCTCCCGATAATTCATCACTGGGCGAGTTTGCGGCGACCCTTCGCGCGTCAAATCCGCCGGTGATTGGCTACATCGCGGATGGCCGATTCAAGCTCGATCTGCGGACAATTTTTCCGCAGCAGGATGATTTCGTGATCGGAGCGATCCGCGCTGCGTGCACGAAGTGACAACCCGTCATTTCATCATCGCCACAGCCGGCCATGTTGATCATGGCAAGAGCGCGCTCGTTAAGACGCTGACCGGAACTGATCCGGATCGGTTGCCGGAGGAAAAGAAAAGGCAGATTACAATCGATCTTGGTTTCGCCGAATTAAATTTAACAGCCCCGAACGGCGACAGAATTCACGCGGGCATTGTTGATGTTCCGGGACACGAAGATTTCGTGCGCAACATGATCGCGGGGGTTGGTTCGGTTGATCTGGCGCTTTTTATCGTTGCCACAGATGACGGTTGGATGCCGCAAAGCGAAGAGCATTTGCAAATCCTTAATTACCTCGGAGTAAAACGCGCTGTGATTGCTCTCACCAAAAGCGATCTGGGCCGAATTGATTTTGTGACCGACCAAATTCATCGCCAATTGCATGACACACTATTCGCGGACGCCCCAATTGTTCCGACTTCCGTCCGTACCGGGGAAGGCATCGAAAAGCTGACAAACAAGCTGGCGACAGAACTCGCACGAACGGAGCCGCAACGGGACATTGGTAAGCCACGGCTGTTTGTTGATCGCGTGTTCACGCTGCGTGGCATCGGCACAATCGTGACAGGGACACTAACCGGTGGATCGTTTCACCGCGGACAGCAAATCGTTGTTTACCCGGCCAACCTGGAAACGCGTATTCGTTCCATTCAGAGCCACGGCCAGGAGTTGCAAGTTGTGCAACCGGGAATGCGTACCGCCGTCAATCTCCCGGATGTCTCTGTGGATCAGATCAAGCGCGGCGATGTCATTACCATTCGCGACCTCGGCGGGCCAAGTCCGACGCTGGTTGTTATTCTGGAAAAATCCTCGCGACTTCATCGCGAAGACCGCGCTGCGCGTCCCCTGAGGAACGACTCGTCGATATATCTTCACCACGGAGCGTCGCGCGTCGCAGCCAGAATTGCCGATCTCGAAACAGGCCGGCTTGAGCCTGGCGAAAAGACGATTGCCAGGATTAAACTTGCAGCACCCGTCCTTGCGTTTGCCGGCGACCGCTTTGTGGTTCGCAATCCGTCGGAACGACAGACCCTCGCCGGCGGACTCGTGTTGGATCCAGATGGCGACAAGGAATCACTGACCTCCCGGGTGGCTTTGGACGACGTCGATTCGATGGTGCGCGGCACAATTGCGCGGCATGGATTCACGCAGCGAGAAACTTTTTTGAGCAAATCACAATTCAGCACAGATGAAATTTCTGAAGCGCTGATAGGTTTGCAGCGAAACGGCAAGATCATCCTGCGTCAACACATTGCCGCGGATCGTGAATTCTGGCGGAGGCTTCTCGCCCAGGCGGTCGGCTTGATCGACGAAGCGCACAGCCAAAGCCCCGATCGCGCCGGCATTGACCTGAATGATCTGCGCTCGGCGCTCCGCATTCAACAGCCGGAGATGTTTGAGGCATTGTTAGAGGACTTGCGGGACAACGGTTTCGTCCGCAAAGGGTCGGTCGTTGCGCGGACTTCTCATCGGCCATTGTTGTTGCCGGAGCTGCAACCTGTTGAGGCAAAGATTCGCCAGGCCCTTTCGCGGAAACCCTTCGATCCACCCCCTCGACGCGAGATTGAGCCGGATCAACAGGCGCAATATGTTCTCCGTTTTTTGATCGAAACCGGACAAGTTGTCCAGATCGCCCCGGACGTGCTGCTGTTGCGTGAGAATTTCCAACGCATGAAAGAGATGGCCGCTGAATTCATAAAGAAAAATGGACCAGCTACGGTGAGCCAGCTGCGACAGGCACTGGAGAGTTCGAGGCGAATCATGGTTCCATTTCTTGAACGACTCGATCGCGAAGGGTTCACACGACGCGTGGGTGACAAGCGCAGCTTGCGAAGCAATCGATGACGACGGCGAGCGGCGAGCTAGATTGAACGATGCCTAAAAAGCCGGTCGAAACTGGCCGTCCTTCAGCGAAGGTCTCGTTGCACATTGGCGCGTCGTTTTGCGCGGCGTGGGAGACAATTCTTCTGCCATGGTTTCAAGCTGCGGGACAGGTCTCCTGGCAGCAGCAACAACCCACTGTAGTTGCAATGCCCTTTCGTAGTCAGGCCTACGCAATCAAAGGGCTCCTGCTCAATCGGGGCGTGTCGCTGCTGGGGATCCGATTCGTTTCTCCGGCCGAACTGCGGGAACTGCTGACCGCGCGAAGCAAGATGCACCTTGCGCTGCGTGAGCACTTGCGGCTTCTCCTTTCGGTTGCCGCGGAGGAATGTATGAAGCTTCCGGAAGATCCACCGCTACGCGAAAAAAGAATGTTGGAAGCCGACTTTCTCGCTGCAAAATCCGTGGCGCGGGCGCCGGACCACTTGCTTCGCACAATCGATCAACTCGGAGCCGCGGGCTGGGATTTTTCCGCAGTGGAACTTCCGGCTTTACGTGAGATCGCGACGCGATTTCATCGGCGGCTCGCGGATTGCGGTTTCGAATTGATTCACGCTGCTGATCGGCGAGGACTCGATCGGGCCGTCGCAAGTCCGCCGCTCTTTACCAATATACTGGTGACAGGATTTAATGGCGTCCACTGGCCGCTCTGGCCTTTGCTGCAAGCAGCCGTTCTTTCCGCGAAGAACGCGACCGTCCTTTTGGACGACCCAAGCGATGCAGCACGCGACATTGACGAAACGTGGGTGGGCACTTGGGAAGAAGCGTTTGGCGAAGCGAAGCCGGCATCGCTGCCGCTGAATCAAATTACCGACAGCCTGTTCAGTGAGGAAGAAATGCGAGGTGCATCGGCTGGTGCCATAGGCCGATCGTTTTTGGTTGGTGCGGACACGACAGAGCAAGCTGAGGCTATCGCGAAGCAAGGCCTGCATTTTCTCGCAGACCCGGCATGCGATCGTATCGGCATCGTTTTCTCCGGTCCGGGCGCCCTGCCCCGCCTGGTCGCAAACGCGCTCACTCGATTGGACATTCCGCACTACGACGGTTTGGCACATTTTCTACCGGGAATTTTCGAGGCGGCTGATTGGCGCGCGTGGCTTCGGCTTCAGGAAAGTCCGCGCATCAACTCGCTCCTTCATTTCGTTAGCACCCTCTCTGACCATGCCGAAATATTTCCTGATGTCAGCTTGAACGCCTTCGAGCGAGCCTTGCGCTCCGCGTATGCGGAAGTGTTGATCGATGACCTCGACATTTTACGAGGCTTTTGCGAGCAGGAATCCGGAGGCACAAAAGAAAAGGTCGCCGCGGCGCTGAACTCAATTTCATTTCTCCCTGCGCGTGCTCGTTTCCCGGAATTCCTTCGCACAACCAAAGCCGCGCTCAATCGCCTCGGTTGGAAATCGCATTGGATGGAGATTTCACGACGCACGGGCGATTGGGTCGATAAACTGGATATCGAATTTTCCCGCGCGCTTTATCTGCGTTGGCTCGGCGAGATAGCATTTACCTTTACAGCCGCTCGGGAAACAATCGGCGATCATCCGTACGCGCGCGTCCAGCTTCTCAGCGTTCCGCAGGCCCACTCTCAGCAATGGTCGCATCTCATTTTCGCAGGATGGAATGAAGGATCCTGGCCCCCTCCCGAGACCGGTGAATTCGCCAGGCAAGACGAGATTGATGCATTCAACCGCAGTATTCAAAAACTAAATCGCCGCGCTTCGCGGCAGGGTCGCCAAGGCGAAGGCCATACCTCGATTCGCGAGGGTCACACACTCTATCTCGGCCCTGCTCAGCAACGCCAGATCGCGCTCCGGCAATTCGAAACTCTCGTTGAATCAACAACTCAACAAATCACCTTTACCGCCAGCCTCGTTCAAGAGGACGCACCGGAACGACTCTGGAATCCGAGCGAGCTATTCACGCGGCATTATCAGGAGACGAATAACAGTCCGCTGACGCAGAAAGCCATGAATCAGCTGCAAGCGTTGACTCGAAGTTGGCTCGATAAAGCGGGCGATCCAAAGAGAAAGAACCTCGTAGTGTCGCGCGAAATCGAATCGACACGCATGGCGTATGATGCCCGACGCGATCCCAATGCCTCATCGCGCGAATACGATTTCGCATTCCGGTCGAAGTCGCCCGTCGTCCCGACCTTAAGTGTGAGCGAATTTGACCAACTCATCGCTGCGCCTGCCCTAGTCTGGTTGAAAAAATACCTCGGCGTCAAGGCCGCCGACGAAAGCGACAATGTCTGGAACAGCTCAACCGGAAAATGGGTGCACGATTGGCTGGCAGCGGTCGCAGCGGGAACAGTGAAAACATTTACGCGTCTGCCGGATTCTACCGAAATGGAACAGCGCGTTTGCGCCGCGGCGGAAACGAAACGCTCCGAGGTAGCGCATCTTTGCAGGGCCGCAGGAAAACCGGTGCCTGATTGGTGGGCCGGCGGCTGGCGCAACGCCCTCTTTCTCGGTCGCGTTCTCGCTGAAAAACTCGGGGCGGTCATGGGCTGGTCGTGGATGGCAACCGAATGGGCTATCGACGAAGATCTCGCCGTCAAGGTGAATGAGAACGCGACACTTTCGTTGCGGGGACGGATCGACCTACTGCTTGCACGTAAGGCACCGAGCGCGGGTTCGCTGGCCGCTGAAGATCTTTGGATCATCGACTACAAGACGGGCGCAAAGAAAACACTCGCCACCGCGAAGCAAGATGCCAATGGGCGCAGGCCCGCCTTAAAGAAAAAACTGCTCGACGGTTCCGCTTTGCAGCTCGGCCTTTACACACTCGCCGCACGTGCACTCGGCGCCCAGCGGACCGAAGTTAGTCTCCTTTCGCCGCTTGTCAGGCGACTCGAGCCCCAGATCTCCAGCGACGAATTCTCCAGCGAAGAAGACATCTTCGCCGAGCTGGCCAGGATGCAGCAAACTGGCACCTTCGGAATGCACGGGCCGTTGCGCTCCACCTATAGGTTCACGGACGACTATCCGCTCGCGACGCTCGCGATCGATTCCGACATCCTCGAGCAACGTTGGGAGCTGACGCATCCCGCGCTCGTCCGCGATGAGGAGGAAATATTTTGGTGATCGAGCCGCGCGACCAATCCGCCCGACGCCGGTTCGCCGAAGAACTCGACCGCAATTTTTCCGTGGTCGCCTCCGCGGGCTCGGGCAAAACCCAGGCAATTACTGAGCGCATTGTGCAGCTCGCCCAATCCAAAAATGCCCTTGAGATCTTGCCGAAGCTTGTCGTGGTCACCTTTACCCATCGTGCCGCCGATGAGATGCAGCAGCGAACACGACAGCGAATTCTCCGAGAGCATCGTTCGCCCGCGCTTCAGGCTGCTTTTAATCGTGCTTTCTTTGGCACGATTCACAGCTTTTGCATGAAGCTGCTGACAAACTATGGCCATTATCTGGGGCTTCCCTCACCGCTCAATCTCGTGGCGGAGGATGATGAAGAACTCTGGGAAGCATTTATCCAGCAATATCACCATATAGGTCGGAATCTGAGCGCGGAAACGCGCACGGCTCTTTTGCGGTTGGCGCCGGCTCGCCAGTTAATGGAACTCGGCCGAAACGCGCGCACGCTTCTTTCAAGCAAGAGCGAAATCGGCCAATGTCCTTCGGTCGATTTTGCCGAAGTGCACGCGGCAATTCCGCCACCCTCTTCCAAAGAAACGATCGCGAATTCAAAAGCCGAGCTGCTCGATTGGGAGAAACGCTACCGGAACGGCTGGGAATTCGTTCGTTGGCCTGCTCGATCAAGTAGCGCGCGGGATTTTCTGCAGCGTTGGAATGAGGCCTTTGCACCGCTGCGCGCCTGGGTCGCGGAAGCCGCACTCTGTGTTGCCACTAAAGTGCAACATGATTTCCGCGATTTCCGCATCGAACGCGGCCTGGTCACTTACTCAGATCAAGTCGCCCTCGCGGACGAATTGCTGCAACATCCCGCTGCCTCCCGTCGTCTGCGCGAAGAAAACTTCCACGTCATCCTGGACGAAGCACAGGACACAGACCCCGCGCAATTCTCGGTTCTCACCGAAATAACTCGTCCACCGGATGCGACCGGGCGTTGGTTGGAGACCAAAACCGCGCCGCCACAGCCCGGTCATTTCTGCATGGTCGGCGATTTCCAGCAATCTATCTATCGCGACCGCGCCGATTTGAACAATTACCGGGCAATTCATCGTGCGCTTGTCCGTGACAGCTTCGGGGACGAACTCGAATTCTCAGTCACATTTCGGCTTGACCAGCACCAGATGAAGTTTGTGAACGATACTTTCCGCCAACTTCTAAACGACAAGAATGGGCAGGTGAAATTCGTCGAGTTGCAACCGCGTCCAGATGTTCTGCCGGGTCAGGTTATTCGAGTTTCGCTCGACGCAGGCCTTCTACCCGCCGGCGAAAAACCTAAAGATTATCAGAAAGCCAGGATCGAGGCGCAAGTGCTCGCCGACTGGATCAAAAAAACTGGACTCGGAAAATTGCGCGCAAAGACGTGGCGCGACGTCGCGATTCTTTGTCCGCGAAAGCTCTGGCTCCGAACGATGGCCACAGCCTTACGACGTGCAGGTCTGCCTGTTTCCATCCAATCCGAAAGCGACTTGAAGGGCGACAATCCCGCCTATGCCTGGTTGACCGCGCTCTGCACGATCGTGATCGATCCGCGGAATGCTTACGAGATCGTCGGTGTCTTGCGCGAAGTATTCGGAATCGCCGACCACGATCTGGCAATTTTCTGCGAAGGTGACGGCAGCCGTTTTCAAATCGAAGCCGACTTGCCCGGCACTGGTGTTGTTTCTACGCCGCTCCGGTTGCTGGCGGAAACGCGTCGGCAAATCGAGGGCCATTCACTTTTCGATGCCGTGAAAATTTTAGTGGAGCAAACGCAGTTGCAGCAAAGGCTCGCATCCCTCCCGCGGGAAGATTTCACCGACTTGAAAGGCGAACTCGACACTCTTCTCACCCTTGCGGCTGAGGCGGAATCGCACGGCGATACGCTGGCTGAATTCGTTGAAAAAATGCGCTTGGATTTTCTCCTGCAACGCGACGTGCGCCGCTCGACCGATGATGGCATCCAATTGATCACCACGCAAAAGGCGAAAGGTTCCGAATGGCAGGCTGTGATCCTGCCCTTCCTCGGTCGAGACGTAATACCTCCGTCGCCGCGATATCCAAGCATCATAAAAGTTCCCGGATCGACCGAGCTTCTAGTGGCCCTAACCAAGGACGATTTTCCTGACGAAGTTCGAAGCGCAACGAAGATAGCGGTGCAGCAGGAAATGGCGCGGCTGCTCTACGTCGCAACGACACGCGCACGTCACACGCTCGTCCTCGCGCTCGATGAAGAAATCTTCGCTCGCGCGAACGGCGAGATACAGAAAGCTGCACAATTGAAATGTTTACTCGGTGAAAACCAGATCAACCGACCACATTTCGACGTTCTTGGTGTCGAGCCGACGGCCTGCCCGGAAACCGCCGGAAGCGCGGAGCAATTGGACGTCGAGCCGGCAGCCACAACGCAGCCATTTCCGCAGACGGACCGGAATCAACTCAAATTGGCGAAGGACCGCGCGGCAGCTTTTGTGCGCAAATTCAACCCGAGTGGTTACGGCGAAGAAAGCGACCGCCCGCCGACGGATGAAATATATGAACAGGCCTCCCTGATCACCCTAGCTCGCTCAATAGCGGACACGCCGGCCACGCTGTATGGACGTTGGTGGCATAACTTCATGCAGCGAATTTCCTGGCATGAAGAAACTTCGTGGAAACAAACCTTCGATGAGCATCAGGTAACATCCCCAGCACCGAAGCGATCGGAGAGCGAATGGGACCTGTTCGTCGAGTGTTTGAAGAACGACCCCCATTTCTCGGAGATTCTCACGCGCACTGAGTTGGTCGGGTATCAGGAAATGCCGTTTTTTTGGCGAATGGACGAGCGCAGATGTCTGGAAGGAATTATCGATCTGGCGTTGCTTGACTCGCTAGAAAAGAGCTGGTTCATCCTGGATTGGAAAACGAACCAGATCGAGCGCGCTGCAATCGGTAAGTTGCGCGCGTTCTGTCGGCCACAGATCGCCGCCTATTGGAAAGCGGTCGCTGAAATGACGAAGGAACCAGTCAGCGCCGCAATTTATTCGACCGCGACTGGAAAGTTGATCGTTTACGATCATCACGAACTCGCGCACGAATGGGAGCGCCTGCGCGACCTACCGCCGGATGGACTCGTCGCAGCGATCAACTCTCTCTATCGCCGCGAATAAATTGTTCGACGCAGCGGTATGCTTCGTCGTCTGTCATTTGCACGGGCGGATGCTTTGAGAAATAGGCGGAGGGAGAATGCAATACACCGCCAATTCCGCGATCGAGAGCAAGTTTGCAGCAGCGAATCGCGTCGATTGCTACGCCGGCCGAGTTCGGCGAATCCTCAACGGACAATTTCACGTCGATTTCCATCGGCACATCGCCAAAAAGTCGGCCTTCCACGCGGATGAACGCAATCTTATTATCCAGTTGCCACGGCACGTAATCGCTCGGGCCGATGTGGATGTTTTCGTCCGCCAAGCGATCGCCAATAACGGCCTGGACCGCTTCCGTCTTGGATGTTTTCTTCGAAGCGAGCCTGGTGCGATTCAGCATGTTCAGGAAATCGGTGTTGCCGCCGGTGTTCAACTGATACGTACGCACAACCTTCACGCCGCGCTTCCGGAAAAGATCGACCATTGCCCGATGGACAATCGTGGCGCCCACCTGCGCCTTTATGTCGTCGCCAATGAGCGGAAGATTTTTATCCGCGAAGCGTTTGGCCCATGCGGGATCGCTCGCGATGAAGACTGGGATATTATTGACAAAACCGAGTCCCGCTTCCAGCGCACAGCCGGCGTAAAATCGAGTCGCCTGCTCGGATCCGACGGGAAGATAATTGACCATTAATTCTGCGGAGGAATTCTTTAGTTCGGCGATGATGTCTTCGCGAGTTGTTTCCTTTTCCAGCGGAAGAAATGTGCGCAGCGGGTCCTGGTCGTGCATGTGCGGGGGATAGCCATCCAGAACGCAGCCCATTTTTACAATCGCGCCGGTGAGCTTGATTTGTTCGCAGAAAACCTTGGTGCAATTCGGAGGCGAAAAAATCGCCCTGCTTACGTCCAGGCCGACCTTGCGCCGGTCAATGTCGAAAGCGGCCACAACTTCAACGTCACTCGGACGATAGCCGCCAATCTGGCGGTGCATTAGTCCGACGGCTGCGCCGTTTCGGGATGAGCCCTCATAGAAATTTATTCCTTGAACAAGCGAGCTGGCGCAGTTTCCAACCCCCACGATTGCGATTCTGATTTTTCTCATTTCTAAAAACTGAAACCTACCTGATTTAAATAATTCAGAGCAAGCGATAAATTAGGCTGGTTCGCTGCCGCGCCCCGCCTAGTTAGGCCCCTCGAAACCGGGCCGCGAAGCCTGAATCTGTTCGAAGTCGCCCCCGCTTGCAAGGCCTGATATAAGAGCCAGAGTCAGAGGCATTCCAAGCCAGGGAAGCCTCCGCCAGGAGATAAACTACATGTGTTCGAAATTCGCGGCCATCAGTGTATCGATCGCTGCCGTTTTGGCCGTGTCCTCAAAATCGCTCGAGGCGACGTCTGTTTATACGATCGAACAGGCGGTCGACCTGGCGCAGGAGCGCAACCCCGACATCCTGATCGCGCAGAAGAAAGTGATGGCGGCGCGCGGCGATTTCATTGAAGCGCGCTCGGGATATCTCCCGTGGCTGAGCTCGAGCGGCCTTTACGATAAACGACAGACCCAGAGCGAGACAAATCTTCGACAAGAGGATTACAACGCAATAGTGAAGCTCGAACAAAACCTCTATACCGGCGGAGCGGTGTCGAGCCAGGTGGCAATCGCGCAATTAAATATCGCGAAGGCAAATTATGACCTTCAGGAAACGATCAGCCGGGTGATTATGGATGTCCGGATCGCGTTTAACGAATTGCTGTTGAATCGGGCAAAAGTCCATGTGCACGGGGATTCCGTGGGAGTGTTGGAACAGGAACTGAAAAGCGAGCAGGAAAATTTTAGCGCCGGAATTGTCGCCAAGCTAAATGTGCAGCGGGCGGAAGTGGCGATCGCAAACGAGCGGCCAGAACTCTTCACCGCACAAACCGACTTGAGAAATTCGCACTTGCGACTGGCGGAGCTTCTGGGGATCGATGTGCGCCCGGCAGCCCAGTCCCCGCCATTTGAGGTCTCAGGCGAATTGCAGTATCGGCCCGATCACCCTGATCTGAATGATTGCCTGGCACGGGCTGATGCGAATCGCCCGGTGATCAAAGCGCGAGAAAAAGACATCCAGATCGAAGACCGGCAATATGTTCTGGACCGCAGCGCGACACGTCCACACGTGCGCGCGTTCTCGGGGTACGAAATTTACAGTGAACGCGATCCCGATGTCGGCCCGGAATTCAACTACGGCGGAGTCGTCGGAATAAACGCGACTTGGAACATCTTCGACGGCCACGCGACCAAAGGCCGGATGCAAGCAACACGCGCCCGGCGCGAAGCAGCGGTTCAAGCATTGGCGGCAGCGCGGCGCACCGTTGCATCGGAAGTTCGCAGTGCGTTTTTCGACCTGCAACAAGCAGGACGCGTGCTGGAAAACGAAACAATAAATCTGCAAACGGCGGATGAAACGCTCGACATGGCCAAAGGCAACTTCGCTGCCGGATTAGGGACACAGCTCGACGTTTTGCAAGCCGCAGCCGATGTCGCCCGAACGCGTACTACCCGATTAAGCGCGATCTACCTGCACAACGTAGCTCTCGCCCGTCTCGCCCACGCGTGTGCCAGTACCGCGCAAGCGCTCAATTTCGGGTCCGACTTCAAAGACGCGAAGACCGAAAATCGCAATGCGGCGCACGCCGCCGACGTGGCTAAGCCGCCGCAAAAAATGACTCAGCGATGAAATCACGATTTGTTTTTCCGGCGAGCACAGGCTGCCAGCCCGTAGTCGCCGCCAGCTTGCCGGCGACCTCCTCACGCCGTGCAAGAATTCATCGCTGCGAAGGTTGGATGAGCTTTTCGGCAGACTGCCGAAAAGGACAGGCTGGCAGCCTCTGCTCCCCAGAATGCAGTCATCGACGCTGGTGGCAACTCGCAATGCCAAGACTCTTCGTAATGATTTTTGTACTTTGTTCCGTACGACCAAGTCACGCTGTCACATTGGAGGACGTGCTTCACACCACGCTGGAGAAAAATCCGGCCATCCGGGAAGCGAAGTCGGGCCTGGAGCAAGCTGCCGGACAACGCCTGGTTTTTCGCTCGATCGTTTGGCCCGGCCTCGAAGCGGGTGTGCCTGCCGGGGTTCAGTATGGCCACCGGTCTGGTGAGAACGGCGTAAAAGGATTCGCTGTAGGTCGCGGCACCTTGAATCAGACATTGTTTAGCATGGCTGTGCCGCCTTCACTTCGGCGTGGAGACATCGAAGTGCTGATCGCGCAACAACAACTGAATGTCGCTGTGGTGGAACAGTTGCATGCCGCGCGACTCGCGTTTTACACGGCGCTTTACAACCGTTCGTTGGAGTCCATTCGAGGCGAACAACGCCAAAAACTGGAAGACAATGTTGCCACTCAGAAAAATCGGTTGGAAGCCGGATTAGTCGATCGCAGCACAGTCGCAAGCGCAACTGTCCAAGCCGACGAACTGGTCCCGCAGATTGAAACCGCGCAGCGCGCATTTCGGGAAGCGCAATTGAACCTGGCCTTGGCAATGGGGATCGATCCTGCCGGATCGGCCTTGCCCGAAGCCGAAGGCGAACTGGAGTTTATCCCGGCGCGGATTGATGTTGATGCCGAAACAACGGCGGCGTTACAGCGCAGACCCGATCTCAAGCTCGCCCGCTTGTTTGTCCGCGCGGCCAATGAAGATCAACGGATCGTCGCAGCGGATTATTACCCTCGTGTCGATGGCAGCATTCCCGGCGAATACGTCCCCGTCAAAGGCATTCATCGCCAGGAGTCAACAAGCAAGACGCAGGACTTTATTGGATCGGAGATTAAGGAGAAAGCAGTATACACGTGGCGAGTAGTCGATAACGGAAAAGTCGGAGGAGCAATGCTGAGAGCACGGGCAGCGCGGGAGGAGAACGAACTAACCTGTAGGAAATTGGAAGCGAACGTGAGCCGCGAGCTGTCGCGCATCGCCAACGACCTTGACTCAATTGCCGCCCGCGAAAAATCGCTCGCATCCGCTTCTGCGGCTGCGGAGGAGAGTGCCCGCACTATTCGGGAGAACGTGGCAACCGGTCTCGCCTCGCCGCTCGAGTACCGCGTGACCCAAAGCGCTTTTCTCAAGACGAGGAGCGGGCTGCTCGACGCTGTTTATCAGCACAATGTCGCACTAGCAGAATGGGACCGGGCCGCCGGCCGTTATTTCCAATATTCGTACGAGCCCGTAGCCTCACGCGCAAAAACAGGTGATTCGATAAATCGCTAAATCTAAACCGGTTCGCCTCGACGGTTTTTGGAATCTTCCTAAGACTTCCTCCAGGAATCGAACGGACGTGTTCGCCGCGGTGTCTTGGCAATAATGCTCTCGAAGATCTACGAACAAGCGGCAACGCGAACCGCAGCGGCTGGGCACGAGATTATTGCAAAGAACAGCCGTGGACATCACACTAGTCCTCCAAAATTGAAATTACCGGAATCAAAAGCCATTTTGTGGATCGGTGGAGCGGCAGTCGCGGTTATTTTCGCCGCTGCGTATTTTTTTCTGATGCCAGTCGCGGAAGTGGCGCAGGTGCGCCGCGGCACGGCTGTTTCCGCAGTTTACGGCACCGTGCGGATCGAGCCAGCGTTCGTCGTGCGGGTTCGTGCGCAAAATGACGGTTTCATCCGACTAGCGGAAGCTTTCTCCGCCGGTCGGGGCGCAATCGGAAAGAGTGTGGAAAAAGGTCAGCTGCTGGCGACGATCGCGGACGAGGAAACTTCCCGTCAACTCAAGCAAGCCCGCGCCGATTTGCAGGCTGCCATTGACCGTGCAGCTCTTCCCCTCCCCTCGTCGGAGCTACTCAAGGCGGCAGAGGACAATCTGCAACGGCTCGAGAAAGTTGTCTCCTCCGGGAACGTGCCCGCTGTCGAATATCAGAAATCCAAGAGCGAGGTGAACCGTTTGCATGGCGCGGTGGAAACAGAGCGCATCGAGCGCGATCGAAATCTGAATTCCCTGGAAGCAACGGCCAAAAAACTGGAAGCCGAAATGAAGAATGCGGAAGTCCGCTCGCCGATTGACGGAATTCTCACCAATGTCCAGACGATCGACGGCGAACTGGTCTCAGACGGCAACGAGCTTTTCACCGTCTCTTCGCGACAGACTTATGTGCGCGGCGAAGTGAACGAGGAAGACGTCGGCGAGGTGAAGGCTGGCATGAAAGCGAGGGTGCAATTGTACGCCTACCGCACGCGCACATTCGACGCGCGCGTGACATCGGTTCAGCCGGCAGCCGATCCAACCACTCAGCGCTACACCGTGGTGCTTGAGATGGAAAAGCCGCCCGACAATTTGATGGTCGGAATGACAGGCGAGATGAACATCATCACTGGCGTGCACGAGAATGCGCTGTTGGTGCCGACGCGCGCTTTGCTTGTGGACCAGGCGCTTGTAGTAAACGGGGGAATTGTCCAGCGGCGAACAGTCAATGTAGGATTTCGCACACTGGATGTCTCCGAGGCGCTAAGCGGACTCTCGGAAGGCGATCACGCAATTATTTCCGATCAGGACAAGTTTCATTCCGGTCAGCCAGTGCGCCAGCGCATGGTGACGCCGCCGAAGGCACCATGACGCCGCCGCTTTACATTGCGCTGCGCTTTTTGACGCATCGCAAACGCCCATTGCTTCTGAGTTTGAGCGGAGTCGTTTTCGGTGTTGCAATTTTTATCTGTACACAGGCGCAGACGCAGGGTTTCTCGCGCTACTTCATCGAGTCCAACATCGGCAGCAACGGCGCATTGGTCGTTAGGTCGCGTTTCCGGCCGCGCTACGAACCCCTGATGGTTGCGGCGAAAAACTCAAAAGGAACCGCTGCCCGCCGCCTGTATTTTGAAGGCATCACTAATCCCAACGAAATCATGCGGGTGAGCAGGCAGTTCCCCGATGTGGTCTCGTGTTCACCGGTCCTTCGCGGAACAGTAAGCGCTCGCTCGGGATTTGAGAACGCTACGGTCGAGCTGTACGGCATCGATCCGGCTCTGCACGCGCAGACGACTGACATTCTCCACCAGTTGATTGACGGCAACTTTGATGATTTTCGAAATAACACCAGCTCGATCATTATCGGTTCGCGCCTGGCCGAGTTGCTTCAAGCAGGCGTTGGCGACACAGTGCAATTGCTCGCGCCCAACGGCGAGTACTGGAGATTCAATGTTGCGGCGATCGCTCGCGCAGGGATTGGCTCTATCGATTCAACCCGCATTTATTCGCACGCCAAAATCGCACAAGCATTGCTGCAACAGCCCTCCGGCGCATCCATGATCATCTACAAGCTGCGCGACCGGAATCGCGCGCCGGTGTTAGCCAGCCGGTTCGAATCCCTTTTTCAGCACAATGCCCTTAGCTGGCAGGAACGCGAAGAGAGCACGCTTCAGCTTTTTCTAACATTGAGTATGTCTGTCGCGATTACGGTTTCGCTCATAATTCTGTTGGCCGGCTTCGGAATTTTCAATGTCCTTACAATGTCCGTGCTCGCGAAGATTAAAGAGATCGCCATTTTGCGATCGATGGGCTACCGCCGGAGGGATATCAGCGCAATCTTTCTCTGGCAGGGCGCATTGATTGCTGCGGCTGGATCGGTAATTGGCTGTCTGCTCGGTGCGTTGATGACCTGGGGCGTATCGCATATTCCCATCCATCTCCGTGGGTTGCTTTACACAAATTATTTTTTGGTCACGTGGGACTGGCATCATTACCTTTTTGCGACGTTCCTCGCGCTTGTGGCTGTGTTCATAGCGAGTTACGTCCCCGCCCGGCGCGCGGCTGAGTTGCCGCCGGTGGTCACCATTCGGGGATCCCGATGAGCGCAGAAGTCAGCCTGAGTTGCGCGCACATCGAACGCTACCTTGGCGAAGAGGAGGAACGGGTGCACGCACTGCGCGGGGTGTCGCTCGAGATTGAGACCGGAAGCGTTCACGCCGTGGTCGGTCCGTCGGGGTGCGGCAAAAGTTCGTTGCTGTACATTCTGGGTTTGCTCGACACCCCCGACGCCGGTCGGGTTTTAATCGAAAGCGAAACGGTGTCGCATCTAACTGACGATGAGCTCGCGCAGCAACGCAGCAGATTTATCGGCTTTATCTTTCAATTCCATTTTTTGATGGAGGACTTCACTGCCCAGGAAAATGTAATGATCCCCATGCGCAAGCTCGGCCAGCTGACGGATGCGCAGATGCGCGAGCGCGCTGCGGAGCTGCTTCAGGGGGTAGGTCTGGGCGACAAATTGCGACGGCCCAGCCGCAATTGCTGAAGCATGTGACTGGATTCACGAGATGAAAGATGGCCGGATCATCGAGAGCCAACACCAGACGACGCGCACCTAAGCTTTCCCCCGAAGTTGGCAGACCTCAGTGGAATCGTTAATCTCCGCGGATGCACGATACCCTGCCAATCTTGGTCGCGGATGCGCCCGACGCCTTGGCCGAATTGTGCGGTGTCAACGTGCTTGAACGGTTGCTCCGAATTTTACAGCGACTCGGATTTCGTCGCGCGATTGTTTTCTCCAGCACGCCTGAAATCATTGGAACTGAATTGGCGAAGCCCTCGTGGGCGCGGCAAGAAATCGGTGTCCAACTTGTGGGAAGTGCAGCTGAGCCGATCAGGGCTGCGTTGTTCTTGCAACAAGATCATGCGGAGCGTTTCCTTTTCGTCCCGGCTAACGTTTACTGCGATGCGCGCTTGCTTGCCGCGCTAGGCGCCAGGGACTCTTCGGTCGCGCTGGTCGATTCCAACCCGCCAGAATTCGCGCGAAATTTGATTCGAAATCCATGCGGCCCAGCATTGATCACGAGGAATTTTCTTTCTGCTCTTTCACCCGATACGCCGTTTTTAAACGAACTCACGAAGAAGATCGATCACGCGAAGATCGATATCGTCGACGCGGCGAAGGAAGATGATTATATCGTCAGCATGCGCCGGCATGTGCGGCCACTTTGTTTTTCAGCGCCGCCAGAGCAGAGCCGTCGTGTAGCGGAGCGCGTCATTCTCGATTCCGCGCAAAATGGAACACTCGACTTGCCGGCTTACATTCATGCACCGATCGAAAACGCAATCATCTCGCGTCTTTGCAAAACGCGAATCACACCAAACCAAATCACGATTGCAGGCTTCATCATTGGATGCAGCGCAACGCTCGCATTCGCACTTGGCCGTATCGGGCTCGGAATCATCGCTGCTCTCATATTGGGTATCGTCGATGGACTGGACGGAAAGCAGGCGCGCGTCAAAATAGAAATGACCGAGCGCGGTAAGTGGGAACATTATCTCGATTATTTGATCGAGAACTCATGGTGGACAGCGATCGCTTTTCATTTATGGCAAAGCGCCCAACTTCGGAGTGCATTTTACTTCCTGGCGTTGCTCGTTGGATCGCACCTGCTGGATGAATTTGTAAAACGGAGAGCGAAGATGGCAACGGGCAGGCTGCTCGATGATGTTGCGCCGTTTGACCGAGCTTTCCGGGTGATCGCGGCTCGCAGAAACGTTTACGTTTGGGTGTTAGCCGGCGGCTTCTTGTTAGGCGCGTTCCCCTACAGCTACGCGATTATCTGCGGCTGGGCCACCGTTAGTGCCACCGTTCATCTCATGCGCTCCGTTTGGATTTGTAATGCTCTCAGGCGTCGAGTTGTTGATTCCCGGGCCTGACAAAGGGCGCAACAGCGAAGGCACACGCTTTGCCCGTGCGAGAATTTCCTTACCGAGAACACGCACTGGTTTTTCGACCAGCAGTGAGGCACTCACAGCGCAGTAAACACCGCAACCTTCCTGACAGGATTTCTTCTTATAATTGGCGAAGAGGTCGTCCAGCGTCACATCCATGATGTGCTTGTTTGTGTGCACCATGCTGCAAATCCAAAATTTTCCCTGCGCTGAAACGAAGAATAATTTGTAGCCTGCCGCGCACGTCCATTCGACGTGCTCCCCTCGGAGCAGGCTGCGCTGATAGTCAAGGATCGCCTCGCTGGTGTGAATCTTTTCGCCACGGCGTTTTCGTTCGATCATTGAATCGATGAAGCGTTCGAGTTCTTCCCGCCGGCCCCGATCGACACGAAAGCGATGCAAAGGGTCCGCATGGACGAGTCGAACCTCCGTGGGAATTCCGCGCGACAATCCGGTCTCAAGCACTGCTTGCGATTCGGGCAGGGTATCGGCACAAATCACTCCAGTGATATGCAGACTGATTTTTGAGTCATGAAAGTAATCGAGCTTGGGCAAAATTGTCTTGAATGACTTTTTCGTAATTGCACTCGGCGTCATCCGGTCAACGCTGATCTGCATGACCTGCAACCCAGCGTCTTCGAGTTCTGCGATCAGTTTACGCGTGAGCAGGAAACCGTTGGTGGTCAAGCTCGTGGCAAACCCGAGCTCCCGACAGTAGCGAACGAGCTCGACAATATTAGGATGCGTGAGCGGCTCGCCGCCGACGAGAGCTATGCGCATCGTCCCAAGCTCACGAATCTTCCGCACCCATTTCTTTAAATCGTCGATGCTCGGATGCGGCCGGCTATTGTCGTATTCGGTGCAATAAGCGCAATCGAGGTTGCACTGGTCCGTGACATAAAGGCTGCATTGCAGCGGTTTGCGGTCGAGGAGACGCTTCCCCGATTCCAAAATATTGTAGCCGGAAAATTCACGGCCTATTTTATGGCGAACCCTCATGCAACGATGAAAGAACGTCCAGCCTACGACAACTTGCTCGCGAAGCAATCGCGGTCCTGCTCGTGTCCACTGACCCCTTCAGGTCCAAACTTTATCGCTGGCGGGCTTTGCTTGTTGAGGTGGTAACGGTGCGAGCTGCTATTATCACTTAAGAGCAGGGATGTTTATGCGCGTTGCCATTGATTGCCGATACATCCGTGAGCGACCGAGCGGCATCGGCGCCTATGTCGAAGCCATGGTTCACGCCATTCCGCGGATGGCGCCCGGCGACGAATTTGTTTTATGGGCGCACCGGCTCGCCGCTCGTCCACTGACGAACGTATCAAACGTTTCTGAGATCACAGTGCCAGTCGAGCCGAACTCGCTTTGGACTCTTTGGTGGCCGGAGCATTATGCAAGTTTCGACGGCATGAACCTCTTTCATGCTCCGCACAACACCCTGCCATGCCATGTGCCCTGTGCCACGGTCGTGACGATCCACGATTTGTTTTCCTTCGATTATCCGGCGCTGGCCTTCACCCGATGGAGTCAACGCATCAAACGCTTGTATTATCCACGAGCACAATGGAGAGCATTGCGTCACGCAACATTCCTGATCGCCACAACATCCGTAATGGCTGACCGCATAGCGAACCTCTGCCCGTCAGCGCGCGGTCGCGTTGCAGTAGTGCCAATGGCTCCCGGCCAGATTTTTAGGCCAGCTGCCGACCCGAACGGCGCGCGGGAACGAGCCGCAGAGATTATCGGATCTGATGCTCCGTTTTTTCTAGTGGTCGGTCAGGACAGACCAGTCAAACAGCACGCGACTGCTCTAGCGGCATTCGCCCGCTATATCCCAGGGCCGTGGCGACTCGTGCTCGTGCAGCGGGAAACGTACAAGCATCCGCTGGCGAATCTCGCGCGCCGCCTTGGCATCGAGAAACGCGTTACGTGGATCCCACACGTCGAGGCAGCAGATCTTGTTGTCCTCTATCAAGCCGCTGTGGCACTGGTTCAGCCTTCCCTGTATGAAGGCTTTGGCCTGCCGATTGTCGAATCGATGGCAAGCGGATGTCCGGTTGTTGCAAGTGATATTCCGACCTTGCGCGAAGTGGTTGGAAGAGCGGCGATACTCGTGCCGCCAAACGATATTGCTGGCTTTGGACATGCGCTTGTTGCGCTCGCCAGATCAGCGGATCAGCGCCGCGACCTCGCCGGCGCCGGAATTGATCGATCAAAACTGTTCTCGTGGGACCGCTGCGCGCGAGAAACCCTCGATGTGTTTCGCGATGCCGCCGCGTTCGGCTCAACAGTTGGTCGAGGTTCACAGTAATCCGCGGATGATGTAAGACTGGCTCGGCAAAGCAGTGAATCGCAAAGACCTCACGCGGCACGGCAGACGGTGCGGTATAATGATGCCCTGCCCGAAATTGCTTCGCGAATTCCTGCGCGTTAAATGCATCGAGCGCAAACGGTCGCCCGTGATCTCATCAATCAAGGCGAGAGAAAAATCGACGGACGAGCGCGACCAAAACTAGCGCATCCGATAAATTACACCTTCGGCAACCTGCACCTCCGGTTGGTATCGCTCCGCCAAGAATTTGGCCAGGATCGGAAAGTCCTTGACTGGATAGTACGCACTTTTCGGGTCGGGGCGAACATCGACAATGTAGTTCGGCGGATGCCTGGCAAAATCCTGCTCGAGGGTTGTCCAGGCGCCGGGCAAGATCCGGCTGCGAGTATCGAAACCGGGGATCGGTCCTCCGAAAACATAACCCGTCAGCGGGAAAGTTGTGATGTAGCGACAGGCAGGACGTCTATGGGCGTCTAGATAAATTTCCGGGCTTTGGCCCCAGACGAAAATCCGGTCGGTAGGGTTCGAATGCGTGAACAAGTATCGTCCCGCCTCAGACGGCAAGCGTCGCGGAGCCAGCCCCGTCCAGTGTTTGATCGAGAAGGCAATGATCGTAAGAGCCAGCCATGCGTAGGTGACCTTGGGTCGCAGTATCCAGTGAGGCGGCTGGATTGCCCGGGACCAAAGTCGCGCGTAGTAGGGCGCTGCGAGCAGTGCGAGCGCAGGAATTAATTGGACATAGTAATGAGGGTAAAAGCGGGCGCCTGCTGCAGCGCCAATGGCTGAGGCAGCGACCAATCCTAGAAGCGCTGTTCGTTCCGCCGTTTTCCCGGCCCAAATTTCCTCCTTATCCCGGCACGCCAATATCGCCCCGATCACCAAAGGCAAACAGACTCCGAGGAACGTAACTGTATTTACGACTCCCTTCTGCCAAAACACATGCGGAATGTCATGATCAGCAATTGTCCAGTAAAACGCGTCATGGAGGATGCCCTGTTTCCAAAGGACAATCGCCACGGAACCCAAGACTACGAAAAAGCCAAGCGTGAGCACGGTTGCTTGAATGATCGAATTCTTTGGCGTCAAACTGCGACTAGCTCGATAGGTTGGGAGAAGCAGATAGATGCCTAGCGGGACTGCTGCTATCGCAGCGGGCTGCTTGAGCAGGAAGGCGGCGCCCAGCAGCGCGCCCGCTGGAAAGAGTTCCAGACGCACCCGCGACGCGCTACGGTGGAACCCAATTGCCCACGCCCAGATGATCGGAAGATTCATCAGCATCTCGCCGTCGAATGAGAGGTTCTTCCACGTCCACCAGGGTTGGAAGACACTGTAGAAGAGCGCGGCAATCAAACCGGTATTGCGATCAAATAACCCGCGGCCGATCACATAGAGGCCCGCCATTGCGCATAGCGTCCACACGAGTGCGACGATATGAAGCGCTTTCCAATTGAACTCGCCTGCTACTTTGAATACTGCGGCGTACGTCCAGAAGAGAACCGGCGGCTTGCGCTCCACTGCGTCAGCGTAGGGCCGACCTCCGTCGACGATCTCGTTCGCCACCACGGAATACATTGCTTCGCTGTCAATTGGCTGAGGATGCAAAAGAGACGGGAGACGAATTGCAACCGTGAGGAGGATTATTCCAAGCCAGGCAAAGCGAAATTCGCGCGACCTATCAGTTGGCACACCCATCATTCGGCAGATTAATTTCCGGATGTGGTCCGCTTAAGAGAATCGTACATGCATGTAACTTTTTCGAAAACATCATCAACTGTGATTGCCTGCATGCAAAGATTGTTGCGGCAGACCGATTGCCGGTTGTTGTAGGCATTCACGCACGGACTGCACGCGATGCCCGCCCACAAGGCGGTCGCGTTTGGCGATCGCGCGGCAAAAAGCGCCGGTGTCTCCGGCCCGAACAACGTGATGACGCGAATCGGCGTCATCGAGGCAAAATGAGCCGGGCCACTGTCATTCGTCACCAAAATCTCACTGCGCGTGTACAGCGCGAGCACTTGCCGCAAAGTTGTTTTTCCGGCAAGCGGGATGACGCGGCTAGAACCGACCTCGTCGGCAAGCTGGTTATTGGGGCCAGCTTCGGCCGGTGCACCGGTAAACCCAATAAACAACTCCGGGTAACGTTCGAGCAGCCGCCGCGCAAGTTCGACATAACGCAAAGGCGGCCACCGCCTCAGCGGCAGCAAGTCGCTCGCGTTCGAATTGAGCAGGATGAGTGGCGCAGAACCGATACGAGGATTTTCGCGTTGTAGCAGAACGTTGATTTCAGCAACCTCAGACAGGGAGGGCCGAAATCTTGCGAATGGCTGGTTTTCAGACGGCCTAAAGTCGAACGTCGGAAGTACCGAGGGATCGCGGGTCAACGCTTCAACCATCACTTCAAACATCTGACTTGTATGGAGATGAGGATTGTATAAAAGCCGGTGCGTCATTAAGTCGCCGCGGTACGGTCCGTCACCATAAAAAGTATGAAATCCAACGCGTGATTTTGCGCCGGTCATAAACGTCAGTATCGCGGAGAAACGTGTCAAAAACTCCATATCAACGACCGCGTCGATGCCGATTTTCCGCACCTGCAGCACCGCCCGCAGCGCACCAGTCGCGAGGCCGAAAACACTGTTCGTCGCGATTGTTATCACATTTCCATCGGGAATAATTTCCATCGCGTCGAGAATGAATCGATTATCTTCGAATACGACGAAGTAAACGTTTTCGCGTCCAACCATTTCGATCGCACGCAGAATTGCGGGATAGGCGAGGACGGTTGAGCCTTGCTCCGCGAACTTGACGAAGAGAATGCGCCGAAACTGGCGCGCTCCTGGCTGCCCCGCGGACTCAACGATTCTTCTAAGAAGGGTTAGAATGGCGCAAAGCGGCCCACCAACCCAGCGATCGGTGCCTTGCAAAGTCGAAATACCTACAGGGAGATCCATTTTCTGGCCCTCCTACGATAGTCAATCCTCGCTAAACCTTTTAGCTTGGGGACGAATGCTCATGCTGTTTGGGCGGAACGGAGTGTAGCGACGGCCGCCGTTCGATGCAATAAAGGCTGCTGTCATCCACTGATGCGTGACCAAAACGCTTGGCGAGAAAATTTTGGCGGCCCCAATGACTCGATTGTAGCGTCGAGACATCATGAGCGCGGATGTTAATTTTACGCCCTGCTAAAACGAGCATGTTTCGGCGAAAATGAATCACGGCGCTATCTCTCATGACGCACAAGACTGAAATCGCCCAAGCCTCTGACTCGCTTCACGGGGAGTCAGTGAGCCCGACGGAAGCTTTGCTCGATGTTCCGCCGCCGGCGTCGGACGCACCAGCGCGCGTAGACGAAACCGGAGTCGAGCTGAAACGCGGCGCCTTCTTGAATACGATCGCGATGCTGGCGTCGAATTTCCGCGGCATATTCACGTTTCTCGTGGCCCGGATGCTCGGGCCAGCAGCACTCGGCATATTTTCGGTTGCCTGGTCGACAACTGACATCATCAGCAAGATCGGAGTTCTTGGCCTCGACAGTGCGATCACCACATTCATCGCGCGCTCGGAAGCTGTGGGCAACCGCGCGCGGAGCCGAGTGCTGTTTCGAATCGCTGTCGTCTTGGGCGTTGCGCAATCTATTATCACTGCTGGCATTGTGATCGTGGGGCTCCGGTTTTTTAACAACCGTCTTCACGTACAGCCACAAATGGTTTCGGCGCTCGCGCTGGTCCTCTGCGCGATGCCCGGCCTGGCCTTGTATCGCATTAGTACGGCTGTTTCGCGCGGGATGAAGGTGATGCAGCATGACATCTACTCACGCGGGATGACCGAGCCGATTGCGACGACAGTCGCGTTCCTGCTTGCTGTCGCCGTGGGCTTTAATGAGTCCTCGCCAGAAGTAGCGGCGATCATTGGTACGGCAGCGTCAGGACTCATTGCACTCGCGCTCGCTTCAACGCTATTTCGCAATGTTCCGGCACGCAAAACTGCCATTTCGCCTTTCGGCGAAGCGAGGTCCCTGCTCGCATATTCCGCGCCCATCAGCATTTATCAGCTGATTAACGCGTTCATTGCTCGACTGGACGTCATCACACTCGGTTACTTCGTCGGACGGGCTCCCGGTGTGACTCTCGCGACGGTTGGTGTTTACAGCGCAGTCGTCGACACCGCGAACGGCCTGCGAAAAGTGAATCAGGCGTTCAACCCGATTTTCGCACCCGTCGTAGCCGGCATGACCGCAACCGGCGACCATCAAATAGCGGCCATCACCTACGCGCGGCTCGCTCAGTGGATGCTGTGGATATTGTTGCCACTTGTTGCGGTCCTGTCGCTGGCGGGCAGCACGCTTCTACTTATTTACGGTCCAGCGTTTTGGCAGGGCGGCCTCTGGCTTGGCATCGTCGCTCTCGCCAGTGCCATTAATGCATTCGTCGCGTTAGGCGAAACCGTGATCATGGTGCAACGTCCGCATTTGAATCTTGTGCATTCGTCCATCACATGCGCGGTGGCTGTCGGCGGACTTCTCTGGTTGATTCCGCGGTTTGGCCCGTTGGGTGCAGCAGTCGGTATTCTCCTGCCGTATATCGTCCAAGGCGTCCTGCGTTACGCCACCCTGCGGTGGGTATTTCGTTGGAAGGATTCCTGGAGCGATATTCGACCGCCGCTGGTCGCCGCAGGAATTGCGCTCGGTCCCGCTCTCATATGCCGCGCACTTGTCGGCGGAATTGCGGGACAAGTAACCAGCGCAAGCGTATTTCTGGCGGTGTTCGGTGTTCAATGGTGGCAACATCATACCCATCGCAAAGACAGGCAGCTTTAGCCCATGCGAACACATCCCAGCTATCGCGGAAGAATGCGATCTTCTCGTTGTACTCTGTTGCCGCCTGATGGGAACGTCGCCCAAATGCGTTTCTCCGCATGAAACGCATTCTTATCACGGGTGCGAGCTCCGGCATTGGCCTAGCAATCGCAAAATCACTGCTCACGCAGGGGCATGAGGTCTGGGGTACATCGCGCGATTTGGAGCGCATTCCGAAGATGCCTCGACTGCATCCGATTCGTCTCGACCTCGCCGACCAGCTCTCGATCGAACATGCATTCAACGCCGCGATCGCCGAAGCCGACTATCTCGACGTTTTGATAAATAACGCCGGAGCTGGTCATTTCGGATCTGCCGAGCGTCTGCCCTTGGAGACCATCATTAGCCAGTTTCAAATTCTCGTGTTCGGCCAGATCCAATTGATGCAACTGGCACTGCGCCAAATGCAGGCACGTGGTGAAGGTTTGATCATCAACGTCACTTCGCTAGCTTCCCGGCTTCCAGTGCCGTTCATGGCGGCTTACAACGCCGCGAAAGCGGCCATGGCATCCTTTACCATGTCAATCCAGCTAGAACTAGGTAATTCCGGCGTGCACGTTGTGGATCTTCAGCCCGCCGACATTCGCACCGAATTTAATCAGGGCGTGATCAAGAGCACAGAGGGTAATCCTCGTTATGAGACAAAAATCGCGAAGACTTGGGAAATCACTGAGCGCAACATGAAAAACGCGCCACCACCGGACCTGGTCGCACAACATGTTCTCAGATTAGTCAGCGCTGTTCGGCCGCCGCCGCGTATAACAGTTGGCGATGCATTCCAATCAAAAATTGCGCCTCTGATTTTCAGATTTCTTCCGCAACGCCTCCGGTTGTGGGGATTGAAGAGGTATTACCAGATATGACTGCTATGTCTGAAGCGGTCATCTTGATGGCCGGCAAGGGCTCGCGTCTGCGCGGATCGGACAACACCTTCCTAAAGCCGTTCGTCCCAGTGCTTGGCCGACCGTTGATTTCGTACACGCTAGATGCCCTGATCCGCGTGCGGATCAAAAGGGTCGACTTCGTGGTCGGCTATGAAAGCGGGCGCATGATCGAGCAGGTCAAGCAATTCCTTCCTTCCGACCTCAGCGCGTCCTTCATCGAAAACCGTGACTGGCAAAAACAAAACGGCATTTCGCTGCTTGCGGCCGCAGGTCACGTCAACACACCCTTTCTTCTAACGATGAGCGACCATCTTTTCGACGGTGCCGTCGTCGATCGTCTGCTCGCTTCTTTCGATTCCGATTTCCTTAACATTGGGGTAGACCAGAAACTCGATTCCATTTTCGATTTGGAAGACGCGATGAAAGTCCGAACACGGGGAAACAGAGTCACCGACATCGGGAAAAAACTGCGCGATTACGATGCCATTGATATCGGGCTGTTTGTTTGCCCACTTGAAATCTTCGACTATCTCGAACGAGCGAAGTCCGGCAGCGGCCAGAGTGATTGCAGCCTCGCTGATGGAGTTCGGTTGATGGCCCGCGACAATAAAGTTCGTGCCATAGATATTGGCGAAAGCTGGTGGCAAGACGTGGACACCCCGCAAATGCTGCAACATGCAGAGAAACAGATGGCCAAAGGGATGCGAAGCGCGCTGACCTAAGGATGGCTCAGCACTGCGGAGTTTGGCGCCTGCGGGCGA
>WNFR01002671.1_pt1 | contig 26225 bp, 26 predicted proteins | sample 5400221 | NCBI WGS metagenome assembly WNFR01 (sample SAMN13153357, study PRJNA577476) | soil metagenome | isolation source: 40 cm soil under Madrone tree | place: USA:California | collected 2016-06-14
ACTTTTGCAAATAGAGACCGACGAACTTGTCCGGACGTTACACACAATTGTCGATCTAACGAGCGATTCGGATTTCCCTCACCATCTGGCCGCAGCGAATGCTTTTCTTTTGTTCGAGGATTCGCTATTTCCCTCGTTCATGGTCAATCGTTTGATTTTGTCATTGCTTGGGCTCTGTCTAACAATCGCGTTCTCGAGTGAGACTCGCGCGCAACAAGCGCCAACACCGCCTCCGGCTGCGAGAATTTCCGCCGCGAATCCGAGTTCGTTCGATCCCGCCGCCGCCACCCAAGCCTGGCTCGACACTGTCCCGCCCGATCAACGCGCAAAATCCGACGCTTATTTCGAAGGCGGCTACTGGCTGATCCTCTGGAATTTTCTGCTCGTCGCTGCGATCTCGATCTTTCTCCTCGCGTCCCGCACATCCGCGGCGCTGCGCGATTTCACAGAGAGCATCACGCGCTTCAAAACGCCCCAAGTGATTGTTTACGCCATTGCGTTTACGCTCATCACTACGCTTCTGGGGTTTCCGCTGGAGCTTTATCAGAGTTTTTTTCGCGAACACGCTTACGGACTCTCCACTCAAAACTTCGGGTCCTGGATGGGCGACGAAGTGAAGGGACTCGTCGTCGGGCTGATCGCGAACGTAATTTTGCTCGGCGCACTTTATTTTGTTTTTCGCCGTGCGCCGCGTCTATGGTGGGCGTTCGGAACCGGCGTCGCCATTCTGCTCTTCATCATCGCAGTCATGGTTGGGCCGATTTTTGTCTTCCCGCTGTTCAACAAATTTGAACCGCTGACTGACGCAAGGATCCGCGATCCCATTCTCGCGCTTGCGCGGGCGAACGAAATCCCGGTCACTCAGGTTTACGAGTTTGATGCCTCGCGCCAGACGAAGAAGCCAAGCGCAAACGTGTCCGGCGTTTTCGGCACCACCCGCATCTCGCTCAACGATAATCTTCTCAAGCAATCTACCCTGCCTGAAATTCGTTTCGTCATGGGCCACGAGATGGGCCACTACGTTCTCAACCACACCATGAAGCTTCTCAGCGGATTCGTGATGTTCGCGCTCGTCGGATTTCTGTTGGCTCGGCTCGCTTTTGATTTCGCCATCCGAAAATGGGGCGACCGCTGGCGCGTTCGGGGTATCGCCGATCCGGCCGGGTTTCCGTTGCTCGTCCTCATCTTTTCCACGCTCGCTTTCGCCCTTACCCCGATCATCAACACGATCTCGCGCAATATCGAGCGTGAAGCCGATGCATTTGGCATCAACACTTCACGAGAAGCCGACGGCATGGCCCAGGCGTCGCTCAAGCTTGGCACTTACCGAAAAATGAATCCGGGTCCCGTGGAAGAATTCATCTTCTTCGATCATCCCAGCGGACGCGCCCGCATTCGCATGGCCATGGACTGGAAAGCCGCGCGCTTGCCGGCCGGAAACCTCGACAAACCCGAGCCGGCGACAGACTGATCGCTCTCCACTCAATATCGTAAGACGAAAAAATTGTTATATTACGAACCTTCGTCTAATTCTTGTTAGACGGATGTCACGTCTTCCCCGATTTCTGCTGTGTGTGTTCGCAGCAAGTATCGTATTGCTCGCGATCACTTGGCTGCTTCTCAGATTCGACTTTCTGGGAATGACGTTCCACGTGTACTCGATCTCCATCGACATTCTGGACAAGCTTCACGAGATTGGTTTTCCGCACATGACGCGAGAGGTTGGCTGGCCAGAGCCCACGCATCTTGGGTCTCTTGTTTTGCTTTTTGTTTGGTGGCTGATTTACTTCGTCATCGCGTTGATTGTTGGCCTTCTTATTCGACGCCTTAGATTTCATCGCACACCCACCGTCTAACCAACCGATGAAGCCAACGGCCCCATTGCGAAATAAGTTGCGCGTGTTTGCCTCGACACCCTGCCGTGGCTTATCTCTTTCTCGTTAGATCGACAATCAGGTTTCGCGCAGCCTAACGAGTCTGCGGAAGCGCGTAGATGGTTAAACCGGGAGAGAGATAAAGAATTCTGCCGGGGGGCGTTTGCCACAGAACGGTCCCGTTTTTCTCCAGGTCGTTGTAGAATTCGCTGTTGCCTGAGATCGAAACATGATCCTCGCCAACGGTGCGCCGATAATTTGAACCCGCCGCGACGACATGAGTGACGCCCAATTGCTTCATGTTGTCGATGTTCTTTAGCGTAATGGAAAAGAACGGCGGAGAAACGCGGCGTTGCGGCAATTGCGTTCGCCAATCGTGCGCATCCCGGCTCGGCCAAATGCGGGTCTCGTGGGCGATCACTGCATTCGCCGGCAAGTGATCGCGAATCCATTCGACCATTTCTGTGCGCTGATCGTGCGCAAACTCCTTCTCATCGAGAACAACGAACGGCAATTCGGAGAAAACAACCGCAACACAAGTGAGAGCCGCGCTGATCGATTGTGGAAATCGCGGATATCGCTCAGCGATCCAACTCGCCGCCGAACGAATCCCCCAAACCGTGAAGATCGACAACAGCGTCGCGAGCGGAATGAGATAACGATCCTTTTTTAGCGGCGTGAAGCAAAGCGCGACGAGATAAGCGAGCGCGAAAATCAACAGGGCCCGTTCGATCAGCTCTTTCTTTTCCCGACGCCGGAAGAATGTCGCGAGATAAATTAGTCCGCCGATCAGCAGCAGCGGCCCGGCGTGCGAGATCAAAAGCAGAAAGTAATTCGTCTCAAAAAAAGCGGAGGTCTGGTCGCGGTTGATCCGCCCGAATTCTCGACCGATTCCATTTAGCGCCTCGACCGGATGGATTACCGATTGAAAGTTGAAAAGAGCGAACGTCAGCAGGCAGACTGAACAAAGCAGAAACAATTTCGAAATTACGCTCCACCAGGTTGCGCGACGCACTTTGAAAATGAGAAGCGCGATTGAAAATACGAGGGCGAGGATGCCGAGATATTTCGCCGAGGCCGCGACGCCGGTGGCGATGCCGGCCAGAACCAGCGAAGTGTTCGATTCGCTATCGCAAAACCGATCCAGCGCGTACCAGGTCCAAGCCAGACCCGCGAGCAGGAAGCAATCTTCTTTCATGTAGTGGGTCGCCTCGAAGAGAAACGGATGCAGACCAGCCATCGCCCCGGCGAGCAAACCGAACCGCCAGTCGCTGTGACGTCGGACAATTAAGATCACTGCCGCAATCGCGAGCACCGCCGCAAGAGCGGAAGTCCAGCGACCAACAAGGACAACCTTTTGCGGCGCCTTGTCGATCTTGAGTGCGCGAACGACAAGGTCGGTCGCATTAATCATTAAAAGCGGATGACGATAATTGTGTTCTCCGCTGACGACCTGTTCGACTTTGCCCGGCTCGTCGGTGTGATAGTAAAAAGGAAAGTTGTTGTGTCTGGCGTAAGCCCACAACAGGAGTGCGAGCAACGCCGCCGAAAAAATTGGGCCGCTGAACTTTTTCATGCCGCGATGCGTGCCAGTCGCGCGATCGTTCTAATTCTGCGCGGCACGTTTCATCTGCTTTTCATTCGCGCAATTAATGTGTCGGCCATCGTTGCCGGCGTGTCGGCCACCGCGATGCCGGCCGCTTTCAATGCCTCGATCTTTCCGGCGGCTGTTCCCTTTCCGCCGGAAACAATCGCGCCGGCGTGACCCATCCGGCGTCCCGGCGGCGCGGTCACGCCAGCGATGAAAGCGGCGACAGGCTTTTTGCAATTTGTTTTAATCCAGGCCGCGGCTTCTTCTTCGGCTGAGCCGCCAATTTCACCGATCAAGATCATTGCTTCCGTATGTCGATCTTCGTTGAAAAGTTTGACCGCATCGAGATGCGACATGCCGTTGATCGGGTCGCCGCCGATTCCGATGATGGTCGATTGTCCGTAACCGCGCGTAGTCAATTGCCAGACCGCCTCGTAGGTCAATGTCCCCGAACGTGAAATCACGCCGACGTTTCCCGGCTTGTGAATGTAACCGGGCATGATGCCGATCTTGCACGCGCCCGGCGTAATGATTCCCGGACAATTCGGCCCGATAAGTCGCGAGTTCTTCCCGCGCATTTGCGCTTTCACGCGCATCATGTCCATCACCGGAATTCCTTCGGTGATGCAAACGACGAGTTCTACACCGGCGTCAACTGCTTCCAGAATCGAATCCGCCGCCGCTGCCGCGGGCACGAAAACCATCGAGACATTGCAATTCGTTTTCTGTCGCGCTTCCCAAACCGTGTCGAACACTGGCACTTTGTCGTCGAACACTTGTCCGCCTTTTCCCGGCGTCACACCCGCCACGACGTTTGTGCCGTACTCCATGCATTGCCGGGTGTGAAACGCGCCCGCGCTGCCGGTGATTCCTTGCACCAGCAACCGCGTGTTTTTATCGACTAAGACAGACATAAGTAATCTGGAAACCAGGAAGCCATGAACTGATAAAAGTTTTTTCCTGGTTTCCTGGATTCCAGATTCATTTTGTTTTCCGTTGATGAATCACAAGCTTGTTTCCGTCCGGGTCGCGAAATTGCGCCATCCAGCACACCGGTGTCTCAGTTTTCTCGAGGTCGAACGTGACGCCGCGCTGTTTCAATTTCTCGATGGCCGCATCCATGTCTTCGACTTCAAAGGCCACGGTTGTTCCATCACCGGCCCAAGATCGTACTCGACCCACGCGCCTTCCATCGCCGTGGTCGTGGGCTTTAGCTCGAGCGTTTCCTGATAAAATTTCCGCGCCCGTTCCTTATCGGAAACGGCGATGGCGACAAATGCAACTTCGTTTGTGATCATGGGCAGGGTTCTTTTTCGTTTTCGGGTTTCAATTTGTGAATGATTAATTTGTTGCCGTCCGGATCCTGGACGACTGCCATGTGGCAACACGGACTTTCGAACGGCTCGGCCGCGAAGCGTATTTGTCGATCTTTCAATCGCTTGATCGCTTCATCGAAATTCTCCATTTCAATCGCGACGCTTGTTCCGTCGGCTGACGGTTTCCATTGATCCCCTACACTCCCAATCGCGAGCGTGTCGTCGCCGATCGCGTACTCGATCCATTTCCCATGGCCCATTTCGTCAGACGTTTTCAATCCGAGAACGCCTTCATAAAACTCGCGCGCCCGTTTCACATCCGTCACCGGAATTCCAACAAATGCGATATTTTTGATTTTCATTTTACTTTCGCCGCCTTGACCGCTTTTTGCGCAGCGTCGCCAAGATCATCGGCCGTAATCAACGCGACGCCGCTCTCCTTCAGCAGTTGCTTTCCTTTTTCGACATTTGTTCCCTCCAGCCTGACGACAACCGGGACCGAGAGCTTTACCGTTTTCGCCGCATTGATGATCCCCTGCGCGATCACATCGACTTTCATGATCCCGCCGAAGATGTTCACTAGGATCGCTTTCACATTTTTGTCGGCGATCAGAATTTTAAATGCTTCCGTCACCTGCTCTTCCGTCGCGCTACCGCCGACGTCGAGAAAGTTGGCGGGATTGCCGCCATAAAACTTGATGATGTCCATCGTTGCCATCGCCAGACCGGCGCCATTCACGAGACAGGCAATGTTTCCGTCGAGTCCAATATAATTGAGCCCGTGCTTTGAAGCTTCGACTTCCCGCGGGTCTTCCTCCGCGATATCGCGCATTGCGGCGATCTCCGGATGTCGATAAAGCGCGTTGTCATCGAAATCCAACTTCGCATCGAGCGCGAGCACCTCGCCGCCTCTCGTCACAACCAGGGGGTTCACTTCGACCATCGAGCAATCGCATGCGTTGAATGTGCGAAACAATCCGTCAAACAATTTCGAGGCGGCTTTTGTTTGCGACGATCCGAAGCCGAGCTGCTTCGCCAGCTTGCGCGTTTGAAACGGTTGCATGCCGGCCAATGGATCGATCGGTTCGCGCAGAATTTTCTCCGGCGATTTCGCGGCAACTGTTTCGATCTCAACGCCGCCTTCCGTGCTTGCCACGACCAATGGTGCTGCGATCGGACGATCGCGCACGATGGCAAAATAAAGTTCGCGCGCGATCTCGGCCGATTCCGCGATGAGCACTTTGTTCACGACCCGGCCGTGCGGGCCGGTTTGATGCGTCACCAAAGTTTGCCCGAGCATCTTGCTCGCGACTTCGCGCGCTTCCTTCGCCGACTTCACCAAATGCACGCCGCCTTTGAATCCGTTCGTGAAAGTCCCCTTCCCGCGCCCACCGGCATGGATCTGTGCTTTGACAACAACCTCGACAGTCCGAGCCGGACTGGCGTTACCCAACTCGCGTGCGACCCGCTCCACTTCCTCCGGAGTCGACGCAACTTTCCCCCGCGGCGTCGCGACGCCGAATTTTTGCAGCAGCTCCTTCGCCTGATACTCGTGAATGTTCATTCCGGCGTTCGCGAGCAAAGCCTTGAAATGCGCGCGCGGCAATCGAAATTCCGCGTCGGATGACCATGCACCAAGAGGCTGAGGCAAAGATCGACAATGCCGTCGCGAGCCGTCAATTGCTCGAGTCGGCGGCAAAGAACATTCGGGCTCTGCTCGCCTCTGCGCCCTCCGATCTTTACTCGCGAGTGATCGAGGAACTTATCGCCTCTGGCGAATGGGACGAGTTAAACGATCGATTTTACAAAACACTCGAGTTCGGCACTGGCGGAATACGTGGGCGCACCATCGGCAAAATCGTGACCGCGGCGGAACGCGGCGACGCGGCGCCAGACGAGCGCCCGCAATTTCCCTGCGTCGGAACGAACGCGATGAACTTTTACAACGTCAATCGCGCCACCCAGGGACTTGTCGCCTACGTGAAGGAATGGCACGCCGGCAATAAGATCGGCAATCGACCAAAGATTGTCATCGCGCACGATACCCGATTTTTCTCGAAGACGTTTACGGAACTGGCGGCCAGGGTGGTCTCTGAAAATGGATGCGACGCCTGTGTTTTCGACGGACCGCGCTCAACGCCGGAATTATCGTTTGCAGTTCGACATTTGAATGCGAGCGCCGGCGTCGTCATCACCGCGAGTCACAACCCACCGCACGATAACGGCTACAAAGTTTATTTTGCCGATGGCGCGCAGGTGATCGAGCCGCACGCGGTCGGAATCATCGCCAAGGTAAACGCGATCGCGAGCGAGACCTACGAACCGTTGCCGAAAGATCGACAAGGAACCGTCACGACGCTCGGCCGCGATGTCGATGAAGCGTACATGGGGCGGCTCGAGACGTTGATTGTCGATCCAGCGGTTGTGCGGGCGGCGAAATCGTTGCGCGTCATATTCACCCCGCTGCACGGGACCGGCAGCGTCACACTCAAGCCGATGCTCGAGCGACTCGGTTTTAACTTTGAACTCGTGGAAGAACAGGAGCGCTTCGATCCACGGTTCCCGACGGTGACGTCTCCGAATCCGGAGAATGCCGAGGCGCTGCAAATGGGCATCAAGCTCGCGAAGAAAAAAAATGCCGACCTCGTGATCGCAACCGATCCCGATTGCGATCGGTTGGGCGTGGCGGTGCGAAGCGCCACCGCCGAAATGAAACTAATCAGCGGCAATCAAATCGGATCGTTGCTTGCCTACTATCGAATCAAAAAGTTCTTCGAAATCGGCGTCCTCAATAAAGAGAACGCGAGTCGCGCCGTGATCATCAAGACTTTCGTGACGAGCGATCTCCAGAAAGTTATCGCCGAGCATTACGCTCTGCGCTGCGTCGAGACTTTGACCGGCTTCAAATATTTCGGGGACAAGCTCGAGAAATACGAGCGCGCGTTGCCGGCCGATCTTCGTAAGAAATATCGCCAGCTTTCCGAAGAAGAAACGCGCACAGCCCGGTTGGCGCACTCCTCCTTCTACGTATTCGGCAGCGAAGAAACGCGCCGCCAACAGAAATTGCCGGATCGAAAGTCACGGGGATCACAGATTTCGAAAAGCAAACCATCCGCGATGTGGAGGGCGACGTGATTCCAAAACAGAAGATGTCGATCTTCGAGCTGGCAGACAGGACACGAATCGCGGTGCGCGGTTCCGGAACAGAGCCAAAGATCAAATATTACATTTTCGGGCAGCGCCGGCCGGGGAAAGGAAAATTTAGCGCTGTGGAACTCGAACAAATCAAAACCGAATTGACCGCGAGACTCGAAGCACTATGGAACTGGTTGCAAAAAGACGTGGTTAGACGGCTTGAGGAATAAGCTGCTCGACAGGATGCAATTCGTTGGGAAAAGTTAATTTATGCGTCGTGAGATCAATCTGAGTGGAGGCGAGATCACGCTGCTGAAAACAATGGGTCTCTCTGGTGCGGCGGTTTACGGCAAGCTGCTGGCGGAGCAGATCGGCGAGATGGAGACCGCGGAATTTATCGATGAGCTAAATGGCCTCATCGAACTCGGCTACGTGCTTTCGGACAAATCGAATGTGCGGACGATGGAAGATGTCGAGCGGTCCGTTTTCCGGGTGAATGCCTCTTACGCTCACGATCTGCGCGACGCCATTCAGCCCGGACGCCGCCGCGAAAAGGAGCAGCGTCGCCGCCGGCGCGGTTGACGCAAATCCCAAGTTCCAATCGCCAAACCCCAAAGAATCTCCAAGCTCCAAGCTTCCAACTTCCCAGCCAGCATGCTGTCTTTGAAATTTGGATGATTGGAGTTTCCTTGGAACTTGGGGTTTGGGATTTGGAGCTTTAAGCTGCTGCGCGTGCTCCGAATAGCGAAAATCCTTTGGCCTTGGCTGGCGGCGGTTGCAACAGGATTGCTATGCGCCGCCTGTTTCCCGCCGTTCAATCAAGGCTGGCTTTGCTGGATCGCGCTCACGCCGTTGATCGTGGCGATTTGGTTTTCCGGCGAAGATTCAAAGCGGCGATGGCTACGCAACCTGTTGCTCGGCTATCTCGCCGGAATTGTTTTTTTTACCGCCACATTCGGCTGGCTCGGCGCCCTCGGAGATTTGTACCAAAGCTTTTTTCTTCACGGACTCTCGTTCCTATTATCGATCTATCTCGGGCTTCATTTTGCATTTTGGGCTTGGTTCATCGGCTTGATAAAACCTGAGGCGTTTACCGCCTCGTGGCGAAATTTGCTTGTCGCATTTGTGGCCGCATTAGCTTGGGTCACGCACGAATGGACGCGCGGCTGGCTCTTCAGCGGTTTTGGCTGGAACGGCCTCGGCGTCGCCCTCCACGCCGAATGGCCGATGATTCAAGTCGCTGAATTCACCGGCGTGGTCGGATTATCGTTTGCGATCGCGTTCGCGAACATCATCGCAGTCACAACGCCGTTGCGCCTGTTTGCTGAAGCGCGGACTCATCAAATGCGCCCGCACTTCGATCTAACACTGACATTGGTCGGCATTGTTGGGCTGCTCGCATTCGGCTTGCACCGCGTGCAAAATCAGTCCGCGGGGAAACCGCTTCGCGTCGCAGCCGTCCAGACCAACATTCCGCAGGAACAAAAGTTCAACCCCACTGAACAGATCCTAGATACATGCGATCAGCTGAGCGCTTCGGCCGTTCAGCGCGAGACTGGCCTCGGGCTGATAGTGTGGCCGGAAGGCTCGATCCCTGGAAGACTCGGTTACGACGACGAGGCGTTACTTCAGTTCCCAATGGCCGTAGCACAGCGGTCGGGAGCCGACCCTTTGTTCGGTATTGATGACCAAGAAAGCAATCGGGCATACAATGCCGCGCTGCTTATTTCCCCGACTGGTGAAAGTCAGTTGTATCGTAAAGTTCACCTGGTTCCGTTCGGCGAATACATTCCGCTGCGACATTCGTTTCCGCTTTTCGCCGCCGTCGCGAGCACGTGGGTGCCGGGCGATTTTAGCGCGGGCACCCAACACACCGTATTTAATCTGACCAACGCCGATGTCCGCGTCGCACCGTTAATTTGTTTCGAAGATACCGTCGGCGATCTTGTGCGGCGATTTGTCGGCAACGACGCGAATCTTCTGGTCGATATGACCAACGACGGTTGGTTTTTACATTCGTCCGGTTCACGCCAACATGCTGCCAACGCGATCTTTCGTTGCGTCGAAAATCGGCGCCCGATGGTCCGCGCGGCGAACACCGGCGTCACTTGTTTTGTGAATGAGTTTGGTCGCGTCACAAAGTTTTTGCACGATGAAAAAGGAAGCACGTTTGTGCGAGATGCGCTCACCGGCGAAGTGAATGTCCCGCAAAATCGACAATTAACTTTTTACACGCAGCATGGCGAACTTTTCGCAAAATTTTGCGCGGTTATGACGTTAATTGCGATCGTCACCAGCGTTGCCTTACGAAAACGGTTGTAGCTGCCGCCGTCTCTGGCGGCAGGTCTACCGGTTCTGCCGCTGAGACGGCGGCAGCTACAACGTCACCGTTGTGATATAAGTCACGCGTGGCCGTCGAACTTCCACTCGATCATTTGCGCGAGCTTTGGCCTGAGAAATTGCGCGGTGCGCGTCTCGGCGCGCTGCTGCACCCGGCATCTGTCTCCTCAAAGCTCGAGCATGCCTCGCGCATTCTTGGGCGACTGAATGGCGATCTTTTTAAGATCGCGGCGTTGTTCGGGCCGCAACACGGATTCCTCGGGCAAACGCAGGACAACATGGTCGAATGGAAAAGTTACGAGCATCCCCGGCTCGGCGTTCCTGTTTACAGTCTCTACGGCGAACACCGCGAGCCGACGAAAGAAATGCTGCAAGATGTCGATGTTTTGCTGGTCGACCTTCAAGACGTCGGCGCGCGCTACTACACTTTTATTTGGACGCTCTACCTTTGCATGCGCGCCTGCGAAAAACACGGCGTGCAAATCGTTGTTCTCGATCGGCCGAATCCGATCAACGGTGTGACGGTCGAAGGGCCAATCATCGAATCAGGCTACGAATCGTTTGTCGGCATGCATCCGATTCCAGTTCGACACGGCCGCACCATCGGCGAACTGGCACAGCAATTCCGAGAAGTCTTCCCGAAATGCCCATTGTCGATCTTGCCGATGAAAAATTGGGAGCGCGCGATGTGGTTCGATCAAACCGGCCTGCCGTGGGTAATGCCCTCGCCCAACATGCCAACGCTGGAGACCGCGACGGTTTATCCAGGAATGTGCCTTCTCGAAGCAACGAACATTTCAGAAGGCCGCGGCACGACGCGTCCGTTTGAGATCTTCGGCGCGCCATTCATCGACGCGGAAACACTTTGTCGCGAACTGAACAGTTTGAAGCTTCCCGGCGTTTTCTTCCGGGAAAATTATTTTCAACCGACCTTTCAGAAGTTTGCGGGTCAGCTTTGCGGCGGCGCCCAGCTTCACGTGTTGGATCGAGACGCGTTTCGCTCGTTTCAAACAGGCGTTGAAATCATTCGCTCGATTCGAAAGTTATATCCAAATTCATTCGAGTGGAAACAACCGCCCTACGAATACGAGCGCGAGAAGCTGCCGATTCAAATCTTGCTTGGCGGACCTGCGGAAGATTATTTCGCGGAGTAAGCGAAGTCGGCAGCAATGTTGTAGCCACCGCCCTGTGGACGGTCAAATCCAGACGTGCCACAGGCACGTGGCTACACAAGTCAGTCTCAGCTTTGCTCGAAATTTCAATGCTTTCGATCTTGCCGCATGCTCGTGCCGACATTCCCTGGCCGGAGGTTGTGCAGCGTCTCGCTTATGAAAATGAAAAACTCGCCCGGCGTCCGCAAGGACACAGCGGCGAATACTTCGTCGTCTGCACGCTTTATTACACGCCGATGGAATCCGGTTTTACTTTCGAGCGCGGCTTCGACGCGACGCCCGTGACGAAACCCGGATTGCACGGACAACGCTACCCACGCGATTTTCTTCGCTCGGTCAAGAAGGAAGGCTTCGGCCGAATTAGTACGCCGGTAAACGGTCACAACTATATTCATTACAGCGGCGGAAATTCATTTGGCTTCGCGTCGACGCCGGCGGGCGGCGGCGGAGCGCTGGTGGCACGTTTTTCTGCCGCCGCAAGACTAGGTCAGAGCGGATTGAATCGCGGTGTCGTTCTCGAGACACCTGCCCCGGCGGTTCGACAAGTGTTTGGCAGCACGCGCTGGAAAATTGTCGATACCGGCGGCGGGCTTCGCCGGTGGCAAATCGATCTTTACTACGGCGACGACGAGCCGCTCGGCCCTGGGCGTTTCATGGCGCGACCGCGCGGGACGACTCTCGAGTACGCTTACTCGGAGGCGCGGGTAAGCAAATGATGTGAGCCCGTTCACGGTTCGGCTGACGTTTCAGGGCGACCTTGCGTTCTTTTTGAAATCGAAAACGCCCGCAATCGAGCGTCAGTTATCCGAAAGGACCTCGATCAAGGACGTAATCGAAGCCTGCGGGGTGCCGCATACGGAGGTCGATTTGATTCTTGTGAACGACGAGCCGGTCGATTTCGCCGCAATTTTAACGCAAGATGTTGGGGTCGATGTTTATCCACCGAACGAAACACGCTCCCTACTTTTCCCAGAAAATCGATTGCAAGTGCGCCATATCGAGAAGTTTGTCGCTGACGGGCATCTTGGAAAACTTGTCCGCGACCTCCGCCTGCTCGGTATCGACGTCGCATATGATCGTGACGCCGAAGATCGACAATTGCTCAATGTCGCCCAAGCCGATAATCGAGCCATCCTCACTCGCGATCGCCGCCTCCTAATGCATGCAAGCGTGCGACACGGCTATTATTTGCGTTCGCAAAACCCTTTGGAACAAACCGTCGAAGTCCTGAGGCGCTTTGACCTTTTCTCTGCTCTAACGCCGTTTACTCGTTGCCTGCATTGCAATGCGCCGCTCAAACAAGTGGCAAAGACCGAGGTCCTCGAACAACTCGAGCCGCTGACGAAGATTTATTATGAGCAGTTCCGGCGCTGCACCGGTTGCGGACAGATTTACTGGTCAGGTTCGCATTTTGAAAAACTGGAAGCCCGCATTGCGGAGATAAGGCAACGGTTGTAGTTCTCTGCGCGTTGAAAACGCTGCGCTTAGCTCTCTTTATTATCTTTGCTTCGGTTTCGTCTCTGTGGGCTTACGGTCCGACCGGTCACGAAATCGTCGGCGGAATTGCGGACAAGTTGATCGCGAACACGCCCGCCGCCGCAAAGCTGAACGCGTTGATCGAAGGCATCACGCTGGAAAAAGCCTCTGTCATTCCGGACGAAATCAAAGCCTGGGACAAAAACGGGCCGGACGATCCAAACGCATTTCCACATTACTCCGATCATCCCAAGATCGACAAGCAACTGCGCGATTTCTGGCGGGCCAATCCGCCCACGCACGATCCAAATTCGCCGACGCCGTCACACCATTGGTTTCATTACACCGATGTTCCGGTGTTCAACGTGCAAAAGTACTCAGACGGCAAGACGGGGCGCAACAAATGGGACATCGTGCACATGATTCCATTTTGCGTCGCGGTCTTGAAGGGCGAGACGCCCGAAAATAATCCGCGCAAAATCACGAAACCTGTCGCAGTCATTTTGCTGGCGCATTACGTCGGCGACATTCATCAGCCGCTGCACGTGGGCGCGGAATATTTCGATCAAGCAGGACACGCAAGCGATCCAGATAAAGACAAGTCCGGTCTGGAAGATGAAGGCGGAAATACGTTTGCTCTTCAGCTCAAAACCGGCACGCCTGAAGCAATGGCTCACCAGGGCTTGAAGTTCCACGGTTTTTGGGACCACGACGCCGTCATGGGAAACCTGCCGCCATTGCCGGGGACGATCTCAAGGGAAGAGCGATACCAAAAAATCGAACCGGCCAAGCGCAAAATAATCCAACAACTTTCGAGCAAAGAGCCGGAGAACTGGCGATTGCCCGCGAGTGTTCTATTGAAAGATTATGCCGAAGCGTGGGCGGACGAGATTCTGCCGATCGCACGCGAAGCTCACGAGCGTTTGCAATTCAGAAGCGTGCATTCGCAACTCGACCAGGACCGCATGGTCGCAGCAGGAATTGCACAGGAAAAAAATGCGCCGGATCACATCGCCTACGCCGATTGGTCGGCAAAAATTGTCCGCGAAGAATTGCACAAAGCCGGCTGGCGTCTCGCCGATCTTCTTCAACAGGCGCTAACATCGACATCAACAACTACTGCAGCACCACCGGTCGTTTCAGGGTCGGTTCAATCAGCGCCGAACAAGGCGGAGCCGAGCTCTGCACCAACAGCCGCGCTAGCGGCATCCGCCACTGCGGCCTCGCAGTTCGGCGAATATCCGGCGAATTACAAAGAGATCGTCGCCGCCTGGATGAAAGCGCATGCGTTCGATTCTTCGAGAATCGAGTGGCAGAGCGAACCGAAACCTGCCGATATGCCGGGAAAGGGGCGCCCGCATCTTTATGGTTATCTGGTCATTTTTAATACGCCTGAACAGTCGCACGCGAAAACACGCAGCGTTTTGATCCGCGACGGCGCGGTCGTCAACAACTCGGGTTTCTGAAACCGCCAGTCCGGTCCGCTATCGGACGGACTCGTCCTGTGGCGAGCTCGGACAAAAGAAAATCGCGTTCACGGTGAAGCGAACGCGATTTTCGTCAAACAAACTATCTGACGATTAAGTCTCTGTCTTTGCTTTGTCCTTCTCGCCTTTGCACTCCGCCTTGAACTTGACGAACTGCTCTTTCGTCAGGACGCCTTTCGCCTCTTTCATGTATTTGGCTTCGCTCGCTTCCGAACAGCCTGCTTTGTGATGCTCTTCCATCGCCGCGTCCATCTTCGTCTTTTGATCAGGCGTCAGGTTGAGACTCGCCAGTGAAACCGTGCAAGCCGGTTTCGCTGTGTTTCCGACTTTCTTGGTGCACTCGCCATGGTCTCCCGCGAACAGCGTGCCCGCTGTAAACATTCCCGCCACTACTAACGCAATGAATTTGGTCATAGTGCAACGTGAGACACTGGCTTACGCCGTGTCGTTCAAAGATTTGGGAACGCGGATGCTGCAGCTACGGCGCTCTTGGCGCCGTGAAATGCCAGTCCGGCTCGGACTTAGGCTTCGGTTTTCTTCCCCGATTTGTTGCACTGCTCTTTCAGTTTCGCGTACTGATCGGCTGAGAGAATTCCCTGCGCCTGTTGGAGGAATTTGGCGCGGCTCTCTTTGGTGCAACCTGCTTTCATGCACTCGCTCTGCCACGCTTCAATCTTCGTCTTCTGATCCGCGTTCAGATTCAGACTCGCGAGGTTGGTGCACATCGCCTTGCTATTCGATGCGTTCTTGGCGCAACACCCTTTGCCACCTGCAAACGCGGGCGATGCGACGAGCATCGCTAGCGCTACAACCGCTGTTCCTATAATTTTAACCATGGTGCTTGATCAGACAGGCACGAGCCTCGGAGCGTTCAATCATCGCGCCCTCTAAATATAACTGGCGCGAATTCGTTCGCGCGTTAGAACAAGTCGATAATGGCCACCACGCTCGAAGCTGTCCGCCCGATCGAACTGGCGGAAATAAAGGAAGCGCGCAAGCGAATCGCGAACACAATTGTGCGTACTCCGCTCATCCGTCTCGAACTCGGCCCGAAATTTCCCGACATCCGGCTCAAGCTGGAAAATCTCCAACCGATCAACGCCTACAAGTTGCGCGGCGCTGCCAACGCGGTGGCAATGTTGCCGGAATCCGAACGCGAGCGCGGCGTGTGGACGATCAGCGCCGGAAATGCAGGGCAAGGCGTCGCTTATGCCGCGCGACAAGCAGGCGTGCCGTGCACTGTCGTCGTCATCGAAACCGCGCCGGAATCGAAGATCGAAAGAATGCGCGCGCTCGGCGCAAAACTTATTCCGGTTTCGTACGACGTTGCGTGGAAAGCGCTCGACGCACGTTCGCACCCCGGAGCTGACGGAACGTTTGTGCATCCGTTCGACGATCACAATTTCATCGCCGGTCACGGAACGATGGGCCTCGAAATTTTGGAAGATGCGCCCGACACAAAAGCAGTTATTGCCAGCATCGGCGGCGGCGGACTTATCACCGGCGTCGGCAGCGCGATCAAAGCGCTCAAACCGGAGATCAAAATTTGGGGCGTTGAACCGGAAACCGCTGCGCCGGCAGCGCTGTCGTTTAAGAAAGGATCACCGCAAGTGTTCACGGATTTCAAGCAGTCGTTCGTCGATGGCGCTGGCGGCCAGAGCATGTTCCCGCGCATGTGGGAACGAATGAAACCGGTCGTGGACGATTACATCGTGGTCACTTTGGACGACACGAAGAAAGCGATGCGTTTGATGGCGGAAAAGGCGCGCGTTATTTCCGAGGGCGCGGGGGCGTTGCCAGTTGCCGCCGCACTGACTGGAAAAGCGGGCAAAGGTCCAATCGTCGCCATCGTGTCGGGCGGCAACATCGACATGAAAAAATTCTGCGAGCTGATCGGTGGGCCGGTGTAGAGGCGCGTGTCCTCACGCGCGAATGCCGGATGCAACATCATGTTGCCTGCGGCTGAGGACAGCCGCCACTACAACTATCCGGTCGTCCGCTCGGCGGAGTATTCGACCGGGTCCTGCTGAAAATAGCGCTGTAGCTCAGCGTACAGTTTGGGATCGCCGGCGCGTAATGCGCACGGTCGCTCAAAGAAAGCCTCCGTTGAAACGGCGAAAAACTCGGCCGGATTAGTGGCTCCATAAGCGTCGAGAAGCGTGGGAATTCCCGTCTCCTCGGCCGCGCGCAGCGAGGCAAACTCTACTCTCATCACCGCCGCCCAGGATATCTGCTGCTTGCGCGTCGCCAACATCGGTACGCCGTCTGTCGCGTAATCTTCGAAGTCGAGCTGATGAGCGAATTCATGAAAGACAACGTTCCTGCCGTCGGAAGGGTCGGCGGCGCCGGACTTCGCCGCATCCCAGGCGATGACCATCGACCCCATCCGGAGGCCGGTCTCGCCCAAACGACTTGTCGTTCCTTCTTCCCAGACGTGCTCGTTCACCGGACGCCGCTCTTCCACCATGTAAGCGGAAGGGTAAACAAGAATTGTGAGCAGCTGCGGAAAATAGTCCGTCTTGCGGTGCAGTAAAAGAAGGCACGCCTGCGCTGCGATCGTCACACGAATCTCATCGGTGAGCTCGAGGCCAGCGCAACCTTCGAAACGCTTTTCGTCGAGAAACACCTGGATGTGGCCGAGTAGCTCGGCCTTGTCGCTCGCGGACAGCCGGTGGAAGAACGGTACGTCGCGTTCGATGATCGACAGCCATTCATTGGAAGCTGGCTGGGCCCGCAGCTTGCGACGTCGCCGCTCATTTAGAAATCCAAGGATCACGGCACAAGCTAACCGCCTCGCCCCGCGACCGCCTCCGGAAAATATCAGCGGGTTGTGATGTTGACGTTCGCTGCGGGATTTGAAAAGAATAGTCCCAACAAAAACCGCAAGGAGGACGACTCGATGAAAATTGGTGAAATAGCGCCGGATTTCGAAGCTGAAACGACCCAGGGCAAAATCCGTTTCCACGACTGGATTGGCAATTCCTGGGCTGTCTTGTTTTCTCACCCAAAAGACTTCACCCCAGTCTGCACGACCGAACTCGGCTACATGGCGAAGATCAAACCGGAGTTCGAAAAGAGAAACGTAAAGATTATGGGATTATCGGTCGATTCGACCGGTGACCACGAAGGCTGGGCCAACGACATCAAGGAGACCCAGGGACACGCGCCAAACTATCCGATTATCGGCGACGCTGATTTCAAGATTTCAAAGTTGTACGGGATGCTCCCAGCCGAAACCACTGGCGATGCGAAAGCCCGCAAGGCAGCTGATAATGCGACGGTGCGCAACGTTTACGTCGTTGGTCCGGACAAGAAGATAAAACTCGTTCTCATCTATCCGATGACAACGGGCCGGAACTTCGACGAAGTCCTGCGGGTGATCGATTCATTGCAACTGACCGCGAAACATCAGGTCGCTACGCCAGTTAACTGGAAGCCCGGCGAGGACGTAATCATCGCCGGCTCGGTTAACGACGAGGAAGCCAAGAAGCGTTATCCGCAGGGCTGGAAGGCGCCCAAGCCGTATCTCCGCATCGTGCCTCAGCCACAATAAGACGCCGGCTCAAGCGCGTTCAATTCTCAGAGGTTGTAGGCGTTTGTGTCAAACGCCGATCCGTGTCATTCCGACCGAAGTGGAGGAATCTCTTACTATTCCTTTATTCTCGCTGCGCTCGCGAATATTGAGAGATGTCTCGACGGCGCTCGACATGACAGACGGCGCTCACTGAGCGCCGCTACAATCGCGTGCGCAATTTCAATCTCGCCGTCGACCAGTCAACCGGGTTAAACTCACATCCGGAGGTTTTGCTATGAACACACTCTCAATTTCCCGACGTAAATTTGCCCACTTGTTAGGCGTTGGAGCGGCGGTCGCAATTGTTAAGCCCGCCGTTTCTTTCGCGGCCGAAGCGCCCCCAAGATCGACATCTACCGGCGTTGTCCGCTTGAGCTCGAACGAAAATCCGTACGGGCCTTCGCCGAAAGCGCTTAAAGCCATGACGGACTCGTTCGGTTTGTCGTGTCGTTATCCGGACGAACATAACGACGAACTGATTGATGCGCTGGCAAAGCTGAACGGCGTCAGTCGCGATCAAATCGCGCTTGGCGACGGCTCCAGCGAGATTCTCAAACTTTGCGCGGAAACTTTCACCGGACCGAAACAAGGAAAATTGATCGCGGCCGATCCGACCTTCGAAGCGCTGCTCAATTACGCCAGCGGCGGCGGCGCGGAAGTCGTCAAAGTTCCGCTCACCAGCAGTTTCAGTCACGACCTCCCGAAGATGGGCGCTGCAGCGAAGAACGGTCTCGTTTACATTTGCAATCCGAACAATCCCACGGCGAGCATCACGCCCAAGAACGAGGTGCGCGACTTCATCACCAAAACTCCGACACAGACGACGATTCTAGTCGACGAAGCTTACTTCCATTACGCCGACAGTCCCGAATACGAGAGCGCAATTCCGATGGTCAAGGATCATCCGAATCTGATCGTCGCGCGCACGTTCTCAAAAATTTACGGCATGGCCGGATTGCGTTGCGGTTATTGCGTCGCGCAAAAAGAAACAATCGAGCGCATGCACCCGTATCAAATGTGGGACAGCGTCAACTGCATGGCGCTCGCCGCAGCGATCGCGAGTGTGAACGACGCCGACCAGGTCACAAACGCCAAGCGCCTGACCAGCGAAGCGAAAACATTCGTGATCGCCGAGCTCGACAAGATGGGCTACAAACAAATTCCGTCGCAAGCGAATTTCATCATGTTCGATGTGAAACGTCCGGTCGTGCCGCTGATCAAAGCGTTGAAAGAAAGGAAGGTCGAAGTCGGCCGATTATTCCCCGCTCTGCCGACCCACATGCGCCTCACGATTGGCAAAAAATCCGAGATGGAAGCGTTTGTAAGCGCGTTTAAGCAAGTGATGGCCTGAGCATCAGCTGTTGCTGATCTTCACTCCGTGTTCCTCGAGCATTTTGCGAAGCTCGGGATGAATCTTCTGGCCATACTTGATCGCTTCGTTCACGGATTGCTCTGCGTTTTTCCAATCCTGTTTGTAGGCGTAATAGTTCGCATAGCTTAGATGCGCCTCACCACATTTCGGATCGATAGCGATTGCCTTGTCTAACATTTGCAACGCCTCGGCAAATTGCCCTTTCTGCAATAATGCGTATCCAAGGTTCGCGTAGGTATAAACGTATGAAGTGTCTCTCTTCAGCGTTTCGCGATAAAAGGTGATTGCTTCGTCAAGTTTGCCTTGCACGCTGTAAACGTAGGCGACGCCGTAATAACCAGGTGCGAAATCCTTGTCATGGCGAATGGCCATCTGAAATCGCCGCATTGCTGTCTCGTAATCCCCTCGCTGAAAATACTTCCATCCGAGTTGAACGGCAGCCGGCGCAAACTGCTTCATTTCAGGTCCTGAAAGGACATCGTCTTCTGCGCGGATAAAGGACGAGAAGGTGATCGCTATTAAAACGGTAAGTACGAAGCGCACATGGTCGGAATCAGCAGGAATCGGGCGCATTCTCGCTTCATGTGTGGGAATTAGCGCAACGAAATTGTAGCGGTGCTTGTTCTCAAGCACCGAACTAAATAGACAGGCGCTTGGCACAAGCGCCTCTACAACCGCCATCGGTGGAAATCCGAAGTGGCGTCGCTCAATCGACAAAAATATGGGGCGCACTCTCCACTCATTTGGGAGAGACTACGCCCCTTCGGGCAGCTTGTGATTTCAACTCTGGGTCAACCAATGCTGACCAACTCGTGATTTCAACTGGCCCGAGTACTTATCCAATGAATCGTTCTTTCCGATTTCAGATACAAGCCTAAATTCACGAAATGAAAGTCATTCTCGAAGTCAGGCCGAAAAACGTGATAGCGATTGGCGCAAATATGAAAGCCAAGAAAATATGCGACCAATTGGGAAGACTCATTATCGAGAAGAAATACTTCACCGTTGCGGGACTCGACGCACTTTCCGTCAATGGAACATGGTTCATCCGCGCAGAAAATCAGCTGGCACTCGAAGAACGTTGGCTTACGACCGACGAGTAAACCCTTCGCCTCCCTAGCTCACTAAGAAACGTTTTCCTTCACTCGTATCCCATTTTTGACACAGAAATCGGATAAGGCCCCCCGAATAATAACAGCCATCCCTTCACCACGTGATCGAGCAAAATCACCTAAAGCCTCCTTCAACGCGGCGGACACGCGTGCATTTATAACCTCGGTTTTATTGACTCTTTTTCTCACGGGGCCCTCCTTAAGATTATTTCTCGCGAAACTCGAGCGCGCCATTTTTGGCGTCGACGTAGATGGTTTGGCCTTCGCGGACTTTGCCTTGCAAGATCCGTCACAACCGCTCCGCAAGTGCAATCCGTCCTTGCAAAAGATTTTCCACTTCTTTCGGACTCGCTTTAGGATGCTGATGTCGTATACCACAGCGAGAGACTTCGCACGCAAGCTCATGTAATTCGAGCGCGACCTTCAAACGTTCTTCGCCAGTCATGGCACGATATCTTTCAATCTGTGCCTCAAGCGCGGCCTGGGGCGTCATGAAAAGATTTTATCTCGCGTTGAACGCAAGCGCACCATTTTTTGCGTCGACATGAACGGTTTGGCCTTCGCGGACTTTGCCTTCGAGGATGTCGATCGACAGCGGGTCGAGAATTTCTTTTGGGATCGTACGCCGGAGCGGGCGCGCGCCGTAAACCGGATCGTAACCTTCGCGAGCTGCTTAAGTTGCTTGAGGTTCACAGCCATAAATGCGAGCGGGGCCTGAGAAGAGCAAGATCACCTCGGAAAACGTTTCGAGCCGCATCGCTTGGTTCGAGTCCGGCCGTTTCCAATCGACACGGATTAACCGAGTCATTCCAAAGAAATCTTACCGTACGTCCGATTGAACTCTTGCTCCCAGCCCGCTACCAGATTTGAGTGAAACTGCTTGACCCATTTGAATAGCTCGGCTGCTAGTTGTCGATTTTTTCCGAGGAGAGCGAAAAGCAGATCTCTGGTCGCCTGCGTCGTGGCCAGATCAAGGATAGTAAATTCGAGCATGGACCGCCAATTCGGGTCTATCTTCAGTTCAGACTTGGCTAGCAACGCATCCCATTTAGAAGTGACGTGCGAGTCTGTGCCAATCGACATTGCATTCCATTGTTGAACAAAGTGGCGTGAAGATAGATACGCTCGAACCAAATCGTGCTGAAAAAGTAAGCGATCACCACGCTTGATCAGAACTTTTTTCTCCAGAAGTTTGTCTGTCAGATCAGCGGGCAAGGGGCTGTTTGGCTGATCAAAGAACGGATCATGGGTGGACAGCATTTCATAGGCTCGACTGGTCAGCAGATCAGGAAAGTCTGCTTGTCCAGCTTCGATCCAGTCTTGAAAAACTGGTGCCAGACTTTCCGAGTAGAGCTCACGCCTCGATCGCGGCAAGGTTTTGCCCTGCATGATCAGCGTAATCGCTATCTGGAGATCCTGGGGAATCGTATAGATTTCATACGTTTCCGGGGTTAGTTGACCAATTACGGTAGCAGCTTGCTCTTCGCCTAGCTGTTGCTTGAGCAACGCTTGGATTTTTTCCCGATTCAATGATGCCAATTTGACAGTTTCAAGCCATGCATACTCCTGATAACTTTGCTGCGAACTCAGACAGAAGTAGCTGCTATTTCGAGATCGGTCGACAAAGCGATTGATAACTTGCCTTGTGTGATCGTCCACTTCATTGAGACCATCGAGAAGAAACAAGAATCCGCCCTGCTGCAGAAACCAGTCGGTTAGCTTCTTGTCCGTCAATCGACCATAGCGTTCCAACTGGGCGTGGAGCATTTCCGCAGGCTCTACTCCTTGGTAACGCGCCAGCGACACAAACACAGGCACGATATTATGAGGACGAAGTTTTCGATTTCGCTTTGCGTAGCAGGATGTGAGATAGCGGAAAAAGGAAGTTTTTCCGATTCCGGAAGATCCGAGCAGGAGAACTGGCGTGTGATCGTTCAACCGTCCTCCGAATTCCTCGGGGAGAAAGTCTTCCGTCGGCACAACATAGCTTTGCTGTAGCCGCGTCAAATCTTCGTCTCGGCAGATGCCACCAAAATAACGCCGGAGTACATGTCGGCGCACAGGCGGAAGTACAGTCATCACCAGCGGCACCAAGCCAAAAGAGCCATACTTCCGAACGAATGGATTCATCAACAGGTCGTGACAAAAGGTATTGAAGGGAGCCAACGCCAACATAAAACCCAGAATGCCCAGCCAGAAAATCCCGGTGAGTAGCGGTATTATGTCAGCTCCCGGGATTACCCAGCCACGAATCGGAAATGGATCGCAATTGAAAATATTGCCCCATTGATCGCGCACAGCCAGAAAAAGCTCGCATTTACCACTCTCCACGCTGCGTGCCGCAGACTCCGCCCTTATAAAGCCATCTTTGTAGCCCTCATCGAACTTATCCCTTGTCTTCTCCATCACAAACTTGAAGTCGCGTGGAAAGTTCCGTGGATATGGATCCGTTCGATCCGATAGCCGCTCATATTGCGCACTCGGAGTGACTGGGCCACTGATCCAGAAGTTTCCTCGGATGATTGGCCGGAGCCACTGTTTCCACCATGAGTCTGCGCTAACTACAAACGGTGAGATAATTACGTCGTGATCTACGCGATAAGCCCCCTTTTCCGTGGCCAACCACGTTGTATTGCCCGAATGATAGATGTCGTTAACAATCACTCCTCGGTCGGGGGTTCTTTGCGGCAAGTTCTCACCTTTAATGCGATAGGCCCCTTCATTCGTTGCCAACCAGGTTTCATCACCAAAATGGGTGACTGACAAAAAGTCCAATACATAGTCTTCCGGGGCTTTGATTGTCTCGGTGATTCGGACCGGAGCCTTATCGCCCTTGATGCGGTACACTCCCTCGCTCGTCGCCAAAAACGTTTCGCCGTCGGAATGTGTGATTGAATGAACCTGAACCTCGTTCTTAAAGAGTGCTTCGGGAGCGTCATCTCCCTTGATGCGGTAACATCCGTGGTCCGTCGCTAGCCATGTTTCGTTATCGAAATGGGTGATCGCATGGGCTATCCAATCCTTGGGGGTGACTCGCACCGGAACCTTTTTGCCCTTGATACGGTAAGCTCCCTCGAACGTTGCGAGCCACACTTCGTCGTCAAAATGCGTGATCGAGTAGACGTACAACCCCTCTTTAGACATTCGTACAGGGGGCGTGTCACCCTTGATAAGGTACGCTTCATCAAAGGTTGCTAGCCACGTCTCTTCGCCAAAACGAGCCACCGACCATACGGTAAGATTCTGATGTGTAACCCGTACCGGCCGCTCGTCGGCTTTAATGACGTAAGCTCCGTCGCTCGTCGCCAGCCACGTTTCATTACCAAAGTGGCTGATCGAATGCACAGTGAATTCACTGTCAGGAATTCTTTTAGCGTCAGAATCGCCTTTAATGCGATAGGCTCCATGCTCCGTCGCCAACCAGGTTTCATCTCCAAAATGAATAATTGAGTTAACCCTCAAATCCATTCGGGAGATCGGTACCGCAACTTGTGCCAATCCAACCTCCGTACTGCCGAATACGAGCCAAGCACACACAAATACGTTGAATTCCAGAGCCCTCCAGCACCCCGTGAGCACAAGCTTTTTTGCCATGGCCTAACAGCCAATGTTACTTCTCGCGAAATTCAAGCGCGCCGTTCTTTGCATCGACGTGGATGGTTTGGCCTTCGCGGACTTTGCCTTCGAGGATGTCGATTGACAGCGGGTCGAGAATTTCTTTTTGGATCGCGCGCCGGAGCGGGCGCGCGCCGTAAACGGGATCGTATCCTTGGCGGGCGAGCAGTGCCTTGGCAGAATCGGACAGATCGAGCGTGATCTTTTGTTGTTCGAGTCGTTTGGTCAGGCGACGGAGCTGAATCTCAACGATCTTTTTCAAATCGTCTTCAGTGAGCCGATCGAAAATGACGATCTCATCCACGCGGTTGAGAAACTCGGGAGGAAAATGCGCGCGCAATGCGTCCATCACCAGACGCGAACGGGCTTCGCGCGACTCTTCTTCGGTAATGAATTGCGAGCCGATGTTCGAGGTCATGATGATGACCGTGTTCTTGAAATCGACCGTCCTCCCCTGCCCGTCCGTAATCCGGCCGTCGTCGAGCACTTGCAGAAGCACGTTGAACACGTCGCGATGCGCTTTTTCGATTTCGTCGAAGAGCACGACTGAATACGGCTTGCGCCGTACCGCTTCCGAAAGTTGGCCGCCTTCTTCGTAGCCGACGTAGCCCGGCGGCGCGCCGATCAACCGCGCCACGGTGTGTTTCTCCATGTACTCGCTCATGTCGATCCGGATCATCGCGTTCTCGTCATCGAACAAAAACTCGGCGAGCGCGCGCGAAAGCTCGGTTTTGCCAACGCCGGTTGGTCCGAGAAAAATGAACGAGCCAATTGGGCGATTCGGATCCTGCAAACCGGCGCGCGCCCGACGTACTGCGTTGGAAACGGCCTTGATCGCTTCGTCCTGACCGACAACGCGCTGATGCAAATGCTCTTCCAGTTTAATCAGTTTCTGGCGTTCGCCTTCCTGCAAGCGCGAAACCGGAATATGCGTCCAGCTTGAAACGACTTCGGCGATGTCTTCCTCGGTCACTTCTTCGCGAAGAAGCGATTTTCTCGTCTTCGCGCTTTTCGCACTGGCATCGGCCAATTTCTTTTCCAACTCCGGAATTCTTCCGTACTGAAGTTCACTGGCCTTAGCCAATTCGCCGCGCCGCGTAGCGCGCTCCAGCTCGGTGCGGAGTCGATCGAGCTCTTCTTTCCATTTTCGCTGCTCTTCGATGACGGCTTTTTCTTTTTGCCATTCGGCTTTGAGCGCGACCGATTTTTCCTTTAGCTCGGCCAATTCTTTCTCGAGCTTCTTCGACCGCTCCTTGCTCGCGGGATCCTTTTCTTTCTTGAGCGCCTGCCGTTCCATTTCGTGCTGCATGATCTCGCGCTCGATCACGTCGATTTCGGTCGGCATGGAATCGAGCTCGATCTTCAAACGCGACGCCGCTTCATCGACAAGATCGATCGCTTTGTCTGGAAGAAAGCGATCGCTGATGTAGCGATGCGAAAGGGTAGCCGCGGCAACCAGGGCCGCGTCGGTGATGCGCACACCGTGATGCACTTCGTAGCGCTCCTTTAATCCGCGAAGAATTGCGATCGTGTCTTCCACGCTTGGCTCATTCACCATCACCGGTTGAAACCGGCGCTCGAGCGCGGCGTCTTTCTCGATGTATTTGCGATACTCATCGAGCGTGGTCGCGCCAACCGTGCGCAGCTCGCCGCGCGCGAGCATCGGCTTGAGCATGTTCGACGCATCGACGGAGCCTTCGGCCGCACCCGCGCCGACGATCGTGTGGAGCTCGTCGATGAACAAAATGATCTGGCCCTGCGAATCGGTCACTTCTTTCAAAAACGCTTTCAGCCGGTCTTCAAACTCGCCGCGGAACTTTGCGCCGGCGACCATTCCGCCAATGTCCATCGCGATGATACGTTTGTTTTTTAACGATTCGGGGACGTCGCCGCTGATGATTCGTCGCGCGAGACCTTCCACAATCGCCGTTTTACCGACACCCGGATCGCCGATCAGCACCGGATTATTTTTTGTGCGACGCGAAAGCACCTGCATAATGCGACGGATTTCGTTGTCGCGGCCGATCACCGGATCGATTTTTCCACGCCGCGCCAGCTCAGTCAGATCGCGCCCATATTTTTCGAGCGTTTGATATTTGCCTTCGGGGTTTTGGTCGGTCACCCGCTGGGAACCGCGAACTTGTTGCAGCGCCTGCATCAG
>WNFR01003136.1_pt1 | contig 26222 bp, 20 predicted proteins | sample 5400221 | NCBI WGS metagenome assembly WNFR01 (sample SAMN13153357, study PRJNA577476) | soil metagenome | isolation source: 40 cm soil under Madrone tree | place: USA:California | collected 2016-06-14
GGCACGGACTAGGACAAACGTCGCAGGATACGACTCCGCACTTGGTACACAAGCTGATTCGATCTTCGCTGATGATCTTCCCACAGGTGCCGCAGACCGCAACAACCTTACCTTTGCACTCGTCAATCGTGAGACCGATTCCTTCAGGGCTAGGCATGTTAGTTTGAACCCTCCGTGTGCGAGTCGCAGAGCGTAGTCACGGTTTGTAAAAATTACTCATTTCGACCGCGTCTCACTCTCGGTCGCCTACGGCGACACTACGCTTTGCGAAAAAAACATGTCAAGCTTTTTTTGTACTTTCTTTATAATAGTGCTCGTTTTGTAATCTAAAACGTCGATAGTCCTTTTGAAAACAGAAGGGGCTATAAAATTATGATGGTAGAGGTTAAGCCGCATCGTAAAAACGGCGTCACTTGCTTACAAGTTTTTCGCGCCGTAGAACTTCGAGGATAAACTCAGGCGGAATGCCGAAGAGGCCATGAGCCAAGGCAGTTAGTCAAAGAGGCTGGCCATGAAAAGAGTGCAAGTGGAGTGCTATGCAGGGTACTGCGCGAATGAACGCCCGATACGGCTGACTTTAGGTGAGCAGACCTTGGAGATTGTGGAAGTGGAAGGCCGATGGCATTCGCCGGGCGAGACGTATTTCCGGGTGCGCGTTGAGGGAGGCGACCGGTACGTGCTGAGGTATGTGGAGGCGCAGGACGTTTGGAGTCTGGAAGGATACCGGAGTGGGGCGAACTGAAGCGAGTGGCGGCTCGTTGAACAACAATATCCCCTGAAGTTGACCCACCCCCGGCACAGGCGGAGGTGAAAATTTCATTTGATGACCGGCAATCGCAGCGTTAATCAGGCACGCCCGGACATCTTCTGCAAATTGGACACACCTACTGCGGAACTAGTTGAGGTTTTTGTGAATGTCTTGGCACCAATATGAACAAGCATGGCTCTTTCTCTGCGCCTGGCGTAATCAATGTCACGTACAGATTTTCTACTGCGCCCTGCGCCGCTCACAACGCTCTCAAGATAGGCAAGGGATCGCGTATCGGCAACCAAAACGGCCCAACTCAAATGTACCAATTTGCTGGATTTTCGCGGGTTTTGTCGGATTCTCTTGTACCGCGTCAGCGCCAGAATTGCGCTCACAACCCGAAGGGTCGAAACAAAAACAAAGTCCGTCAAAAAACTGCGGTGCCAGCGCATTTTCCGCGGTTGCCGTCACCCCCGTTGGCCACACCCCCTGGGAAGGACCCTGCGCGCGGCGGCCCGCTCTCGAAAAACAGATCAAGTCCGGTCGCTTGGCCTGGCGCTCGCCCTCTCGGCATTGACAACGTCGAACTCGACTTCCACACTTATTCCCTTCTCGGCGACGGCGGAAGAAAGCGATGCGCTCGTTTGCCAATTCACACGCCCTCGCTGCGGCGGCCATCCTGCTGCCTGCAGCGCTGCTCGCAGCAGATGTAGACACAAAGTTCCACAATGCTCCGGCTTCGGCGCGGGCGGCGAAGAACCCGTACGCAGGGCAGGAGGAGGCCGCGCAGGCCGGAAAAAAGCTATATGTACGTAATTGCCTGTCATGCCATGGGACGGCGGGAAAAGGCACGGGCAACGTGCCGTCTCTGGTCGAGGGAAGGCTCGATTCAGTTACCCCGGGTGAACTGTTCTGGTTCATTACGCGGGGCGACAAAGATAACGGCATGCCCGCCTGGGCGTCCTTGCCAGCTAAACAGCGCTGGCAGATCGTTACCTATGTAAAGTCGATAGGAACGTCGCCGGCCGCGCAGGAGGCAAGTGCGCCGCCACCACGCGACATGAACACATCGAACCTGAAGGCACCGCCGGCGACCCCGCCCTTCACCGATTTTCGTTACGAGAAGCCGGGAACGTTTCACAAGATTACAGTGAACGATTTATCCCAACCTTATGCGACCAAATCGGCGTACAACTCTCCGCACCTGGTGGCGAGGCCGGAAAACGTGTGGCCGTCGGCGCCGGCCGGATTCAAGGTGCAACTGTATGGGGCTGGGCTCGACAATCCCCGAACCTTGCGCACGGCCCCGAACGGCGACATTTTTCTTGCCGAAACCGGTCCCGGACGCATCCGGGTGTTTCGCGGGCTAACCGCCGACGGCAAGCCCCAGCAGTCGGCCATCTTCGTCAGCGGCCTGAAACAGCCGTATGGTCTGGCTTTCTATCCTTCGGGTCCCGATCCGCAATGGCTATATGTGGGTAGCGCCGCCGAAGTAGTTCGTTTCCCTTATCACAATGGCGATTTGAAGGCGAGCGGATCGCCGCAACACATCGCCGATTTGCCAGCGAGCTGGTTCGGGCACACGACGCGGGCGGTGGAATTCTCGCGCGATGGCAAGAGAATGTTTGTCGCGGTAGGTTCGGGATCGAACGTGGCCGATCCTGACACACACCCTGGGGAGAAGAACCGTGCGGACATTCTGGCATGCGATGCGGAGAATTGCGTGTTGACCGTGTATGCCTATGGCATTCGCAACGCGGGAGGTGGGATTGCGGTGAATCCGCAGACAGGCGAGTTGTGGTGCTCGGTGAATGAGCGCGACGGATTGGGCGACAATCTCGTTCCTGACTACATCACCCACGTACAGGAAGGCGGCTTCTACGGCTGGCCGTGGTGGTACATGGGCGGGCATCAGGATCCGCGGCATCAGGGCAAGCATCCCGAGTTGAAAGGCAGAGTCATCGTGCCTGATGTGCTGCTGCAGCCCCACAACGCTTCGCTGGAGTTAACTTTTTATCAAGGCCAGCAATTCCCCGCCGAGTACAAAGGAGACATTTTCGCCTCCGAGCACGGCTCCTGGAATAAGGCGGTGCGCGTGGGCTATGAGGTGATCCGAGTGCCGCTGCACCAGACCGGCCATGCCAGCGGGGAGTATGAAGACTTCCTCACAGGCTTCGTGCTGCCAGACGGCAAAGTATGGGGACGTCCGGTAGGCGCAACCGTGGCTTCAGATGGATCGCTACTGGTGAGCGACGATGGATCAAACTCGGTGTGGAGAGTTAGCTACATGGGGAAGTAACGGGAACCTTCCGCATTCGATCTGCTGCTTTCTCTGGCGCATGCGCTCGAGTTTAGCGTACCAGCGTTCAGTTCTTCGTGCCTTTGCCGCAGCGCTTTTTCCAGGCGAGCTACGACGTAGTCGATTACTTCAACACGCAGGACGGAGTCCGCAAGGCCGCCTGGCTACTCGGTAGCTAAACGTCGTTTTAGAACATTCGTATCCGCGATCACAACAGAATCAGCCCACGCCGGATGCCCAGGGACACCGCTTCCGTGCGGCTTTCCGCGCCCAACTTCCCGAGGATCGAAGCGACGTGAAACTTGACGGTGTGCTCGGAGATCGCCAACCGCGCAGCAATCTCCTTGTTACCCAAACCAGCCGCGAGCATTTGCAGCACTTCACGTTCGCGCCGCGTAAGAGGCTCCGCAAGTTCAGCCAATGGGCGGGATGCCGGCGCGGATGCCGGAAGCGCCGCTTCAACGTTTGCGGGATGCACGACGACGAGTCCAGAGGCCGCAGCCTCGAGCGCGGCGACAAGCTGATCCTGGGAGACATCGCTCGGCAGCACGGCACGGACTCCATTGCGCAGCGCCGCGGCCGAAGAAGCCCGAGGCAAATGGTCCGCAAGAAGGATGACGGCAAACTCCGAAGCCAAGCCTGATTCCGCGACAGTCTGCACGAACTCCTCCGGCTGTTCGCCAGTGGCGTCAATCAACACGGCGTCGGCTTCCGCATCTGAGAGAAGACTGTCCGCTGACTCCAGGTTTGCTGCGGTACCGGCGACTTTGACCGCTCTCGCCTTCAACAGATTTTCCAGACCCGCGCGGGTTAGCAGCGAACCGGCAATGATGAAAACTCGGATCACGCTGCAATACCGCCCCTAGAAGCCAACTGCTCGTCAAATCGCACGGTCACCCGGCGAAAGCTCTGGTAGTCTCCGCGCAAGAATTCGAACCGCACGAGCCGGGGACCGCGGCATTGGAGCGCTTCTGCCAAGTCATCTACAGAGACAAATGATTTTTCTTCCGTGCCCAGCAAAATGTCGCCGGGTAAAAGCGCGGCGGAGGCCGCCGGGCTGCCCTGCTTTACTTTGAGAAGCACTAAGCCAAACGCACTGCCGCGGCCCGCGCCACGCGGAACCCGCACTGGATGCACAGTAACACCAAGCCACGCGTCATTCGCACCACTGACGAGAAAATCGCGCACTGCATTGCTCGGAATCGCCAGCGCGAGACCTCCCACCACCATCGTGTTGACGCCGATCACGCGGCCGCGTGCATCAGCAAGCGGTCCGCCGGAATTGCCCGGCGCGAGGCGAACTCCAGCTTGGACCCACTTCTGCGAGCCCATCCCGCGCAGCGGTCCTACCGCGTGAATGACCCCGCTGCTGAGAGCGCCGACGAAACCAAGAGGATTGCCAATGGCAATCACTAGCTCACCGGGACGAATCTGCGACGAATCGGAAACGGACACCGCAGGAAGGTTGCTCGCTGCAATGCGCAGGGCAGCAAGATCGCGTCGCGGATCCCGAGATGTAATCGTTGCCTCGAATGCGCGGTTATCCCAGAGCTGAATACTGGCACGCGAGCCGCGAACCACATGCGCGTTGGTTACGATACAACCGTCACTCGACCAAATAATCCCGGAGCCGTCGCTGCGATTTTCGGAGTGGATCAGAACGGTCGCTCGTCGCAGTTGCTCTGCGATTTCGCCTAATCCCGTAACCGCCATCTCACTCTCTCCCGTGCAGACGCTCGCCAATCACCATGCTCACTTCCTGTACGGCGCCGCCACGAATAAATTTCACCGCCACGGGTTTGCCGATCACTTCCCCATGAAGTTGCGACTGAATATCCTCGAGCTGCGCGACTTGGCGGCCACCGAGCGAAACCAGAATGTCTCCGATGACGATCCCCGCCTTGTGCGCTGGCCCGTTCGGCTCGACATCCAGAACAATCGCCGCGGTCTTTTCGTTTCGCTGCAGTGATTGACGAAGCGCCTCGGGCAGGCGAACCTGTTGTAGGCCGACGCCCAAATAACCACGGGGAATGCGGCCTTTTTCCAGAAGCGTGTCCACCACTGCGCTGACCGTGTGTGCAGGAATCGCAATCGCACCAAAGCGAGCAAACTTCGTCGTGGCCACGCCGTTCGCGTGGCCCTGCGCATCGATAACTACGCCGCCAACCGCGGTAGGCTGCATGCCGACATCAAGACGAATGTAAGGAGCGAGCGCTGTGCCCGTCCACGTGCGGCGTTCGGGTGCTACCAAACTGACGACGGCGAGAGCGGCGACAGGACCGCTGGCGCGTGTTCGTCCAACCACGAGCGTGATGCTGCCTGGCTTAAGGAGAGCTACATCGCCGAATTCCGACAACCCAGTCCCAGCTTCCGCACATTTCAATACAGCGAGATCCGTCGTGGAATCGCGGCCCCCCAAGACGGCTGGAACGACGCGGCCATCCGGCAGCGTAACCTGGATCTCTTCGTCGCGGCGGAGCGCGTGCTCCGCTGTGACGATTACCCCGGGCCTCCACACGACGCCGCTGGAAGAACCCCGCGCTTCCGTGTGAACGGCCACCGCGCTGCGGGCCGCGCGCTCCGTGATTTGCGCCAAGGCATTTGAAAGTTCGATAAGTTCTGCGGACATGTTCTAACCTCCATGAACAAGATGCCGCAGACACCCAGCCGTCCACATCAGCCAATTGACCAGGTTCAGCCTGGAAAAAGGAATAGGTCTTGGCGTCCGCTCGAGCGAAGGCGGGCGGCTTCGTTCTGACGCGCAATCAGTCGATGTGACAACCGGAGTTTTCGCCGCTCATCAATGCGCAGCAGATCAGGTAGGACGCTGAGGGTATTGCTACCGCATTTGGGGAGAGCCTCGCCCTTGCGGCCGCGGCGAGCGTAGTGAGTCCAGGTAGCGAATCACGCGCCAAAACACTCTTGCAAGGGTGTGTCCCTCGCCTTTCCCATCCGGCTCCGCTCTCGTATGTTCAAATTCGTCGTATCATCGTGCGCGCAGGAATTACCAAAGTCGAAGTTTATCTCACTGTATTTCGGCTGGAGACTCGATGCTAGCGCATTGCGCACCTTCATCCTTGCTCGCAGCAAGCGCGACCTCACGGCTTCCATAGTGATGTCCAAGACCCATGCCGTTTCCGCTGTGTTGAGATTCTTCAGATCTTGCAGGAAGAGCACTCCCGATATTTTACGGAGAGAGCCTAAATCGCGTGCCGCAGCGTGTCACCCAATTTTCCACTCTCAAGTGCTTCTCAAGCGATCTCGCGCCATGCATTCCCTGAGCTCGACGCCAACTTGGCAATCTGGCCGGATCAAGACCTGCGACCACCAGATTTGTTTTTCCCGTCACAACTATCGCTTTTACCCGAGCAGCTTCAATTTGTGGCGCGCGATCGCCCTTGACTACTTCACGTATTGTGAAGTATTATCAGGCAGTGCACATTGTGACGCGCAAGCATCTTAGCCAGGCCATGCAGGAGTATCCAGATGCTGCGAATGAGATAAAGGCATGGGTCGTGATAGTCGAAGGCGTCCGATGGCTCAATTTTGCGGAAGTTCGGCTCATGTTTCAGGATGCCGACTACATCGACGGATACGTTGTGTTCAACATCCGGCGAAACCGCTTCAGGCTCATCACGGTCATTCACCATGCAAAGACAACAGATGAGGAACGGACGGAGGGACACGTCTACATTCGGTCCTTCCTGACACATAAGGAATTCAACGATCGCCGGAAATGGGATAGGAGATTGGGTGCAAAATGAATACAGTTCTCGCAGACCCGGCAAAAATGATTGCGAAGGGTGCTCCCCACGTCATACACAATGACAAAGAATTGGAAGTGTACACAAACGCCCTCTTCCAATTGACAGCTCTGGAGAACCCCTCTTCCTCACAAGAGGAAGCAATCGAACTTCTGACTCTACTCGTGGAACGCTACGAGCAAGCGCATTACCCAATTCCTGCCTCGGACGCAGTTTCTGTCGTGCGGTTCCTCATTGAACGGCAAGGCCTTACGCAACGTGAGTTGATGTCGGAATTCGGATCGGAAAGCGCCGTTTCGATGTTTCTCGCAGGACAGCGGAATCTCACGCTAGAACAGGTTCGCAAATTGAGCTCACGATTCAAACTTCCTGCTGACGTTTTCATCCGGAGCCTATAGCTAATGCCGCAGACGAGGATCCTTCCCCGCTCCTTCGGCTTGGCGGTGCTAGGCAGCCAAGTCTACAAAGAACATTGCTTGTGGCAGAATCGTGCATACCGGGCACCACGCTGTCCACTCAGTCGCCGCGCGCACTTCCCTAGCGACTGACAACGTACTGACCACGGCTGTTTTGCGCGCTGTACGCCACCGCAATTCTCGCAGCCAATCGCGCATTAGCGATGAGCAAAGCGATATTCGTTTCCAAGGTCTTGCCACGGCTCGTCCGCCCCACCTCTTCCAGCAAAAACGGTGTCACACTCTTGCCACGAATCCCGGCGAGTTCCGCGGCCTCCAAAGCGCTCACAACCAGCGATTCGATTTCCGCACGGGCCAGCGCGGTTTCTGCCGGCGGAGGATTCGCAATCACGATACCCGCACTATGTCCCGGCCCGAAGGAGCCAAGATCCCATTGAATGCGAAGCAGGCGTGCTACATCATCCGGCGAATCCACGCGATGCTGCAATGGCAAGCCGCTTCCCCACGAGTAAAATGCGGGAAACTCATTCGTGCCATAGCCTACCACTGGGATTCCCAGCGTCTCCAGAACTTCGACTGTGCGCGGCAAATCAAGGATCGCCTTCGCTCCGGCGCAGACGACCGCCACCGCTGTTCGCGAAAGTTCCGTCAAATCCGCGGAGATATCGTAGGTGTTTTCGCTGCCTCGGTGTACTCCGCCGATCCCACCCGTCGCAAAAACATGTATGTCCGCCCGCGCTGCGATGAACATTGTCCCGGCTACGGTGGTAGCTCCAGGCCGACCCGAAGCTAGTACTGCGGAAACGTCAGAGCGGCTGACTTTAGCGACATCCTGGGCTTCCGCAAGAAATGCGATCTGCTCGTTTGTCAGCCCCACAACCATCTTGCCGTCAAGGATTCCGATTGTGGCCGGCGTCGCCCCTGCCTCTCGCACGGCCGCTTCCATCTTCCGCGCTGTCTCGAGATTGTGCGGCCGCGGGAGCCCATGCGCAATCACAGTGGACTCCAGCGCGACTACCGGTGCCCGCCGCTCTAGCGCCACCGCAACATCGTCTCGAACCGAGATCAGCCCATCCACCTGATCCTCCAGCCTGCTCTTGCTAGCAAATTCCCGCAGTACGTTCATCTCTGCATGATAACTCGAATCTAGCGCGTCCGATTACTGGGTGCTCAGCTGTGCGAGCGCCCCATGTCTGGCGACGTGATAAAGTGAAGCGCCATGTTTAGGCGTCTTGCCGCTCCTGGCGAAATCCTCGTGCTCGGCGACGTCAACGTCGACGTTATCGCCCGCGTAAAATCATTCCCTGAGCCTGGTGAAGAATGTCTCGCTCAGCGTCTCGAGCTGCACTGCGGCGGGGTGGGTGCCAATTGCGCTTTTGCTTTGCGCCAATGGAGCATTTCCCCAAGCCTTGTGGCGTGCATTGGGCAAGATGATTTCGCCGCCTTGCTTCTCAGAACGCTCGCGAACTACGGTGTGGACGTGAGTAACGTCCAGCAAACCTCCGCAGCGGTGACTGGCCTGCTCTACATCAACGTGACGCCCAACGGACAGCGCACATTCTTCGGGAGCCGCGGCGCAAATCGCCTTCTTAGGCGCATGCCCAGCGCGTGCCGCATGTTGAACCGAGCAATGGCAGTAAGCATGATGGGCTACAGCTTCCTCGATCCAGGTCCCGAAGCAACGGCGAAACAACTGCTAAAAGCCGTCCGCGCCCACGGTGGCTGGGTCTCCCTGGACATTGGTATGGAGCCAAGCGAACAAATCCCTAGTAAAATCCTGCAGATTGTCAAGCAGGTGGACCTTCTCTTCGTCAGCAGTGATGAAGCCACTGTCCTCACCGGTGTTCGCGACCCGCGGAAATCCTACCACCAGCTTGGGAAAGCTGGAGCCTGTGATGTCGTTATGAAGCTGGGAAAACGCGGCTGCTTGATTCTCCATGAGGGCAAGCTATGCCACGTCCCCGCATTTGCTGTGCGCACGGTTGACACTACTGGGGCCGGAGATGCTTTTGCCGCCGCTTTCCTCCAAGCGCGTCTACGTGGCAGGTGAAAACATGCCGACCCTGCAGCAAATCGCCCATATCGTGCGCACACAGCGCCTGAAGCAACCGTGGGATACCATTCGATCCAGGGTCCTCCGCCGCATCAGGAAACTGTAGTCCAGGGCCGAAACCCGTTTCTACAATCGAAGATGTTTTCCGATGCGTCCTACGACCAAACTTCCACTGTTGCATCTTCGGGATGCCGCTTCCTGAAAAAGGAACTGGCCTTCGGCTGATTCTGATCTGCGCTAGCTTCGCTGGCTGAGGCAGCGCTCTCCTCAATTGCAAAGGCCTGTTCTTCTTTCTTCCACCCCGTCGTCATCCTTCTCTCAAACCTAGAGTTTCCTTTGCCAAGCCCATACTGGGAGGCTCGGACGGCAATCTCGAACCTCCAAATGACGCCCATTTTACTCGACCGTGACACGGGCTGTTGAGATACGCTGTATTGAATTGCCGCTAGCTGAAGCTCGCGACAAATCTCAACACAATCTGTTTCGCTGTCCCCGTCCCATACAACACGGAACGTTTCCGCGTCGTGCTTCCCCTCTGTACGTAGCTCTTTCACTAATCCAACTCCACAATGGGAACAATACTTCAAACTCCAAGGCGATACTCGACTTGGCATTGGGGCAAGATATTGCGGAAAGAAGTTTACAGTAGGGCACACTTCTCGAGTTGAAACATGCTTCTATCCCATTGTCCGGTTTGGACAACTCTTCCAGAGTCGCTGCGCTCACTCAGCGCTGATGTGAACAGCGAAGACAAGTAGCTCTCCTGGAGGCGTAAGATTCTCCGAGCCGCTCTTCCGAGGCACCTACCATGAGAAAGCCAGGACGGGGAACCAGCCTTTGGACAAAGTTGCCCATTACGCTGAGGGCCATTTTCGCGGGTTTTCTTATTGCTGCCGCTGCTGCCAACGTCTGGCTGCTGTTGCTCCTGAACTTGGGTGTGCAGCTCGCTGCGGCAATTGAGGCAATATTCCTCGCGCTTTTCCTATGGTGGGCGCGCGGAGGAGGTCCTCCAAGCGCAACGCAAGCCGCCCGTGCCAAGACGTTCCGCCGCGGTAAGCTGACGTCCAAGCAGTGGTTGTGGGGCCTCATCGGAGCATTCTTCTTTGCCGCGACAGTTCATGCTTCCATTGTCTTGCTGTTCCGTTTTATGTCTTATCCCGCTGGAGCGTTCCGGCGCGGTTACGATCTTTCTTTCATTCCCTCGCGACCTTTGAGGTGGATTGCAGTGGTGGTCTCGGCGGCTTCGGCGGGAATTTGTGAAGAAACTGGCTTTCGCGGCTTCATGCAGCAGCCGATCGAACAACGCCACGGGGCGTCAGTCGCGGTTTTTATTTCCTCTTTCTTCTTCCTAGCATTACATCTCACCAAAGCTTGGGCTTCGCTGGGAATGGTTCTGATCGTATTTGGCGCGGGCGTATTGCTCGGACTTCTCGCATGGACCGCAGGATCGCTCATTCCGGGGATCATCGGTCATTTTGTGATGGACGTCGGGCTGTTCGCCTACTGGTGGACCGGTATCGCTGGCGACTTCGCCGCACGTCCGATCACCGAAACAGGTGTGGATCGCCCCTTCCTCATCGCATGTTGTGTGTTTGCGACCTCGCTTGTTGTCGTGCTGCTCGCAATCCGGAGGCTCCGTGAAGCCTGGTCCGCTGATGCGCTGACACGATCGGTCTGAGGACGACCGCCTCTAACTCACACCCGCACGTACCCGCTGGTTCCTTGGAACGCCGGCACGCCTTCAAAGGCCGCTTGGAAAAAGTCCGAATTTCTTTTTGGCGCTTGCCTGCGGCTTCGTTCTAACGAACTACTCGGAAATGATCCACTTGATTTCATAAGAATGTCGGCCCGCTCGACCCGAGTAAACTGATCTGCGGCAACTGCTTTGGCACCGGCATCGGCTGGTGCAGGATGCGAACGCGGGTCATGAATCAGCTGCAGGCGGTGGCGGTGAACGAAGGCAAGTGCTGGAGGAAAAAACTGTTCAGCGAACACGGTGTCCGATTACGCGGGCACTAGAACGGGTCAGCGCAATCAACTCCACTCAATCGGAGGCCGGTTGCTAAGACCAGGGGTCATTGCAGCTTCGCGTTTTCTCGCGGCAGTGGTGAGGAACACAATCTTGATTTGCGTCCTATCGCGATTATTCCTAATATCCTTCTGCCATCCAGACGTTGCTGCTGGTCGTGGGCGCCGGAATCGCTAGGTATTTCCCGTCTCGCGAGGCGATGCCCCCAGGATTGTGACGGCCCCTTCACCTGCCAAAGTTCGTGCGCGTTGCCGGCCAGGTCGACATATAGCAAGCTCGACCTCCAGCCGGTCGGATTGCTCGTAACAAAAAGTCCTTTCGAATCTGCCGCCCAATCCACGGAAGAAAAAGTGCTCCAGTTTTTTGGGGCGATTTCTCCAACTGGCTGGCCCGCAGGCGAAAAACAGACGGATGCGGTTCTCGTCCGTCTTGGCTACGGCGATTAATTTTCCATCGGGAGAAAGCGCCGAATTCTCAATGCCGCTTTTCCGAGGCAGCCTTGCCACTTCATGGGCTTTGCCATTCATGGGATCAAATGTCGAAAAAAGGACCTCTGTGGTCAATCGCTGAGAGAAAACACAGATACTGGCGGGAGCCCGCGAACACATTAAGTTGCTAATCCCTGGCGCCGTGACCACTACTTGCGATGCCCCTCCGTCAAGGGGCGCTCGCATCACGCCTGGTGACGTTTTTGCATGGACACCGGCGGACCGATTGGATCCTTCCCTCCGATGCGGTTTCCGTCCTGCGCTTTCTCATCCAACAGCAAGGCCTTACAACAGCGCGATTTGATTTCTGAGTTTCGGCTCGGAAAGTGCGGTTTCAATGTTTCTTACCGGACAACGAAAGCTCACCGTCGAGCAGATTCGCAAATTGAGTGTGCGCTTCAAACTTTCTGCCGACGTTTTCAAGCCTATAGCTAAGGGCTGCAGAGACCTGAGACCAATCGTTCGAGGTTGAGTGCTTTAAATCCGTAATTAGATTTTCCGGTGACGCGTTCCTTTCGATAGAGACCGGGGCAGCAATAAAGGAACAGGCCACAGAGGCATATTCGAGGCCAGTGGCATCCCGGATCCGCCAGGCATTGTTATTGATGTCGACATCTCCGTCGTGGTTGGCAGCGTTTCGTACTGATCCTATGTAACCGAACGAACCGGGACTATGAAACCGTTTCGGCTCACCCAGCGTCAATGATTAGGGTGCCTGACTTGTTGCTGGAAGGATTGATTGATCGAATAAATCTTGCGCGTTGCATGGTGCGGTTGCCCGTGGCTAGCGCGCAATATTTGTCTTGCACAGTGATCCAGGTTACCGACACAACGAGATTACCGGGATATTAGGACGCTCGGAAGGGCCATTCGAGGTCGCAGTTGTACCAGCTCGTGTGCACAAGGCCCGGACGCGGCTGCGTCAATTGGGCCAGGAACCTCAGCGTGAACACGCGCGCGATGATCGGCACTTGAGTGCCGTGCGCCGCGCGTGACTCAGCGAGGTTTGCTCCTTTAGCGTCCAATCAGCCCGAAGGACAACAAGTATGCTCGATGTTGGTTTCCTTTCGGGTATCGACCTTTTCAAAGAGCTCCCTGATTCCTGCCTGGCGAGCCTCAAGAAAGACAGCCACGCATTGGATTGCAGCGCTGGTCATCAGTTTTATGCGGCCGGGCAGACGGGCAGGATGCTCTTCGTTCTAGAAAAGGGTTCGGTTCGCACTTTCAGGACTTATGGCGGTAAGCGGCTAACGATCGCAACGCTTCGACCTCCCGCCATATTCGGCGTCGTCGGTTGCTTTGGCCAGGGAAGGTACCAATCCTCCGCAGAAGCTCTCCAGGCTTCACGCGTTCGAGTGATTTCGTGCGAGAGTATCCAGGCTCTTTTGGAATGCGCTCCTCATGTGGCACACAGGTTCGTCGACCTGATGAGCGAGCGATTCGTGAACTTTCTCAACAGGATGGAGACACTCGCCCGTAAGGGCCTGATTCCGCGTCTCGCAACCCTGCTGTTAGAAAAAGCGGAGAACGACGTCGTGGCTGGCATGACTCATAAAGAGTTGGCCGACCACCTTGGCCTTCATAGGGAATCCATAACCACCACATTGGGTGAATTGCGTATGGCGGGCATCATCGCGACGAAACGGAAAACGATATTTATTCTTCAGCGCGAACGACTCGAGCGCGCCGCTCACGAATAGAGGTTCGTTCGAATCGCTTCGCCATTTTGTAAGTATCATTACATTTCAGTGGTGCAACCTATTCGGTAAATATTCTTCTAACGCTAAGACATACATGGGCTTCAAGTGCGTGCGGCTTCATCGCTGGCCTCAAGCCTAGGTGTGTGCTGTGGCACTTACGTTGCAGCGAGGCCTTCTGCCAGTTCGCTGTACGAAAGCGCTGTGTTTATAAACCACAAGGGGTGGGGGAAAGAAACGAAGTTGCTGCGTCTTCAAACCAAGAAGCGTTTCTGCAAGAACTATTTGTCTCTGTAGCGTTGGCTGCAGCGATGACCATGCTGATGCTGCCGTTCATCAGTCAAGAAATCATCTGCGCGCAAATATCCAAGCGTTCTGTCTCAGAAAGCGCTGTAGATCAATGCGTTGATAAAGATGAGGAATAAAGGCAGGAACGCGACGGTTACAGTTACGAGCGAGAGCGCTGGTCCATTTCGCTTTGGCTTACTGTCGATCGGTTTCTAGATCGACGAGCGGCGGTACTTGAGTCTGTTGATTCGCATGTGACGGTCAATCCGGCGCTCTCGCGCGGATGCTTCGGCTCGGCGAGACGATAACCGGAAATCCGCCACTTGCACACCCGAGAGGAAGTCCTATGGAAAACTGCGGTAACGATACAGCTTCACCAGGAATAAAATCCGTCGTTGCGGCTCGATTCCCTGCCGCACTAAGCTTGCTGGCGGTTTTGTGCATGTTGCTGCTCACAGCGGCCCAAGGCCGCGCGCAGACAACGACTGCCGACGTGGTTGGAACAGTGACAGATGCCAGTGGAGCGGTGCTCCCGGACGCCAAAGTGACGGTGGAGAATCTTGCAACGCATGGAACTCATACGGCGCAGACGACTTCTTCAGGGGACTACGACGTTCCGTTTCTGTTGCCGGGACACTATTCGGTACGCGTGGAACTCGCCAACTTCAAGACCTTTTCGGTATCCGACATCACTCTTCAGGTGGGCGATCGGGCGCGTGTAGACGCGCAACTTCAGGTTGGAGACTCCTCGCAGACGGTAGAAGTGGCAGGGATGAGTCCGCTTTTGCAGAGCGAAACTTCCACCGTCAGCAGCTCGATTACGGAGCACGCGGTGCAAGACCTTCCGCTTGCCACACGCAACTTGACCTCGCTGATCACTTATACCGCCGGAGCAAACGAAGGTGCGAGCGTGGATTCGCTGAGTAGCGGTCAGCGCCCTGATGATCGCCGCCAAACCAGCGCTTTTTCGGTGAATGGACAGGACGTGGAACTGAACAACGAGCAGATCGATGGTACCGACAACAACGAAAGGATTATCGGAACCATCGGCGTGAAGCCGCCGATCGATGCGATTGAGGAAGTGACAGTGCAGACCAACAACTACACCGCGGAGAGCGGACGCACACCAGGCGGGCTGGTCAGCGTGGTGACCAAGTCCGGAGGCAACAATTTTCACGGGTCAGTTTATGAATTTTTTCAAAACGACAAGCTCAACGCGCGCAATCCGTTCGACGTAGCGCCTAATCCGAAGTCCGAGCAGCGCCAGAATGACTTTGGCGGAAGTGTCGGGGGGCCAATCATCCATGATCGGACGTTTTTCTTTTTTAGCTATGAAGGATTCCGCCAAATCGCTGGTGTCTCAAGTCCGATCTTTAGCAGCGTGCCCACTGCCGCCGAACAGGCTTTGGGACCGGCAGGACTGGTGGCGGCAGATCCGAATATTCCCGCGGGAACGCCGGTTGACCCAGTAGCAGCGAACTTGCTTAAGCTCTATCCACTTCCCAACACCGGCGCGCCCGGCCAATTGACGAACAACTTCGTGTTCGATCCGAATAACGTACAATCCAGCAATTCGTACGATGCCCGTGTGGATCACCGGTTCAACGACAAGAATCTTTTCTTTGCGCGTTTCACGTCAAACAACGTAGCTTCAGTGATTCCGACGAGTTTGCCCAATGTCACTATCAACGGAGTGTCGGTGAATCCTGGAAATGGACAGTTTGGCTTCGCCGGACCGGCCAAGGACATCGCGTACAACGCCCAAGTCAGCTTTGTGCACACCTTCCGCGCAAACTTGGTACTTGAACTGCGCGCCGCCTATACGCAAATTAACAACAGTTCCAACTCGCCGAACTCCGGCACCAACGCCGCTACCGCCCTGGGATTTCCCAACAATATTAACTTCGGCCCACTCGACAGTTCGGGGCTCCCGCTCATCAATATCCCCAACCTCGCGCCGCTCGGCGACAGTAACTTCGTGCCCATCGTGGACGTTAGCAACACCTTCGAGGAAAATGGCACGCTCAGCTATACGCACGGTTCACACAGCCTAAAGTTCGGCGCTGCCCTGATTCGCCGGCAGGCGCGTAACGTGCAGAGCAGCAACGGCGTGGGCAATATCAATTTTGGATTGCAGGAAGACAACGGAGCCACGCAACAGGACAGCATCAATAATCTGGCGACATTCCTGGTGGGCGCTTTCACCGCCGAAGGCCGCAACACCGACCTTTTCACGCCGAACTATCGGTCCTGGGAGCCAGGTTTCTTCGCCCAGGACAACTGGAAAGTGCGGCCGTGGCTGACGATTAACATTGGCGCCCGTTACGATATATTTACGCCATTCACCGAAGTTCATGGATTCCTTTCGAACTTCAACTCGGCCACGCAGCAACTGCTGGTGCCTGCACAAGGGCTAAGATTTCTGCAATCCATTGGCGCCGATACTAACGGAATCGTCGCCTCGTCCGCAACCGCGGGAGTGCAGACCACGTATTCCAACATTGCGCCGCGGGTGGGCTTTGCGGCCACGATTGCACCGAACACGGTACTGCGCGGCGGTTACGGCATCGCGAGCTTCCCGGGCAACTACACATCAAACGCATCGCTGAAAAACGCGCCATTTAATGGCGTGTACGCTCCCAGCATCAACGGAACCCCATGCCAGTCTCCACTGGCCTTCCAGATTGAGACTAATTCCGGGAAGGTGGCCACTCCGTTGCCTGCCTGCCAAGCGGCCCTGGGACAAACGACGACCTTGAGCGGCGCCACTGGCGGAATTCCGGTGCCCACTCCGCAAGCGCTGAATAGCCCGGACCTTTCTCTGCCGGACAACGTAGCATTGAACTTCCGGACGTCCTACGTTCACCAGTTCAACCTGGAGTTGCAGAAACAATTTGGCGCCAACGTCATCACGATTGGATACGTAGGACAACTCGGACGCCATCTGCCTCAGGTAATCAATGATGTCAACGTGCCCGATCCGCTCAATACCGCGCACACCGCCGCGAACACCGCGGGCTTCGGCGTACCAAACACGCTTACGGGCGCTCCCTGCGTCGCGCCGGTAGACGGCTGCGATCTGCGTTTCACGGTGCGTCCAACCGCCACCGCCTTGCCGGGTCTGGGTGGCGTTGGGGAATACTTCAGCGAAGGCACTTCGAGCTACCACAGCTTGCAAATATCTTTCCAGCGCAGCTACCACAACGGACTCACAGTATCTGCCAACTACACCTACTCGCATGCGATCGACGATGCAACCGATCTAAGCCTCGAAGGCCAAGAAGGCTTCGGTAACGCCGATCCCTTCGACTTGAAGAGGTTTGAGACCGGCAGCAGCGACCTGGATCTGCGGCATCGATTTGTCGCAACCGCCAGCTACGAACTTCCCTTCGGAAAGTCATTCACCGGCGCCAAGAAGATAGGGCTGGCCGGCTGGCAAGTGAACGGGATTTTCGTGTGGAATTCCGGAACGCCCTACAGCATCACCGACAACTTCACCGGCTTTGGCAACTCGGTGTTCAACGGTATCGGAGGCGGCCCGACACGTCCCAACCAAATCGCCGATCCCAACCTGCCCAACCCAAGCAACGCCGAATTTTTCAATAACAATGCGTTCGCAGTACCGCTTCTTGGCACCATCGGCGATACCGGCCGCAACACTCTTTATGGCCCGCATTTCCGTTATTTCACGTTTTCGGTTTTTAAGGACTTCGTTCTGGCGGAAAAGCTGAAGCTGCAGTTCCGCACAGAGATCTTTAACTTGACGAACACTCCGAGCTTTTTCATTCCTAACAACCAGAACGACCACGCCACAACAAACCAGGTACCGACCGCGGCCCAGATTGCTGCGGGCACGGTAAGTACGGCGTTCGGCCAAGTGGTAGTGACCAACCCTAACTACACGCCCAGGGAGATTCAGTTTGCACTAAAGCTCCTATTCTAAGGCCTCACGGACCGGGTCAATAAGCAGCGTCGAAACCCCGCGCCATATAAACGGAAACCCGCGAACCGCACCAGACGGTTCACGGGTTTTTCCCGTTTTCTGCTTCCCTCTCAAGGTCTTGCAACTCCCTGCATGCCGAATGAATCTATCCGCAATCGAATGAAAAACGTTGGATCCTTGGACCGTTCGCGACACGCTCTTGTCAGGTCCGGCGAGGCCGTGTACACTTCTTTACATGTTAGCGAGCCTCATCAACCAGAGAATAGCGCGGACTTGTTGTCTGTGTTGCGCATCCGTGTCCTCTGGCATCGGGAGGCTAGTGCACTAAAGGTTTAATTCTAGCCGAGCAGTTTTATAACCCACCGCCAGAGACGAACTGGCCGGTGGGTTTTGTGTTTTTGGAACGCAAGAATTGAGCAAAGGGACAAAACAATGGCAAGCACTCCACAAGAGCTGTCGAGCGGAACGCCACTTCGTGCCAGGTGGGCCGACGAGATAGCCGCGCCCGCGAGTCGAAAACTGAACCACCTTGAAGTGCTCGAAGCAGAAAGCATCCATATCCTTCGCGAAGCGGCGGCCGAGTTTTCACGTCCAGTGATGTTGTATTCCATTGGTAAGGATTCCTCCGTGATGCTGCGCCTAGCCGAGAAGGCTTTTTTCCCCGGGCCGATTCCCTTCCCTCTCCTGCACGTGGACACGAGTTACAAGTTCCCAGAGATGATCGAATTTCGCGATCAATACGCGAAGCGGATTGGCGCAGAACTCCTGGTGCACCAAAACCGGGAAGCGCTCGATGCCGGCGCTAATCCATTCGCGCTCGGAACGCAAAAATGCTGTGGCTTGTTGAAAACAAAATCACTGCTCGATGCGCTTGCTGAAGGCGGGTTCAACGCAGCATTCGGCGGAGCGCGGCGGGATGAAGAGAAGTCTCGGGCCAAGGAGAGAATCTATTCGTTTCGCGATCTCCATGGGCAGTGGGACCCCAAAAACCAACGGCCCGAGCTTTGGAACATATTCAATTCAAAAATCAACAAAGGGGAAAGTATACGTATCTTTCCGCTTTCGAATTGGACGGAGTTGGACGTCTGGCTGTACATCTACACGGAAAAGATCCCTATTGTGCCGCTCTATTTCGCCAAGGAACGGGAAGCCGTCATTCGCGATGGCTCCATCGTTTTGATCTATGCAAAGGACCAGCTTAGGTTCGGAGAAAAATCCCAGAAGTTCAAGTGCCGCATGCGATCGCTCGGGTGCGTGCCGTGCACGGGAGCCATCCGTTCGGAAGCCGATACGGTTCCCAAAATCATTGCGGAGATGATTTCGTTCCGGCGCTCGGAACGTGAAAATCGCGTGATCGATCATGACGAAGAAGGATCGATGGAGATCAAGAAACGAGAAGGCTACTTTTGATGGCTCCCGCTGCTACCGCCGAAGTACAGGGTGAGTTCGCACTGTTCCTCGAGCAGAACCTGAACAAGGAACTTCTGCGATTTACCACAGCCGGAAGCGTGGATGACGGCAAGTCCACCCTGATCGGCAGATTGCTGCATGATTCGAAGACCGTCTATGAAGATCAGCTTGCTTCGGTGAAGAAGAGCCGGATCAATCGTTCGAGTGGGCCAATGGACTTTTCGTTGATCACCGATGGACTACGGGCGGAGCGCGAGCAAGGCATCACTATCGACGTGGGCTACCGGTACTTCGCGACAGCACGGCGGAAATTCATCATCGCCGACACGCCTGGGCACGAGCAATATACGCGCAACATGGCGACCGGCGCGTCGACCGCGGATTTGGCGGTGATACTGATCGATGGGACGAAGGGACTTCTCGCGCAAACGTTGCGGCACACCTACATTTCCTCTCTTCTGGGAATTTCGAGCGTCGTTGCCGCCATCAACAAGATGGACCTGCTTGAGTATCAGGAAGAGAAATTCCTGCACCTTCAAAAAGAATTCCGTGCACTTGCCCAACAGTTGGGTATACGAGAAGTGCAGTGCATCCCGCTCAGCGCTCTCGCGGGAGACAACGTCGTCGAACGCAGCATAAGGATGCAGTGGTACACGGGCCCGGCGCTGCTCGAATACCTAGAGACGGTGCCGCTCACCAGGTCCGAGATCACGCGAGGCATCCGATTCCCCATTCAGTACGTGGTCCGACCAGACGCTTGCTTCCGCGGATTTGCGGGACAAGTAGCCGGTGGGATGATTCGCCCGGGTGATGTTGTTACCGCTCTTCCGTCGGGCCAACAGTCTCGCGTGGAATCGATCGTCACTTACGATGGACCGCTGGCCAAGGCGTTCTCTCCACTATCGGTCACCTTGAAGCTCGAAGATGAGATTGACCTGAGCCGCGGAGACATGCTCGTGTCGCCCGACAATCCCCCCCACGTGTCGCAGCGGTTTCGAGCGACCATCGTCTGGATGCATGCGCAGGCGCTCGAAGCCGGACGCCCCTTTCTGATAAAGCAATGCGCGCGACAGGTGCGAGGTAAAGTTACCAAAATCTTCCAGCGCGTGAACATCGATACTCTGGAAACAGAAGCGGCAGGGCGGATTGAGATGAATGACATTGCGGTCGTGGAGCTCGAAACGAGCAGGCCGCTCTTTTTCGATTGCTATCAAGCGAACAAAACCACCGGAAGTTTCATCGTCATTGATCTTCTAACGAACGCGACCCTTGGCGCAGGAATGATTCAAAAGGATCTCTCGGAAAGCGCCGACATTTTGACGGGCCCAGAAAGACTGACTCCGGACACGCTGATCGCTCCTCTCGAACGGCGCCGGCGGCATGGGCACTATCCAGCCATTCTGCTGGTCAATGCGCGCGCCGCACTTTCCAGGCGTCTGGAGCGTGCGCTCTTCGAGGAAGGGTTCGAAGTAATGTTTGTTGAAGAGGGGCTTTCCGACCTTGCTACGAAAAATGCCTGGACCACACTACACGCCGCAGGGTTCGTCGTCATCTATCACAACCCGTCACTCGGGCCAGACCAGAGGATGCAGTTGGAAGCAGCGGCGGGCGATCAATTTTTCGATCTTGCTGAACTGAACTTGCCCGTGGGCGATGCGGAGGCTGTGGAACACCTACTGAGCCTGGCTGCATCGCTCCGCATCCCGCGGGAACCCGGAAATCCTTGGAAGGTGATCTGAAATGGCGACCACATTTGTAGGGGAAAAAACCGAGAATCTTACGCCTGACGAGGTCCTGGGGGCAGTGCTCGATGCGCACCCGGAACAACTCGCGTGTCTGACATGCAGTTTCCAGGCCGAAGACATGATCGTCCTCAACCTCGTTCGGCAACGCGTTCCCGCGATTCCCGTGTTATTCCTCGAGACCGGTTACCACTTCCGCCAAACGTACCAATACCGAGATCGCATGGCGAAGGAATGGTCCTTGAACCTGGTGAATGTGATTCCACAGAGAACAGTGGAACAACAAGAATCGGAATTGGGGATTCTATATCGCACAAATCCCACCAGATGCTGCCAGTTGCGAAAGGTCGAGCCGTTGTTCGACGCGCTCGAGCCCTACCAGCTATGGTTCACTGGATTGCGGCGCGAGCAATCGCCCACTCGGAAAAATCTCAAGAAGGTCGAAGAACACCGTTTGCCGACCGGAAAGACACTCTTGAAAGTGAGCCTGCTCGCAGATTGGACCTGGGGACAGGTGTGGGAGTACACAGCCAAGCACCGAATCAGCTATTTGCCGCAATACGATCAAGGTTATTTGAGCATCGGCTGCGAACCTTGCACGGCAATTCCTGAGGACCCGGCGAACCCTCGCTCGGGTCGCTGGGGTGGCAAGAAGCTCGAATGCGGCATCCACACTTTTTCCGAGAACGGGCAGTGATGCATTACCTGATTGGATTCCTCATTGCCTTGGCGGTGGGACTGACCGGTGTCGGCGGCGGGAGTTTCACCGTGCCTGCCCTGGTGCTTCTCGCCGGCTTGACAGCAGGAGAGGCCGTTGGGACAGCTTTTTTGTTTGCCGGCGTGCTGCGCTTGATTGCAGCTCCTTTCTATCTTCTCGGAAAGCAGATTCACTCGCGCTATTTGTGGCTCTTGCTGAAAGGAGCGATTCCTGGCTTGCTCGTCGGTACCTGGGCGCTCCATTTACTGAATAAGGATGCGGGGAATCCCGTAGTGATTCTGCTGCTGGGCGTTGTTTTGGCTGCTTCATCGAGCGTGACTTTCTTCAGACGCGTGCAAAACCCCTCGTTTGCCGCGAAAAACCACCACTGGCTTCCGTGGCTAGCTCTACCAATTGGCTTGGAATCGGGGTTCTCGTCTGCGGGTGCCGGAGCCCTCGGAACTGTTCTTCTTTTGAACTACTCCGAGATGACGCCGACGCAAGTCGTGGGTACGGACCTCCTCTTCGGATTGGTGTTGGCGGTCATCGGCAGCGCTTTTCACTGGAGCTTTGGTTCGATCAGTCTGCCGGTACTGGCTCAACTTCTTCTCGGCGGTGTTCCTGGAGTGGTGCTCGGATGCCTGCTGGCCCCGAAAGTCCCCGCGAACAGACTGAAGGCGGTTGTTGCAATGGTGGCAATTTTTGCGGGACTGCAACTGGTGTGGAGCGGCGGCCGCACGCTAGCGCAAAGACACGCGACAAACATAGCTCAAACCAGGGTTCATGCAGGTGTTGGCCATGCGCGCTAGCCAGCCTGGTTTCGCCAGAGAATTTTTTTGCAGGACATCATCAAGGAGTCGGGTGACGCCGTCCAAAGCTTGGTTTAGCATTACGCACGACGATTGCTGTTGTTGACCCTCCTCTCTAGTTGTTCGCCTCCCTTTTGGCGCTTCTGATCCGTTTGCTACCGTTTGCAAGAAATTCCAGAAGCCGACGCATTGCGCAGGCTCAGCAAGATAAATCCAGATTGGAGAAAAAATGCGATCTCGAAGAGTTGGTGAATTCTTTTCAAACCGTACGTTGCTGTTTGGATCTGTGTTGTTTGGCTGGTGGCTGGGCCTCGCGACGATTGGCTACGCGCAGGGAGAGGCTTCGATCCAAGGCACGGTTAGCGACTCATCCGGGGGAGCGGTTCAAGGTGCGACCGTCAAGGTAAAGAATCTTGAGACGGGGGCAGAACGAAATCTGCTCACGGACGAAGCAGGGCGCTACGACGCCGCCTTGCTTCCTGTGGGCCGCTACGAAGTACGCGCGGAAAAGACTGGCTTTCGCGGCCAGGAGAAAATCGGCATTTCCCTGGTGCTCGGCCAGCGGGAAACAGCGGACCTGATGCTGCAGGTGGGGGACGTACGGCAGACGGTGCAGGTGGAATCCTCCCCCACCGTTGTCACGATTACTACCGACGACGTTTCGGGTCTGGTTGGCGAGCGACAGGTCAAAGAGCTTCCGCTGAACGGCCGCAGTTACGATCAGCTGATGACCCTCAACCCGGGAATCGTGAACTACACCTCACAACGGGCAGGAGGAATTGGAACCTCCAATTCCGTTGTCGGCAATATGTTTGCGGCTTCGGGCCGGCGGCCGCAGGAGAATCTGTACCTGCTGAACGGAGTCGAATTTACGAGCGCTTCCGAAATCAACAACACCCCGGGCGGAGTCAGCGGACAGCTTCTGGGAGTGGATGCAGTGCGCGAGTTTTCGGTGATAAAGGACACCTACGGCGCGGAGTACGGCAAGCGCCCAGGCGCTCAAATCAACATCGTAACTGCCTCGGGAACGAACCAGCTTCACGGCGCCGCGTACGAATTTTTGCGAAATAGCGCATTGGATGCCCGCAATTTCTTTGACCACGGCGCGATCCCCGGGTTCAGACGCAACGTGTTTGGAGGTTCGTTGGGTGGTCCGATCAAGAGGGAGAAAACCTTCTCTTTTGTGAACTACGAAGGCTTCCGGCAGAGTCTCGGTCTCAGCGATCTATCACTCGTGCCGGATGATGCTTCACGAGCCAAGGCCGTCGCGAGCATCCAGCCTTTGCTGTCGTTGTGGCCGGTTGCCAACGGACCGGAACTTTTGACTTCGACGGGAGCGCCGAGCGGGATTGCCGAAGCGTTCAGCAACCCGAACCAAAGGATCCGCGAGGATTTTGGAACCGTGAGGCTCGATCAAATCTTCTCGGACCGGGATTCCTTTGCAGTCGTTTACACCGCCGACGACAGCGAGGCTCATTCTCCCACCAATAATCCTTTCAGCCTGGTCGACGTTTTCTTGCGGGAACAGGTGGCCAGCCTCAGTGAGACTCACATTTTTTCTCCCGGCCTGCTGAACAAGGCGACCTTTGGATACTCCCGCGGCGCATTTTATTTCAACAGTGGAACCGCGGCCAACTTGCCTGGATGGATCCACGATGGTCAGCCCGTTGGGGCAGTCGTAGTCGGCGGCGGCACAACGCTCAACGGCGCGTCGCAGATCACAAACGGCGGCACCAACGCTGGCAGCAATCTCAGCGCGGCGCGCAATCTGTACAGCGTTGCGGATGAGGTTACCTATACTCGTGGCAACCACTTAATCCACTTCGGCGGATCGCTGCAGTGGATCCGGGCCAACGACGTTCTCGTCCAAGACCAGTACGGCCAGACTTCATTCACCAATCTGCAGACGTTCTTGCAGGGCACCGTGAGCACCTACACTTACGCTCCGAGCTATACGCCATTGTCCTGGCGTTCGCTCGAAGGCGCCTTCTATGCCGAAGACATGATCAAACTCAAACCGTCCTGGGAGTTACGCATTGGCTTTCGGGGCGAGTCCACAAATGGATGGAACGAAGCCTACGGTCGCGCGTCAAATTATGCCTTCAGTTCACAAGGTGTAATCGAATCCCAGCCCGTTGTCGGGGGCTCGGCGTTTTCTGCGAACAACGCAAAGTTCCTGCCGGCGCCACGCATCGGGACCGCTTGGTCTCCGTTCGCCTCAAAGAAAACCGTTATCCGGGCGGGCTTTGGTTTGTATTACGCTCTGCTCGACAACTTGAGTTACCGCTTGGACCAGAACGGCCCCTTCAACACCGTCTTTGCAGCCAAGAACATCGCGTTCTCGAGCATCGCGCCAGGTACCACTTATTCGGGAGCTAAGGTGATCCCGAGTGGTGTTCAGCCGAATCTGCAAACACCGACGGTCGAATCCTGGAGCTTGAAAATCGAGCAACAGTTCTCTACAAACACTTCGCTGGGAGTTAGCTACATCGGCTCCCATGGCTATCACGAATTACTTTCCGTGGATGCCAACCTGCCAGCGCCAACGATCTGCCCGGCATCACCTTGCCCTGCCGGCTATCCCGACGGAGCGTATTACTATCCAACCGGCGCGTTGCTTGCCAACAATGCGGTATGGAATACAACGCACTGGTTTTCGCAGGGCATCAGTTCGTATCACGGACTGGAAGTCGATGTGAACCGTCGCTTCGCACGTGGACTGCAATTTCGTGGAGTCTACACGTTCGCTAAGTCGCTCGACGACGGCGACAACATGAATACCAGCGTTGCAACAAACTCTCCGGCCTTCGTGGCGAATCCGCGGAAACCGAAGACCGACTACGGCAGAGCTTCGTTTGACGTACAACACGCCGCGGTCTTCCAGGCGACCTATGACATTCCGTTTGGGCGCAACGACAACTCTCCTGTTCACCCGTGGGTCGAGCGGTTGTTCGGAAATTGGCAAGTCAGCGGTGTCGAGACCCTGCAGTCTGGCCTCCCGTTTACTCCGCAGTTGTCTTACAACCCTTCGAATGATGGCGACACCCGCAACCCAGTCCGCCCGTCTTGGAATCCCGCCTTCACGGGACCGGTGATCCTGGGCGGGTCCAACCGATATTTCAACCCCAACGCATTCATCCAGCCTCTGCCTGGAACCTATGGCAATGTTGGCCGCAACATACTTGCAGGCCCGCGACTTGTGGAAACGGACGCTTCTCTGACAAAGCTGTTCTCTCTCTCAGAACGGCTGAACTTGCAATTCCGCTCCGAGTTCTTCAACCTCTTCAATCACACGAACTTCAATGCGCCGAATCCCGTCGTATACGCGGCCGCGAGCGGCGGACCGTCGCCCACGGCTGGAGTCATTACCTCCACTGCGACAACTTCGCGGCAGATACAATTCGGGCTGAAATTGCTGTGGTGAACGTTATTCCCAACATACTCTGTTTACCTTAGAAAAAAGCGGTGGGTGCAATGAAAGACTTTCGTGGTTCGGGTCGTTTTTGTGCCGATAAATCGTCACTAGAATAATTTACTGCCAACAAATCGGGGTAAACTGCGCCTGAAAGCTTTAAAACCCGTGATTTTGATTTTTCGTAGAGAACGGAATCGTACCTGCTCCGGCTATCCACACCCCCACCCTCAATCACGAGGAGGCTTATGCCTAATTCTACGATTCGGAAATTTCTCTGCGGTATTTCTGTTGCCAGCTTGATGATTCTCGGAATCAGCAGCCCAGCCAATTCAGCTAATCTATCAAAGGGCGGCCAGGCGCAGTCAGAAAAACAAACGCAGCAATCTACAAAATCGATTGCCGGTAAGGTCGCAGCCATCGGAAG